>Ga0097691_1002546_pt1 | contig 12063 bp, 15 predicted proteins | sample NGESurdeep072012_8_FD_72858 | JGI IMG/M metagenome (GOLD analysis project Ga0097691, IMG submission 72858) | Arctic peat soil microbial communities from Barrow, Alaska - NGEE Surface sample 210-1 deep-072012 | ecosystem: Environmental > Terrestrial > Soil > Wetlands > Peat ...
GCCAGCAGCAGCCTTTGCCGCTCGCCGCCCGACATGTCGCACAGCGGCCGCTGGCTCAGTTCGCGGGCGCCGACCGCGGCGAGCGTCTCTTCGATCATGACGCGGGCGCGCTTAAGCGACGGCAGCCCCCAGCGCTCGCCATGCACGGAACTGGCGATGAAATCGAAGCCGCGCACGCGCAAGTCCGGCTGCACCGTGCGCAATTGCGGCAGATAGCCGATGGTACGGTCGCCGCGTTTTGGCGTGCGCCCGAACACGCGCACCTGTCCTGCGCTCGGCGGCAGCAGGCCGAGAATGGCGCGCATCAGCGTGGTCTTGCCGGCGCCATTGGGGCCGAGCACGCCGATGAATTCGCCGGCATTGATCGTAAATCTGGCATCGGCGAGAACAGTGCGGCCGCCGATGCGGATGGTGGCGTGGTCGAGCTCGACGACGGCGGTCATGACGAAGGCCCCGCCAGCGCCTTATCGAGCGCGTCGAGCTGCCCCAGCATCCAATCCTGGAACGACACATTCGCCGGCTGCGTCTCGGTCACGCCGACCACCGGCACTTTCGCTAGCTTAGCGATATCGAGCAGCCGCAGCGTCAGCTTCTCGGATACTTGGCTGTTGTAGAGCAACAGCTTGACCTTGTGCTGCTTGAGGTCGTTCTCGAAGGCGGCGACGTCGCGCGCGCTCGGCTCGGTGTCGTTCATCATGGCGAGCTGGAAGCGCTGGTTGCGCATGGTGAGGCCGAGCGCGTCGGCCATCGGGCCGAACACCGGCTCGGTGGCGGTCACCGGCTTACCCACGTGCTTGGCCTTGATCTGGGCGGTGCGCTGGGCGATGCGCTCGAGCGCGCCAAGCGTCGTCGCGAGGCGAGCCGCATAGTCGGCGGCATGCGCGCTATCGGCCTTGCTGAAAGCCTCGGCCAGCGCCTGGGCGACCGCCGGCATGGTGGCGGGGTCGTACCACAGATGCGGATTGTCGCCGGGCTTCTTGCCGGCCAGATCGGCGGCGGCGATGACGCTGCGGCCCGGCCGCGGCGCCGCGCTCAAGAGCTTTTCCATCCAGGGGTCGTAGTTGGCGCCGTTCAGGATCACGATTTGCGCGCCCGCGATCTGCCGCACGATGCCTGGGGTGGTTTCGAACAGATGCGGGTCCTGGTCGGGATTATTCAGAATGCTGACGACCTCGACCCGCTCGCCGCCGATCTGGCCGGCGATGTCGCCATAGAAATTCTCCGCCGCCACCACGGCGATCTTGCCGTCAGCGGCGTGGGCGCCGGGGGGCGAGGCGAGGGCGAGGGCCACTGCGATGGCGAGCCCGGTGATGGTTCTCAAGGCCGGCAATCCCTCGTTTGCACGGGTTTAGCAGGGCACATTCGGCGGCTAAATGTAACTATATAACATATCAAATGGCAAGAGCAGGGCGGGCCGTGCGATCGCGATAACGTGTGTACAGCGATAGGAACGAGAGCGGCGTCGGCGCGTTCACAATACGGGGGCACAAGGCATGGTTTATGGCTGCCCTATTCAAATATCTCGTGAGTGTCGCGGTTATCGTTTCCGCTGTTATCGTGGGCGCGCCTTTCTTGGACTTTGCGGCGGTCATAGAGACTCCGGCCATATTGACGCCGGCATGGAAGAATGAGCGCCTAAAGGCAGCACCGGATACACCTTATATTGCGCGGGGGTCATTAAGCCCGATCTACCCGGCGACCCCCGGCAAAGAACTCCTGGGGAAACCTGTCCGGACAGTCGTACGAGTTGCGAAACATCATGAGATGGCGAGCGCGAAACCAGTCGTTAAGGCTGTGAATGCGAAACGCCTCGACGTTAGCCAAGGGGTACGGACGCACAAATTTCCCCGACAAATATATGCGACGGTTGAGCACGACAGAAATTATTCACAACAAAGCTATGGCTATGCGGAAGAACCGCAAGCGCGGTCACGCACGGTCAACATTCTTGCGCACGGTCTTTACTAGAAGTCGACGTACTTAACGTAGCCGGTGTCATTCGAAGTCCGCAATGAATGAAGCCGGTTACGGGCCTGAATTGGAAGTCGATGCTGGCTACGCACAACGCTATTTGTGCGAGCTGCGCGCCGCCATTGCGAGTTTGAGCGGCTTGCTCGCTATCTTGTGGTCCATTTTACCAAGCCTGTGACCCAGCTTCGTGTTGTTTACCGGTTGCTTGCGCGCCGCCAGTTGGATGGTGCCCTTGCTGCCGTGCGCGGCGGAGGCCTTGGCCGGCTTTTCGACCTTGATGATCGCGGTCATGCGGGCAGGGTGCTGCTTGACCTTCGCGGTCGAAGCGGCGGTTTGCATCGCGGCCCGCAGCGGCGCCGACACCGTGCGCGTGAACGGCGAAGGCCGCGGCACCGGAACGCGGTTCGGTCCGTTCCAGGCGTGCAAGCCGGCCGCTTCCTGGCACGGCGCGCGGCGCGGAAGTCTCATCTCAGGATTGCCCGCCGCGGCCACCTTCCAGGTTTCCGCCGGCCGGCCGGTGATAATCTTGACGTAGCCTTGCGTCTCCTGCGGCAGCTTGCCTTTCTTGGTGAGCCAGGCGTGGATTCGTTTCGGCCCGGCATTATAGGCAGCGGCGGCGAGGCCGAGGTTACCGAATTGCTGAAACAGATTGCGCAGCAGGCGGGCGGATGCGGGGATCGCCTGTAGGGGATCGAACGGATTATCCAGGCCCATGTCGGCGGACGTCTCCGGCATGAATTGCGCGACGCCTTGTGCGCCGGCGCGGCTCACCACGTCGGGCTTGAAACCGCTTTCCTGAAAAAGCAGACGGATAAAAAATGGAACGGGGAGATCGTTCAACTGCGCCGCTTTAGTAAGCGTGTCGCAGACCTCTTGACGCGAGCGATACACGACCGGCTTCACGACCGGAGCAGGCGGGGTATGTTGCGGCTCCAGCGCCTGCTCAACGCCGGTTTGCACCGGAATGTCGATCGGCGTGTCTGACGGCCCGGTGAGATTGCTGGATGTTTCATCCCGAGATGCGGAATTCTCTGGAGCGGCCGCGATTGCGCCGCTCAGTGGCGCCGACGCATCGGCTGTCTTGTCGACGATCGAAACGCCGGAAAAGTTTTCGAGTGAAAGTTTTGGATCCGAGCCGGTCGGGGCGGACCATGTCATCAGGCACACGCAGGCGGGAACGAACAGCTGCCGCATTCAATAAAATCCTCAGCGTGCCACGCCAATCCGCAGCCGCAACGTGCCGGTGAAAAGGAAATAGCCCCTTCGTTGCTGCAGCTTGTGTGGTCAGAACGGGACAGATTTTTGGACATGGTGCGGCGAGAGCGAGGCATTGTGACGGGTCTTGCCCTGTCTCCGCCGCAGTTCCACGAGGCTGCGTGATGGAACTCCGCCCGCAAGATCAGCGTCCAGGGCGGCGTACGGAGGCTCTCAATAGCAACCGCCCCAAGGATAACTGCCATGACAGAAACAAACACCACAGCCGCTGCAACCAAGTCCGCCGGCGCTCCCAAGATGGAAACCCCGCAGGCCATCCGTGAGATGGCTGACAAGGGGACCGCGCAAGCCAAAGCGTCCTACGCGAAGATGAGCGCGGCCACGGCAGAAGCGTCCAGCGTCATGCAAAACGCCGGTGCGACAGCCGCGCAAGGTATCAAGGACGGCAGCGCCAAAGTCATCGAGTTCGCGCGCACCAACAGCAACGCCGCCTTCGACTATGCAAGCGAGCTCCTTGGCGTAAAGTCGCCGTCGGAGTTCATTAAAATATCGACCGAACAAGCGCGCAGGCAGTTTGAAGTCCTATCCGAGCAGACCAAGGAACTCACCACGCTAAGCCAAAAGGTGATGCTTGAGACGGCGGAGCCGCTCAAGGCCAGCGCCGCCAAGGCGTTTGCAGGCCCTCACACCTGAGGTGCCGTGCTGAGTTGACGCAAGCTTTCAAATCGCTGCAAAGCCCGGGCCGCTTGCCCGGACTTTTTTTGTTTGCGACCGCGGGGGCACCGCACGAATGATACTCGGCGCAGCAAGCGGTGGGTGGGCTAAGGCGCGGAACGCGGCCAGAGCCCACGCGTTCATTGAGACGAAATTTTATTTCCCGCTGGGCGCGCTTTGCGCAGCCCTAGGCTCGCTTGGTCGCGAGATAGACCGTTTGCGTGAACGGCTTGTCTTGCAGCGGGTTGTGAAATGTCACCGGCTCGGCGCGCGCTTGCGCGAACACTTGCGCCAGACGTGCGGTGAAGGCGTCGTCGGCACGCTCATTGGACCAGAGCCCGAACATCCACCCCGGGCGCAGCTGCGCAGCCAGAAGGGCGAGCCCCGCCGCGCCGTAGAAGGCGGCGTGGCGCGGATCGAGCAGGGCGTCGGGGGAATGGTCGATGTCCACCAGCACGGCGTCGAAGCGGCGGCCGGGGGCGGCCGGATCGAAGCCCGAGGCGGACGCTGCCAGCGCGAAGAAATCGCCATGGATGAGCCGGCAGCGCGCATCGCCGGTGAGTTCGCGGCCGAGCGGGACGAGGCCGCGGCCGTGCCAGTCGATCACCGCTTCGAGCGCCTCGACCACGAGCAGCGAAGCGACGTTTGCGTGCTCCAGCACGGCCTTGGCGGTGTAGCCCAGCCCGAGGCCGCCGACCACGACATCAAGGCCGGGACGGACAAGCTCCGCCAGCCCCAGCTGGGCCAAGGCGATCTCGGACGCCGTGAACAGGCTCGACATCAGGAATTCGTCGCCGAGCTTGATCTCGAACACATCGACGCCGAGCTTCAACTCGCGCCGCCGGCGCAAGCTGAGTGCGCCGATCGGCGTCTGGCGATAGTCCAGCTCTTCGAACGATAAGCTCATCGGTTGGCTAACGCGCGCCCTCGCTCATTTTTGGTCGCCGTATCTCTCCGCGACCGCGGCCGCGACGAACAGCTTGCGGCCTTGCCGGCCCGGGCTGGTGCCATGGCTGGCGCACCACGCCGGGAAGGTGGCCGGATCGATGCGGACCCGCATCACCGGGTGGCCGTAGGCCTTGAGGCCTTTCTCCATCTCTTCGGCGATCTTCAGCCATTCCTTCCAGCTGCGCGGCAGCGTGTTGCCGTCGTCGAAAATTTTCAGCGCCGCCGGATAGTCGGCCTCGTCGATCCAATAGGCGCCCACCGCCGGCAGCGGTTTATCCTCGTAATCGGTCATAGGGCTGATCCTAACACAGCACGCATGGCCGCCTTAGCCCCTCGGGTCCGCGCCACGGCCATGAGGCCCCTTTTTCGGCAAGGCGAGGTCGCGTAGCTTATGCGAGCTGGCTTGTAACAGGTCCGGCGGCCAGCACCGCGTTTGCGCAACCCCATGGGGACATTATGAAGCGCCACACCGCACTGACACTGCCCGCTTCGACCGCGCTGGCTCGCGCCGTCGCGCTGCCCGTAACCGCCGCGGCGCTCGCGCTCATGCTGCTCGCCGCAGCGGGCGGCTCAGCGCCGGCGCAAGACCTGAAGGACAAGACCATCCGGCTGGTGGTGCCGTTCCCGCCCGGCGGCACCGCCGACAACATCGCGCGGCTCATTACCCAGCAGGCCAATACCGCCGGCTTCAAGCTGATCGTCGAGAACCGCCCCGGCGCCGGCACCATCATCGGCACCGAGCAGGTCGCGCACGCCGCGCCCGACGGCACGTCATTGTTGATCATGTCGAATTCGTTTGTCATCAACACGATCGTGCGCGCGAAACTGCCCTACGATCCGTTCACGCTGGAACCGATTTGCCTGATCGCCGACTCGCCGCAGGTCATCGTCGTGCATGAGGCCTCGCCCTACCGCACGCTCAAGCAGCTCATCGATGCCGCGCGCGCGCAGCCAGGGGCGCTGTCATTCGCGGCGGTCGGCCCTGCGACCACGCAGCATATTGCCGGCGAGATGCTCAAGCATGCCGCCAACGTCAATCTCACTTATGTGCCGTTCACCGGCGGCGCGCCTGCGGTCAACGCGCTGCTCGGCCAGCACGTCACCGCGGTGATCGCGAACTACAACGAGGTGATGGAACAGCTGAAGGCCGGCAAGCTGCGTGCGCTCGCGATCGCCTCGCGCGCGCGGCTCAAGGCGCTGCCCGATGTGGCAACCTTCATCGAGGCCGGCTACCAGGATTTCGAGGCCTCGGCGTTCTTCGGCGTGGTCACCACGGCGAAGACGCCGAAGCCAACGGTGGCGCAGCTGGAGGCGATGGTGACGAGCGCGCTCAAGGATCCCGACATCAGCGCCAAGCTCGTTGCCCAGGGCCTCGACGTTGTCGGCAGCTGCGGGGAAGAATTTCGCGCGCAGATCAAGCGGCAACACGAGAAATATACCCGGGCGATCAAGGACGCGGGCATCAAGATCGAGTGAATGGTTTTTGCCCAGCCTGCGTTCGCTGTGAACGTCAACGAGTTCAGCCGGCTCGCATCAGCCGAGCAACAGTTTTGTCAGCTCGCCCAGCCAAGTCAGCACCGGAAACGGCGTAAAGATTTGGAGCAGAACGGCGGCGGCCAGCAGCACGGCCACATAGCTGATCACCGCGCGCAGCATCCGCTGCGCCAGCGGCGGGTACGGTGGTTTGTTATTGGCGGGCCAGGCAAATGTCTCTTCCCATTGTTGCTGCGGAAAGTCGGCCGGCCGAATTCGCTCGAATGGCACCCAGGCGCGGTAAGCGGTGATGCCGCGCTCGCGCGCAATGGAGTTGCGCAAGCCGAACGCATTGCTCCAGCCGACCAAATCGACGACGGCCCTGATCGTGACCCGCAGCAGGAACAGGATCAGCAGACAGGCGAGGTAGACATAGGCGATCATGAAGCCCGATGTGAGCCATGATTTGGTGAACGACTTCACGGTGAAAACCGCCGCAAACGATCGCACGGTCGCCTCGACGAGCTTATCCAGGCCACTGAAGATTTGGCCGAACGCCGATGTTTCATCGGCGGCCTGCAGCAACAAAATCACGGTGACCACGACCGCGAGCTGAAACAGCGGAAATCGCACGATGCTCCGGATCGGCGCCGTCAGCAGCTTGATCATGCCCATGGTTGCTCCTGGCAATGGCTCAGCAAGCGGTGGCTAGCCTAGCGCATGAACCCGAAAAGTGGGAACCGGTATTCGGAAAAGATCATGCGCAAGCAAAATGTTAGCGCGGGCTTGTCGGCGCCAGCCCGCAGGCGGAACGCGGCCAGAGCCCACGCGTTCATTCTAGACGAAAATTTGCTGTTCCGGTCGGCACGTCAGTGGGCTCAATTTTCGATGGCCGTGATCTAGATCAATGCGCGCGACGCGGCATTGTGCCGGATTTACCCATGTAGGTCCCAGGAAGCGCCGCGGCGCCTGCTCGCCATCAGCCCTTCGCCACGACACCTCCTCTGACCGCGTCGAAGTGCGTGCAAGAGGCATCCATGGCCGATCTCCTTTTGCGGCGAATGCTGGCCCTTCAGCTAGATAAGGATGAGATCGTCCGCCTTGAGCCCGTCACCTTCGGCGAACTTCAGACACTTTGCGCGCACTGCGAAGGCCGCGAACGATGCGAGGTGGCCCTCGCCGACGATTTTGCCGACGTGGCGTGGCGCGCTTATTGTCCGAACGCCGCCATGCTGACGGCGCTCGGCGAATTGCCTTGGTTTCGAATTGCAGCTGTCTGATTGTGGGTGCAGGCGGTGGGCGGGTTAGGGCGCGGGCTTGCCGGCGCAAGCCCGCAGGGCGAAGGCGGAAACGCGGCCAGAGCCCCCGCGCTCATGTAAAGCGAAATTTGGTTTTCCGCTGGCACGCTTCGGTTTGCCGGTCCTACTCTTGCTAAGCGCCGAGCGTCGCCGATGACTGTTCGTTATTGGGGCTAAACCGAGATCGATGCGAGTCAGGAGACGACCATGTATTGTGTTCTGGCTGCGTTAGCGCTCTCAGGGCTTCGGAACAACGAGGACTCGCCATGACCAATAAAATGGGTTTGACGCTTTTCACCGCAGGTCTGCTCAGCGCGGCCGTTCTGTTTGCGCCATGCACGCCGAGTGTTGCGCAAGAGCGGTCTGCTACCAGCACTGAGTTTTCCGCGCAGCAAGGGAAAAAAGACGACAAAAGGAAAGTCGTTGCGCCGCGCCGCGCGCAACCGCGCGTGGTCGCGCCGCAGCGGACGGCTCCGCGCGTGGTTGCGCCGCACCGGACAGCACCGCGCGTGGTCGCTCCGCAGCGGACGGCTCCGCGCATGGTCACTCAGCCAAAGGTCACACCGCGCGTTATCACGCCACGCGGCACGCGAGCCGTCACCGCGTCGCGCTTGCGCGGGGTGCCGGCGCGCGGCGCCGGCCGCACCGTCATTCGCGGCCAGAATTACTCGGCATGGCGCAGCGGATACCGCGTCCGCCGTGGCAGCGGCTGGCGGACGTTTGTCGCGCTCAGCGCCTTGGGCGCCATCGCAATCGGATCGAGTCAATTCTATCCCTACGCCTACATTTCGGCGCCCGAGCCCTATTGCGAAGGGCAGACCGAAGACGGCTGCGAGCTGATGTGGCAGGAGGTGGAGACGATTGAAGGTGACGTCGTCAATCAATGCGTGGCTTATTGTCCGTGGCAGTAAGGCCGGTCGTGGAAGCCGTGATCGCCCGCTGCGATGCTCAGCATTACGACACGGCGTGGAAGCGACCCGTCAGCTAGCGGTGGGTGGGCGAGGGCGCGAATCCATCATCCTGAGGCGTGACCCCGGACTTGATCCGGGGGAGCCTCGAAGGATGAGCGGCCGCGCTTCGCTTCGCCCAGTTCTGCGCTGGCTCAGCGAGCGAGCCGTGTCGCGTAGAACCAGACGGCCCCGACGGCGGTGACCAAAGCTGAAATGATGGCGACGAGGCCATCGGCGGCCATCGGAATCGTGACCGCCGCCCCCTCGGACACCACCTCGACCCAGCCGTGGGCGTGGCGCAGCGCAACGAGAATCCCGAACAGCAGCACGACGGCGAAAAGAATAACGGCGAGCGCGGACCCGGCCCGGCCGTAAGCGGCCGTGTGCTGTGGATGAGATGAGGTGGCGCGATCGGACATCGGACCCTCCTGCTAGTTTAATCGATTATAGGAAGACAAGGGCCGCCCAGCCGCATTGCGCTGGATCAAAGCTGCACTGCGGTATTTTCGCGCTGCCGGCATGCCGGAAGGGCGTCGGCGGGAACGCGGCCGGGCCGTCTCCAGCGGCTGCATCCGGCCACCCCACCCCGCCTCGCGGAGCCTGTCATCGGGCGGCGCTAAATCCCAAGTCGGCTAAAGCCGACTTGGGTGCCGGCCGCTTGGCGCATCCGCCCGGCGAGCCGAAGGCATCCTTCCTGCAGCCGAACCAAAGCGCGGGCGCGGCGTTCTTTTAAGGAACCAAACCGGGACACCAGCGATGAAAAACTTCATTTTTTGTGCGGCCGTCGTCCTTGCGTCTTTGACGGCGGTTTCATTGCCGTTGGCAACTTTGGCTGCGGCCCAACCGATCGAGCAAAGTAATTATCTCTATTACTCCTATCGCGATCACTACCGGGCTTACGGCATAAACTCGTTGACCGACGGCTCTTTGCCGCCTGCCGAATATTACATCGACCCCTGCTACAAATGGCTGAGCACCCCGCGCGGGTTAAGGAAAAAGTTTGTGTGCCGGTCTTAGGCGTAACCCGCCGATCATCCGGAAAATGGCGGATGACGGTGTGCTAACCCGCCCTGCGAGCTATTCTTGCTAATGGGTGAGCACGACGAAGTCGGTGTCGTCACCGGTCTCGTCGCTGAGCGCATTGTCCGACACGATCAGCGAAGCGCCCGGTGAAAGCAGGCCGGAAATCTGCTCGATCGCCTCCGCTGGCAGTGTGATCCGGTCGAGCGCCTCGGCGGCAGTCGACGCCGTCGGCGGCGCCGCCACGGCCACCGGCGTTGCGCGCCGGTCATGCGATGTTTTCTTGGCCCGCTTGCCGGCGTGATCCGTCGGGTGCGGATAGCCGCTCGGGATCGACACCACCGTCCAACGCATCGCCGCCCCGTCGTCCTGCAACGCCATGGCGGTGAAAATGTGGGTGCCGAGCGGGCGCTCCGGCGCGGCAATGGTCAGCGGCAGCTCGAACAGCGGCACGAAGCCCTGGCGCACGAACAGCCGGTTCTGCTTGCGGCTCACGAACACCGATACCGGGCCTTGCCGGCGCGGCGGCTCGGCGACCGGCCTTACCTCGATCGGCGCCACGGCAATGCTGGCGGTCACTTCGGGCATCGCCATGGCGACAGCCAACCGGGCGGCGCCGGGCGGATCGGCGGCGAGGCTCATGGCGGCCTTGCTCGTTTCCGCCGCGGCGGCGACGGCTAAGGCTTTCTGCTCGGGCTTTTTCGGCACGAACAGGTTGCGATGCGCGATCTCAACCGGCGCCGCCGGCTCGCGCGTCACGATCACCCGCGCGCCGACTTTGGTGGTGCCCCACAGCCGGATGGCGAAATCTTGCGGCAGGCGAATGCAGCCGTGCGAGGCCGGATAGCCGGGCAGCGGTCCGGCATGCAGCGCGATGCCGGACCAGGTGATCCGCTGCATGTAGGGCATCGGCGCGCCGCTGTAGATGTTGGACTGGTGCCACTTGTGTTTCGAGATGACGGTAAAGACCCCCAACGGCGTCGGATGCCCTGGCACCCCGGTGGAAATCGCCGCCCGCGCGATGGCGCCATTTTGGCCGTAGAGCGTGACCTGCTGGCGGGCGATGGCGACGACGATCTGGAACGGCCCCTGTGCGAGCAGCTGTTGCTGCTTGGCTTTGCTGTCGTGCCGCTTCGCCTGGCGATGCGACGTGTTGCGACGCGCCTTGGCGGCGGGCGGTGGTCCGGCGTCTGCATCCTCGATGCGCGGCTGGTCCGGGCTGCCGAAGAAGTCGGCACCCGCCGGCGCGGCCGACGCCAGCAAGAGGGCGAGCCCGGCGGCCAGCGCCGGGTCGAAGAGCCATCGCTTGCTGCTGGCGGATCTCGGCAAACTATTCCTCCGCACGAAACGAATCATCCGACATTCTACCGCAAGCGTAAAGTGGGCGAAGGTGCGGACTTGTCCGCCGAAGCGAAGCGTAGGCGGGGGCTTGTCGGCGCAAGCCCGCAGGGCGAAGGCGGATTCATGTGAGACGAAATTTGATTTGTCGGCGGGCAGGTTTCCGCCTTCGCTAAAGATACGCGGACAGGTCGCTTTACCCAGCCTGCTCTCGCTTTCGCAGTCGCGACGTGGAGGCGATGCAATAGGCGATGGCAAATTGGAACAATGCCGTCCGGTCGCAGTTATAATATTGAAACCGAAAATGATTGCATACGATTGATCTGCCTCTCTGCGAGCGCAGGCCAATCGTACAAACTGCTTTCTTAAATCGTCGTCTTCAGGAGATTGATCATGTCGTCAAAGCTTGGCCCAACATCGCGTCTGCTCGCCGCATTCGCGCTCGCGACCTTGAATCTGGCGACCGTTGCCAAGGCACAGCCATACGGCCAGGGCGGCGGCGGCATGATGGGCGGTGATTGGGGATGGGGGATGGGTTGGGGAATGGGTGGCTTCGGAGGGATCGGCGGGATTTTGATCGCGCTGGTCGTCCTGGGTCTTGCTGTGCTGGCGTTCCGTCGTCGAAGTACCTGATCCGGATATCGGCGCAAACGAACCTGTGGGTTCCCGGCGCTGTTGAGGTATTCAGATGAAATACTATATCGCCAAGACCGTGAGCGGGGGCTTCCCCGCCACAGTAGAACGCGTCATCGAGTCGCTCAAAGCCGAGGGATTTGGCGTTCTGACTGAAATCGATGTCAAAGCAACGATGAAGAAAAAGCTCGACCTCGATTTTCGAGATTATCGAATACTCGGCGCGTGTAACCCGCCTTTGGCGCATCAAGCGTTGACCGCCGACGATAAGATCGGAACGATGCTGCCGTGCAACGTGATCGTGCAGGATCTCGGAGGCGGTCAGATCGAGGTCGCCGCCATCAACCCGGCAATATCCATGGAGCATGTTGGCAATCCGACGCTCCAAACGATCGCCGAATCCGTCACCGGCAAGCTGAAGCGCGTTATCGCCGCCATCTAACAATGTCGTCGACGGCCAAGCAAAAGTGTACTGCGGCCCGGTTTTGAGACACCCGGCTGAG
>Ga0097691_1002547_pt1 | contig 12062 bp, 11 predicted proteins | sample NGESurdeep072012_8_FD_72858 | JGI IMG/M metagenome (GOLD analysis project Ga0097691, IMG submission 72858) | Arctic peat soil microbial communities from Barrow, Alaska - NGEE Surface sample 210-1 deep-072012 | ecosystem: Environmental > Terrestrial > Soil > Wetlands > Peat ...
GCTCACTCTGTCGGGTTCCCATTGCCATGCGCCACAGTGTAGTACAGCCAATCCATTCTGGCGATCCATCCAATCGTCACCGACTTTCACCACGGGCTGCTAGGGGTTCAGTATAACAGGCCGGTCGGTCTGTTACGCAGGAATGAAGTTTCCGGTGGCGACGACGAATTGAGGTGCGGTGGGCGCGTTGCGATTGTTCCTTCATCGTAGCTTCGTCAGAACGGATGTTCCATGACCCATCCCTTTTCTCTCAATACTCTTTGGGCGAGCCGGATTTGTTGGACCGTAAACTGGCGTTTGCGTTCGGCCCAGCCGTAGAATTGACCGGTCAATTCATTTTCCGACAAGGGGCGTTCGCGCTTGACGATCCAATGCACTGTTGCAAGAAGCTCCAACCCGAATGGTGACTCAAACCCTTCGACGAGTTCGGCCACGCGCTCGAATCGTTCGAGGGATTCCGGCCGTTCGGCCAGCGCTCGTCGCGCCTCGTCCACCGCGCCGGGAACCAGCTCTATCACCTTATCCGGAGAGTCACCGCCGGCACCGTAGCCGGAAGTGTAATAGCCTTCGGTCTCGCTCAGTACGTGACGCAGGTTTTCGGCGTATGGACCATAGAGACCTTTCGCGAAACGAAGCCGCAGCGACTCGCCCGCTTCCTGCATGAAGTACATGAGCTTGTGTATTTCGAGCAGCGAAACAAAGGGGTCCAGGAGGCCGGTAAGATAACGCTCCATAAGTCCTACCAAAGCGGCGCGGCCCGGCGTCATCTTGGGGATTTTGCCCCGCCTCATGCTCTTGGGCAGCGCGGTTTTACCTACCGGTTCGAACACAACGATTGCCACTTCGGAGAGATCGCGCATCGTTTCTTGGATGCGTGCTCGAACTTCGGACCATTCCAAACCGCCCAGCCCCGCGCCGAGGGGAGGGATGGCTATGGAGCGAATCTTGCGCTGGCGAATCTCGGTGACCAGAGCGCCGAGACCGGCTTCGATGTCTTCCATGCGTGACTTCCCGCGCCAGTGACGCTTGGTGGGGAAGTTGATGAGATAACGCGGGTTCGTAAGGCGGCCGGTCTCGAACACGAACATGCGTCCTGGCTGCACCTCCTGTCTGCGGCAGGCAGCGGCATAGGCCTTGAAGTTTTCGGGCCACGCCCTTTTAAATTGTAACGATATCCCCCGACCCATGAAGCCGACGCAATTCACGGTGTTGACAAGGGCTTCGGCATCTTCGTCCAAAATGTTGCCCGTCTTGTACTTGATCATTCGCCCGCCATCCTCAGAAGTACCACTCCGGAGTTACCTCTATAGTCGGCCTGTGTGCAGCATCCCTGAATGCTTGAATCACTCGTAACTGCGTCCTAGTAGACTGCACCCCGACACGTTCGAATAGAGAAAACGGGAAGCTCTGGTGCACCAAGAACTCAGCCTGCTTCCCTTCCTTCACATCAGAAGGCCGGAAGTCTGTTGCCGCGATTGCGTTCCAGTTTAGCTCGTTGAGGTCTGACAGGTTTGACCGAAATTCGGCGTAACGAGATCCCGCATTGGAAAGCGAGAACGCCCAGCGTACACCGTTCTCATCGGCCCACCGAATCACCCTTCGCAAATCAGCTTCCAAATGCACGATCGGTTCCTGCCCGCCGCGATAGGTCAACTCCGGATGATTGGCGCAATAGATCACATACAGCATGACCGATCTCGGACAAAAATAGAACGGGACGTAATCCCCAACCTTCGTGCCGGGTTGAGCCCCCACATAGAGTTCCTCTACCCGCCTTCGCTTAATGGTTGACATCCCGATCGCTTGCACCGGCCCGCCGCGCTCGATCATCGCTGCGTCGCTCAATAGCATCCCCTCGGCCATTAGGGAAGCCAAGTTGTCCACATGCGTGATGTGGTAAATTTTCGGCTCTACGGGAGGGTGGCTCATCGCGAGAGTTCCTCCATCCAAGCTTTCCCTACTCGCTTGAAAACGCCCAACATCCTGAAGAAGCAGCCGACGCCGGCGATTTTCAGACGGGCTTTCGTTGGAACAGCCGGCTTCATCGCGGACAGTGTAGTAAGCATCGGCGATTCCCGGCAACTGTCGAGGTCTATTCCTTGGCCTGATGGGATGGACCCAGCCCTCGCTTTTCTATGCGGCCTCTAAATGGGCCAGTATGGCAGAAGCCATCACGACGATGAGCGAGGGAGGGTCCGAAGATGAATATTAGAACGTTGGGTATCGACTTGGCAAAGAACGTGTTTCGAGTGCACGGGGTCGATAGTCGGGGAAAGACCGTAGTGCAGCGCGAGCTGCGGCGCCGGCAGTTGCTATCGTTCATAGCTCGGCTTCAACCCTGCGTGGTGGGCATGGAGGCGTGCGGCGGCGCGCACTACTGGGCGCGCGAGATGGTCAAGCTCGGGCACGAAGTCAGGTTGATGAGTTTGCGGTTCGTCCGCCCCTACGTGAAGTCGAACAAGAATGACGCGAGGGACGCCGAAGCGATCTGCGAGGCGGTGGGGCGGCCGTCGATGCGCTTCGTCGCGATTAAGAGCCAGGTGCAGCAGGACATGATGGCGCTGCATCGGGTGCGATCGTTACTGATCCGCGAGCGGACGGCGCTGATGAACGAGATGCGCGGGCTGCTGGCCGAATACGGCATCGCAGTTGCGCAGGGAGCGGTCGCGCTGCGCCGGGCGCTAGCGACGATCGTCGAGGACCATGAAGACAGGGTGAGCGCTCTCTTGCGTGAGATACTATCTGAGATGAGCGAGCGCCTGCGGCTGTTCGAGGAGCGGCTCAGGCGCTATGACCTGCGTATCACAGAGCTCGCACGCGCGGACGAACGAGCTGTTCGGCTGATGGCGGTAGAGGGAGTCGGCCCGTTGACGGCTACGGCGATGATAGCGGCGGTAGGCGATGCCCGGCAGTTCCGCAGCGGGCGGGAGCTGAGTGCGTGGCTTGGACTGGTGCCGCGCCAGCACTCGAGCGGTGAGCGCACCGTGCTGCTCGGGATCAGCAGGCGCGAGGATCGCTATCTGCGCACATTGCTGATCCACGGGGCGCGCTCGACTCTGCGACACGTCGGGCGCAAACACGACGCACGCAGCCGTTGGGTTGAAAAGCTCAAGGAACGACGCGGGGCAAACATCGCGGCGGTAGCGTTGGCCAATAAGATCGCGCGTGTGGTGTGGGCGCTGCTCACCCGCGCCGAAGAGTACCGCGTCTCGGCTGCCGCCTGAGGGGGCGTGCGGGAAAAAACTTGCCAGGGAGTTGCGAAGGTTGTCTGCTGATGGCGAACCGGTCGGAGCGGCGTTTTCCAAACCTGTTGGGGAGCAAGGCCCATGAGGCCGATGTCCTGACGAGCGGAAGACGTGCGGATTTCCATCATGGCCCGGAACACCAACAATGTTCCATCGAGAGGCCGGATACATGCCTGCAACCGGATATCAGTTCATCAGAGCGACAGCCTTGCGCACGGGGCTGGGTCCATACATGCTCCCCACATGCCGATCACTCGATCCCAGACAGACCGGCGCCACCTTAGAGTCCTGACCGCAGAGTCCTGACCGCCCTTCTCCGCGAATTTGAGCGCATCGGTTATTGCGTATCGGCGAACAGAGCGTGAACCGGTGGTCATTCGAAGCGCGACGGCGGAGTTGAAGTTCGTCGTATTCGAACCGATGCGACGCATGCTCCCGCCGCTTGGAGAGAAGGAAAAGCAGGACTCGTGGAACGAGGGTGGTGACTGGAGGCATCAGAACCGGAAGTCCAAAGAGCTGGGCCTGCGAATCGAATCGTACTGCGGAGGCAGAGCTTGGAGAAAACGGCGACAACTCGGAGTCGATGACCCCTTGTTGACATGAGGGTGGCTTTTTACTAGTACATCAAATCCTGATTTTGGGGGGCATCTTGGCTATTACTGCTCAATCATATTTCTGTAGTTTCGTTCGTCCTCGCGTCCAGTCTTTCTTGTTTCTCTTTTGGTCGATGATCATATTTGCCTCGCTACCGGGCTGCAGCGACCTGGTTCGACCCAAAGAGGCACCAGCCCTGATCGCTTCCGAGCAATATACGCGGACAGACTTGGACAATGATCTTGTGGCTTACCGAGCGACTGCAGACAAGACAGCGATACGCAACAAAATCATATTTGGCTTGGCCGCTCAAATTGACGCCAGCTATCGCGACTTTTCGGATAGTTTTTACGTGACCGAAGGAACGCTCAACACCGTGCTCGATATCGCGGTGATAGGTTTGGGTTCGGCCGGAGCACTAACGGGCGGTGCACCCGCAAAGGCAATTCTAGCAGCAACAAGTGCCGGACTTACGGGCAGTCGGCTGGCGTTTTCGAAGAATTTCTTTCAAGAGAAGGGCCCAGATCTCATTCGGGGAAGGATGAACGCGCTGCGAGCCCAGCAATGGACGGTGATCTTTGGGAAACTCAACGTTCCGGAATCTAAGTATACGCTCGCCGAAGCAACGCGTGATCTTGTCCAATACTACAACGCCGGAACAATAACCGGTGCGTACGACTCCATAACCGCTGATTCCGGAAGCAAACTTGTTCAGGCGAATGCAGAGCTGAGTCAGGAAATTCAAAAGAAGTACGGCTCCCAGCTGTTGGCGGTCGAAGACGTCCCCAGCGACACAATTCTTACTGGCAGACTGCGACGGCTGGAAAACGGAAAGCTCGCGCTGGACGAGTCTTCGGAAACACCGATCAGTGCTGGGAAAACTCCCGACATCATCGCATGCAATATCCTCACAGTCTACGATCCCAATACCCACTGTTCTTCGACGCCTCTCAAGGACTTGCGAAACCTAATGAGCGAACATTACGACAAAGTGACCGACGATAAATTGAACCAAGCGTTCGTGACGGTCGCCTCAACTCCATCGCTCCACTGACCACTTAGACCAAGTAAACTTAGGGGCTCACTATGGCGCAGACAGACCACACGGTAGCCGCAGACATAACGTTAGTCGCTCTGAATGCGATTGTGCTTCACGAGGAGACAATTGGGTATCAATTGCTGAGTATCCAGGCAAAGACAGATCAAGGCACTAATTTCAACCAACTAGTCTTTGACGACAAAATGCCCAACAATGGGCCTTACTCCGTAGTATTCGTGACACCTCCCGAACCGAGTTTGAACGGTAAGACCTTGGTCTATGAAGGAGACGCATTCATCGAAAACAATCACGTTCACATCAAGATTCTGCGATGATAAATACCTAACGCCCCCAGCCATTCGAATGTCCACGACGGAACTCAAGCTGTGCTCGGAAAGGACCTTATACGAAAACTGGTCGGGCGGAACCTAAGGCATTGGATACGAATGCCGAAAGATTGAGGATTGAAGAAGAATCTCTTCTTCTGGACTTCACGCCCAACAGCACCGAGAGTCTCGTGCACGCGGACGCGACCCTCATTAATGCTGCTTATCTAATGTCTGACCTTCAATCGAAAGACCGTACCTCAGAGTGAAACGGCCACTATGGCAGCTTCGTGGACACCGCTAGCTAATCAGCCTCCGTTTGTCGCCAGTACAATGCTTCTGCTGACGGACGGCACAGTAATGTGCCGGAAGGGAGATCGAAGGCTGTGGTGGCGGCTAACTCCTGACCAGACAGGGAGCTATGTCAGCGGAATTTGGTCTGAAATGCCTCGAATGCGTGACGCAAGGATGTACTATGGGTCGGCAGTATTGGCGGATGGGCGTGTACTAGTCGTCGGCGGGGAATACGCGGGCGATGACGACGATTCGACGCACCACACGAGCGGAGTCGAAGACCTCGCTGCCGCTGAGATTTACGATCCAATATCAGACTACTGGGTTAGCATTTTCCGTTCCTTCGAATTGGTTGAGGATCGGCGACGCCCCTCTGTGCGTGTTGTTTGATGGTTCAGTTCTTCTTGGCTCCATCGACGACTGTCGAACAGCGATCTACGATCCGGTAGGCAACCTCTGGCGTCAAGCGGCGTCAAAAGAGGATTCGAGTTCGGAGGAGACTTGGACTCTAATGCGCGATGGCAGCGTTCTTAGCGTAGAGTGCACAAATCATCTCCGGGCCGAGAGGTATGTTCCAGCAATTGATAAGTGGCTGAGTGCCGGCGCAACTCCGATCGACCTGGTTGACTCCGATTCGATCGAAATTGGTCCCGCCCTCCTATTGTGCGACGGCCGAGTATTTGCGGTGGGCGCGACTGGTCGTACGGCACTGTACACGGCGCCCAAAGGCGCAGACGAAGGTCAGTGGAACGTTGGACCACCGTTCCCGAGCGATCCGAAACAGCCGGGAAAGCTTCTGCAAGCTAAAGACGCGCCAGGATGTCTTCTGCCAAATGGGCGAGTGCTCTGTGTAGCGGATCCAGCTGCAAGTTCGGGTGAAGACTATCCCGTCGGCACCAGTTGTTTCGAGTTCGATCCGGACACGAACGCGCTCAAACCGGCAATTCCGCCACCCAACAATTTTGGCGCTCCATATGACGGACGCATGCTCCTACTGCCTACGGGCGAGGTGCTCTTCGCTGGATTCAGCAAATCAGGAGAATCGGAGATTCATGTCTATTCCCCGAAGCAAGCGAAAGCAGAACTCACGGCAGCGCTGCAGCCGATCCTAGACGCGTGCCCTGCTGTCGTCGACCGCGGTTCTACTTACTTACTTCGTGGTCGTCAGTTCAACGGGGTTTCGCAGGCGGTGAGTTATGGCGACGATGCGACAATGGCGACGAACTATCCTCGTGTGCGTCTCACCGACTCAAACGGGGTGGTTTGGTACTGCCGTACTTTCAATTACAACACGATGGGAGTGGCCACCGGAAGTATGCAATGTACCACGAACATACTGATCCGAACTGATATCAGTCCTGGGCCGGCGGAACTTGTCGCCGTCGCAAACGGTATCGCTTCGGAACCTAAGAAGGTTTTGTTGAGATAAACCAAGATCGGGGCGATCGGTTACATTCAGCACGAGGAGCCCGGGGATTTTCTGATTGCGGGCGTACCACCTCTGACGCGTTGAGCTTTGGTTGGTAGAAATCTGTCGCTTGATCGGAACCGTTGGGAGCAATGGACCAACAAAGAGAGAACGCGGTTAACAATATCGGTCAACATGGAGAACTCCATGAAAACACTCAGTGTTCTGCTGTCCGTGTCCCTCCTAATCGCAATTCGCGGGACAGTTCTGGCCCTTACGCTTACGCTGTCTGCATTCGGTGCCGATCTACAGCAAGTTCTCACCTCGCAAGGCAGTCTGTTCAAATTTGCAGATCAGGCGGAAGAGGCGAGATTCGACGTCACAGTCAGAGGCGGTCAGGTCGCATTCGCGAGTCACGGCACTGGAGCCTTCTCACTTGCCAATGCCGCAGCGAAGAAGGGTGATCTGCAGGGAACCGACGCATTCGACGCACTACGCGAATCCGCGGTTACATCGGCAGCCTTTCCATTTGCGTTCGCACCTCGCGTGCTAAATCGCTGGATTACCAGCGACAGCGTCTGGAAGAAGCGTGCATTTGTCGACGGTGGTGTTTATGATAACGAGCCAGTCGGCAAGACCATTAACCTCGCACATGATTTGGATTGGGACACTATAAACCCAGCTTATGACGACCGCGATCGCAGATTCCTCATAATCACGCCAGAGCCGATGCCCACACCCGGTCCTGACTTGCTGGCGAATTCAACAATCGCTCCACCGAACCTCGTCGACATGAAATTATTCGACTTTGTAGGTCTTCTGGTGCCTGAAATGCTCGGTCAGTTGACGGGATCCGGCCTGACCGGCATTGAGCAGATGAACCGCGCAATCGCCGATCGCACTAAGGTGCTGGGCAGCCTGGAGTACACGCTGCACACAACGGGAGGCAGCATCAACTTTGATCTTAATGTCTTAAACACACTGGTAGCGGCGGCCGCCAAGGTACGTAATCTGGATTCTCGCCTTCAGCTATTCCAAGAGAATTTTGTCGAGGATCTTCGAGATACGGACCAGGCGCTGTGGGGAGCCGCTCGTGCTTTACCGAATGATCGTAAAGAAATCTTTACTGCATTGGGATTGCTAATCGACTTCGCTGCGAGTCTTGCTGATAAAGTCAAATTTCAGCCGATCGTTGTTGCGCCCGATGAACCGCTGTCCGGCGATCCATTTTATGGCTTCGCGGGCTTCTTTTTAGACGAAATTCGAGAGAGCGACTTCATCCGTGGAATGAAGGACGCCTACGAAACGTGGTCGCGAGTACGAGAAGTCACCGATCCCGATTTCAAAATAGACCCCGATCCTCAATTTCCGTCCGATCCACTCCCCGCAACATGGACAGGCAATGCATTGTTGAAAGCGCGATACGATGCGGCACAGAAGCAGTTCGAGAATCGAATAAGCACCGTGATGAGCACCGGCATTTTCGGCCCGGTCGTCGGACCAATTCTGGGGAACGTCCTTCCGTTTGGTTACTTGCTCTCGCGATTCTTGAGTTGATGTCAACACCGCACATCAAGAGTCCTGTGTATGAGCCGCCTGCGGCGGTACAGGAATGGTTTCGACATAGACAAGGATGACTGTCCCTATGGACCCGGTGCCAAGCGGAGGGTTCGATGCTCGATTTGGATGTGATAAGGATCCTCGGTCTCGGCGTGATTGGGCTCGGCTTCTTGCTCGCCTTTCTCGCCTATCGTCTGCTCAGCAAAATCCAGCCTAATCCAAACCGGTCTGTACTGCGGTCCATCTATTTCTTTATGGGCTTCTCCATCGTTCTTTGTGGGATCGGCTTTGTGTCCCAGGTATTCGATCAGCGCAGATTCCAAGAACAGTGCGAGACAAAACTGAATGAACTCGAAGCAAAGTTTGATGTTTTCGTAAAGTCGCGCGAGCGATTGTCTAAGGTTAGCGGGAAGATCGAGGTGCCCGTGCGTGGGCATACCGTGCCGAACACGTTCGATTGTGCCGGCACGCTCGCAGGTTTCAAGGAGGGGGAGGGGGTGCATATCTGGCTGGCGGTGGAGGTTAGCGGGTACATATGGCCAAAAGAACGGCCTTTACAAGTGGGCAACGATGGCAAATGGTCCACCAGAGTTTATGAAGACGGTTCGGGGTCGAAGTTCTCACTCATCTTGATCGCGGCCGACGAGGTTGCTCACGCCAAAATCGAAGAGTGGCTCGCACGCGGTGAAAGCGAAGGGGGCAGATTTGAAAGGATGAACACGATCGAGGGCATTGTCCGCTTAGACCGTATCGATAACCTCCGACCCGAAGACAAGCCATGACAAACTCTAAGGGGGAGTCAGTCGCGCCTAACCAAGCGTTGCAGCAGACCGCGGCCCTCGAAGTCGCTTCGAGCGACGCAGCCCGGCGTCGTCGGCCGATGCTGATAGCGCAGGGTCAAATGATCGATCGCCATCGGCCGGCACGCGGCCGCTGGCTCAAAGCACCTTTGCGGTGACGGAGGAGAAGAAGTTTAAGTCGGAGCCTTGACATTCGAGCTGCATCCGGCGGCGGTGACGAGGATGAGCAGGACGGTAACCTTGGCATATCGCGTGCGTATCAGCATCGTTCCCCCTGAGCAGATGCGACACCTAGTCACTCTGCTAACAGACAGCTAGGCGAGGTAGCACGAAGTCATGCGAATGTAAAGGGTGGAGGGGTTTTTGGTGGTGCGCGTGAGCATACGCATTTTGCGTATCAGTTGGGATTAGCAGATGAGGCCGTGGATGTTCGGCGCGGGACATCTGGACAGGTGCGTAGGGGTTTGATGAAGTCTCAGGGCGTTTGGATGCGGCGATTTTCGGGATCATCTGCAGGGTGGATCGCGAAAGGAGGGACTATGGAATATCTCGTAGTTAAGTATAAGGGAAATGATTGCGGGGTGATTATTGATGATGTCACGGGGGATTGGGTGACGAATGAGGTGTCGTGGGTAAGCGCGGGGCATCATGTGGTGCGGCTGAGTATGCCAGCGGGGAGTTTCACACCGGCGCAGATCGCGGTCGAGCTGAACGGGACCAGCCCGCAGCATCCCAAGACTATCCAGTTCTTCCAAGGCATGAGGCGGGCAGGTCAGATGCGGGGCGAAGGGTTGGCTGTTCTGGCGGCGATCGCACTTGTGGGAATTTCGTGCGCGCCGCTCAACTCGAAATTGCCCAAGGATCGATATCCAACCAAGAGCGGGGACGGGCCGGTCGCGGGAGTGACGGGCGCACCGCGAAATGGATATCGATTTACGAACTTGGCGGGTGGCAGGGACGACAACAGGCTATTTGTGTGCCTGACATTCTCAGGAGGTGGAACCCGGGCGGCCGCGCTCGCATACGGTGCGATGATCGCGCTCAGGCAGACGAAGATAAAATGGCCACGAGAGGAGACGTTGCTAGACGAGGTGGACTGCATCTCATCGGTGTCGGGCGGGTCATTCACGGCGGCCTATTACGGACTGTTCGGGGAGCGGCTGTTTCAGGACTTCGAGCAAAAGATGCTCTACCGGGACATCGAGGGCGGGCTGATACTGAAGGGGATGGCGCCGTGGAACTGGCCGTGGCTCTGGTCGCCATATTACAGCCGGATTGACCTTGCGGCGGACTACTACGACGACACGATTTATGAGCATAAGAAGTACCGGGCGCTGATCGAGCACGGGCGGCGGCCGTTCATCATTTTGAATGCGACCAACATCGGGAATGAGAGCCGGTTTCCATTCACGCAGGAGCAGTTCGACCTGCTCGGGTCGGACTTGAGCGACTACTCAGTGGCGCGCGCTGTTGCAGCATCATCGGCATTTCCATTTCTGCTGTGTCCGCTGACGCTGGAGAATTATCAGCATCTGGACGGATTCACTATTCCGACAGTATATCAAGTCGCGAGAGACGATTATTACCTGAACCGGAGTCAATACCACTGGGCACAGAGCGAGCGCGAATATGTTGATTATCCGATGCCGTATGTACATTTGCTGGACGGAGGATTGGCGGATAACATCGGGCTGCGGCCAGTGATCAATGCGTACGAACAGACGAACGGGTTTATCATGCGCGATCTGCCGGAGATCGACAGGCTGGTGATAATCTCGGTGAATGCGCGGAGTAAGGGAGAGGACCCGACCGGGAACGGGCGGCATACGCCGTATATCATTCCGACGGTGGCGCTAGCGACGGCGGATACTGCGATGGACAATTACAGCTTCGACAGCGTGGACCTGATGAATCGACTGGTGGATGAGATCAGACAGGCAGAAAAGGAGCAGCAGAGTGCGGGCATCAGAAGCTCGGTACATGCCGTGCCGTATGCGATCGAGATCAGCTTTGAGGCGATCGCGAATAAGGATCGGCGCAGGGAGTTTTACGGAATCGGGACGAATTTCGGACTGCCGGCGGAGCAGGTCCGCGCGCTGATCAGCGAAGGATGCGAGCTGCTGAAGAACGACGCGACCTTTCGGTGCATGCTGGAGGACCTCGAGCGCGACGGGAGGGGGACGGCGACGACGGAATCGGCCTGCAATGACCTGACGGTAGACCATCATCCGGCGGCGGCGGACGGAATCGTATGTCCGGACGGAGGCGGGTGGCCGGCAGAGCGAGTTGGGAGTTAGGTATTGCCTATCGTCGGGCGGGGCGGCCTATAGCTACAGCTTGAGGACGGGGTAAGGGGATTTCGTTAGCTGTCCCTAATCAAAACCTCGTCCGCGTGACGAAGCGCGGCAAGTGTGTTACTGCAACGCGCGATGTTCGCGTTGCTGACTCGTTTCGTGCTCGCACTGCGCTCGGTAGTCGAGGTTCGCGCCTCGTGTGAGGCAGAGATCCTGGTCTTGCGCCAACAGCTGCTGGTCTTAAACTGCAAGTCGCCAGCGCGCCGCCGACTCCGGAACGTCGATCGTCTGATGCTGGTCTGGCTGTACTGGCTGTTCCCATCACGAGAGGGTCTCACTTGCGCTACTGGAGATTTCACTCTGCCGGAAATACCGGCGCTAACCGACCACCAGGGGTCGATTTCTCAACTCCCGGATGTACTAGTGGCCTGTAACAGTCGAATTGGTACTGGGCGCAGTTCGCAAAGTCATTGGGCGCGTGGGGCTATATGAACTGGCATGC
>Ga0097691_1002548_pt1 | contig 12059 bp, 15 predicted proteins | sample NGESurdeep072012_8_FD_72858 | JGI IMG/M metagenome (GOLD analysis project Ga0097691, IMG submission 72858) | Arctic peat soil microbial communities from Barrow, Alaska - NGEE Surface sample 210-1 deep-072012 | ecosystem: Environmental > Terrestrial > Soil > Wetlands > Peat ...
CCGGTGGAGGCGCGTTGCTCAAGAATCTGGATAAGCGCACTCGGGAAGAGACCGGTCTGCCCGTGTCGATTGCCGACGATCCGCTGGCATCGGTGGTCCTCGGCACCGGCCGCATGCTCAGCGATTTCCGTCTGCTGCGCAAGATTTCGATAGACTAAAGGCAAAGAAGGCGCCCGTGGAGTCGTTGCTCAACCGGTACCGCAATATCACTGTCCTGCTCCTGGTGATCATGGCGCAGTTGGTGCTGCTTGCGGTTTCGGCGAAGAACGATCAGGACGTGCGCTTCATCCGGATCTGGACGGTCACGGCCGTGACCCCGGTGGCCCGCATCATCGATGGGCTGCGTGGCGGCGGCAGCGGCTTCCTGCACAACTACATCCTGCTGCACGATACCAACCAGGAGAACCAGCGGCTGCGCAGCGAGTTGGACCGCATGAAGATGGAGAATGTGTTCCTGAAGAATGAGCTGAACACGGCGGACCGCGCCAAGGCTCTCCAGGTATTTCAGCAGCACACTCCGTCCCGGACGGTGGCGGCCACCATCATCGCCACCGGCGCCGGGTCGAGCTCAAAAGTGGTGTTCGTCGACCGCGGCACGGTGTCGGGCGTGCAGCGCGGGATGGCGGTGGTCACGCCCGACGGCATCGTGGGCAAAGTGATCGCGGCATACCCGACGGCGAGTCAGGTTCTGCTGATTACGGACCCGGACTTCGCGGCCGGCGTGGTGACCCAGAAGTCTCAGGTGCATGGCACGCTCAAAGGGCAAGGCACGCCGCAGTGCAAAGTGGACTACGTGGCGTTTGAAGAGAAGGTGGAGCCGGGCGAATGGGTGTACACGTCCGGCGACGACCGGATTTTCCCGCGCGGCTTCCCGGTTGGCATCATCAAGGCAGTCCGGCCCGGGCAGCCATTCAAGGAGATCCTGGTGGAACCGAGCGGCTTACAGCGCGGCCTGGTGGAGGATGTGCTGATTCTCATTGAAGGCGTCCACCAGCCGATTCCGGACACGCCGCCGGGGATGCAGCCCATCTACATCGCGGCACCGCCGCCGGGGAGCGATTCCACGCCCGCGACGGCCGCGCCGTCGGCCACGGGGACCGAGGCGGACCGGCTGCGCGCGCAGTACCAGGCGTTGGGCGAAGAACAGAAACACACGTACGGCGATAATCCGCCGGGGACCAAGCCCGCGGACTTCACCAGGCTGGGAACCTCGGGTGCTGGCGTACCGGTGGGGTACCCTCTGGGTCCAGCCGGGAAGAATCCGGCTACACCCGCACCACCCGCGCCGTCCAATGCGGAGGCCGGTAGGAATCCGCCTCCGGCGCCGGGATCTCTACCCGTGGTGCGCCCCGCTGAGGCGGCGAAGTCCGGAACCGGGGGCACGGGGCCCGCGCCCGTCCCACTCAAGACGGCGACGCCCCCCAATGCGGAGCCTGGCAAGAACTCACCTGCCGCGCCGGGCTCTCCGCCCGCTACACGTCCCGCGGCGCCGGCGAAGTCCGGAACCGGGGGCGCAGGGCCCGCGCCCGACAAAAACGCTGCTCCACCCGCGGGCACGCCAGGCGTCCATCCTCCCGATGCCGCGCGGCGCTTGAATCCACCGGCCGGCACGCCGCCGGGAGGTCAGCTTCGCTGATGACCTACTCGGGCGAGCGGATTCTCCTCAGCAGCCAGCGCGAAGGCCAGGTTTCCCGATTTCAAAAGTGGGTGTTCCTGGCGGTGCCGCTGGCAGCCATCCTGTTCCAAGTCTACGTGCCGATGTTTTTCCCGGTCCTGAGTTTTCTGGAGATGCCGCTGCTGGTGGTGGTCTATTTCGCCATCATGCGGCGCAGCCAGATTGCCGGACTCACGGTGGGCGCGCTGGTCGGCCTGGCGCAGGATTCCCTTTCCAAGAATCCGCTGGGTATGTTCGGCATCGTGAATACACTGGTGGGATACTTCGCCGCCTCCGTCGGTGTGCGCCTGGACGTGGAGCACGGGTTGATCCGCCTGCTGCTGGGGTTTTTCTTCTACCTTTTCCACCAATTCCTTTATTGGGTCATGTCGCAAGCGCTGCTGGGCCAGCAGATGACGTTCGACTGGGCGCGCACCGCCATGCTGGCCGCCCTCAACGCCGTAGTCGGCGTGGCCCTGTTCCACCTGCTCGACAAGTTGAAGGAGCGCACATGACCACACCTCGACGCCTGGGTTCCAACGGGCCCTCCGTCTTTCCGCTGGCGCTGGGTTGCATGGGGATGAGCGGCATGTACGGGCCGGCCGACGAGAAGACCAGCATCGCCACCATCCATGAGGCCCTGGCGAGCGGTGTCACCCTGTTCGACACCGGCGATTTCTACGACATGGGGCACAACGAAATGCTGCTCGGCCGGGCGCTCCACGGCCGGCGCGACCAGGCGCTGATCTCCGTCAAGTTCGGCGCCCTGCGCGGCCCGGATGGAAGCTGGCTGGGTTTCGACGCCCGTCCCGTGGCGGTCAAGAATTCCCTGGCCTACAGCCTGAAACGGCTCGGCGTAGATCACATCGATATCTACCGCCCGGCGCGCCGCGATTCGGGCGTGCCCATCGAAGACACCATCGGCGCTATCGCCGATCTGGTAAGAGCCGGCTATGTCCGCGCCATCGGCCTGTCGGAGGTGGGCCCGGAGACCATCCGCCGCGCGCATGCCGTGCATCCCATCGCCGATCTTCAGATCGAGTATTCGCTGGTCAGCCGGTCCCCGGAGACCCGCATTTTCCCCGTGCTCGCCGAACTGGGCATTGGCGTGACCGCGTATGGCGTGCTTTCGCGCGGCCTGCTGGCCGGCTCCACGCCATCCGGACCGGGCGATTTCCGCGCCCATTTCCCGCGCTTCACCCCCGATAATCTGGTCCGCAACCAGCAACTCGTGGAAACGCTGCGGTCCTTGGCCGCTGAAAAGGCAGTGAGCGCCGCCCAATTGGCCGTCGCCTGGGTGCTGGCCAAGGGAGAGAGCATCGTTCCCGTGGTCGGCGCGCGCAGCCCGGCGCAACTGGCGGAATCCCTGGGAGCACTCTCGATCGCCTTGTCACCCAGCGACTGGATGCGGATCGAAGCGGCGATCCCCGCATCCGCCGTGGCCGGCGACCGATACGCCGCACCGCAGATGCAGATGCTGGACAGCGAGCGCTGAGGGCGGGGCGGCCCGAGAAACAAAAAGGCGCTCTTCCGTGTGACGGAAGGGCGCCTTGCCAAACTGGAAAACCGGGGTCCGGTTAGACCTGGAACGAGCTGCCGCAGCCGCAGGTGGACTTCACTTGCGGGTTGTTGAACTTGAAGCCGGAACCTTCCAGCGTCTCGACGAAATCCACTTCGGCGCCATCCAGGTACAGCAGGCTGGCCTGATCCACAAAAACCTTCAACCCGTCGTAGGTGTAGGTCTTGTCCAAGATGTTGGGCGTGTTTTCGAAGGCCATTGAGTAGCTGAACCCGGAACAGCCGCCGCCGACCACGGAAATACGCAGTCCGCTGGGGGCGGGGTCCTGAGAACCCATGATCTCCTTCACCTTGCCGATCGCTCTTTCGGTTATTTGCACCATGTTGTCTGTATACTCCTGAAATTTCGGGAATTCCCCGATCCCTATTATAACGGGGGGAGCGCACCACTCCAACCGTCAATCATTTAGATGGCGCGGTGGGTGGTTCGGTCGCGGAAAAATCGACCCTGAACAGCGCCCGAGCGGGGCGTGCTATCTTGCAAGTGTATCCGCTGAAACCCGGTAGGGGTAGTATGCGTCGATAGCGGTGTATGGGAACACTGACCGGCGTACTTTCGATCCCGGGATTCGGTAGCAAGGTTGCGGCGAAATCCAGAGTGGACTACCAGAACACCCCGGAAGGTGCGTTAGTGCAGCGTGCGCAGGCCGGCGATGAGGCGGCGTTTCGCGAGATTGTGGAGCGCTACCAAAGCAAGGTGTTCTCCATCATCCACGGTATCGTGCGCCAGCGCAACGACGTGGAAGACATTGCACAGCAAGTATTTGCGAAGGTCTACCTGTCCGTCAAGAGCTTCGATTTCCGCAGCTCGCTGATCACCTGGATCTACAAAATCACGGTCAACGAGTGCTTCGACTATCTGCGCAAGCGCAAGGTTCGGAAGCTGGTCTACGAAAGCGACATGAGCGAAGACGAAGTACGCCGGGTGGAGAATTCCGAGCCGGCGGTGGATCGCCAGATTCCCATGGATACCACGCTGGCGCGCCGGGATTACATTGTCAAACTCCTTGGACGGGTCTCCGAAGAGGAGCGTATGTTGTTGACAATGAAGGAAGTTGAAGGGTTTTCGGTGGAAGAGTTGGCGGCCCAGACAGGGATGAACGAAAACACTATCAAAGTAAAGCTGTTTCGGGCGCGGCAAAAGCTGGTAAAGGCGGCGCAGCGCCTGGACCGGGCTCCTGGCCTGGTGGCCGGCTGAACGGCTGAACGGTCAGGTTGGAGAGTGGCAGGTCCCCGGAAGCGGGCGGGCCAGGTGGCCGATAGACTCGCAAAGGGTGAGTTGAGGCGTAGTTACAGGGAAGAAATTTATGCACGCGGTAGTGATGGAAAGCCTTGAGGAGTACTTGTCCGGCACGCTGAAGCCGGCGGCTCTGCGGGATATCGAGGCGCACCTGAGCAACTGTGAGATGTGCCGCCAGGAAGTGGCCGGCATGCGGCAAGTCTCCCAGTGGTTCGGCGCGTTCAGAGTGGAAGCGGAACTGGCGCCGCCGCTCGGGTTTTACGCGCGAGTGATGCGTCAGGTGGGCCACCGCCAGGCCGTGCCGTCTTTTGCGGGCTTCTTTGCCCTGGATTTCGCCTTTGGGCGGCGATTGGTGTTTCTCTCGCTGCTGACGCTGGCGGCGCTGGGTAGCTATCTGGTCTCCTACGAGAGCGAATACCCCACCGGCCTGTCGCCCGAAGCCGTGATGGCGCAGCAGGATTCGCCCGCTTACGATAGCGCCCGGGCGCAGGAAAACATGCTGGCCACGATGACGACCTATGAGCCCTAATCTGCTCGAGAAAGCGGGCTTCGCCCGATCGTGGGATCCCAAGGTCGCCTGTATGGTCGCGCTGACGCTGGTATTCCTGTGCGGCGCCGCGGCGGGAGCGGTCGCCATGAATTTCGGCGTGCATAACCGCTTGCACCAACCTTCCTTCGATACCGCCGTGGGCAGGGAACTCTATTTCTCGCGGATGAAGCGCGAACTCAACCTCACATCCGCCCAACAGGAGCAGATGGAGTCCATCCTCAACGATTTCTGGCAGTATTACCGCACCGTGCTGAGCGACAGCAAAACCAAGGTCGAACAGATTCTCAACGACGAACAGCGCAGGAAATTCGAGCGCATCCTTCAGGAACGCCAACCGCGGTAGCGGCGGGGACTGACAAGACTGACATGAATTTCCGGCGCAGTTTGCCGGAAATTCGCTGTCAGTCCTGTCTGTCCCCGGGTCCCACGGTGTTGACACCCACCCGATCCGCGAGGACAATGGGTTAGCTACATGCGCCAAATCCGGTTTGTGTTGTTACTGGCGGTCGCCGTTGCCGCTTCTCTCTTATCTTCCTGTGGTGACAGCGAGGAAAAGGCGTCTCCCGTGCGTACTTACAGCATGGGTGAGCGGGCCACGGTCGGCCACGTCGTCTACGTGGTATTCGAAACGCAGTGGCTGACCCACATCGGCACGGGCGCCGATGCGCGCGTGCCGGAGCATCGCTTCTTCCTGGTGCGGCTGAACGCGGTAAACAGCCTCGGCAGCGACATCCTCGTGCCCAATTTCAGCATCGAGGATGATAGCGGCAACACCTACCCCGAACTGAGTTCCGGTGAAGGCGTGCCGCAGTACATCGGGTATCTGCGCTCTGTCAAACCTGCCGAATCGGTGCAGGGCAATGCGCTGTTCGACGCCCCCCCGCGCCACTACAAGATGAAAATCGCCGACGAAACCGGGGAAAAAGTGGCTTACATCGATATCCCGCTGAGTTTCGTGTCGGAAACCCCCGATGTTTCGGGAGTGGTCACCCAAGAAAAAAAGAAGTAACGAGCGTTTTCGGGCGGCGGCAATCGCGCGGCGATAGAATTAAGGTATGTGGGCCGTCGCGGCGTTTCTCCTGTTTCTCCAGGCCGATTACACTACCGAAGGCATGAAGGCCCTGGACGAGGGTAAGTACGACGACGCCGTACAGGCATTCCGCCAAGCCATTGCAGCGGATTCCAAGGACTACTTCGCCCACTTCAATCTGGCGATGGCCTATACGCTGCTCGAACGGGATCCCGAAGCCGTCGCCGAGTATCGCAAGACCCTGGAACTCAAGCCGGGGCTCTACGAAGCGGAGCTGAACGGCGGCATTGTGCTGTTACGCCAGAAGAACCCGGCCGAGGCGCTGCCGCTCTTGGAGGACGCCGTGGGACGCAAGCCCCAGGAGTTCCGCCCGCGCTATTACCTGGCCGAAGCGCAACTCCAGACCGGCGACTTCGCCAAGGCGGAGGAGAGCTACAAACTGGCCGTCGCGCTGGACGCAAAATCCGCCGGAGCGCAACTCGGCATGGCGCAGGCGCTGGTGCAGCAGGGACGAATCACCGAGGCCGACGCCTACTTCCGCCAGGCGGCGAGACTGGAGCCGAAGTATCGCGATTACCTGCTGGAACTCGCCGGCCTCTACGAGAAGGCCTCCGAGAACCGCGAAGCCATCGACATTTACCGGCAGTTTCCGGACAACTCCGCCGCGCAGGCGCGGATGGGCGAACTGCTGCTCGAATCCAAACAATTCGAAGATGCCGTGCCCCGCCTGGAAGAGGCCTTTGCGAAGGACGCGAGCCCGGTCAACCGTAGTGCCCTGGCGGCCGCCTACGTCTTCACCCGGAAACTGGATCGGGCGCTGCCCCTGCTGGAACAATCGGTGGCAGCCGAACCTGGCAATTACGACCTGCGGATGATGTACGCGCGCGCGCTCCGCGACCAGCGGCAATTCCAGCCGGCCGCCCGCCAGTTCTACGAAGCCGCCAAACTGAAGCCTTCCGAAACCAGGCCGTGGACCGAACTGGGCGGCATGCTCTACATGGCGGGCGATCTGCCGCAGGCGCTGACCGCCTTTGAGCAGGCCGCCAAGAACGGTGAAACTGCCGCGGGCAACTGGTTCCTGCGTGCCATCATCTTGGATAAGCTGCGCCAGATCAAACCGGCCAAGGAAGCCTACGAGCATTTTCTGGCCACTAGCCAGGGCAAGAATCCGAACCAGGAATTCCAGGCGCGGCAGCGGGTGCGAATCCTGCAAAGGGAGATTGACAAGCGGTGAGAGGCACACGAACCATCCTGCTGCTGCTGGCGTTGGGCCTTGTTTCCGCCGCCAGCCTGCCCGCCGACCTGAGGGCCGCGCTGGCGGAACACGATCTGGGAAAGCGCTCCAAGCTGGCGCTGGATAACGCGGGTTCCGCCCTGAAAGCCGCGCGGGAAGCCTATCAGAAGGACGATAACCCGGCGCTGGCGGCAGCGGCGCTGGAGATCGAGGAATCGGTCTCCCTGGCCTGGGACTCGCTCGAAAGCACCGGCAAGAATCCGCGCAAGAGTCCGCGATGGTTCAAGCAGGCCGAAATCGAAACGCGGAACCTGCTGAAGAAACTGGACAGCCTGCAGCACGATTTCGGATTCGAGGATCGGCCCGTGCTCGACAAAGCCAAGGCCCGCCTGCAGAAAGTTCACGACGATCTGCTGACCGGCCTGATGGAGGGCAAAGGCAAATGAAAACGTTACTCTGCTGTTTGCTTCTGGCGGCGCCCGTGGCGGCGCAACGCGATTTTCTGAGCGCCGACGAAATCGACCAGATCAAGGAAGCGCAGGAGCCGAACCTGCGGCTCAAGCTCTACGCCGATTTCGCCAAACTGCGAGTGGATCTGGTGCGCAATCTGCTCGGCAAGGAGAAGCCGGGCCGTTCGATTTTGATCCACGACACGCTGGATGAGTACTCCAAGATCCTCGACGCCATCGATACCGTGGCGGATGCGGCCGCCGAGCGCAAAACCGACATCAGCGTGGGACTCGCCGCCGTGGCCACCGCGGAAAAGGCCATGCTTCCCATGCTCAAGCAGATTGAGGAAAGCCGGCCCAAGGATCTGGAGCGTTACGAGTTTTCGCTCACGCAGGCCATCGAGACCACGGCCGACAGTTTGGATCTGGCCGAGGAGGACCTGGGCAAACGCGGCAGCGAGGTGGAGCAGCGCCAGCAGGCGCAGAAGAAGGCCATCGACACCCAGATGACGCCCATCGAGAAGGAGGGGCAGCAGGCCGACGAGGCCAAGAAGAAGGACGCGGCCAAGGCGGCGGAGGAAAAGGCCGCGGAAGACGCCACGCCCAAGCGCAAGCCGCCCACGCTGCTGCGGCCCGGCGAAAAGGCCGGCGAGAAGAAACAGTAGGCTGCGAGGGGGGTCACCGAAGCCAAGGGCGTCGCACTGATTCAGCGTTGAACGCACGCAAATCGTCTATCCTGATGCTCAGCAAGGGATTTCCATTTGATCCCCCTGTAATGTATGCTAATAGGTGAAATGGAACACTTAACCTGTAAGGTTGATAACCAGGGGAGAATCACTCTCCCCGTGGAATGGCGCAAGGCACATCATATAGAGGCTGGTAACGATATATCAGTGATCCTGGCGGAAGATCGTTTGGAGGTTCAAACTGTCGACCAATCCTTGGATGATGCGCGTCGGATTGCAGCCAAGTATCGGGGCGGCAAACCGGCTGTCGAGATGCTGCATGAAGCCCGGACGAGGGAGGTTAAGCAGGAGCGGGCCGAGGAGCAAGCTCATGGCTAAGGTATTGGACAGTTCTGCTGTCCTGGCCTTTCTCTATGACGAGCCGGGAGCCGAGAAGGTCCGTCCAGATCTGCTGGATGGGATCATCAGTGCGGTAAATGCCGCCGAAGTCCTGGCGGTTCTGGTCCGGAAAGGAGCGCCTCTGGAAGAAGCGGTAGTGGCTCTACAGAAAACCAGACTGCAAGTTCAGGAGTTCTCTGCGGCCGGTGCCGTGGAGACGGCTAGTCTGTTGTCTCCACAGTTTCGCAGCCGCGGTTTGTCTCTAGGTGACCGGGCTTGTCTGGCCACCGGGTTGCTGCTGAAATTGTCAGTCGTGACGGCTGAACGCAAGTGGGCGGGACTGGATGTTGCCGGTCTGAAGATCGAACTGATTCGATCTTGACCATGGCGTTCAAGCGAATAGCCAAACTATTCGCAGTCGGCGAAAATCGCCTCGACGGAGATCCGGCCTTCAAACAAGGGCACAGGGACGGCCACGTCAGCACCGTACACATAGATGCCACCCTTGGTATACACCGAGACGGTTCGCGTTTTCGGATCTACGATCCAGAACTCCGTAGATCCGAAACCGGCCAGGGTGGTCATGGCCTTATTCTGCAATTCGGCCTTGGTATTTGAAGGTGACTTGACCTCGATCACCAGTTCCGGTGAACCGATCAGCCATTTGCTCTCCGCAAGATGGCGATCGAGTTTGACGCAAGCCACGTCGGCTCCCCAAACTTCGTTCTCGGGGAGCGGGCGGTATGGATATTCCGTGTCCACCAAGAAACCAAGGGGTTCTGCCATTGGCTCCAGAATCTTTCGCAAGCGGCGCTGCAGATCTTTGTGCCGGAGGGTGGGATATGTTACGAAGACCAGATCTCCATGGTGGAGTTCATAGCGGCCACCCGGAGGGTCGGGGATCCTCTCATATTCCTCAACCGTAATAGGCCTCGGTACGCTTTGGGCACCCACGATTCTCCATCTTACATGCTTTCGAACAGCACTTCGTTTCTGGTCTCCGCCGGTGGCCTCAAATCTTGAGAAACAGCTTCCGCCGGTACATCCAATAGAGCAGCACCCAGTAGACCAGCAGCACCGCGATGCCGCGCAGCAGGGGTTCGTACGCCGTCCCGAAGAACGCGAACGCGTGCGCGCCCAGGTGAATGCGGAATGAATCCAGAAGGAAGCGCTCCCACAGGTGCGCCATCAGGTACGCCGCGATCGAGTTGGCCCCGATCACCACCAGCGGGAATGCCCATTTGCGATACCCCTTGACCTCCGTCAGCCAGCAGAAGCCCGCCAGGAAGAGAAAGCAGAGACCGCCGCTGAACAGCGTCCACGAGGGCGTCCAGATGCGCTTCACCACCGGACAGATGCCCGTGAAGTGCAGCAGCAAGCCCGCGGCGACGCCAATCGCGCCCGCCGCCAGCAGCCGCCGCATCGGCGCCGTGGGAGCCGAGGCGCGCAGCCACCGTCCGGCGGCGAGCCCGAGGATCATGGTGCCGAGGGTCGGGATGAAGCTGAGGGTCAGGTACCCGCCGCTGTTGGCGACATAAGGTTTCACGGTGGGGAACAGATTGAGGAACCAGACGTCGAACGCGTTGCCGAAGTTGTTCCCCTTGTTCCAGTGCGCCGCTAGCCCCGCGAAGAATCCCGGTGGCTGCGCCGGATACAGCGCCCAGGCCAGCCAGTAGCCGAACAGCAGCACACCCAGCGCGGCCCACTGCCAGCGCGGCGGCCGATACGCCAGCAGGAACAGGATCGGGTAACCGAGCCCGATCTGCGAGAGCGTATCTTCGAACGTGTAGTAAGTCTGCGGGGCGTGCGTGGAGCGCAGAAAGACGCCGAGCGCGACCAGCAGCAGAGACCGCCACAGCGCGTGCAGGAACATCCCGCGGAAGGTCCCGCCCTTGGCGATGCGCGCCGACATGGAGTAGGGCAGCGCCACTCCGACCAGAAACGAGAACCCCGGCTGGATGGTATCGTGCAGCGAACACCCCGCCCACTCGACGTGTGTCTGGTGGTAGGCCAGCCAACTCCAGAATCCACTCCCCGGCAGCGCCTTGGCCACCCGCGAAAGCTGCACGACCTCCGCCATCATGAGCAGCATGACGAAGCCGCGATACGTATCCACCGCCAGATTGCGCGGAGCTTTTTCCAAGGACACCTCCCGCTGACTTCATAGTGTAGCTACACTTCGGATTGTTTGTAAGGAATTTTCGTCGCAGGTGACTACCTAACTGTGGAAGGATCGCAGGACGACCGATACCGCGAAGCCGCCGCCGCTTACGGCGCCGCACTCGAACGCCTCGCCCACGCGTACGAGGCCGACGCAGAGTATCGCCGCGACCTGCTGCAGGAGATCCACCTCGCACTCTGGCGCAGCTTCGCGGGCTGGGACGCGCGTTGCTCGCTGCGCACCTGGGTCTATCGCGTGGCCCACAACGCCGCCACTTCCCACGCCATGCGGCAACGCCGCCTGAACTCCCACGTGTTGGTCAGCCTGGAGGAACTCGAACTTGTACCCGACCCTTCAGCGCCAGACGCTGGCCGCCAGCAGGCGCTCAGCCGCCTGCTCACTCTGGTGCAGCGCTTGAGGCCGCTGGATCGCCAGGTCATCCTCTCCTATCTGGAGGGCATGGACGCGGCGGCCATCGGCGAGATCACCGGCCTTGCGCCGGGCAACGTCGCCACCAAAATTCACCGCATCAAAAACATCCTGTCCAGTGCGTTTCATCAAGGAGGCCGCCATGCCTAACGAGCCTCTGCCGGACGATATCCGCAACGTCTGGCAAAATCAGCCCGTGGAGAACACACCTATGCCGTTGGAAGAGATCCGCCGCAAAGCCCGGCAGTTCGAGAAAAGAATCAACCGCCGGAACCTGCGCGAGTACATCGGTGCCGCAATCGGGATCGCCGCCTACACCTTTTATATCTTCAAGTTTCACAGCATGGTGATCCGCGCCGGTTCCGTCCTCGTCATCGCCGGAGTGCTATATGTCGTTTTTCAACTCTATAAGCGGGCCTCGCCAGGTCAGTTGCCCGCGGATCTGGCATTGACAGCCTCCCTCGAATTCCACCGCCGCGAACTCGTGCGCCAGCGTGACCTGCTGCGCTCGGTCTGGCGGTGGTACATTGGGCCGCTAATCCCCGGATTCGTCGTGTTCGCGGCGGGTATCATGCCGCACCGCGTCGGGACAATGGTATTCTCCGTGTCGTTTTTCCTCGTCGCCATCGGCCTGATTATTTGGCTCAACCATCGCGCCGCCGTGCGCCTG
>Ga0097691_1002551_pt1 | contig 12047 bp, 10 predicted proteins | sample NGESurdeep072012_8_FD_72858 | JGI IMG/M metagenome (GOLD analysis project Ga0097691, IMG submission 72858) | Arctic peat soil microbial communities from Barrow, Alaska - NGEE Surface sample 210-1 deep-072012 | ecosystem: Environmental > Terrestrial > Soil > Wetlands > Peat ...
AGACGACGTTCGACAAGGAAGAGACGCGCGCCCTGCTCGCGCACGTGCAGGCCCTGATCCACGAGGACGAGCCTGTCACGTTCCTGAACGTGCCGCTCACGAAGTGGGGTGTCGCCTCGCGCTTGACGAACGTGAGGACGTCGCCGTATGGCCTCTTCCTGTTCTGGCCGGGGGCGGCCGGCTGGCGGACGAGCGCAACGACGGGTCCGATCTCGTAACATCTCTCCCCATGCTCCGATTCACGCTGCGGCGGGCGGCCTCGGCCCTCCTGACGCTGCTCGGCGTCCTCGCTCTCGTGTTCGGGCTCGTCACGGCCGCGCCCGGCGACGCGGCGGCGCTCGCGGCGCGCGCCGGCGGAAACCGCGCCGTCTCGGTCTCGCCCGAGGCGCTCGCGGCGTTCCGGCATCTTTATGGCCTCGACCGGCCCGTGGCCGAACGCTTCCTCACGTGGACCTGGCGCGCGCTGCGCCTGGATTTCGGTCGTTCCCTCGTGGACGGTCAGCCCGTGACGACCCGCGTCGCCCGGGCGCTCCCCACGACGTTTGCCTTGAACCTCGCCGCCCTCTTCCTGGCGTGTCTCGTCGGCGTGCCCCTCGGGGTCGCGGCGGCCCGGCGGCCGGGCGGGCGCCTGGACCGGATCTCCGGCTTCGTCTGCGATGCGCTCTTTTCGACGCCGACGTTCGTCCTCGGCCTGCTCCTTCTCCTCGTCTTCTCCGGATGGCTGCGCGTCACGCCTCTCTTCGCCGACGCGGAAACCGGTCTCAGCGGTTTCGTGCTGCCCGTCGTCACCCTGGCGCTCGCGTCGCTCGCGCTCGTCGCCCGCTTCGTGAGGGTCTGCGTCGCGGCGGCCCTTGCCGATCCGGCCGCGCGCGCGGGACGCGCCCGGGGGGAGGGACCGCCTGCGGAGATCCGGCGCGCCCTCCGCCGTTCGTCGGCTCCATTCGCCGCGATGGGGGCGGCGCTCGTGCCGTCCGTCGTGTCCGGTTCGATCCTCGTGGAGCGCGTCTTCTCGCTTCCCGGAGCCGGCGGCCTGCTCGCGGAGGCCGTCTTCGCGCGCGATCTGCCGACCGTACTCGCGCTCACTCTTCTGTCGGCCGTCGTCGTCGTGGCCGCATCGCTCGCGGCGGACCTCGTGACCGCCGCGCTCGATCCCCGCACCGTGCGCGCGGATGACGCCCTACCACGAGGAGTCGCCCCATGACGGACGCCCGGGCCGCGCTCCGCCGCGCGGGGATCGCCTTCGCGCTCTTTCCGCTGCTCGCGCTCCTTGCTCCGCTCGTCGCGCGCGAGAAGCCGTGGGTCTCCGGCCGCGCGGGAGAGACGATTCTCAGCGCGCCGGTGCCGTTCGACCCCGACGGCGTGGATCTCGACCGGCGCCTCGCGCCTCCCGGGGGCCGGCATCTCCTCGGCACGGACGAGCTCGGCCGCGACGTGCTCGCGCGCGTTCTCCACGGGGCGCGGCTCTCCGTCGCGGCCGGCCTCCTGGCCTCCGGGCTGGCGCTCGGGCTCGGAGCGGCGCTTGGGACGCTTGCGGGCTGGGCCGGCGGCCGCACGGATCGAGCCGTGCTTCTCCTCCTGCAGATCGTCCAGGCGCTTCCGGCCCTCGTCCTCGTCATCGCGGGCGCGGCGTTCCTGAGGCCGTCGTTCCTCGTCGCCGCGCTCCTCATCGCCCTGACGGGCTGGACGGACGCCGCGCGCCTCGTGCGCGCCGGCACGCAGCGCCTGAGAAGTGAAGCCTTCGTGGACGCAGCGCGCGCCTCGGGCGCCTCGGACGCCAGGCTCCTGTTCGTACACGTCCTCCCGCACGCGCTCCCGCCGGCACTCGCGACCTTGCCCTACGTGCTCGGATCGGCCGTGCTCACCGAGGCCGGGCTGTCCTTCCTCGGGCTGGGGGCGCCGCCGCCAGCCGCCTCCTGGGGGCGCGCGCTGGCCGAGGCGCGCAATCTGCTGCCCGGCGCCTGGTGGTGCGTCCTTCCGCCCGGCGTCGCGCTCTTCCTCCTCGTCTTTTCGGCGCGCCGGCTCGGCGATGCGTTCCTCGGAAGGCGCGGGGACGTACAATCCCGGCTCGCGTGAAGCGCACCGCCGTCTATCCGGGCACGTTCGATCCCATGACGAACGGCCACGTCGACCTGATTCGGAGAGGCTGCCACCTTTTCGACCGGGTGCTCGTTGCGGTGCTCATCAACACGGAGAAGGCGCCTCTCTTCACCGTGGAGGAGCGGGTCCACATGATCCGCGCGATCTTCCGACGCGAGCCGAAGGTCGAGGTGAAGTCCTTCAAGGGCCTCCTCGTGAGGTTCATGCGAGAGGAAAAGGCGCGCATCGTGGTGCGCGGCCTGCGCGTCGTGTCGGATTTCGAGCACGAGTTCCAGATGGCCCTCATGAACCGCCGCCTCGACCCGGAGGTCGAGACGCTGTTCCTCACTCCCAAGGAGGAGCTCTCCTACACCTCGAGTCACCTCGTCAAGCAGGTGCACGAGCTCGGCGGAGACGTGACGGGCCTCGTTCCGGCCCTCGTCCAGCGCGCCCTCGCGAAGAAGATGCCGAACGGCGGCTAGGCGGAGAGCCCACCGAACGAGCGGAACGCGTCCGCGATCGCCTCCGGAACCGTGCGCGGCTTTCCGGAGCCGTCTAGAAAGAGGTGCTGCGTTTCGCCCTCGGCCGCGAGCTGGCCGTCCGGCAGGACGACCTCGTACGCGAAGGTGCAGCCGCGGCTCTTCAGCGCGGTCATCCGCGCCCTCACCACGACCGTGTCGCCATAGCGCACCGAGCGGCGGTAGCGCACGCGCACCTCGGTCACGGTGATGAACGAGCCTTCGGTCTCCATCCGCGGATAGGGGTACCCGGCGCGTTCGCAAAACGTCGTGCGCGCGACCTCGAACCAGATGACGTAGTTGCCGTGGTACACGACCCGCTGGGCGTCGGTCTCGGCGTAGCGCACCTGAATGGACGTCTCGACGGCGGAAGGTGGGGCGCGCACGATCCTCATAGACTAGACGATGCCGATGAAAGCGCTCTTCCGAGGGGACGGTTGGGGACTGGGAGAGGGGAAAGGACCGGGGATTTTCTTAGAAGGTGGAGAAACGCTCAGGCGCGCCGACCTGACGGCCCAACTGCCCAAGCTTCTCGACGCGCTGGACGACGTGGCGCGGTCGGGCGACCCCGATCTCTTCGCCGCAGGCTTTATTTCCTATGAGGCCGGTGTCTTCCTCGAAGGATCGACGTCTCTCGCGCGCGAGCATGACTTTCTTCCTTTCGCAGAATTCTTTGTCTTCCGACGCTCCACCACCAGTCGCCGCGCGCCGCCATCCCCGGCCGAATCCTCTCTCTTCACCTTCAAAGAATCGGCGACCGTTGAGCGGTCGCTCTCTTCGGACGAGTGGTCGAGCGGTATCGCGACGATCCGCGATGGGATCGCCCGGGGCGACGTCTATCAGGTGAACCTCTCGCGTCGCACGCGTTTCCGGTCGCGTGTCGACCCCTTCGCTCTCGCGCGTGCTCTCGACGCCGACAACCCCGTGCCGTTCGCTGTGACGCTCGCGGGCAGCGGCTGGGCCGTGGTGTCGAACTCGCCGGAGCTCTTCCTCGACGTCGACCTCGCGGCGCGGCGCGTCGTCACGAAGCCGATCAAGGGCACGATCGCGCGCGCGCCGGACGAAGGAGGGGACGCCAGGCTCCGCGCGGAACTGCTCGCCTCCGCGAAAGACGCCGCCGAGAACGTGATGATCGTGGACCTCCTGAGGAACGATCTCGGGAAGGTGGCGGAGCCGGGGCGCGTCGAGACGACGGCGCTCCGCGCGCTCCGATCGTTCCGCCATCTCCACCACCTCGAGTCCACGGTGGAGGCGCGGCTCCGGGCGGACGTGCGGCTCTCCGACGTCCTGCACGCAACGCTGCCCGGCGGCTCGATCACGGGCGCGCCGAAGCGCGCGGCTCTCCGGTTCATCCACGACCTCGAGCCCGTCGCGCGCGGAGCTTATTGCGGCGCGGCCGGATTCGTGCGCGGCGACGGCCGGGCCGTTTTCAACGTGGCGATCCGCACGGCAATCGTCGGCCGGGATACAGTGGACTACCACGCCGGAGGCGGAATCGTGTGGGACTCGCAGCCGGATGCCGAATGGCGCGAAATGGAATCGAAATCGCGGGAATTCGGCGCGGCCATGGCCGCGCTCGCCGCCGGGAAGGTGAATGATGCCCGTTGAGTACGCCCCCGTCCCGTTCCTTTCACCCGCCGTGCAGCGCGGCTTCGGTTTCTTCGAGACGGCGCTTCTCGCCGGCCGGCGCGCGGTCCTGTGGGAGCCGCACCTCGACCGGATGAACCGGATTCTGTCGGGACTCGAACTGCCGAAACCTTCTCGCGAGCGCCTGAACGCGGCCGCGCGGAGGATCCTCGACGCGTCGCCCGCCGCCAGGCCGGACGAGCAGCGCGCGCTCCGTCTCACCTGGTTCGCGGAGGGGGACGACCTCGACGACGAGGCCTCGTTCCGCCTCGAGGCTCATCTTCTGCCGATCCCCGAGAGCCGCATCGCGCGCCGCAAGGGCTCGCATTCCGTCTCGCTCCCGCTGGACCTGCAGCGCGACACGCCGGGCGTGAAATCCACGAGCTACTTCGCCGCGATCCAGGGCGGCCGACTCGCGAAGAAGGCCGGCGGCGACGAGGGCCTGTTGCGCTCTCCGGACGGGAACTACCTCGAAGGCACGACGACGGGTCTCGCGGCCTGGAATGGTGGAGCGCCCGTACTGGCGCCGAAAGGCGTCCTCCAGAGCGTGACCGCGGCGGCGTTCTTCGGAGGGCCGTCCGCCTCGGCGCCGCTCACCGCGGAGAAGCTGCGCGAAGGGGCGATCCTCCTCGGCTCGCTCACGATGGCGACGCCTCTTCTCACGCTGGACGGCGCGCCCTGCGCCCGCCCGCCCGAGATGCTCGCGCGCATCGCCGAATTCAATCGCCGGCTCCTTCATGATCCCGCCTTTGGCACGGAGCTTTAGCAGGGACTACACTTTCCCTCTTATGGCCAAGCCTCGCCACACCGTCGCCTCCCGCCACGTCCTGTTCACGGGGTTCCCCGGCTTCATCGGGGCGCGGCTCATCCCCCGGCTCCTCGAACTCGAGCCCGGCACGACGTTTCATTGCCTGGTACAGGAGAAATTCCTTTCCGCGGCAGACGCGTCGGTCGCGGCGCTCGCCGAGGAGCATCCCGGCACGAAGGGGCGCATCCGCCTCGTCGTCGGCGACATCACGTCGCCCGGCCTCGGACTCGCGGCGTCGCAGGCGAAGGAGCTCCTGAAGAACCTCGCGGGCTGCTTCCACCTCGCCGCCGTCTACGACCTCGCTGTGGCGCGCGACGTGGGCCTTCGGATCAACGTCGAGGGCACGAAGAACGTCCTCGAATTCCTGGCGGGCGCGCCCGCCTTCGAGCGCCTCGACTATGTTTCGACGGCCTACGTCTCGGGCACCGCCGTCGGGACGTACCGTGAGACCGACCTCGGCGTCGGACAGAAGTTCAAGAATTTCTACGAGGAGACGAAGTTCCTCGCCGAAGTGGCCGTGAAGGAAAGCCGGATTCCCGCCGCGATCTACCGGCCCGGAATCGTGGTCGGCAATTCGAAGACGGGGGAAACGGCGAAGTTCGACGGCCCCTACTTCTCCTTGAACGCGATGGGCGTGCTCCCGTCCCCCGGCGCTTTCATCAAGGTGGGAACGGGCGACGCGGAGGTGAACCTCGTCCCCGTGGACTTCGTGCTCGAGGCGATCGCCCGCCTCTCGACGTGGCCGGGCGCGATCGGAAAGACCTACCATCTTACGGACCCGAGCCCTGCGACCGCGTTCGAGATCGAGGAGATGTTCGCGAAGGCGCTCGGCAAGTCGTTCTTCTACGTGCCGGTGCCTCTCCTCGTCGCGAAGCTGCTCTTCACGCCGAAACAGATCCAGAAGTGGTTCGGGATGCCCGTCCAGTCACTCGACTACTTCGACCATCCGGTGCACTACGACGCGAAGCAGGCCACGAGGGATCTCGCACGCTTTGGCATCGCCTGCCCGCCTTTCCCCGACTACGTCCAGCGGCTCGTGGCGTTCTGGCGCACGAAGAAGGACGCCATCACGCGCGGAGCCATGATTTGAAGTCCCCCTTTCCCTTCACGAGCGCCCCGATCATCGACGGCCAGGACGTGAAGACGGGCGCGTCCTTCGCCGCCGTGAACCCGGCGACGGAGGAGCCATTCGCGGACGTCGTCCGCGCCGGCCCCCGCGAGATCGAGATGGCCGTCGCCTCGGCGCGAAAGGCTTTCCTCTCCTGGTCGCAGACGCCGGTCGCCGACCGGCAGCGGTATCTCGCGCGGCTCCTCGAGCAGGTGCGCCGCGCGCACGAAGACATCGCGCGTCTCATCGCGACCGAGCAGGGGAAGCCCGTCGGCGAGGCGCGGGCCGTGGACATCGTGCCGGCCGCCGATACGCTGCGCTATCTCTCCAGGCACGCGGGCGAGCTCCTCGCCGAGCGGCCCATCGACTATGCACAGATCCTCTTCGCGCACAAGAAGGGCAGCACCCGCTTCGAGCCGCTGGGCGTCCTCGCGGTCGTGACGCCGTGGAACTTCCCGTTCGGCATTCCCTTCGTCGAGATCGCGGCCTGCCTCGCGGCGGGCAACACCGTCGTCCTGAAGCCCGCATCCGCCACGGCCCTGACAGGGCTGGCCGTCGGGGACCTGTGCCGGCGCGCGGGCCTGCCGCCCGGCGTCGTGAACGTCGTGACGGCGGGCGGCGCCGACACGAACGTCCTCGTCGAGCATCCCGGCATCGCGAAGGTGCTCTTCACGGGCTCCGTCCCGACCGGCGTCGAGGTCATGCAGCGCGCCGCGAAGAATCTGACGGGCGTCGTCCTCGAGCTCGGAGGCAAGGACGCCGCCGTGGTGGCGGCCGACGCGGATCTCGACCGGACCGCCGCGGGACTCGTCTGGGGCGCGTTCGTGAACGCGGGCCAGACGTGCGGTTCCGTCGAGCGCGTCTACGTCGTGAAGGACGTCGCCGACGAACTGCTTTCGAAGATCGTGGCGCGGACGAAGATGCTCCGGCTCGGCGACCCGCTCTCGACGACGACCGACATGGGCCCCCTCACGACGTCCGGCCAGCGGGACCTCGTCGAAGCGCATCTCGAGGACGCCGTCTCGAAAGGCGCGAAGATTCTCGTGGGAGGGGAGCGCCCGCGGGCGAAGGGGTGGTGGTTCCCTCCCACCGTCCTCACCGGCGTCGACCACGCGATGCACGCGATGTGCGACGAGACGTTCGGCCCCCTCCTGCCCGTCATGGCGGTGGACTCTCTCGAGGAAGGCATCCGGCTCGCGAACGACTCCGCATTCGGTCTCACCGCTTCGGGCTGGACGCGCTCGCGCCGCACGGCGCGCCGGCTCGCGGAAGAGCTGCACGCGGGAACCGTGACGATCAACGACCACCTGTTCTCGTTCGGCGAGCCGACCGCGACGTGGGGCGGCGTGAAGAAGTCCGGGCTCGGCCGCAGCCATGCCGGATTCGGCCTCCTCGAGCTCGTGAACATCAAGCACGTGAGCCTGGACCTCGGAGACGCCCCGGCCATGCCGTGGTGGTATCCCTACGACGCCGCCTTCCATGCGTTCACGAAGAGCGCTTTCGGGACCCTGTACTCGAACGATCCGCGCACGAAGGTTCCCGGCGCCCTCGGGCTGGTGGGCAGCGGCCGCTTCCTCGGGTACATCAAGGTCTCGACGCTCGCGACGCGGCTCGGGAAGGTGTTCTAGCCCCGGCGGACCGGGAGCTGGACACGCTCCGTAGAATCGAACACGTGGGCGCGCCTCCGGATCTCTCCCTCTATCCCGACCAGCCGGGCATCTATCTCTACAAGGACGCGAAGGGGAAGATCCTCTACGTCGGCAAGGCGCGCTCGATCCGCAAGCGCCTCGCGTCCTATTTCAACGCGGGGCCCAAGCACCCGAAAACCGAAGCGCTCCTCGCCGACTTCGTGTCGATCGACACCGTCATCGCGAAGAGCGAGAGCGAAGCCCTCGCGCTCGAGAACGCCACCATCAAGAAGCACAAGCCGCGGTACAACATCCTGCTCCGCGACGACAAGACATATCCGTACATCAAGGTCACGACGGGCGAGGCCTGGCCACGCGCCTTCGTGACCCGCCGCGTCCTGAAGGACGGCCATGGCTACTTCGGGCCGTTCATTCCCGCCCGAACGTGCCGCGGCGCCATGAAGATGGTGCAGCGGATGTTCCAGGTCCGCACCTGCCGGATCGAGATCGACGGCCTCTTGCCGCGGCCCTGCCTCTACTTCGACATGCACGCGTGCCTCGGGCCCTGTGTCGCGGGCCTCACGACGAAGCACGCCTACGACGAGGCGGTGAGGGACGTGCTCCTGTTCCTCTCGGGGCGGAGCGAAGAGCTGAAGCCGCGGCTCGAGGAGAAGATGCGCGCGGCGGCGGACGCCGAGAACTTCGAGATGGCGGCGGCGTATCGCGACTGCCTGCGCACGGTGGAGGAGCTCGCCGAGAAGCAGCGCGTGCAATACGTGTCGGGCGAGGATCTCGACGTGTTCGGCGATTTCTCCGACGGGGGCAACGTCGCCGCGTCCGTCCTCTTCGTGCGCGGGGGTGTCGTCCTCGACTCGCGCGAGTACTTCTGGGAGAAGCTCGGCGACGTGCCGCCGGAGGAATTCTGGGTCTCGCTTCTCTCGCAGTTTTACGACGCGACGACTTTCCTGCCGCGCGACGTCCTGCTGCCCGTCGACCTGCCCGAAGAGGCGCTCGAACCCATCGAGGCGTGGCTCACGGAGCGGAAAGGGTCGCGCGTCACGATCAAGACGCCGCGCCGCGGAGCGGCGTTCGAGCGCGTGCAGATCGCCCGCGACAACGCGCGCCAGAATCATCTCCGGCGCTTTCGAACGGTGCGGGAGCGCGGCGAGAAGGCGACGCTCGCGCTCGCAAAGGCGCTCGACCTCGACCGCCGCCCCTCCCGGATCGAGTGTTTCGACATCTCGCATCTGCAGGGAAATGAGACGTATGCCTCCTGCGTCGTCTTCGTGGACGGCGAGCCCGCAAAGGACGAGTACCGCCTCTTTCGCATCGACCGGCCGGGCATCGACGACTTCGCGTCGATCGCCGAGGCCGTGTCGCGCCGTTACGCGCGCGCGATGGAGGAGGGGAGGCCCCTGCCCGACCTGCTCCTGATCGACGGGGGCAAGGGGCAGCTCTCGGCGGCGCTCGCGGCGCTCGACCGCCTCGGCATCGGGATGCCGGCAGCCGGGCTCGCGAAACGCGAAGAGCAGGTGTTCGTGCCCGGCCGTTCGGCCCCGATCGTGCTCGCAAGGACGAACGCGGGCCTCAAGCTCCTCCAAAGGGCGCGCGACGAGGCGCATCGATTCGGCCTGAAGACGCATCGGCGCGCGCGCGGAAAGCGCGCGCTCGAGAGCCCGCTTCTCGCGATTCCAGGTCTCGGCCCCGGGCGGGTTCGGGTGCTCCTTTCCGCCTTCGGGGGCGCCGAAGCGGTCCTTGCCGCGACGGATGAGGCCCTCGCGGCGGTCGCGGGAAAGTCCGTCGCCGCTCGGATCGCGCGCTTTCGGCAGGCTCCGGGCGGCGAAAGATCCGCCGTCGCTGCTACACTTTCAGAGGAATGACACCTCCCAACAGCGATAGCCGCGTCAAGATGCTGAGCGACAGCCGCGTCAAGATGCTGACCGGCGGGTCCATCGAGCGCAGACCGTTTTCCGAGGTCGTGCGAAATCTCTATCGGGAACGCGCCACGGCGAAGCTGCTCGTGTCCCGGAGCGGTGAGGAGCGGACGTTCTCGTTCGACCGGGGCCAGATTCTTTTCACGAGCTCGAATCGCGAGGCGCAGCTCGTCGGGGAGCTTCTTCGCACGTTCGGCCTCGCGGACGAGAACCTTCTCCTGTCCGCCTTCGAGAAAGCGCTCAACGAGCCCGGTCAGGGCCTCGCCCGGGCGCTCACCGAGTCGGGAGCCGTTCCCGGTTACGTCGCGGAGGCCGCCGTCCGGGCCCTCTCGGAACGCCTCTTCTTCGACACGCTCAAGTGGACGAGTGGAGTCTTCACGGTGACGCCCCTCGACGCGGCGCCCGACGTGCCCGCGAAGATGGACCGCCCGACGGGGGGAATGCTCCTCGAGGCGCTGCGCCGCCTGCCCTCGCCCGCGTCCCAGCTCAACTCTCCTCTCGATCCGGGTTCGCGGCCGGTGTTCGCTCCCGATCTCCTTCTCCGCTATCAGGCGATTCTCGTGTCGGCCGAGGAGGCGGAAGTGCTCGGCAAGGTGGATGGGACGACGACCGTGGAGCAGATCCACCGCGACCAGCGCATCGTCGCGCGGCTCGCGGCCACGGGCCTCGTGCAGCTCGTGGCCCAGGGGAGGCCCATCGAGAGGAGCGGCGTCGCCGAGGGTCTCGTGTTCTTGAACGTCGAGATCGCGGGCGCGCAGCCTCCCGCGCGCGTCGCCGAGCAGCACGAGCTCCAGCGCGAGCTCGTCTGGAACACCTACCGGCGCCTGGATTGGGCGTCGCACTACGATCTCCTCGGTGTCGAGCCCGGGGATCCGAGCGAGGCGATCGTGAAGGCGCTCCACGAGCGCGCACGCCTCTTCCACCCCGACCATCATCTGAAGGCGCATCTTGGGGACGCCCGCGACGCCCTCGAGGCGCTGTTCGCCCGCCTCCGGACCGCCGAACGCGCATTCCGCAGTCCCGAGGCGCGCGCGGCATACGACCGGACGCTCGAGGTGAGCGCGGACACCATCGCGCTGCCGGGCACCGCGCCGACCATGGAGGTCCAGAAGGAGATCGCCCGGAAGAACTACACGCGCGCGAAGGTGCTGTACGAGGAGGAGGACTTCTACCCGGCGTACGAGATGACACGCCAGGCCGTCGAGTTCGACCCCGGCCAGAAGGAGTACTGGGTGCTCCTATCGAGAATTCAGCGCAAGAACCCGAAGTGGGTGAGGCAGGCCACGGAGACGATGCGGCGCGCCGTCAAGTACATCCCAGACAACGTCGAATTGTGGTGGGAGCTGGCGGAGGCCTGCGGGCACGAGCGAAACGAGCCGGAGCGCGTGAAGGCCCTGGAAGAGGTCATGCGGCTCGACCCGGCGAACCGCCGGGCCCAATCCGCGCTCTCCGAGATCTCGGCCAAGGCGAGCCGATGACGAACGGACTTCCCCAGCTCTTCGGGACCGGGCTCGGCCTGTCGGCGGCGGCGGGCCTCAACTCCTATGCCGTGCTGCTCGTATACGGAGCCATGGCGCGTTTCTTTCCGGAGGATTATCCTGGTGCGATCGCCCGCCTGCTCGCCTCGACTCCGGCCCTCAGTGTGGCGGCGATCCTCTTCTTCATTGAGTTTTTCGCCGACAAGATTCCGGGGCTCGACCATTTCTGGCATCTTCTCCACTCCTTCGTCCGGCCCGTCGTGGGCGCCCTCGTGGCTCTCGCCGTGGTCCAACCCGAGGGGTCGGCCGTCCTGAACGTCGTCGCGGCCGGGTCGGGCGGAACGGTCGCCCTCGTCTCGCATCTCGTGAAGAGCGCCACGCGCCTCACGTCGACCGCTCTCACCGCGGGCATCGCGAACGCCGGGCTCTCCCTCGCCGAGGACATCCTCGCGTTCCTGCAAAGCCTCGTCTCGATCTTTCTGCCGCTCGTCGCGCTGCTCGTCGTCGCGACGATCGGACTTCTCTTCGTCCTCACGGTGCCGCGCATGGCGCGCTCGATCGACCTCTTCGGCCGCCGGCGATCCGGGGGGCCGCCCGCGGGCGCGGCCGTCTTCATTCTGTGTCTCCTCGCGGCGCCCGTGGCCCGCGGCGCGCGGCCCGACGACGTCCCCACAAACGTCGGCGCCGTCCCGCGCGAGGTCAACGGCGCGCACGACATCGCGCGCCTCGACGGCGAAACCCGGCTCGACCGCGTGCTCCTCGTCCTGCCGCGACGTAACCCGGAGGGCCTCGCCGCGCTGCTCGCGGATCTGCACGACCCCGCGTCTCCGAATTTTCGCCGGTGGCTCACGCCGCTCGAGTTCGAGCGGCG
>Ga0097691_1002552_pt1 | contig 12039 bp, 13 predicted proteins | sample NGESurdeep072012_8_FD_72858 | JGI IMG/M metagenome (GOLD analysis project Ga0097691, IMG submission 72858) | Arctic peat soil microbial communities from Barrow, Alaska - NGEE Surface sample 210-1 deep-072012 | ecosystem: Environmental > Terrestrial > Soil > Wetlands > Peat ...
ACACCGCGTAAAAGGCGTTGGGATAGGTACTTACTTAGTTGCCCCTCCAGGTTTCGAACCTGGACTCTCCTGATCCAGAATCAGGCGTGTTGCCAGTTACACCAAGGGGCAAAAACTGCCTCGCAATGGAGGCGAGGCAATGATCCAAATTTAGGCAGTTGTAGCGCCCGCAGCAATTGCCGGGGTTTCGCTGGAGGCCCTCAACGTTGAAGTTTCGTCGGTGCCTCGATCTTCCCTGAAATCATTGCTCCGCGCGACGCTTCTGATCGCCTCGGCAACAGCATGCCGCGACGTCGCGCCCGCTTTCGGAACCACCGCCGCCTCCGCCCGGATCAACGCCGACGGCCTTCTCGGTGGCATCGCCGAGCGGTTCACAAATGTCGAGCGATCGCCAAAATTCCTCGTCGGGCGAGGCAAGCTCGGTCACTACGCGCTGACACCGTCAGTCATTTACAACGACACCTCGGTGTGGACGGCGTGGGCTGCAGACAGCACCCGCACGCTCACCATCGACGGTGAATTTTCAAACAATCGCTACCTCTTCACCGCCCGGCCCTGGCCCGCAACCCCTTCCGATGAGCCCGGAGATTCGCGGCACTACATACGCCTGAGACGAATCGACGAAAACCAGTTCGAGTGGACCACCAACGTCGACATCGCCGCCGGCCGCATAAAGCCCGATGAGTTCGCCGGCGTGATCTCTGGGCTCATGACGTCAGGCGAGAACCGGTCCGTCGCCGACCTGCGCGCCGACTACCGCACAAACTTTCCTCGCACCACTGCCGCACTTGGCAGACTCTTCTCGCTCGACACTCTCAGAACCATCCGCGATGTAGAGTCAGCGACCACCATTTTCCTCGGCGTCCGTCTGAATCCCGACGGCGTCCGGTCGTCGATGCCCGATTTCGCGAAATACCTCGACAAGTACGTCACGCCGGCAAAGTACAGAGCGATCGTGAGCGACAAACGCGGCGGTCGATGGGTGGAGATCGCGGGCGACGACAACTACATGACGGTCAAGCTACGAAGCCTGAACGGACACTTCGCTCCTCTCAATGGTCCGGCGCGCCCCATCCCCGACGATCTTCAGCTCTATTCGGATTTCACCACGAAGATTCTTTTCTTCACTGTCGGTTTCCATGCCATGGTGGCCGACATGTCGACGATCAGCTCGGACTCCGATCGCGGTTATTTCCTGAGATTCACGCGTGAGCCGGACTGGAACCTCCCCCCAACCGTCGGCTTCATGATCCGTTCGCCCCTGAAGCGCCCCTTTCAGGCCGGAGGGTCGACTTTCAGACTCGTGCTCCATGAGAATCCCGGAGCCCAGACGATCATCGCGCGACATGCGACCACGGTGGTACAGGAGAGCGCGATTCTGCGATTCATCGGCCGCCTCGGCGCGACGGCGATGGGAGATTTCGTAGGAAAGTCGGAATCCGAGGAAAACCAATTCAGCGCCGACGTCTTCAACGCGCTTCGTTTGGACATCAGAGCCCTGCTGCCCTGAGGTCTCAATGGCGCGCGAAGCCTGCCACCGCAAGCGGCCTGGCGGTGAGCCCCCGGTAGCGACCGCCGCGCAAAGATCCGAAACTCCAAAGGGCTAAAACACGAATGCCGCAAGATCCGTGGATCTCGCGGCATTGCTTTGCGGCTCATGCGCCGCGTTAACGTGCCACGCGCGCCGTCATTGGAACTCTACGTCCTACCGAACGGCGGCGGGCAGCTAATCCTTTTATACCCAATTCGCGCAAACCCGTCGCGAATCTCTCTGCATGGAGCTGAGGGGAATCGAACCCCTGACCTCTGCAGTGCGATTGCAGCGCTCTCCCAACTGAGCTACAGCCCCGCAACAAGGCGCGACTGGCATGACCCGGCCCAGGGAAAGAGCCACTCACCCGTCGCACACGGGTCCCAACATCAAAGCCCTGCTCAAAGACGCAGGGCTCTCGATTGACCTAAAGATACGCCAATCTGGCCCAAAGTCAAGCAGATTCCGGCCTGCTCAGCCCTGTAAATCCTTGCCTGCCTTCACGATATGCCAAATGCCCAAGCTACCGGGTGAACACATAAGTGTCACCGAACTGCGTAACCGTCAGCGTGTTCCCGGTGAGCGAGCCGGTAAAAATATCCCCCGTCTGAGTATCGTGGAACTGGAGCGCGGTGTTGTTCTGCGCATATAGGCCAACATCGCGATAGGTCACGTCTGAATTTCCGCTCGAGCTCAATGTGCGCATGGTGTAGTCGTCGGTGTACGTCCCGTCCGAATAAAGAGTGAACGTCTCGGCCACCAGGTCGCGCTCCTGGCCGCCGGCCTGATCGAACAGTGCCGGCAAGCTCGATCCATTGAACGTCTGCAGCGTGAAGGTGGCCGTGATGCTGCCATTGGGACCCGTGCTGTTATCGCTGCAACCCGCAGCAACGAGCACCAGCACCAGCGACGCCATCGTGAATAAGGTTTTGCGCATGTTGGTAACCGTCCGTCTGAATGTATGACTGCTCGGCCGGGAACAAGCCGTTCCCGGTTCGTACACCAGCCGTCCGGAAAGTTCACGTTCGGGCGCGCATACCCGCCGTTTGGGGGCGGTCACACTGCGCGAGCAGCCAACTCCGCTCTAACGTCTTCAAGAGTTGCGCCAAGGGCACGCAACGCAACCAGAATGTGGTAGATGACGTCCGCCGACTCCTCGATCGCCCGCTGCCGATCGCCGTCCGCAAAAGCGGTCACAAGCTCAGCCGCTTCCTCGCCGATCTTCTTCAGCCGCAGGTTCCGGTCGCCCAGGAGCCTGCGCGTATAGCTCGGCTTCGCGGGAGCCGTTTCACTTGCATGACCAGTGGAATCGCCGGCACGCGATTCAATCGTCGCGTCCAGCTCGCCCAGTGCTTCTGCGGCGAGAGCAGAATTCCCGAAGCATGAGCGCGAGCCGGTATGACACGCCGGACCGGCCGGAAGGACGCGCGCGAGAATTGAATCGCCATCGCAATCCGCGGATAGCGAAACCACACGCTGAGTGTTCCCGCTCGTGGCGCCTTTTCGCCACAGTCCGCGGCTTCGCGAGTGGTAATGCATCTCGCCGGTTTCGAGGGTCCGTTCCAGTGACTCGCGGTCGGCATGAGCGACCATCAGCACGGCTCCGCTGAGCGCGTCTTGGGTGACGACCGTAACGAGTCCGCCGCTCTTCGAAAAATCAAGGCTATCGAGATCGATCATTCTGCGCTCCGTCGCGCGGATGGCTCAATGTTTTCGCGATTCTGCGCCCTCTCGCGATTTTCGAGAATCGCCCGCGCCGCCTCGGCGATTGCGCTGTTTGTCGCTACGGCGCTCGTGGCGAACGCACCAAGCTTCCCATCGAAATCAGTCATTATTCCGCCGGCTTCCGGCACGATGCAGACGAACGGTGCGATGTCCCACAGGGAGAGCACCGGATCCACCATCACTTCTGCGCGACCGGTGGCAACGAGCAGGTATCCATAGCAGTCGCCCCACGTGCGCGAGATTGCCGCCTTCTCGCTGAGCGATCGCCAGCCATCCAGATAGCGTCCCGCCGACAACTCGAATCTGGCTTCGGACGTGAGCACGGTTGCAGCGCTGATTTCGGCGACGGTCGACACCGCGCAGCGCTTCGAATTCCACCAGCAGCCCTCGCCCGCGCCAGCAACGATCATCTCTGCAATTGCGGGGAAGAACGCAGCACCGGCAAGAACCTCATCCCCTTCCATCACTGCCACCAGCGTTCCCCACAACGGCACTCCGTGCACGAACGACTTCGTTCCGTCTATCGGATCGATTATCCACTGCCGCGGAGCATCGGGCCGGGACGAGCCGAATTCCTCCCCAACAATTCCGTCCGCGGGAAATCTGAGTCCGATCCACTCGCGGGCGAGCATTTCGGTGGAACGATCGGCCTCTGTGACCGGCGATCCGTCCTTCTTCGATTCCACGGCGAGCGCGCTGCCGAAAAATCGCATTGCGTTGTCGCCGGCCAATCGCGCCAGCTCAGCCGTCGCCTGCATGTATGACTGGGTCATGCCACGGCCCTCACTCTCACATTCTGCTCCGCCATTCTCTGCTTCAACGCTCCGACAGTTGTCACGCCATCGTGGAGCAGCCCGGCGACCAGCGCAGCGTCGGCGTGTCCCTCGCGCAGCACTTGAACCACATCGTCCTCACTTCCCGCCCCGCCCGATGCGACCACGGGCACGCTCACACATGCGGCCACGGCGCGAGTCAACTCTATGTCGTAGCCGCGTCTTGTGCCATCCCGGTCGATGCTCGTGAGCAGTATCTCACCTGCGCCGCGCGCAGCGCATTCAGTGGCCCACTCGAGCGCGTCGAGCCCGGTGCTGTTCCGCCCGCCGTGTGTGTACACGCGCCACGCGTCCCCTTCCCGGCGCACGTCAATGCTCGCGACGACGCACTGAGCGCCAAACCGGTCAGCGGCCTCGGTCAGCAGCTCCGGCCTCGCCACCGCGGCGGAATTTAAGCTGACCTTGTCTGCGCCGGCCATCAAGTTGCGCCGTATGTCCTCCACCGTCCGCACGCCCCCGCCAACCGTGAGCGGAATGAACAGCTCCTCGGCGGTTCGGCGAATGAGATCCACCAGCGTCTCACGTCCTTCGGCCGAGGCGTTGATGTCGAGGTAGACAATTTCGTCGGCGCCTTCGCGCTCGTATCGCGTGGCCAGTGCGACCGGGTCGCCGATGTCGCGCAGCGACCCGAAACCGACACCCTTCACGACGCGTCCGCCGGCAACGTCCAGGCAGACAATCAGACGCTGATACAGCATTACTTCCCGCCCCTGACGACAGCACCCTTTGTGCTGAACACGGCGTCAGTACGCACAAGAGCGTCACGAATGGCGAGGCCAAGCGCCTTGAATACCGCTTCGACCATGTGATGACGGTCGCTCCCGCGCAGAACGCGAACGTGGAGCGTTATCCGCGCATTGTCAGCGAAGCTCCGCATCCAGTGATCGTACAAGCTGCTTGGCAGTGGCCCTTCGTAAAAAGGTCGTCCGCCGGTGTCGATCGCGACATGAACCAGGGCGTCATCCATTGCCACGGTGCGATCGCCATAACGGGCACAGGTGTCCGGCAGGAGCGCAGCGAACGCTGATCCAATGACGATCGCAACGTCCTCGATGAGATGATGCTTGAGGTCGCCCGTCGCCGTGAGCTTCAGCTCGAGGCCGGAATAGCGGGCGAGCGTGACCATCATGTGGTCGAGAAAACGCTCGCCGGTTTCAGCTGACGATGCGCCTCCTCCCTCGTTGAGCTCGACCCTGATTGTCGTTTCCTTCGTGGTTCTCTCGGTGACGCTCATATGTCGAACTCCTCACCTATGTCTTCGGGATTGATGGCGCCGGTGTACAGCGCCATTCCAAGAATTGCGCCTGCGACGCCGCAGCTCGCGAGCGAACGCAGGTCATCCACTGTTCCAATGCCGCCTGCGGCGTGCACCGGAAGCCTCGCTGCCTGCACAACGCTTTCAACAAGCGCGATGTCCGTACCTTCCATCTGCCCCTCGCAATGGACCGCCGTCAGAACGATTCCAGCCAGAGAAAAAGCGTTGAGATCGGCGACGACGCTCTCTGGCGAGCGATCGATTTCGGCAGTCCAACCGTGAGTCACAACGCGCCGGCCACGAACGTCCAGCGCTACCAGGATGCGCTGTGGATACGCACTGGCGACATCAGCGAGCCATGCCTCATCCTCCAGCGCGCGCGACCCGAGCACCACCCGCTGGGCGCCGGCTGTGAGGATCTCGGCCACGTCATCGGTGGACCTGAGCCCTCCGCCAACCTGGGTCCTTGCCGAAGCAGAGGCGATGATGTCGCATACAAGTGTCCGGTTCGAGCCTCGCCCGGTTGCCGCATCGAGATCCACCAGATGGAGTCTGGTGAAGCCGCGGCGAATCCAGTCCGCCGCTACCGCTGCCGGGTCGTCACGACGAATTCTTTCATCTTCGTATGACCCTCCAACCAGCTGCACGCATTTGCCGTCGCGAAGGTCCACCGCCGGGATTACCTGCATTCGCCGACTTCCTCGAGGAACGCCTGCACGAACGCCACACCTTCGGCCGAGCTTTTCTCAGGGTGGAACTGAACGCCGACGGTGCGGCCCACCCGCACCGCTGCAACAAACCTGTCATCGTCGTGGGTGGCCCACGCAATGGCGCAATTTGCGTCAGCCGGCTCGCACACGAAGCTGTTGGCGAAGTACGCGGTGGAGAGATGCGATCGCTCAAACAGCTTGTCCTCAGCGGATTCCAATTCGTTCCACCCGATCTGCGGCACCCGGCTGGAGCGCAGCTTTCGGACGCGGCCGGGAACCACGCCGAGGCCATGGCCTGGGCCTTCTTCGCTCTCATCCATCAGGAGCTGCATTCCGAGGCAGATGCCCAGCACGGGCAAGCCATTGGCTATTGCGGCTGTTGCGTACTCACGATCCCTGTCTACTGCTTCGACAGCGCTTCCGAAGGCACCCACTCCAGGAAGTATCAATGCGTCAGCGGCCGTGGCAAGACGCAGATCCGTTTCCACCGAGACAATAACGCCGCTCCGGCTCACGACTTTGGCAAGCGAATGCAGATTGCCGGCACCGTAGTCGAGAATGGACACTTTCATCGGAGTGCCTTCTCGAGTGCAGCAACGCATTCCTGCATCATCTCCCAGGGACCGATCGAGATTCTAAGCGCGTCGCCGATGTCGCGAAGCCCCGCGAAGGCGCGCACCTCGATTTCCGATTTCCGCATGCGTTCGGCACGCTCGAGCGCACGGGTGACGGGCACGAACACGAAGTTCGCCTCGCTCGGGAGCGGCGCGAGCCCGAGCTGCCGCAAAGACTCGACAAAGCGCTGCCTGTTTTCCCGCATCGTCGCCACATTGGTTGTCATCCAGTCGAGATCGTCCCTGAGTACAGCAATTGCGGCCTGCTCCCCAAGGGCATTGAGCTTGTACGGCCCGCGTACCTTCTCGACTTCACGGGATATGGCCGGCGCGGCCACGCCATAACCCACTCGCAGGCCGGCCAACCCGAAGGCCTTCGAGAATGTCCGCGTCACGATCACATTGTCGTGCCGCCTGGTGAGATCGATCATCGAGTCGTCGGCGAACTCGGCGTACGCCTCGTCGATGATCACCAGTCCTGGAGCGCTCTCGACGACGCGTTCGATGTAGTCGCGGGAGAGCGTTGTGCCCGTGGGATTGTTCGGCGAGCACAGGTAGATGATTCTTGCGCCGGTTTCGGCGTACTGTTCCGGCCCCGCACTGACGGGGATTCCCAGCGGCCGCAGGCGCGAAACGCTGGCAAATACGGGAATCATTCCAAACGATGGATCGAGATGCGCGAGCGTTTCGCCTTTTTCGCCAAACGCTCTGATCGTCGAGTCCAGGACATCGTCGGACCCACATCCGGTGACGATGGCGTCGGCGTCAACGCCGACATAGGATGCGATCGCGTTCTTGAGATCGCGGCCGTACGGGGCCGGATATCTGTTGAATTCCGCGCTGCTTCCGGCTTCCAGCAACGCCGCCAGCGACGGAGGCGTTCCCCATTGCGATGTGTTGTCGCTGAGATCTATCCGACACATTCCAGTTGCGCCTTCATAAACGCGGATTGCACCAAGTGCCTCGCGAGCGAGCGTCTGCCCGCGCGACGCGCCTTTAGCGGCGATCATCGTTTTGCCTCCGCAGCCCGCGCTGCAGCGGCGTGGGAGGGTAGACCTTCCGACTCGGCGAAGATCGCGGCATCGCCTGCGAGTGAGGCTGCTGCCTGTGCGCTTGCTCTCTGATACGTCGTCCAGCGGAAATAGTCGAGCGTCGAGAGCCCGGAATACGAGCGCGCGAGGCCACCAGTGGGCAGAACGTGATTGGCGCCGGTGATGTAGTCGCCGAACACGACGGAGGTCGTCTGGCCAAGAAACACGGTCCCGGCATTTCGAACGCGGGGCAACACCGCGCCGGGATCTCTCGTGGCGATCAGCAGATGCTCCGGCGCGAAACGATTCGACGCGTCGATTGCGGTGGCGATGTCGCCGGCGTCGAGAACGCCGCCATTTCCCGCAAAGGATTGAATGATGATGTCGCGCCGAGGTGCCGTTTCGACAGCCATGGCGATGGCCTCTCGAATGCGAGATGCGGTCTCGGGTCCAAGAGCGAGAACCAGAATTACCGCGCGTGAATCGTGTTCTGCCTGGGCAATTGCTTCCCGGGCCACGCATTCCGCGCTCGCGCCTTCGTCGGCAATGATCAGCAACTCGCTTGGCCCGGCCGGCGAATCGATTGCCACAGATCCGGTGAGCTGAAGCTTTGCCTCGGCCACGTAGGCATTGCCGGGCCCGACGATTCTGTCTACCCGCGGCACAGTCTCCGTTCCGAAGGCCATTGCGGCAATCGCTCCCGCACCGCCAAGCGAGAACACTCTGTCCACTCCGGCAATGCGCGCAGCGGCAAGGACGATGTCCGAAGGAAACCCATCCGCGGCTGGGGGGCAGCAGACTACGATCTCCCGCACACCGGCCGCGCGCGCCGGAACGGCACCCATCAGGACACTGCTTGCATACGAAGCCGAACCGCCCGGCGCGTAGACTCCAACGCGATCGAGCGGATCAGGCCGCCGCCCGACAATCAGCCCTGGCTCGACCTCGATCTCGCTCGCAGCCGGAACGAACGCGCTGTGCACTCGCTCGAGGTTCGCCGCCGAGCGACGCATCGCCGAGCGCAATGCGGGCGACACTCGAGCGTATGCTGCCTCGATGCGGGCGGATGGCACTTCCAGCGCTTCGAGCTCGACACTGTCCAGCTCGCGCGCGAGCTGGCGCAACGCAGAATCTCCATCTGTCCGGACCCGCTCGATTATTTTCGCGACGACGTCCGCAATCGCGGGCTCGCGGGTGCCGGTCCGGTCAAACAACCGCCTACGATCGGCTTCACCCAGATCGGCCAGCTTTCCGGAGTAGCGAAACTGCAGCCGCGTGATCGAGGTCGTCACGGCATCAGCCTCTCGATGCGGGTGACAAGGATTCCTTCGGCGCCGAGCTGCTTGAGTGCCGCGATCGTCCGATAGACCGAGGCCGCGGGGACGACGGCGTGAACGGCGACGTGCACGCCGCCATCGAGTATGTCAATCACAGTCGGGCCATTGAGGCCGGGCAGGATTCCGCGGACCTGGTCGAGAGATTCGCGGCGTACGTTCGCCATGAGATACCGGGTATCACGCGCCCGGACCACTGAATCAAGGGCCATGATCAGCTCGGCGAGTGCAGTCGATTTTTGCGGATCGGCCGCCGCTGCGGGAGATGCGAACAGTCGCGCTGTGGATTCGAGCACGGTCGCGATCTCGCGGAGGCCGTTCGTCTTGAGAGTCGAGCCCGAAGAGGTGATGTCGGAGATGACGTCGGCAATTCCCAGGTGGGGCGCGATCTCGGCGGCTCCTGACACTGGCACGATTTCGACTGGTTTTCCCTGCGATTCGAAGAACGCTCGTGTGAGCGCGGGAAAGGCCGTCGCAACACGAGATCCGTCACGGATGTCGGCGATTGACCTGATGTCCGTCTCATCGCGAGCCGCAATCACCAATCGGCATTTGCCGAACCTGACATCGAGAAGTGACTCGAGGCCGCGGCCCGACTCGCAGGCGAGGTCGAAGCCGGTGATTCCGGCGTCGGCCGCTCCGTCGGCAACGAACTCGGGAATGTCCTGCGCCCGCACGAAGATGGCTTCGAACTCGTCACCCAATGACGCGGTGAGGGCGCGCTCGCCGCGGCCACGGACCTCGAGGCCCGCCTGGTTGAAAAGCTCGCGAGTGTCCGCGGAGAGCCGGCCTTTATTTGGAAGTGCAATTCTGAGCATTGGCGACAAGGGTTATGAATACAAAAAAGCCCGTCCGGGGGGACGGGCTGCCGCGCGTTTTGCGCGTGAAGCGAAGTAGCGTTTATCCGACCACGCGCCTTCCGCCCCAGCCCGTCGAGCTGTGGAGGTGATGGTCGTGGTGGTGGATAGTCGCTGTGGAAAGCATCGTAGCCGGAATGTAATCGGGATGGTCGGGCGGACGCCAGTGGCTCAAAGGAACCGCAACCGAGAAACCGTCCGCCCGTACCCTCTATATTCCGCCATGTCCCTGACCGTCCGTTTTCTCGGCACGTCTGCATCCCGGCCCACCGTGGAACGCAACGTCACGTCAATCGCTGTGGTGCGCGAAGGCGAGACGATGCTGTTCGATTGTGGCGAAGGGACGCAGCGCCAGATGATGCGCTACGGGACCAGCTTTGCCCTTCGCGACATTTTCTTCACTCACATGCATGCCGACCACATGCTGGGAGTGATCGGCCTGTTCCGCACCCTGGCTCTCCAGGGTCGCGAGGAGCCCATGACGCTCTGGGCGCCGCCCGCCTCGGAAGCGTTACTGCGACGGGCAATCGCGATCGGCAGTGACAAGGAAAAGTTTCCAATCGAGTACCGCGAGATAACCCCGGAGACTCCAGTCAAGAGAAAGGGCTACAGCATCGTGCCCTTTCCTGTTGACCACGCGGGAAAGACGGCCATGGGCTTCGCTCTCGTGGAGGATACCCGGCTCGGCCGATTCAATCCCGACCTCGCCCGGGAGCTCGGCATTCCGGAAGGGCCGATGTGGGGCATGCTGCACCGCGGGGAGCCAGTGACGCTCGCGACCGGAGCAACGATTGAAGCGTCCGCGCTTGTGGGGCCGACTCGGCCCGGCCGTCGCATTGTTTTCACCGGGGACGCTCGGCCCTGTGGGGGAACAATCGAGGCGGCCAGCGGGGCCGATCTGCTCATTCATGAAGCGACGTTCGCCGATGAGGAAGCAGCGCGCGCGCTCGACACTGGGCATTCCACGGCAAGAGAGGCGGGCCGCGTGGCGGCTACCGCCGGTGTGAAACAGCTCGTGTTGACACATCTTTCTGCGCGCTACTCGCTCACCGCGGCAGATCTGCTGAGCGAGGCGAAAGAGGAATTTCCAAACACTGTCGTCGCGCGCGATGGTATGGAGATAGACGTTCCGTTTGCCGACGCGGAGTAGGCCCGCTAACCGCTACCCGCTACCCGTGCCCGCCAACCGCTGCCCGCTGCCCGCTGCCCGTAATGCGTGATCCGTGACCCGTGACTGCTGAGAAGACGGACAAGGTCGTGATTCTCGCTCGCGGGCTCGGCACGCGGATGAGGAAGGCGGACGATTCGTCGTCGCTGCGTCCCGAGCAGTCGGCCGCTGCCGACATCGGTCTCAAAGCGATGATTCCGATAGGCCGGCCATTCCTCGACTACGTTCTGAGCGCGCTTGCCGATGCCGGCTTCACCGACGTCTGCCTGGTGATCGGACCCGAGCATACGCGTGTTCGCGATTACTACGAGCGCGAGGTTCGGCCGTCGCGGCTCCGAATTCGGTTCGCGATTCAGGAGAAGGCACTCGGCACCGCGAATGCCGTGCTTGCCGCGGAAGAATTCGCCGGCGCTGGCACGTTCGCCGTCATCAATTCCGACAATTTCTATCCAATGGACGCGCTGACGGCGCTTCACAATCTCCACGAGCCGGCGATTGTTGGATTTGAACGGAACGCGCTGGTGCATTTCGGAAACGTGCCTGTCGAGCGCACGGCCAGATTCGGGGCGCTGGACATTGGCGAGGATGGCTATCTGCGGCGCATTCTCGTTACGCCGACTGAGGCGATGGTCGCGGAGGGTGCTCCGATCTACGCGAGCATGAACTGTTTTCTCTTCACTCAAGAGATATTCAGCGCATGCCGCGAGGTACCGTTATCCGCGCGCGGCGAATACGAGCTGCCCAAGGCGGTTCAGCTTGCAATCGAAAAGCACTCGATGCGCTTCAAGGTGGTGAAGTTCGAGGCCGCGGTACTGGACCTCTCCTCTCGCGCCGATATCACCACGGTCACCGAAAAACTCCGCGGTACCGCAATCAACCTGTAGCGCAGTTCTCTGTGTTCTCTGCGCCAGCAATTTCGCGGCGGTGCCTTCGAAACGCCCGACATTGACCTTGGATCGACGGACCCTCGAAGGAACACAA
>Ga0097691_1002554_pt1 | contig 12038 bp, 14 predicted proteins | sample NGESurdeep072012_8_FD_72858 | JGI IMG/M metagenome (GOLD analysis project Ga0097691, IMG submission 72858) | Arctic peat soil microbial communities from Barrow, Alaska - NGEE Surface sample 210-1 deep-072012 | ecosystem: Environmental > Terrestrial > Soil > Wetlands > Peat ...
TCGCGATGGCCACGAGCCTTTGCCCGCAGAACACAAAACCCGTTATCGCTGTTATGGAAGGTGACACGCTCGACAAGGCCAGCCAGAACTTCCTGGCTCGATGCTTCCGGTTGAGGCTTCGCCGGACCTGTCACGAGGTACCAAGCTCCGTGACGGTCAATAATTCCTTGATTGTAGCGAATTGCTGAGCGCGCGCTGCGGCGGCAATCGGGCTTTCACGAGTTAGTTTATCCTCCTCCGAAACTTCGCCAGTTTTTTCGCTCTGTTCTCGCTCAACCCGCGCGATGTGTGTCCGTATCTCCTGTGGCGTGAACATGCGCCTCACCTGGGAAACGAACCGAGGCAACTCTCTTGCGAATTCAGGATGTTTGGGGGCAGCACTGGCAAAATTCAACAACTTTTCAGCGACCACGTAATCAAATGCCGCTTTGATCCCATACCGCAGCTTGATGTTTTGGGCAGCGTCGCACTGCTCAATCCAAATCTCGTGCATTTTTCGACCGCTCACAGACTGACCCTCGTTTCGATCATGATGCCGCATAACCGCTTCACCGCCGAGTCGCGCTTAGACCTACCATATCTCTTGTTGGTTGCCGGTTTCACAGTCGCGCAGAACAAGCCTCGAAAATCTTCTCACTCCTCGTCATTAGGCGTATGATTCATACACTCAACAGAGGCGCCCCATGACTAACGCACAAGAAAAGCGCGTCAAACGCATCGCTGAGCACAAGGGTTTTCGTCTGGACAAGGCTGGACACGGAAAGGGTCATGGCCGTTTCTACATCATTAACCTGGCCGAGGGCAGCAGGATGCGTTCCGGAGTTCATGACCACGAATATTCCTTTTCGTTGGAGGAGGCCGAAGCGTGGCTTGATACCCACGTGAAGTAAGAAACCGCCAATCGAAAGCAAGCTTACGTAGGAGGTGCCATGAACAGACAGCAACGCCGCGCCGCAAAGGCGATGGCCCGCAAGGAGCCTGTCGACCCTAGCCCTCGTATGACTCGCCCATGTGACCTATACGAAGCAGCCAAACAACAAGAGCAAACGCCATGACTCGGTTTTATCAACCAGACCTGAGCCAGGATATAAATAGCCCTTTCATACGAGATGGTGCCGATAAGCTCGTCCGCCGCTCCTACTGGCTGGATATGGATGATCGGACTCTCGTTATGGTGATGGTCAACGGCATCGGCGCAAACCTAACAAATGACGAGAAACGGGCGCACTTGGCGGACCTGCGCCGAGAGCGTCTAATCGACCAGGTCTGTATTCAGGAAATACTGCTCCCTGAAAAGTGACCGCGCCGCAGATCGCGGAAGCGTGAGTGGTAGCCTGATTAAATGAGGGGTACTGCAGTGGCCATCGCTGTTTACAAGAACCGGCTGACACAGGCATGATGGAACATGGCAACGCGGTATGACATCAAACCTGATCCCAACGGCTGGACGGTGTACGACACAACCACCCACCTGCCAGCGGAAGTTAACGGGTTTATTCAAGTCGGGCTTTCGACTGATGACGCCGATGACCTCGCTGACCTGTTGAACCGGTTGGATATCGAGCAATCGGCCACTGTGTCGCACTGAAGCGACAAAGAAGAGCGCTCCCTTGGTAAGGGGGAGGTCCACAGTTCAATCCTGTGCGGCAGCACCACAAAAACCCACAGAATTTGGCTTTTTGCATCAATCGCCGAAAGCGCATTCGGCAAGTACCGGCAGAACGAAACGCGAAGCTCCCGCCCTAATACGGGGAAAATCCGGGGACTTTGTTCACGCGGCGTTCCGTGGGAAAACCCGACCATGCTCATCCTGAAACCGGCCTCAAAATCCCGACCGATTCTCTGCGCTGTCGCCGTCGTGGCGGCGACAACCATGCTGGCCGTCGTGATTGCCTCGAGCGCTGTCGCTCAGACACTAACCAAGCCAAACTCCCAGACAAAATTGTCCCCGCTACCAGTCACCGCGAAGTCACTGCCGACTGGGCGCGCAAAGTCCTGCAGCATGTATGGCGCTGGGTTCGTCTACGTCCCTGCCAGCGACACCTGTATCAAGATCGGCGGTTACGTGAGCGTGGGCGGTGCGACCAGTCACGGTCACTGATCTTGTCCTAAAGAGGTCGATCATGGCGATGGCAGAGGTAGCGATATATCGCTTACGTGGGTTACCGACAACGCGTTCATCACGCATTTTTCCCAAGAAGCAATCGATTTGAGGTTCTTAGTACTTCTTCTAAACGGAACGAATCTGAAGGAAAACGAGAACGCCACCGCGCAGCCAGTAATCTCCGGGTCAAAAATATATCCGATCGTGATCGGCCTCCCACCCCTCGCCGAACAACACCGTATCGTCGCTAAGGTCGATGCGCTGATGGCGCTGTGCGACCGGCTGGAGGCGAGCCTCGCCGTCACCGACACCACCCGCCGTAACTTACTCGATGCCCTCCTCGGGGAGGCGCTAGCACCGGATGATGTGCGAGAGGAGGCCGCGCTCTTGCCTCGATGGCAGACATTCGCCGTTGCGCGCGCAGGCGCGCGTAACGGGCAGATCGGAAACAGCAATGATGCCGAAAGCGGGCCGACGACGCCCTACGCGTTCGCAGCGTTGCGCCGGCTCTTTATCGTGTAGGCTCTCAGGCATGACACGCGGACAGCGGCAGCATTGTCATCACCGCGAGCTGAACGTCGCAACGAGAATGAAAATCACCATCACCAGCACGACATAGCGGGTGGCGAGGCCGAGAATAAGCGCAACGCCGCCGAAGAACTCAACCGGCACGGCGATGTAGGCGAGGAACGCTGGCAGCCCGCGCCCCGGGAACGTGGTGGCATAGGCGCCCACGTCCATGATTTTGCCGTAGCCGCTGCGCACGAAGATCCAGCCGAACAAAATGCGGCTGATCAGCAGGACCGTATCGGACGTCGTAAGGTCAAAAAATTCATCTGAGGCGCCTCCCCCGTTCACGCTGCCTCCTGATGGTAATAACGCAAGAGTCCGCCCGGTCGCTCGCGGCACTGAAAAGGCCCGTCGCTGCGGATGTTCGTACCCCGAGGGAACAGCAGGACGAGCCGCTCGTGCTGCCCGCGCGCAGCCCGAACCTGAATGCCTATGCAGAGCGCTGGGTCAGGTCGGTGAAGGAGGAGTGCCCGTCCAAGGTGATCCTCTTTGGCGAGCGCTCCCTGCGGCGAGCCCTGAGCGAATATGTCGAACATTTCCATGCCGAGCGGAATCACCAAGCCCAAAGCTTTGCGCATGTGACGAGATTTTCCCGCCGCCGGGCTCGCCTCAGCGAGCAGAGTCGCAATCGCTCCATGAGCCACTATCCTGCCCGGCCCGGCGGCTGCGCAGGCAGGAAGATCTCGGCCAATTGCAAATGGGTGGGCCGCTCGCCTGCTAGGTCACTACCCGAAAGCCGTACCTCGCTTCAATTGCGTTGCACCAGACAGCTCGCGCCGGCGGCACGCAGGTTCGCGCACAATTTTTCGGCACTCGTGCGGCTCTCCGCCCCGACGTGGACCCGCGCCCAGCCCATGCTGCCGCGCGCGAGCCCATGGTGAACGACGCGTGGTTCGCGGCCCGCCAGGATGGACGCGTACTTCTCCTGCAATTGGCGATAGGCGGCGAGCGCCGTCGCGTCGGACGAGCTTCCGACCAATTCCACGCCCCAGGGATCGGCCGGTTTGGCTACGGGCGCCGGCGGACGAGCGAAAAGGCCAGCGATCTGCCGACACGGCACGGCGTTTGCAACGTGCATCTCGGCAGGGCCCGCCTGAACTCCGGTCCATTGCTCGGCGGATTGGCCGGTCACGAGGGACACATAGGCGCGCGTCTCGCGCGGCAGGCCGCGCCGGCCGGCGAGCCAGTCGCGCACCCGCCCGGGCCCGGCATTGTAGGCGGCTGCCGCGAGGCCGAGATTTCCGAACTCGCGTCGCAGGTCGCGCAAGAGCTTCGCGGATTTGGCGATCGCTTCGACGGGGTCGAAGGGGTCGGCAAGACCGCGCCAGCTCGCGGTCGCCGGCATGAACTGCGCCACGCCTTGCGCGCCGGCGCGGCTCACCGCCGCCGGGTCGAAGCGGCTCTCCTGCCAGATCAGCCGGGTGAAGAAATCGATCGGCAGATCATTTTCCGCCGCCGCCGCCGCGAGGGCCTTACAGACGCTGTCGACAGCGGCCGGAACGCTCGATGGCGTCGGGGCCGGGGACTGGCCGGTTTCGACCGGACGGATTTCGTCGGGTTCACCTGCGCTCGCCTGCGCGACGCAGCTACCCGGCAGCGCGCACGCGGCTTTCACCGCTTGCGGGTGCGACCGCCCGGACATGGGCTCGCGGGCGACGACGGGCGTCACGCCACTTGGCGGCCCCGCGGCGAGAGGAGCGGGAAGTAACACGACGAGGAGGAATGCGGATCCGGCAAGGCTGCGCATGTTCCTTCGTCCCTGGATCGCACCCCGCGCTCAGCCGAGTAATTCCTGAGGCCAGCCCGCGGTTCCACCGAACACACAGGGCAGGATCAGTTAGTCGCGGTCAGAGAGTCAGGATATTGCACCGGGGCACATTGGCAATGGCCGGTAAAACCGCCTATGGGTGCCGGAAACCTGAACTCCAAGGCAACGGCGGCAATTTGAATCAAATTATATCGTGGATTCGCCTAATGGCTGATTACGGAACATGGCGGCGCGAGCGGTGGCACTTCCTCAGCTTCTATTTCGCTTGCGCCGGTTTGCAAACGCCGTCTCGTGCCGTCACCGTCGCCATTTGCCGTGCAAAGCTATCGCTTGATGGGTTCAGCATTCTTTCTTGGCCTCAGCGGAAATTCTTAACTTTTCGCATCGCCACTTTGAGCTGCTGCCGTGCCGAGGTACGCGGTCATTACGCTCGGTGCCGCCGGCGGTGGCGATGCCGAAAAATACGCTGGCGATTTTCATGAAAGTCGCACGAGCGGAACATCGGCTTGGTGGCGACCGTCTCGGCGCGGGCGTTGAAGGTCGACAGCACTTCCTTGGCCGTCTTCTTCCACCATGACGGGATCAGGCCCCAGCGCATCGATAGGAGATCGCGGCCCGCCTCGTGCGGCTTGGCGAGGGTCATAGGTGGGTGCGAATAGCGCAAGCGAGGCTGTCCGGCTTAGCACTGAGCATAGCAGGCTGGCGATAACCAAACCGAACGTGGTTAGCGATTGGCTGTTCACCAATCGCTAACCACGTTCGGCATGTCAGTGGTGCCTCGTTAGAGACGCTCAGCGCTTCACGTATCGCACTGCCCATATTTATTAGGTATTATTAAGTTTATTAGACTAGCGACGTCCCGAGGCGGTGACACCGCGGTAGCTGACCATGGATCGATCTTATCCTTGCTGCCCTCCCGCCTTGCTTTTGTCACACCGTGATGGCCTCTTGCGGCATAAATCAGCCGAGCGGGAAAAACCGGCTGCTCCCTCATGTGATTGAAGTTGGAACTGGTAAAGGTGCCAATGGATTCCTCGCAGAGTCCACCACTGAACGACCAGCGTCATGAAGGCGATGTCGTCCCCCTTGTGCCGAAGGAGTCGCCGACAGCCGAAGAAGCTCGGTCTGGCAGGCCGGCGCGCGATCCGGATGCCGGACGCGATTCATCCGATCAGTGCATCGGGATGGCTCGGGAAGGATCTGACTTTTCTGCCGGGTTACGGGCAGTGGAGCCGTCAATGCACGTGTCTCCTCGCCCCTCCGGCTTCAAGAACGATCAGTTCGCGAGCGACAGGCCGTCGATTGGCAGGCGAATATTCCGCAGCCTTGCTCGCTTTTCCATTGCGGCTCTGATCGGTGTCGGCGCCACGTTTGCCTGGCAGTCCCAGGGTGACGAAGCAAAGGAAATGGTCAGGACCTGGGCTCCGTCGCTGGGCTGGTTGATTTCCGTCTCGAAGACGAAGTCGCCTTCTGACGTCGACGTTGCAGCTGAGCAAAGCTCCGCCCCTGCCGGTCAGGTGTCCGCGCAAGATGCGGCACTTCCGCAACCAGCGCCTGTCACTCAGGGACCAGCGCCCGCCGCAGCCGCAACTTCTCCTGAGTTGGTGCAGGCGGTCAAGCAAGCGATCGATCTGGTGCGCAAGGGCAAAACTGGCGAAGCAACCGGCGTCAAAAAATCGATCGGCGATCCGGTGGCCCAGAAGCTCGTCGAATGGCTGATCCTGCGCCACCCGGCCGGTGAAGCGAGTTTCGGCCGGTACGCGGCATTCATTGCCGACAACCCGAGCTGGCCGAGCATCCGCCTGCTGCGCCGGCGCGCGGAAGGGCGACTGTGGCAGGAGCGGAGCGACGCCGCGACGGTGCGTCGCTTCACGGGCGGCCAGCCGGCGAGCGGCAAAGGCCGGTTTGCGCTCGCGCGGGTCCTGCTTGCCGAGGGCGACCGCAACGGCGCCGAACGCCAGGTTCGCGAGGCTTGGCGGTCGGAGGAGCTGTCGGAACACGTTGAAGCCGAGGCGCTCGACGCGTTCCGCGAGGTCCTGACTCGCGAGGACCATCGGGCACGCATGGACAAGCGCATCGGCGCCAAGGATTTTTCGGGAGCGACGCGCGCCGCGCGCCGCCTCGGCAGCGGCGACCTCTCGATCGTGAAGGCCTGTGCCGCGGTCGCGGCGAACGCGACCAAGGCGCTCGCGCTGCTCGACGCGGTGCCAACCGAAGCGCGCCAGGATTTGGGCTATACGCTGTGCCGCATTCATTGGCTGATGCGTCACGATCGGTTTGCCGACGCAACCCGGCTGATGCTGGCAGCCCCGCCCACGACCATGGCGCTCCAGGACACGGATGAATGGTGGCGCGAGCGGCGTGTTCTCGCCCGCAAGCTGCTCGATTTGGGTGAGTTCCAGACCGCCTATCGAGTCGTGCGCGACGCCGCGCTCCCGGCCAATGAAAATTACCGGGCAGAATTCCATTTCATGCCCGGCTGGATCGCGCTGCGCTACCTCAACGATCCCGCGACGGCACGCGCGCATTTCGCCCATGTCGACGACGGGTCAGTCAATCCGATCGTGCTCGCGCGGGCGAACTACTGGCGAGGCCGCGCCGCCGAGGCAGCCGGTGAGAACGAGGAGATGCGCGCTGACTACGAAGCTGCCGCCCGCCATGCCACCGCCTATTACGGACAGCTCGCGCGCGCCAAGCTCGGCCTTGACAGGATTGAGCTGCGGCCGCCGCCGCAGCCCGATCCGTGTTACCGTCCCGCACTCTTGGACGAGCTCATGCGCGCCGCCGACATGCTCTATGCGCTTGGCGAGCGCGACGTCGTCCTGGATTTCGTGACGGATCTCGCGGAGCAGAGTGTCGACGTCGCGGCGCTGGTCGCGCTTGGCGAGCTTACCGCGCGCCAGGACGATGCGCGCGCCATGCTGCAGATCGGAAAGACGGCGCTCGCCCGCGGCTTGGCGTTGGACCTTTACGCCTTCCCCGATATCGGGGTGCCGCGCCACAGCCCCATCGGTCCCGAAATCGACCGCAGCGTGATCTATTCGGTGGCACGCACCGAAAGTGCGTTCGACCAGCGCGACGTATCGCCGGCAAAAGCGGTCGGCCTGATGCAGGTCACTCCGGCAGCCGGGCGCGACACCGCCAAGAGGTTCGGCGTCGCCTACGATTGGAAGCGGCTGGTCTCTGACCCGGTCTACAACACGCAGATGGGCGCGGCCGAACTCGCCGCGCTGTTACGCGAGTATCGCGGCTCGCACATCATGACCTTCGCCGGCTACAATGCCGGCCGTGGCCGTGTCCAGCAATGGGTCAAGCAGTACGGCGATCCGCGCGATCCCAAGGTGGATGCGATCGATTGGGTGGAACGCATTCCGTTCGCCGAAACGCGCAACTACGTCCAGCGCGTGATGGAGAACCTGCAGGTCTATCGTGTCCGTTTCGACACTGGCACGCCGATGATGTCGGAGCTCGATCTGCATCGCGGGGATTACGCAGGAAGGTAGGCGTGACGTAAAGCCGGATCAGCGCGTAGATCGGTTTATGCGGCTGCGCGAAGTAACTCAAGAGTGAGCATCGCGTAAGTTCTTCGAGGAGCAGGCCCAGGCCGACCGACCCGTGGTGTTGCGAGCCAACGATTGTTTTAGATAATCGTTACGTTCCCTCATCGAGAATTATTGAGGGCGCCGCCTCAACCTCTGAACTCGGAAGCGGCCACGGCCATCGGCCAGTCACATCCACAATTATCCTCGTCGCATGGGGCAGACTATGTGCCTGGCCGCCCGTTGCCGACAAGGGAATGGATGCTCTTACGGTTCTTGCAGCAGCGCCGTGGGGCGCGGGTGGTCGAGAAAGAAACGCAGCATCTCACGCGCGGCGTCGGGGCCTCGCGGATCGGTGTAGGTTCCTGAGGGGCTGCCACCCGACCACGCGTGGCCGGCTCCGTGGATGTCCCACTGCTCGAAGATTACCCGCCCGCCCGCGTCGGTGTGGACGGTGCGCGTGTAGGCATGTCCTCCCGAGACCCGACCATGATGCATGTCTGTCTGTAGGCTCGTAGTAATCTTCGACTGCGCGATGATGTGATCGCCGTTGCGGGGGTGGACGGTGGTGTCATGATCCCCATGGAACACGATGGTGGGAATAATCGGCCCGCGTCCTTCAGCCATGGGCATGCCGCCGGCGCCCTGGCGCATGGCGGCGAACGCGGACGGAAGATCGCTCGCGATGCCGCAGGCGAGGCCGGAATGCACACCCACCGCGGCGTAGAGATCGGGGTAGGTCATCCCCATAATAGCGGCGGCCGCGCCTCCGGCCGACAGGCCGGCGATATAGATGCGTTGTGGGTCGACCGAGTAGTCGCGCATGATTTGGCCGGTGATGCCCGCGATCAGCGAAGGTTCGCCATGGCCACGCTGCTGGTCGCTCGGGCGAAACCAATTCCAGCACTTCGAGGCATTGGCGGCGGCGGGCTGTTCTGGATACGCGACCAGGCAGGTGCGTTGCTCGGCGATTGCATTCATGCGCGTGCCGGCGGCGAAGTCGTCGGGCGACTGGGTGCAGCCGTGCAGCATGATGATCAGGGGGAGCGCCTGCCCGTGATAGCTGCTGGGGATGTAGAGCTTGTAAGCACGGTTTCCTGCGTGGTTGCTGTAGGAGCGTGCAAGGAACTGTCCGCCGTCCGGCACGATGTCGGGTGTGGGCACCGCAAAGGGCTTCCCCAAGCCGGGCAACCCCAGTCCTGAGCCCACCCGTTTGACCCGCTCGAGCAAGCTGCGCAGCGCCTCGGGCATGTGCGGCCCGGCAACGTGCATGATGCCTGGGCTTCGAAAGCCGGTGCGGGTCTCTTGCCCCATGGGAGAAGATAGCTGGCGATCCGTCGCCTCGACCGCATGAGGCGTCACGTCGATGAGGCGAGTTGGCCGCCCGACAGGCGCGCCCGCGGATTCCGTAGTGGCTCCGCCGGCGCGATCGGGTGTGGCGTCGCCTCGAAGCAGGCGTTGCAGGAGCGCCGTTGCTTCGGCGAGCCGGCCGGCGCGCGTCAGGCGGGTCGCCTCGAGCATGCTGTCGCGGTGCGGAAAGTCGTTCATGTCTAGAGCTTCCTATGCTCGGAAACAATTCGGCGTCCTCGCGAGGAAGCCCAACCTGTCTCCCTGTGTATGTCGCTGGCGAGAGCCGTTGGCGCCGGGCTCACCTCCGGATCACGTCGGCGGGGCCCGAGCGATGAGGGCCTCATACCATCCTGTCGGCTAGAGCGGCCTTGACGGCCGCACTGGCGTGGAGCGCTCCCAGTATGTTGACCGAAGCAATCGTTGCGCGAGCAAGCTCGGGCGTAACATCCATGGCAATGTTGGCGAGCCCCAGCACATGGATGTGGAGCGTCTCCCCGGCCGCCCGCACCGTTTCGAGATTGTCCCGCGTGTAGTGCCGCAGACCGAGTTCCAGGCTCTTTCGGGCCGTGGATTGCTTGACCACCTCGGCATGCCGTTCGAGTTGGTTGCGAACTGCGGTACGGATGAAATCCGTGCGGTTCGAGTAGAACCCTTCCTGTACCATCAGATCGATACGGCCCAGGTCGATGTAGCCGAGATTTATCGTAATCTTCTCGGTATCCCCCGACTTGGGTCGCAGTTCCTGCACATTTGTAGCCATCCTGATACCATCCAAGCGCCATCCAATTGGATGGTATATAGCGTGGAGCGCAGGCCTTTCAAGGGGCGTCGCAGCGCTTGTGTTCAGCTGGCCGACCGTCTCGATCGCGGGCACCAGCTCAATCGTCCCTCTCCGCGCCTCGCATCACGGCGGTGAACCAGCGTTCAGTGCCGAGACCGCTAGCGGGTGAGCACGACGAAGTCGGTGTCGATATCCGTCTCGTCGCTGAGTGCATTGTCCGACACGATCAGCGAAGCGCCCGGCGAGAGCAGGGCGGAAATCTGCTCGATCGCCTCCGGTGGCAGCGTGATCCGATCGAGCGCGGCGGCGGCGGTCGACACCCCCTGCGGCGCCGAACCGGCAACCGGCATTTCGCGCCGGTCATTGGATGTTTTCTTGGCTCGCTTGCCGGCGTGATCCGTCTGGTGCGAATAGCCGCTCGGGATCGACACCACTGTCCAACGCATCGTCGCCCCATCGTCCTTCAACGCCATGGCGGTGAAAACATGGGTGCCGAGCGGGCGATCCGGCGCGGTGATGATCAGCGGCAGGTCGAACAGCGGCACGAGGTCCTGGCGCACGAAAATCCGGTTCTGTTTCCGGCTCACGAACACCGATACTGGGCCTTTCCGGTGCGGCCGTTCGCCCACTGGCCTTTGCTCCATCTGCGTCACGGCGATGCTGACGGGCACCTCGGTCATCGCCGTGCCTGCAGCCAGCCGGACGGCGCCGGGAGGATCGGTGGCGGGGGTCATGGCGGCCTTGGTCGTTTCGGCCGTGGCGGCTACCGGCACGACTTTCTCCTCCGGTTTTTTCATTACGAACAGGTTCGGATGCGCGATCTCAACCGGCGCCGCCGGTTCAAGGGTCACGATCACCCGCACGCCGACTTTGGTCGTGTCCCACAGCCGGATGGCGAAATCCTGCGGCAGGCGAATGCAGCCGTGCGAGGCCGGATAGCCGGGCAAGGGTCCGGCATGCAGCGCGATGCCGGACCAGGTGATCCGCTGCATGTAGGGCATAGGTGCACCGCTGTAGATGTTGGAGCGGTGCCACTTTTGTTTTGAGATGACGGTAAAGACCCCCAACGGCGTTGGATGCGCCGGCACACCGGTCGAAATCGCCGCGTGCGCGATTGGGCCATTTTGGCCGTAGAGCGTGACTTGCTGTCGGGCGATAGCGACGACGATCTGGAACGGCCCCTGAGCGAGCGACTGCTCGTGCTCCGCTTCGTTTTCGTGTCGCTTTGCTTCGCGACGCGGCTTGTTACGATGTGTCTTGGCCGCGCGCCATGGTATGGCGCCTGAATCCTCGATGCGCAATTGGTCCGGGTTCCCGAAGAAGTCGGCGGCAGCCGGCGCGGTCGGCACCAATAAAAAGGCGATCCCGGCGGCCAGCGCCGGCTGTGATAGCAATCGCTTGATACTTCCGGATCTCGGCAAACTATCCATGGCGTTTTGATGCGCTTGCAGAACGGGGAGCTTGGCTGGGAAATCTCACTCTAAGCCCAACGATCTAGCGGTGTTCCCATCAAGAAACCTTTAAGAATGACACCGTCCAAGTATCAATCGGGCGAAATCAACCGAACCAGCGCGATATCACGCTGCGGAGACGAGATGATGCGGGTAATGCTTTACGAAGCGGCCCAGATCATGCTGGTGCGTTCGACAAAATGGTCCTGGCTCAAGGCCTGGGTCGCAGCGGCATGAAAGCCGTCCAGGATCAAATGCAATAGGAGAACACTTGAGCGGGCACATCCCAGGAACCAATCGCATTACCATGGAACTTAAAGCGGCCGTGCGCGTTGTATTGCGTTCGGTCCTGCCCTAGCACTACAGTTGCTCTCTCCGTTTTATGTGGGCTCTGCGGGCTTCGGCCTGATGGGCGCGTCGCCAGATGGACCATGCGATGACGTGGGCGGGCCGGATGCGTCTTTGCGCAAGACGA
>Ga0097691_1002557_pt1 | contig 12032 bp, 10 predicted proteins | sample NGESurdeep072012_8_FD_72858 | JGI IMG/M metagenome (GOLD analysis project Ga0097691, IMG submission 72858) | Arctic peat soil microbial communities from Barrow, Alaska - NGEE Surface sample 210-1 deep-072012 | ecosystem: Environmental > Terrestrial > Soil > Wetlands > Peat ...
CAGTCCCACCTTGTCGCTGCGTGGGGCCATCAGCCAGACGACGGCTGCTGCTGCTGCCACCACGTAGAGGGCGTACTGGGCCACGGACACGATCACTTGGTTATCCACGAAGGCATGATGCCTGACACGGCTGGGAGCCCGGAGACCCTTGCTCATCTCAGGCCGCTGCGAGTCGCCGATTCCGGGCCAAAAACCGGCCTGAGGTGAGCAAACCGGCCTGAGGTGAGCAAAGGGGCAGTCGGGTCGCCGGTAACCTTGCCCGGTGAGCATCCGCCTGTACGACACCGCCACGGCGAGCCTGCGCGACTTCGTCCCGATCACCGAGGGCAAAGCCGGCATCTACGTCTGCGGGCTCACAACCCAGGGCGCCCCGCACATCGGGCATCTGCGCTTTGCCGTCGCGTTCGACATCCTGCGCCGATGGCTCACCCGCGGTCACGGCTATGACGTCACGCTGGTCCGCAACGTCACCGACATCGACGACAAGATCCTGGCCAAGTCCGCCGAAGCGGGCACGCCCTGGTGGGCCTGGAGCTATGCCAACGAACGCGCGACCAACGATGCGCTCGATCTGCTCGGTGTCCTTCGGCCGACCTACGAGCCGCGCGCGACCGGTCACATCACCGAGATGCACGAGATCATGTCGACCCTCATCGACAAGGGCTATGGCTACGTGGCCCAGGACGGCAGCGGCGACGTCTACTTCGACGTCCGCAGCTACCCGGCATACGGGGATCTGACCCACCAGCGCATCGACGACATGGAGGCTGCTGCGGACGCCGACCCGCGCGGCAAGCGTGACCCGCGAGACTTCGCGTTGTGGAAGGGCCACAAGGCGGGTGAGCCGGCGACCGCGAGCTGGCCCACGCCGTATGGCCCGGGGCGACCGGGTTGGCACCTCGAGTGCTCGGCCATGGCGCGCAAGTACCTCGGCGACACCTTTGACATCCATGGCGGCGGCGTCGACCTGCGCTTCCCGCACCACGAGAACGAGCAGGCCCAGTCGCGTGCCGCCGGCCTCGGCTTCGCCAACTACTGGCTGCACAACGCGTGGGTGACCGTCTCCGGCGAGAAGATGGGCAAGTCGCTGGGCAACGCGCTGCTGGTCAGCGAGGTCACCAAGGTCGCCCGTCCGCTCGCGGTGCGCTACTACCTGAGTGCGGCGCACTACCGCTCCACCATCGAGTATCACGAGGGGTCACTTCGCGAGGCCGAGGCGGCGGTCGACCGCATCGACGGCTTCCTTCGCCGCGCCTTGCACGCGGGCTACTTCGAGTATGGCGAGGACGAGCGCGGGCGTGGCGCCCAGCTCCCGGCCGAGTTCGCGGCGGCCATGGACGACGACCTGAATGTCTCCGAAGCGCTGGCGGTCATCCACGAGACCGTGCGAGCCGGCAACACCGCACTGGATGAGGGAAACGACGACCAGGCCCAGGGGCTGGGGCAGCAGGTCGTGGCCATGACCGACGTCCTGGGCGTCAATCCGATTCACCCGCAATGGAGCTCAGCGTCGGGCACCGGTTCTGACGACGCGCTGGATGCGCTCGATGCGCTCGTCCGGAACCGCATCGAAGCGCGCGCGGGGGCCCGTGCGGCTCGCGACTTCGCCGCGGCGGACGAGATCCGCGACCAGCTCGGGGCAGCGGGCATCATTGTCGAGGACACAAGCTCGGGCGCGCGCTGGTCGCTGGCCCGCCACACCGACGTCTGAAAGGGGACCGAACATGCCTGGTAACTCTCAGCGCCGAGGCGCCGTCCGCGGATCCAAGAAGGGTCCGAGCGGCGGCAGCGGCGGCCAACGTCGCAAGGGTCTGGAAGGGCGCGGCGCAACACCCAAGGCCACCGAGCGCCCCCAGCACCCGGCGCACAAGAAGGCGGTCCGGTCCGCCAAGCGTGCCGCAGGTACCGGTGCGCGCCCCGGCCGAAGCGGTGGAGCGGGTGCACCTCGGCGGCCTAAGGGCTCCAGCGAGATCGTCGCGGGCCGCAACTCCGTGGTGGAGGCGCTGCGCGCGAACATCCCCGCGACCACGATGTACGTCGCCGGGCGGATCGAGTCTGACGACCGGGTCCGTGAAGCGCTCAAGATGGCCACCAGCCGCTCCATCCCGGTGTTGGAGACCCCTCGTGGCGAGCTCGACCGGCTCACCGACGGCGCGGTCCACCAAGGCCTCGCCCTGCAGGTCCCGGCGTACGTCTATGCCCACCCGAGCGACCTCGTCAACCCCGAGATGCCCGGCATACCGCTTATCGTCGCCCTGGACGGCATCACGGATCCCCGTAACCTGGGGGCGATCATCCGCTCGGTGGCGGCCTTCGGAGGTCACGGAGTCGTTGTGCCGGAACGGCGTTCGGTCGGCATGACCGCCAGCGCGTGGAAGACCTCAGCCGGTGCGGCCGCTCGCATCCTCATCGCGCAGTGCAGCAACCTCACCCGGGCACTGGAGGACTACCGCAAGGCCGGGTTCTTCATCCTGGGCCTCGACATGGACGGCGACGTGCAGCTGCCCGACCTCGAGCTGGCCAAGGAGCCCCTGGTCATCGTGGTCGGTTCCGAGGGCAAGGGACTCTCGCGGCTGGTCGGTGAGACATGCGACCAGATCGTGTCGATCCCGATGTCCTCGGCGGTGGAGTCCCTCAACGCCGGTATCGCCACCGGCGTCACCTTGTATGAAGTGGCTCGCCGCCGGTCACTCTAGGGTTGACCCATGTCCGACTACGGCAGCATCCCTCCGCCGCCAAACCCTCCGCCGCCTTATGGCGCCTACGCAGTTCAGGGCAGTCCGCCGCCCAACTATCTCGGCTGGGCGATCCTGTCCGCAGTCCTGGGCTTCCTGCCGTTGGGCGTCGCCTCGATCGTGTTCGCCGCACAGGTCAACAGCAAGTGGGCCATCGGGGACGTCGACGGTGCGCAGAACGCGTCGGAGAGGGCCAAGAGGTTCGCCATCTGGGCCGCCATCGCCCAGGTCGTCGGCCTCGTCGTCTTGGGAGTCCTTGCTCTGCTGTTCATCATCATGCTCAACGGGTTCAATGACGTGAACTGACCGGAGCGCGGTTCAACGAACGGGTGACTCCCAATCGGGGAACATCGCCACCACCGGCATCTCGACCGTGTCGACGCCGAGCACCGCTGCCTCGTCAGGCTTTCCGGGCAGCACATGCAGGATGTAGTCGGCGATGGCATCTTCGATGGAGGTGTCGTGGCCGGCCGTCTCCGACATGTACCAGCGGTGCTCGAGGACCTCGTGGAACACCTCGGCCGGCTCCAGCTTCCGGGTCAGGTCACGGGGGACCGTGCGGGTGATCGGCTCGTAGATCTCGGACAGCCAGTCATGGGCGACCAGCTCCTCGTCGTCGTTCTGGCGATCCTGGGACGCACGGAACGCGTCGAGGTCATTGAGCAGGCGGCGGGCCTGGTTCTCCTCCACGTCGAGCCCGGTAAGCCGCAGCAACCGACGCGAATGATGGCCCGCATCAACGACTTTCGGTTGAATCTGGATGGTCCTCCCACCGATGTCGGTGGAGATCGCCAGCTCGTCGACGTCGAAACCGAGCTCGTTGAGACGACGGATGCGTTCCTCGACCCGCCACCGATCGCCCTGTTCGAAACGTTCGCGTTCGGTGAGCTCGCGCCAGAGCGAACGATAGCGCTCGACGATCGACTCCGAGACCTCGATGGGGTCGGCGGACTCGGCCAGATAGCCCGCGGCCGCCAGATCCATCAGCTCGCCGGCGATGTTGACCCTGCCGATGTCCAGGTCGTGCTCACGCTGCCCGTCGGAGAGGTTGGTGTGGATCTCCCCGGTCTCGGCGTCAACGAGGTATGCCGCGTACGCACCGGCATCGCGTCGGAACAAGGTGTTGGACAAGGACACGTCGCCCCACCAGAACCCGGCGAGGTGGAGCCGCACCAGCAGGACCGCCAGGGCGTCGATGAGCCGCTGCGCAGTGTCGGGGCGCAGGCTCTGGCTGAAGAGCGCGCGATAGGGCAGGGAGAACTGCAGGTGGCGGGTCAGCAGGCAGGCATCGAGCTCGTCGCCGTCGGCGCTGAGGCGACCACTGACGACGGCGAAGGGCTCGACGCAGGGCTGACGGATCTTGGTGAGAAAGCGCAGCATGTTGTACTCGCGGACGGCGAGGCCGGCCTCGATCTCCTTGACCGCGATGATCTTGCCGGAATGTCTGACGAACCGCACCACGTGGCGAGAGATACCGCGGGGAAGTGCAGCCAGAGGCGGTTCGGGCCAGTCCTCCAGAGGCGTCGACCACGGCAGGTCGAGCAAAGCGGGATCTGGCCTGACTGCGGTGATCTCAAGTGCCACGTGCTTATCGTGGCACGCTCTCGTGGACCGCGTGTCGCGCTGGCTTCGTCCTGACACGACAGAAGGTGGCGGCGTCCTCGGGGGACACCACCACCTCCTGGGTATGGGGGCCGATCAGTCGCCGATGCGCAGGCCTGTCTCGGAGTTGAACAGGTGCACGTGGCCGGTCTTTGGCATGAGGTGCACGACGGTGCCCTTCTCAGGGGGGGTACGGCCGTCGACCCGGACGATGATCGGCTTGATGTCACCGCCGGCCTCAGTGGTGGAACCATAGATGTAGGCGTCGGCGCCGAGCTCTTCGACGACCTCGACGGTGACGGGCAGGCCCTCACCTTCAGCAGTCATCGTCAGGTCCTCGGGACGGACACCGAGGGTGACCTCCTTGCCGGCGCCCTCCAGGAGGGCACGCTCGATGGAGTGGGTGGCCGAGCCGAACTTCACACCACCATCGACGACGGGAACGTCGAAGAGGTTCATGGCCGGCGAGCCGATGAACCCGGCGACGAACACGTTGTCCGGGTGGTCGTACATGCGCCGTGGGGTGTCGCACTGCTGCAGGATGCCGTCCTTGAGGACCGCGACCCGGTCGCCCATCGTCATGGCCTCGATCTGGTCGTGGGTGACGTAGACCGTGGTGACGCCCAATCGCCTTTGCAGAGAGGCGATCTGGGTACGTGTCGAAACGCGCAGCTTGGCGTCGAGGTTCGAGAGGGGCTCGTCCATGAGGAACACCTGTGGCTGGCGCACGATGGCGCGGCCCATGGCCACGCGCTGACGCTGGCCGCCCGAGAGCGCCTTTGGCTTGCGCTCGAGGTAGTCCTCGAGGTCGAGGATCTTGGCCGCGTCAGCGACGCGCTTGGCGATCTCGGTCTTGTTGACGCCGGCGATCTTGAGCGCGAAGCCCATGTTGTCGGCGACGGACATGTGCGGGTAGAGCGCGTAGTTCTGGAAGACCATGGCGACGTCGCGGTCCTTGGGGGACAGGTCCGTCACGTTACGATCGCCGATCCAGACCTCGCCGACGTTGACCTCTTCGAGCCCGGCAAGCATGCGCAGGGCTGTGGACTTGCCGCAGCCGGAGGGGCCGACGAGGACGAGGAACTCGCCGTCCGCGATGTCGATGTCGAGCTTGTCGACCGAGGGCTTGTCGTTGCCGGGATACGTCCGGCTCGCGTTGTCGAACTTGACTGTTGCCATGACGACTCAAACTCCTTCACCGGCAGGAACGTGCCGGACGATCCGTTGTAAAGGGTGATGCGAAAAATCCGCCCGCGGGAGCGAGGTGGATCACGACCCATCCTGCCGTATGCCGGCTGCCGGCGCCACCGGTGACCGGCATACGCAACATCACGTGGCCTCTTCAGCCCTTGGTACCGCCGGCGGTGAGCCCGGCCACGAGGTGCTTCTGGGCGAAGAAGAAGACGATGCCGGAGGGGATCGTGATCAGGACGGCGGCTGGCGTGAGCAGCTCCCACAGCGGCAGCGCAGGCGACTTCGGCACGAACGTCTGCAGGCCATAGGCGAGGGTGAACCTGTCGTTGGTGTTCAGGAATGCGCTGGCATAGGCGACCTCGCCCCAGGCTGTCAGGAAGGTGTAGAAGGCGGTGACCGCAAGCCCCGGGCGGGCCAGCGGCAGGATGAGGCGCCAGAACGTCCCGAACGGGCCGAGACCATCGACCCGTCCAGCCTCGTCGATCTCCACCGGGATCGTGTCGAAGTAGCCCTTGAGCATCCACGTGCAGAAAGGCACGGCCACGGTGCAGTACGCGATGACCAGGGATGCCGGGGTGTTGATCAGGCCAAGCGCCGCCATGATCGTGTAGATCGGCACGATCAGGATCGCGACGGGAAACATCTGGGTGATCAGGAACGTCCACATCAACGGTCGCTTGCCGGGGAAGCGAAAGCGCGAGATCGCATATCCGGCGCTCGCTGACATCGCGATACCGAACACCATGGTGAACAGCGCCACGACGGCGGAGTTGCGGAACCACACCAGGAAGTCGGTATTGGCCAGCAACGCCTGGTAGTTCGCCAGCGTCGGCTCCTTGACCAAGGTGATCTGGCTGCTCTGGATCCACTCCTTGGGTTTGAAGGACGACAGCAGGATCCACACCAGCGGGAACACCGCGAACGCGGATGCGCTGATCACGGTGGCATGCAGCAGGATCGAGCCGCGCCGGGACCGACCCCTGGCATGGCGAGGCGTGGCAGCAGCCGGCGGGGCCGCGGCGATGGGGTCCTGGGTGGTCATCACGGCCGGTTTCACCACACCTCTCCCTGTTTGCGCAGGAAGAATCGGTACCCGACGGAGTACACGACCAGGATCGACAGGATGACCACTCCGTAGGTCGCCGCGAGGCTGTAGTTGCGGATGCCCTCGAAAGCGGCCTTGAACGCGCCGGTCACCAGGATCTCGGTGCCTCCCGCCGGACCTCCTTGTGAGACCAGGAAGATGATCGGGAACATGTTGAAGGTCCAGATCGTGCCGAGAAGGATCACGGTGGCGCTGACAGGACGCAGGCCCGGCAACGTGACGTTCACGAACTGCTGCCACGGGTTCGCCCCATCCATGGCCGAGGCCTCGTACAGCTCGGCCGGGATCGACTGGAGGCCACCGAGGACGGCCACCATCATGAACGGCACACCGAGCCAGACGTTGACCACGATGAACGCCATGAGTGCCGTGGGCGTCGTGGCGAACCAGTCGATGGGGCCGATACCTACCACCCCCAAGGCCGCGTTGAGGATGCCGCTGTCCCTTTCGAAGATGAACTTCCACGCGAAGGCTGACACGAAGGCCGGAACGGCCCAGGGCAGGATCAGCAGGATCCGGTATGCCGTGCGGCCCTTGAACTCCCGGTTCAGCAGAATGGCCAGCGCCAGGCCGATCGTGTAGTGGAAGAAGACGCAGCCCACCGTCCAGATGAGGGTGATCTCGAGCTGGGGCCAGAACCTGCCGACACGACCGCTGATCAGGTCGACGTAGTTGCCCAGTCCGATGAAGCGGGCCGGGTCGGGGCTGGGTGTGCAGACCTGCCCCCCGCCAAGGCTCTTGACGCAGATCTCGGCGGCCTGGTTGGCCTCGGTGGTGTTGGTCAGCGAGAGCCAGATGCCGTTGACCAACGGATAGAAGACCAGCACTGCCAGGACGATGACGACCGGGGCCACCATGGCCCAGGCGTACCAGTGCTGATCGAACGTGCGCCGGATCCCGCGCCTGCGCTGGGGCGCCGCAGCGGTGGCTGCCGTCATCGGATGCTCCTCGTGGTCAGGCAGGAGCGTAGGGCAGCACTGCCGGGGTGGGAAGAGATCCCGGCCCCGGCAGTGTCACCGTGATAGCTCCGATGGAAAAGGCTGAGGCCCTCAGTTCATCGTGTAGCTCTTGACGACCTCGGTCTTGTACTTGTTCGCGACGGCGTCCAGAGCGGCCTTGGGAGCCAGCCCCTGGACCATGATCTTGGTCGCCGCCTCGTCGAGGGGACCAAAGAGCTGGCCACCCTCGGGGATCCAGGACCGGGCCACGGCGACCTCCATGACGGGCTTGAACTGAGCGATGATCGGGTTGGTGACCTTGGCGTAGGCGGACGTACGGGTCGGGAGCACCCCGAGCTCGTCGGCGACCGTCGCCTCGGAGTCGGCGCTGGTCATGAACGAGATGAATGCCGTTGCGGCAGCGGCCTTCGTGGCCGGCATACCCGACCAGATGACGTAGTCATGGCCGCCGACCGGGGCACCGGCACGCTTGCTACCGGCAGGCACCGTGGCCACGCCCAGGTTGTCCAGGCCACCGAATGTGGTGGCGCTCTTGATGTTGTTGACCTCCCACGGGCCGTTGATGATCATCGCTATGCTGCCGGCCTTGAAGCCGTTCATCATCGCCGTGTACGCGTCGGTGGCCGGGGGCTTGACGAAGCCGGGGGCCTTGACCATCTCGGCGGCAATGGTGACGCCGGCGATCGCGGCGGGGTCGTTGACGGTGATCTTCTTGTCAGGGGCGTTCAGCAGGTCGCCGCCCTCTCCGTAGATGAATGGCAGCAGGAAGTAGCCGGCGGGATTGAGGAACGCGCCGCTCTTCCCGGTCTTGGTCTTGATCGTGGCGGCGGCGGCCTTCATCTCGTCCCAGGTCTTGGGGACCTGGACCCCGGCTGCGGCGAAGAGCTTCTTGTTGTACAGCAGGGCCAGGGAGTCGGTGACCTGTGGTACGCCGTACGTCTTGCCACCGAACTTGGTCGAGCCGATCGGCGTCGCGAGGAAGTCGGACTGGTCCTTGACGAGCGAGGTGCCGTCCAGTGCGTACAGGTAGCCGAGGGAGGCGAACTCGGGCACCCAGGCGACTTCGGCGCGCAGGATGTCGGGGGCGCCGGACTTGGCCGCGGCGGCGGTCTTGAACTTGTTCTGGGCTTCACCGAACGGAACCGACTGATAGTTGATCTTGACGTTCGGGTACGTCTGGTTGAACTTGGCGATGAGCTTCTTGTACGTCGGTGCCTCGTTGGTGGCGTCGGAGGTGTCCCACCACGTCAGCTCACCCTTGACGTTGGCCGGGCTGGCGGTGGTGGCCCCGCCGGCCGCCGTGGACTTGGCCGGGGTCGTGGCGCCGCCACATGCGGCCAGGGCCAGGGCGACGACGGAAACGAGCGCAATGCTGCCGGTTGTTCGGCGCATGTTGAGGACTCCTTGGAAGTGGGGCGATGCGGGACTGGACGCCGCCGGGTCGCGGTTCGGTGCTCCGGACATTAGCAAGAACTTGCAGGGATTTGGAAGGGTTTGCAGAAAGATCTTGCAAAGACGGGTGGGTCGAGCACTAGAGTGATGCCTTATGAGAGCGCGACCGGCTTCATGAGAGCGCGACTGGCGGATATCGCCGCGCACGCCAAGGTCAGCGAGGCCACGGTCAGCCGGGTCCTCAACGACAAGCCTGGCGTCGCCGAAGCGACCCGTCACGCCGTCCTGACGACCCTGGACCAGCTGGGCTACGACCGCCCAAGCCGGTTGCGCCGAAAGAGCGCTGGACTCGTCGGCCTCGTGACTCCGGAGCTGACCAACCCGATCTTCCCGGCCTTCGCCCAGGTCATCGAGACAGCGTTGGCACGGCACGGGTATACGCCGGTGCTGTGCACCCAGACCGCGGGGGGGATGCACGAGGACGACTACGTGCGGATGCTGCTGGACCGCGGCGTCTCCGGCATCATCTATGTCAGCGGCTTGCACGCCGACACCCAGGCGGACCCGCAACGTTACATCGCGCTACGCGAGCGTGCTCTGCCGATCGTTCTCGTCAACGGTTATGCCGAGGACATCGACGCTCCGTTCATCTCCAACGACGACGTGGCATCAATGGCCCTGGCCCTGGGCCATCTGGTTGATCTGGGCCATACCAACATCGGGCTTGCGGTCGGCCCTGACCGCTTCGTGCCCGTGGTCCGCAAGATCGTCGGTTTCCGGCACTCGATGCGAGAGCTGCTCGGTCGCGACGATGTCGAAGACCTCATCGAGAGAACGCTCTTCACGGTCGAGGGCGGGGATGTGGCAGCCAGGCGGCTCATCGGTAGGGGAGTCACAGCCATGGTCTGCGGCTCGGACCTCATGGCCCTTGGCGCGATTCGGGCCACCCGGGCCATGGGCCTCAGCGTCCCCGGGGATGTCTCGGTTGTGGGCTACGACGACTCGATGCTCATCGCCTTCACCGACCCGCCGTTGACCACGGTGCGACAGAGCGTCCAGGCGATGGGTGAGGCGGCCGTACGCGCCCTGCTCGACGAGATCGCCGGCGAGCCGGCTCCTCGGGCGGAGTACATCTTCCGCCCGGAGCTGATCGTGCGCGGCTCGACGGGAGCATGTCGTACTGTGGCCGATCGCTAGTCACGAGAAGCGGATTGGCGTGTGCTCACCACCACACCCAGTGCGGTGACGACGTCGGCGACCGTCTCGAGCCGGTATGAGGCGAGGCTGTTCCCCTCGCCGACCTTGACCGTCACGTCACCCGACTGGGCATCAAGGGCTGCGAACGCGCGCTCGTCGGTGACGTCGTCCCCGAAGTAGGCGGTCGCGTCGACCGTCCGGGCGGCCGCCAGGGCTCGGAGCGCGCTGCCCTTGTCGTTCTCCGCGATGGTGAGCTCGACGACCTCCTTGCCGGGGATGACATGCACGCCCGTATGCCGTGTCGACAGCTCCATCGCGGCGGCCAGGGCCGCTGCCCCAACCGACGGCTCGACCCCGCGCGTGTGCAGTGCGACGGCGCCGGGCTTGAGCTCGATCCTCGTACCGGGGTGGGCACGAGCGACCTCCTCCAGATCGGCGCGAGCAGCGGCAAGTCGGAGGCTGGCCTCCTGGTCGGGCCCCTGCCAACCCTGGACGTCCGTGACGCTGGACTCGCCGCCATGGCTGCCGAGCAGGACGATCGCTGACGTGTCCGCAATCCCCGTCAGCGTCCGAAGGGTCTTCAGGTCCCGGCCGGAGACCAGGGCGACGGTGACTCCCGGAAGGGCGGCTGCGGCATACAGCGTGGTCAGGGCACCCGGCGCGGCGCGTACCTGCATGGGGTCGGTGGCGAAAGGGGCGAGGGTCCCGTCGAAGTCGACTCCGATGAGGATCCGGGGGTGCTGGACAAAGGCCTCGAGGGCGGCACGCAGGGAGCCCGGCAGCGCTTTCACCGAAGGTGCCGATCCGGTCGATCGGGCTTGTCAGGGGCCAGGGCCAGGGCCTCGAGGTAGCGCGATGCCCACCGCTGCACATCATGGTCGGACACGCGCCGGCGCAGGGCCTTCATCCGGCGGCGGCGTTGGTCGGCCGGGGCCTGGATCGCCGCCATGATCGTGTGCTTGAGCCCCTCGATGTCGTGGGGGTTGCAGACGTAGGCCTGGTGTAGCTCGTGCCAAGCCCCGGCGAACTCGCTGAGGACCAGCGCGCCGCCGAGGTCGTAGCGGCAGCTGATGTACTCCTTGGCGACCAGGTTCATGCCGTCCCGCAAGGGCGTCACGAGCATGACGTCGGCGGCCAGGAACAGGGCTGCCATTTCGTCACGGGGGTAGGACTGGTGCAGGTAGTGAACGGCTGGCTCGCCGATCGCGGAGAACTCTCCGTTGATCCGACCAACGGTGGCCTCGACCTCCGTGCGGAGGTGGCGATAGGCCTCAACGCGTTCCCGGCTCGGCGACGCCACCTGGACCAGAGTCGTGCCCGGCGCGGCAATTGCCTTGTCCCGCAACAGCTCTTCGTAGGCCTTGAGACGGTGGCCGATGCCCTTGGTGTAGTCGAGTCGATCGACCCCGAGCAGCAAGGTCTCCGGGCTGCCGAGGGACTTACGGATCTCGACGGCCCGGGCGATGACCTCCGGGGTGCGGGCCAGGGCTTCGAGCCCGTGGAAGTCCACCGAGATCGGGATGGCACTGGCCCGGACCGTGCGTTCGGTCTCGCGGGCGCCTTCTCCCCCGGCGGACCCGTCCACGACGCCGCGGAACGTGACGGTGTCGCCGCGGGTGGTCATGTGGAGCATCCGTCGACAGGTGCGCAGGAAGTTCTCGGCGTCGGCGACGCGCTGGAAGCCCAGGTAGTCAGCGCCCAGCAGACCCTCCACCAGCGCCCTGCGCCAGGGCAGCTGCGAGAACAGCTCGACCGGCGGGAATGGGATGTGGTTGAACCAGCCGATGCGCACATCTGGCCGGATGGCCCGGACCATGGCCGGTACCAGCTGCAGCTGGTAGTCGTGCA
>Ga0097691_1002558_pt1 | contig 12032 bp, 7 predicted proteins | sample NGESurdeep072012_8_FD_72858 | JGI IMG/M metagenome (GOLD analysis project Ga0097691, IMG submission 72858) | Arctic peat soil microbial communities from Barrow, Alaska - NGEE Surface sample 210-1 deep-072012 | ecosystem: Environmental > Terrestrial > Soil > Wetlands > Peat ...
CTGCTCGGGCACGCCTATCCGGGCAACCGGCCAGACGTCGCGGTGTTCGGCGCGGTCATCGACGAGTTGGTCGCCCGCTACCGGGCGATCGCCGCCGACGCCGAGTTGACCGTGGTCTTCGACGCCGGCCAGAACTCGGCCGCAAACTTCGCCCACCTCGCCGAGGTCGGGCTGCACTTCGTCGGCTCCCTGCCACCGTCGGAGCATCCTGACCTGCTCGCCGTGCCCGCCCGCCGCCGCCGCGTCGTGGCCGCCGGCAGGTTCGGCGGACTGAGCGCCTACGAGGCCCGCACGACCGCGCTCGGCGCCGACCGCCGCGTGGTGCTGACCCACTCCCCGACCCTGCACGAACGTCAGTCCGCCGGATTCGACCAGACGCTGGCCCAAGCCACCCGCGGGCTGAGCGAACTCGTCGACACCCTCGCCCGTGGCCGAGCCCGCCGCGACCGCGCCGCCGTCCAAGCCGCCATCGCCCGGATCACCCGACCCCGCTGGCTCGACCGGGTGATCCATACCGAGCTGACCGGACAGCACCCCAGCGAACTACGGCTGAGCTGGCGAATCGACACCACCGCCCGCGGCGCGCTGGAAACCGAACTGTTCGGCAAGCGGATCCTGGTCACCGACCGCGACGACTGGGCGGTCACCGACCTGGTCGCCGCCTACCGCTCACAGAACGACGCCGAGCAGGGATTTCGGCAACTCAAAGATCCCCACCTGGTCTCGTTCTCCCCGATGCACCACTGGACCGACCAGAAGATCCGGGTCCACGTCTTCTACTGCGTCCTCGCGCTCACCGTCGCCCACCTGATGCGTCGCCAGGCCCGACACGCAGGAGTCGACCTCAGCGTCCGCGATCTCCTCGCCACCCTCGCCGGCATCGAAGAAACCGTTCTCCTCTACCCCTCCACCGGCGGACGGCCCCGCGCCCGCCGCATGCTCACCGAACTCAACCCCACCCAGCAGCGTCTGTTCGACCTGTTCGACCTCGACCGCTACGCCCCCCGCCGCTGACCGGTTAGCTAGGTAATACAACGCCCGGACCCGGCACCGCTTCTGACCTGGGCAAACACGACCAAGATCAGACTAGCCAGGAAACTCCCGCTAGGCGTCGACGAGGGAGAGCAACCGGGTCACGGTGGCCCAGTTGCGCGCGGTGGTGTCGAACTTCGGTTTGGTCAACTCGGCCGCCAGCTCGCTGCGGCCGAGTCCGTCCGGCGTCCGCAGGAACAGCGTCGACCCCTCGACCCGAGCCTCGTCCCGGCCGCCGCGCTGGCGGGCGCGCGCGTGCGCGGACGCGATGGCCGCAACATCTTCGGGGTGGAGGGGTGAACCGCGAAACAGGGCGTGCAGGCACTTCGGGTTCGTCTCGGTCGGGAACGGGTTGGCCGCGACCACGGCCGCCAGCTCCGCTCTGGACAGCACCACCACCCGCGGCCGCACGCCTAGCTCGGCGGCGATGGCGCGCTCCAGCGTCGCAGCCAGGGTGGCCGAGTCGGCGTCCGGGTCGGCGGCGCCGAACACCACGTTGCCGCTCTGGATGTACGTCGCGACCTCACCATGTCCCAGCGCCGCCACGACTGCGCGCAGATCCGCCATGGCGACCCGGTTGTGCCCACCGACGTTGATGCCTCGCAGCAGCGCCACGTGGGTGGGCACGCCGCCAGTCTGCCCGCTCAGGCGGCGTTGCGGTGCGCGATCAGATCGATTCGAACCGCCTCGAAAAAGGCCAAGTTCAGCTGCGCGCGCCACCAGGCACCGCGCACGATCCGCGGTCCCCAGGCCGGGTCGGCCGCCACGAGAGGCACGATCGCCTTGTCCACCCAGTCCCGCCCGTGCCGGGGGTCCACCTCGGCGTGCTCGGTGTAGAAGGGGTACGCCGCCGCCGGCGCCCCCAGTCGTTGGAAGCCCTGCAGCACCAGCCGGCACCGCGGACCGGCCTGCAGCTCCAACAGCCCGAGCGCGCCGAGCATCTCGGGCTGCAGCCAGCGGTTGGTGGCCAGCAGCCCGTTCAGCGCCACCCGTTCCAGCGCCTCGACCGGCTGCTCGGCCCGCGGCACGGGCGGCATGTCGATGGCGCTGACGAGCTGCTGGTGCAAGGTGGTGTGCACCCCCTCGGGGTTGCCGTTGCCCATCTCGTCCCAGAAGTTCTGCGCCAGCTCCAGCTTGGCGCTGCCGGCGAGCCCGACCTGACAGAGGGCTACACGGTCGTCGAACCCGCCGTCCGGGCCGCCTTCCAGCGCCAGGAAGTTGACCACCTCCGGCCAGGTCGCCTCCCTGGCCAGCCAGCGGTACGCCGCCGGCAACCGGCCGTTGGCGGCGATCGCCCGGATGGCCGCGACGGCACCGTCCACAGTGTGCAGGCCGACCGCCGGGATGTCGGCCGCGGCGTACGCCACCTCCAGCTCGGCCAGCCACTGGCTCTCAAACCGGGTCTTCACTTCGGCCACCGCTGGATGGCCCTGCCAGCGCACCACCTCAGCGACGGCGCCCAACGGCGCGGTGTGCAGGTCGTAGATGGTCAGCAGGGTGGCGACCCGATCGCGCCGGTCGCGCGGGCTGGTGTCGGTCAGCGCCGCGAGCCCGGCCTGGCCGGAGTGCAGGGCCTGACCCAGCCTGGTGGCCAGCGGGTCGCCCGTGGGTCCACCGGTACGTCGGCTGGCAGGCTGCACGGCGACCGGCCCAGATGCGGGTGGAGTCATGGGCGTCTCCCGGGACAGGGGCAGGGTTCCAAGGTGTTCATGCCCGGCAGGCAATGACTTATCGCTTCGCTTGCCGTCGCGCTGGCCGGCACGGCGGTCAGCCGAGCTCGTCTGGCGAAGAAACTGCCATCGACACACCGAAGTCGCCACGTGGATCAGTCCAGTAGGCGAGCGGACGCAGGCCGGCGGCCGCCAGTTCGGCAGCCACGCCGGCCGGCCGGAACTTGGCGCTGATCTCGGTGCGCAGTTCCTCACCGGCGTCGAAGCTGACGGTCAGCTCGATAGCCCGCAGATGCGCCACCTGGTAACGGCGCGAGCGCAGCAGCACCTCGATCCACTCGTTGACCGGGTCCCAGCGCGCCACGTGATCGAAGGCCTCGGGCTTCAAATCCCCGGCGACGGCCCGGTTCACCACGGTGAGGATGTTCCGGTTGAAGCGGATGCCGATGCCGGCACTGTCGTCGTACGCCGGCACGATCCGGGCCGGGTCCTTGACCAGGTCAGTGCCCAGCACAAGCGTGTCGCCAGCGTGCATGATCCGCCGCAGCGTGGCCAGGAACCGAGCGCGGTCGGCCGGGTAGAAGTTGCCGATCGTGCCGCCCAAGAAAGCGATCAACCGACGTTCGCCGGCCGGCAACAGGGCCAGATGCCGCTCGAAGTCGCCGACGATCGCATGCACGGCAATCCCGGGATAGTCCACGCCGATCCGGCGCCCCGCCCCGGCCAACACTTCCTCGTCGACGTCGAAGGGGACGAACCGGCGCAGCGTTCCGGCGTCCGCCAGCGCGGTGAGCAGAATCCGGGTCTTCTCCGACGTACCGGAGCCGAGTTCGACCAAGGTGTCAGCCGCGCTGCGGCGGGCGATGTCGGCGGCCCGAACCGACAGAATCGAACGCTCGCACCGGGTTGGGTAGTACTCCGGCGTCCGGGTGAGCTGGTCGAACAGCCGGCCGCCCTCCTGGTCGTAGAACCATTTCGGGGGCAGCGACTTCGGCACCGCGGTGAGCCCGGCCCGGATGTCGGCGACAAGCGCCGCGGCCCGATCGTCGGGCGTGAGGAAGCGCTCCAGAGTGAAGGCGGTCGGCATACTCGCGACCGTACCTGCGGTGCCGGCCGGGCGATCACCGGTGTGCGGGTGTCGGCGGTGGCGCCAGCCCCAGGCCGAAGCCCGCCGGGATCAGCGCGGGCGGGCTCCCCGCGGCATCTTGGCACCCTTGGGCAGCGGGCCCTTGGGCATCGGCACATTGGCCCCGCCCAGCGCCCGCAGCCGGGCCTCGACGGCGTTGACCTGAGCCGGCTTGAGGTTGCGGGGCAGCTTCATGAAGTGCGTCTGCAGCTTACGCAGCGGCACCTGACCGTCGCCGTCACCGACCACGACGTCATAGATCGGTACGTCGCCAACCACCCGCGCCACCCGCCGACGCTCCTGCGCCATCAAGCCGACCGTACGCCCCGGAACGCCCTCGCCCACCACCACCACGCCGGGGCGGCCGATCACTCGATGGACCAGGTCCTGATTGCGGTTGAACGCGACGGCGGGCGTCACCACCCAATTGCCGCGCATCGACTGCAACACCGCCGCGGCGGCGGCCACCTGTCCTTCGACTGAGGCACCGGTGGCGCCGGGAGAAGACCCAGTCGCGGTCACCGCGCGGCTCGCCGAGCAGTTGGCGGCGCTGTTGGCGGAAGCCCAGCGGGACTACCCGGACCGCCCGGAGGGCGACGGTGACCGCTGGTGGCTGCCGGCCGGGATGGGCGGTACGGCGCCGAAGCCCGACGCCGCGGCGGCGATGGACGCCGACGAGCGGCAGGCCCGGGCAGGCATCGGCGTTTGCCTCGGCGACCCGAGCGTCCGGTCGCTTCCGACGCGGCGGCAAGGGCCGCCCCAAGGAGGAACGTGGCGCCCGACTCAAGCAGTTGCGGGCCGCGTTCCAGCTGACGCGCAAGAACGACCCGAAACTCGTGCCGTACCTGCTCGGTGCCTTCCTGCTGGGCCTGGCGATCAGCCTCGGCATCGGGGCGCTGACCGGGTATGAACGGGATACGGCGGAAAGGGACCGTAGAGCCCTGGGCGACCCGGACACGCCCGCCGAGGACAGTCGTAGGTCTGGTCGGGCGAGCCCGGGATCCTGATGACCTTGCCCTGGCATAGCTGGGGTCACGGTGATGGAGGGAACCCGGCATGGCCACGGCCTGCGTCTTCTGCGGCGCCAGCGGGACGATGACCAAAGAGCATGTGCTGCCGGACTGACTGGAGCGCATCGGCCTGACCGGCCAGCCGGCAGCCGCAGGGTCAGGGTGGCTGAACCGGTCGAGTGAGTACCGCCAGACCAGCAGGCCGTTCCAGACAACGGTCAAGGCGGTCTGCGCGACCTGCAACAACGGCTGGATGAGCCAGCTGGAACAGATCGCCGGTCGTGTCCTTGCCCCGATCATCCGGGGCGAGGCCACGACCGTCCCGGACAAGGACCAGCCGACCCTGGCGATGTGGGCGCTGAAGACCACGCTCATGGCGATGCGCTCCTCCTCCCAGCAGGACCGGGACCAGGGCTACGGTCTGCCGCCCACGGAGTTCACCGACCTGCCCCGCCAGAAGGACCAACTGCGGCCACCAGATCACGTCCAGGTCTGGCTGGGGCACTACAGCGGCCAGCAGCACCTGGCATCCGTGCAGGCCACCCCAATGATCGTGACGGCGGATCCACCGGCGGAGCCAGCGCATCCTCACGCCTATGCGTTCAGCGTGCTCGTGGGCCAGGCACTCCTTCAGGGCATCCGTTTCACCACGCCGAGCCTGGCCCTCGACCTGACCACCGAGCAGGGACTCACCCAGATATGGCCGACACGTGGTGATCTTGAGTGGCCCGCTGGCGAGCCCATCCCCGACCTCGCCCTGCCTCGTGTGCAGAAGGGTCTGAACCTGCTCCCGGTCGGACCCGGGCTGCACCTGCTGCCCTTCCGCCCTGCTGTGGATCTGCCCCGCAGCACTGCCGAAGGCCAGATGGTGCGCCTGCCCACCGCGTGCGGGAAGCACCACGTCTACTACCCAGACGTCCTGGTCACCGAAGCGCGGCACCGCAGGTTCTACGCCTTCGCGACCATGTGCGAATGTCCCAAGGCCTACCTCATGCAGACCGAGCCCGACGGAGCGCACCTCAAGGCCGAAGGCACGCCAGAAGCGATCACGGAAAGGTACGAGGCGCTGCCGGGTGAGGAGATCTTCCTGGAAGACCTCAACGGGATCTTCACCTGCAAGTTGATCCCCTCGGCATAGCCAGGTCCACCAACTGCCGGCACCCGAAGTGGTCCGTGCGCCGGATGTCCAGGTGATCGTTCCAGGGTCCTGGGTGGGGTCGTTCTGGCAGGGTTTGGCCGGTGACGTCGATTGACCGGACGGCGTATCCGCGGTTCCGTCGGGCGGTCTCGGCGCGGGAGTTGCACGAGTCGTTCACCCCGGACCTGGACGAGATCGGGTGGGCCGGGGAGCGGACGCATTCGCCGCAGGGGTTGCTGGCGCTGGTGGTGTGGCTGAAGTCGTTCCAGCGTCTGGGACGTTTCCCCGGGCTGGGCGAGGTCCCACCTCAGGTTGTCGATCATGTTCGGGGTCTGCTGGGTCTGGGTGCTGGAGTGGCGCCGGAGCTGGACTCGGACCGGACGGGCAAGCGGTACCGGGCGTGGGTGCGCGAACGGGTCGGGGTCGTCCACGACCCGGCCGTGGCCGTCGAACTGGCGGAGAAGGTGATCGGCGAGGCCGCGTTGTTGAAGGACAACCCGGCGGACCTGATCAACGTGGCGTTGGAGGAGCTGGTCCGGGCCCGGCTGGAACTGCCCGGGTACACCACGCTGGACGAGCTGGCGGGCCGGATCCGGACCCGGGTCAACGATTCCTTCGTCGAGCTGATCTGTTCCCGGCCCGAGCCCGGGGAGCGGGAACAGTTGTTGGGTCTGCTGGTGGTGGACCCGGCGACCCGGCGCAGCGGGTTCGACGCGTTGAAGCGCACCCCGGGCGCGGCGACGGTCTCCCGGGTCCGCGCGCATCTGGCGCACCTGGCCTGGATGGACTCCCTGGGCCCGTCCCAGGAGTGGGTCGCCGGCGTGCCGGCGGCCAAGGTGTCCCACCTGTCGGCGCAGATCCACGACCTGAACGCCGCGGACATGGCCGACCTGGGCGTCGACAAGCGGGTCGCGCTGCTGGTCTGCCTGCTGCACATGGGCCGGATCCGGGCCCGGGATGACCTGGCGGAGATGCTGTGCAAGCGGATGGCCGCCATCCACCGCAACGCCAGGGCCCGGTTCGAGACCCTGCGGGAAACTGCGCGGGAGCAGACCGAGCACCTGGTCGATGTGTTCGGGGATGTGCTCGCCGCGGTCCGGGAGTCGATGGAGGCCACCGGCGGGGAGCTGGCCGAGGGGGTGCCCGAGCCGGTGGATGCCCTGTGGCGGCGCACCGGGCAGGCGGTGTTGTCGACCTTGACCACCGGTGGGGGCGTGGCCGCGCTGAGCGCCAGCCATGAGGAGGTCTCGGCGTTCCACGGCGGGAACTACCTGCCGTTCCTGGAGCGCTGCTACCGCTCCAGCCGGTCGGTGCTGTTCGACCTGCTCGAGGTGCTGGACCTGACCGCGACCACGGCGGACGCGAGCGTGCTGGACGCGGTGGCGTTCCTGCGGGCCGGCCGGCGCCGTACCGGGGAGTACATCCCCGACCACCTGGACGGGGTCAGCGTGGATCTGTCGTTCGCCTCGAACGCCTGGCAGCAGATCCTGCGCGACCAGCGCCGCCCGCACCGCCTGGTCCGGCGGCACTTCGAGGTCTGCGTGTTCACCTACCTGGCGGCCGAGCTGCGCTCCGGCGACGTCGCGGTGACCGGGTCGGAGTCCTACGCCGACCTGCACGCCCAGCTGCTGACCTGGGCGGAGTGCCAGGAGGGGTTGGCCGACTTCTGCGCCGAGGCCGGGCTGCCCACGGACGCGGCATCGTTCCGGACCCAGTTGCAGCAGCGGCTGGCCGCGGCCGCGGCCGTGGTCGATGCCGGCTACCCTGACAACGCCGACCTGGTCATCGACGCCGCCGGCACCCCGGTCCTCAAGCGGCGCCGCGGCAAGGCCCGCCGGGCCTCGGCGATCGCCCTGGAGAAGACGATCCTGGCCCGGCTGCCCGAACGTGCCCTGCTCGACGTGGTGACCCGGGCCGCGTACTGGACCGGCTGGCCGCGCCACCTGGGGCCGGCCTCGGGCTCGGACCCGAAGATCCGTGACGCGTTCGGCCGGTATGTCCTGATGGCCTTTTGCTACGGGGCGAACCTGGGACCGGCCCAGATGGCCCGGCACATGGGTGGCAAGGTCTCGGCCCACCAGCTGGCCACCACGCTGGCCCACGCCGGACCCGAACGCCTGGACGCCGCCCGCGTGGACGTGATCAACGCCTACGCCGCCTTGGACCTGCCCGGGATCTGGGGGGATGGCACCTACGCCGCGGCCGACGGCTGCCAGATCGACACCTGGTCGGACAACCTGCTGGCCGAGTCGCACATCCGCTACGGCGGGTACGGCGGGATCGCCTACCGGCTGATCGCCGACAACTACATCGCCCTGTTCACCCGGTTCATCCCCTGCGGGGTCTGGGAGGCCGTCTACATCCTGCAGGGCATGCTCGACAACCACTCCGACATCCAGCCCGACAAGGTCCACGCCGACACCCAGGGGCAGTCGCTGCCTGTCTTCGGTTTGGCCCACCTGCTGGGCATCGAGCTGCTGCCCAGGATCCGCAACTGGAAGGACCTGATCCTCTACCGCCCGGACAAGACGACCCGCTACCAGCACATCGACGCCCTGTTCGCCACCGACAAGACGATCGACTGGGACCTGATCGAGACCCACTGGCCCGACCTGATGCGGGTGGCCCTGTCGATCCGCGCCGGGAAGATCACCTCGGTGGCGCTGCTGCGCCGGCTGGGCCACGACTCCCACAAGAACAAGCTGTACCGGGCCTTCCGCGAACTCGGGCGGGTGATGCGCACCATCGTGCTGCTGCGCTACCTGTCCGACCCGGCCCTGCGCGACTCCATCGCGGTGATCACCAACCGGATGGAGTCGTTCCACAACTTCTGCCAGTGGCTCAGCTTCGGCAGCGACGTCCTGGCCGACAACGACCCGGTCCACCAGGAGAAGCTCGTCAAGCTCAACGAGCTGCTGGCCAACTGCCTGATCTACTCCACGACCCTGGACATCACCATGCTCGTCAACGACCTGGTCGCCGAAGGCGAGCACATCGAGCACGAGGACCTCGCGTTGATCTCCCCGTACATCACCACCCCGATCCGCCGGTTCGGCCGCTGGGAGCTCGACCTGACCCCGCCGCCACCCGTGCGCGGCCACCTGAACCTGCCGCCGCGCCCGAAGGCTACTTCTGATAACTCTGATTACCTGAAGTAGACTCCCCGGGGTGACTTCGGATAACGCGCAATCCGACGGGGCCCAGCCCCGCGGATCCACTTCAGATAACACGCAGCCTCCCGCGGACCCGCCGCGGCGCGGCCGCCGGCCCACCCCGCTGCCGCCCGACCTGGAGGACGTCCTGGCCCGATACGCGGGCGAACTGGCCAAAGCCACGATGCTCGACGCGGACACCCTGCGCGCCTACACCTCCCGGGTCCGCGGCTACCTGGCCTGGCTGGACCAGGCCGACGTCGACGGCGACCCGCTGCGCGAGGCCCGGGCCCGGGACGGCGCCGTGCGTGACTTCCGCACCCACCTGCAGACCGTGGCCGAGCGCAAACCCACCACCATCAACACGACTCTGGCCGCGATCAGCGACTTCTACACCCGCACCGGACTTGGCCCACCCGACGTGACCCGCCTGGACCTGCCCCAGGGCGCCCCCCGTGCTCTGTCCACCAAGGACACCACCCGGTGGCTGCGCGCCGTCGAACGCTGGCTCAACCCCCGCGACCGCGTCATCGCCCTGATCCCGTTCTACGCCGGCCTGCGCATCGGCGAGACCGTCGCCCTGAACACCACCGACGTCCAACTCTCGGCCCGCAAGGGCCAGATCATCGTCCGGTCCGGCAAGGGCAGACGCTACCGCGGGGTCCCCCTGCACGCCGTGCTCCGCGAACAACTCGCCCTGTGGATCAACGACGAACGCCCCGGCTGGCCCGGTGCCACCACCAGCACCGCGCTCCTGCTCAACCGCCGCGGCGGACGCCTGACCAGCAAGGGCGCCACCGACATCCTCGCCGCGATCGCCGGCGACGCCGGCATCCCCGACGACTTCTCCCCCCACGTCCTACGCCACTGCTTCGGCACCACCCTCGTGCGCGACGGCAACGACCTGGTCATCGTCGCCGAACTGATGGGCCACGCCCGACTCGAGACCACCCGCGGCTACGCCTTACCCACCGCCGCCGACCGCCAACGAGCCATCAACAGCCTGCCCATCGACCGCTGACCAGCACCACACCCCCTACGACCCCTTTCCGCCGTATCCCGTTCATACCCGAGCAACGCGGGCCGGGGCCGTTCGATGCCGTCGCCACGGTGGTCCCCCGGCGGAAACCTCGGGGCGTGCCCGGGCCCCCGTCACCCTGGAGGAGGCGGCGGCGAAGTCGTTCCGTCGGCGCTACCCGGTCCGGCGGCCGCGGAGCCCGGCGGTTCGTGAGATTGGCCCGATACCGTAGACACGATCCGCGATCCGCGCGGGTGCCGAGGTCAAGCCCCGAGTCGCCCCCGAACGACTCGGGACAGTGGACATCGTGCGCATGTCCGCGTAAGACCTGAGTCCTAGGCGGTACGACCTCAAAGGTCGGTGCGTGCAGCGGGGGGAGCACAAGTGGTCGGCCCGGTCCAGAGCACCGCACCGGCCGTCGGCGCAGGCTGGGTCGCAACGGTTGAGGCTGCCGAGCAGCTTGCCGACCGCTTGCTTGATCCCGACCGGCCATTGCCCGTTGTCGTGCTAAGCCTGCCAGCCGGGGCCGCGAGCCCGTGGATCGACCCCGAGGAGATCGTGGCCGAGGTCGGGGACCTGGCCGAGGTCGTCTGCCTGCCTACCGGCGCGCTGTCGTGGGCCTTCGCCGCCCGGCTGCCGACGCGCACCGAGGTCTACGGCGGGGCCGGCCGTGTCTACCCGGTGGGGCTGGCCTGGACCACCGACCCCTATCGCTCTCCGCTGCGGTTCGCCTACTCCGCTGCCGAGGGCCGCCGGGCCGCCGCCGACCTGATCAGTGACGCGCTCGGGATGGCCACGGTCGCCGGCCTGCTGACCCCGCCGGCGGCGGGCGAGCGGGAGGTGGAAGCCACGGTGATCGGCCTGCCCACTCCCACCAGGGCGCTGGTCGACACCCCGGCCGGCCACGCCGCGGTCTGGCAAGAAGCCACCTTCGCCGACATCGCCTTGGACCGAGTGCTCACCCGGGGGATGGGCGTTCGGGGGGTCCTGGACCCGGCGCACGGCCGGCTGGACCTGCGACCCTTCATGCCGCCCGGGGCGCAGCTAGTGGCCAGCTACCGGGTCGGGGACAACGTGTTGGCCCAGGTCGCCGAGGTCCGGACCGATACGGCCGTAGTACGGCTACACCCAGATGTGGCGGTCGTGGTCTCAAGGGAGGAAGTCAGCAGCGATCCGGAACACCCGCTGACCCAGTTCCTCACCGCCGGCGAGGTGCTCATCGTGCGGGTGGTCGATGCCAAGGGCCCTCTACTGAGCTTGCTGGGCACCACCGAGGACGGACCGGCCGTGGCGCTGCTGCCGGGCGGCCCCCCGTGGCTGACCCCCCAGGATGTCGGCTGCGCGGCCCCGTCCCCGGTCGTGGTCCTTGACCCCCCGTCCACCCCGGCCGACCGCGACCTGTGGGTGCCAGGCAGCAGGCCCGACGGCGGCGTGGACGAGCTCGCGCGGTTGGCCAGACTGGTGGCCGACCTGCGGATCGAGCGGGACGCCGTAGCCGGGAGATTGGCCGGCCTGATGGCCGACCTCGCTGCCGCCGATGCCGATCGGTTGGCCCAGCGCACCCGCTTCCGGCAGGCCGAGCAATCTCGTCAGCGGCTGGCCGGTGAGCTGCGGGTGGCTCGGGATCGGGCCCAGCAGGTCAGCGGGACGGGCGCCTTCGCCGATCCCGAGGAGCAGTTCCGGCACGAGGTGCACCTAGCGTGGGTCGCCCGGATCCCCGCCACGGCCAAGGCGGACCAGCCGCTGACCGACTACACCATCGGCGCGGACTTCCTGTCCTCGTTGACCCACACCCACGGCGTGGACCGAGGCAAGGTGGTCGACGTGGTGGTCGAGGTGGTGCTTGGCCTGGACAGCATGCTGGCCGGCCGTGATCGCCATCAGCT
>Ga0097691_1002559_pt1 | contig 12029 bp, 5 predicted proteins | sample NGESurdeep072012_8_FD_72858 | JGI IMG/M metagenome (GOLD analysis project Ga0097691, IMG submission 72858) | Arctic peat soil microbial communities from Barrow, Alaska - NGEE Surface sample 210-1 deep-072012 | ecosystem: Environmental > Terrestrial > Soil > Wetlands > Peat ...
CCGATTCCCTGCAGGCGCGTTCGAATCTGGGCGCCGCACTGGCTCGTACGGGCCGCTACGACGAGGCCATCGCGGAATATGACCGCGCTCTTCTCAAGAGCCCTGACAACCCCGCCCTCCTGCTGAACCTGGGCCTTGCCTATTACAAAACGGGCCACCACGCCGAAGCCGCCGCCCGCTTCGAACGGGCTGTCTCTCTCTCGCCGCAGTTCCAAGAGCAGGTCACCCTCCTGCTCGCTCTTTGTTATAACAACCTGGGAAGATATAAGGAAGCTGTGGCCCTCCTGGCCCCGATCGAGAAAGACAAGGCCGGCGATCCGGGATACGACTATCTTTATGGAACCGCTCTCATCGGCGATGGCCAGGGCGCCGGCGGCACAGCCGTCATTAACCGCATTCTCAGCCGCGGCGATTCCGCCGAAGCCCGCCTGCTGCGGGGCACTCTGGAACTGAGCGCCCACGACCGCGACAGCGCGCGCGTCGACCTTGAGAAGGCCGTCGCCTTGAACCCCCGTCTGTCCGGGGCTCATGCTCGTTTGGGCGAACTGCTGCTTTCCGGGGGAGAGTCCGAACTTGCGCGCGCCGCCTTCGCCCAGGAACTCGAGCTCGATCCCGACGAATTTACGTCCAACCTGAACATGGGCGTGCTGGCCAAGCAGGACCAGGACTACACGGAGGCGCGCCGCCATTTCGAGCGAGCTCTCAGGACGCGCCCTAACGATCCGGGGGTCCGTTATCAGATGGCCAATGTCGATCTGGCCACCGGCAATCTCGAGCAGGCGCGCCGGGCGCTGGAAGCTTTGATCGCTGAATCGCCCGATTTCGCGGAAGCGCATGCTACTCTGGCGACCGTCTACTACCGGCTGAATCGCAGCACCGACGGCGATCGCGAACGCGCCGCCTCCCAGAAGCTCATGGATCGGCGGGACGCCCTCCAGACGGGAGCCAAACCGAGATGAGGCGGTGGTGGGCCGTGGCCGCATTGTGTGTGGCGGGTCATGCGTTGTGGGTGGCCGCCGGGGGCGCCGAACCTGAACCGCGCCGGCCGCATTTCACCGATATCGCGCCCAAATCCGGGTTCGCTTACCGCACGGATAACAACTTCACCGGCCGGAAGTATTTCCCGCAGACCATGTGCGGCGGAGTGGCCGCCTTCGATTTCGACAACGACGGCCGCATGGACCTCTTCTTCACCAACGGCGCCAAACTGCCCGAACTGGAGAAGACCGATGCGCGTTTCTATAGTTGCCTGCTCCGCAATCGCGGCGACGGCACGTTTGAGGACGTCACCGCGCGCGCCGGCCTGCTCGGCAAGGACCTCGGATTCAGCTTCGGTGTGGCCGCCGGCGACTACGACAACGACGGTTACGAAGATCTGTTCATCTGCAATGCGGGACGTAATACGCTCTACCACAACAACGGTGACGGCACCTTCACCGACGTTACCGAGCGCTCCGGAATCGGAACCAAACCGAAGGATGTCCTAAGTGTCGCCGCCGCCTGGTTCGACTACGATAACGACGGCAAGCTTGATCTTATCGTCTCCAATTACACGGTGTGGACGCCTCAGATCGATAAGATCTGCGGTGTGAACGGGCAGGAATTCTATTGCCATCCCAAGGTCTATCCCGGTGTCGCGCACCGTCTCTATCACAACTTGGGCAATGGCCGCTTCGAAGATGTGACGGACGCCTCCGGTTTCGGCAAGGAACTGGGCAAGGGGATGGGCATTGCCATCGCGGATTTCAACGGCGATGGCTATATGGACGTGTTCGTGGCCAATGACACCGTGCGTAACTTTCTATTCATCAACCAAAAGGACGGGACGTTCAAGGAGTCCGGTTACGAGTGGAGCGTCGCCTATGACGAGAGCGGCAATGCGGGTTCATCCATGGGTACCGACGCCAAAGATTACGATAACGATGGCTGGCCGGATCTCTTCTATAACAACCTCAAGGGGCAGATATGGGGACTGTTTCGTAACATAGGCGGTAAGTATATGACCTACGTCTCCGGGATGTCTCGCGTATCGCGCCTGAGCGCGCATAGCTCCGGCTGGAGCAACGGTTTCGTCGACTACAACAACGACGGATGGAAAGATATTTACTCTTCCAACGGAGACATCGATAACATGGGCCAAATCTCGCGCCAGCCCGACACCATGTTCGAAAATGTGGATGGCAAGCAGTTCCGGGATGTCTCCGCCCAGTTAGGTGCGGACTTCAATCACGCCGGTTTCCAGCGCGGCTCGGCCTTCGTGGATCTGAACAACGACGGCTTCCTGGACCTGGTCGTGACATCGCTCGATGAGAAGCCGCGTATCCTGATGAACTCGGCCGACAACGGGAATCACTGGCTGCTGGTCAACACCATCGGCCGCCACAGCAATCGCGACGGTATCGGCGCGGCGCTGAAACTGACTACGGCCTCGGGCCGCACACTCTATAACCACGTGACCACTTCCGACGGATTCATGTCGTCGAGCGACAAGCGGGTGCACTTCGGGCTAGGGACCGAGAAGGCGATTCAGTCGCTGGAGATCCGCTGGCCCGGCGGGATCGTGCAGACCCTGAAGAAGGTAAAGGCCGATCAGATTCTGACCGTGACGGAACCGGGACGCTGAGCCCCGCCGCGGATCCACTTCGCGCACCTGGGGCTGGCCCACCTTCGACAGATTGGCGGAAGGCTCGTCGAAACTGATCCTCGATTCACTGCCATACTCACGGCAATCGGAAAACGCGATCACATTGCGGTACGTTGCACCGGAGAGATACGTCACAATCAATTCGGACCCTGTGGGCAGCAGGGTATCGGAATTGCCGATATGCGTTCGTGCGTAGGAAGTCCGGATAGAGGCTTCCTCGACGTTCAGGTCTACGGGTAGCGCATCTGCGTTCGCCTCCAGGCGCATCAAATCCAAGGTGGCGGGATCGAACCAGAACGATCCCTTGAAGCCCAATGGTTCCAGCCTCTTGTTAACCTCGACGTTGAAGCCGCTTTCCTGCCGGGTGAGCCGAAAGTTGTACCGGACCGATGCATGCCCGTCCAGGTTCTCTTTCCCCTTGTACCTGAGTGTTCCTTTGTCCTTAACGAATAGAGTTCGCGCCAGGCCCGCAAACATCCCGGAGCCGATCAAACCGTTGGTCACCAAAGCGCTCACGTCCTTATCGTCGAAGCTGCGGGCGCCGGGCCGGGCGAACATTTCCTTACCGCCCACCACGGAAACCTCCAGGCGAGTCTTATCGATGGGTATGAAGTCGCGCAATGGCGGCGTTCGCTTCGCCCGGTCGATGGTTTCCATGCATGTATAGTTGGGTACGCCGGTCATAACCTGCTTGACCTTGTCCTTGAAGCCGGCCAACCGATCGTCGCTGGGCCGCTGACCCGCTACGCTTCCCACGTCTTCTGCCGCCTTGGTATCGTCCTTCGGCGGGCTGGGTCTCAGGGTTTCGCTGGCCAGGCTGCGTCCACCGGCGCTAGCGTTGCCGGCGACAGTGTACGCGAGACTGCGCTCCGCCGAAACGCCTGCTTGCGTTACCGTAACTCTCACCTCATAACTGCCCGGATCGCCGCTTTCGGCTATCACCATCGGGAGGGCGCCAGACCCATCGGGCGGCGGTAACGCGGGCGTGCTGATAGCGTGCTGCCGGCCGTTTTTCAGCAATTGCACGCGCACCTCCGGTTTCGCAGCGTTCCCCGGCTCCGGATAGACTACAAAATAGAAAGCCGGCTGCATGCCTGCGAGCACATCGGTCGTGACGAACGGGAGCACGCGTTTGCCGGCATACTCAAATGGGTTCCCGGCGTCGGCAGGGCGGTCGAGATCTGTCAGCCGCCGCACCAGGGTGATGTCGCTGATTCCTATCCCAAGCTGTGCGCGATTGTCGATCTCCTCCGCGCCCGTACTGGCCCGGTTACCTTCCTGGTCCACCACGGCCGCCTCAACCGTGTAGTGTCCCGGCGAAAGACTAACCGCGTGTTGATAGGTCATGAGTGACGCTTGCACGGCAGCCAGTTGCTCGACGGCAACGTCCGACGAGACTTCTTTGCTCACCCGATCCACGATCTGGCCCTGCGCGTCTTTCACCAGCGCCAGCAAGGAACCGTGCAGCCGGCGCTTATTCCCTGCGTCCGGGGGGGCCGCCGCGGTCAGATTGGAGAGAGGCATCTCGAAGGCGATGGCATACCGCGCCGCACCGCCCGCACCGCGGAACCGATAAGCTTTCAAGAGGAATTCGAAAGCGCGCGGACGAGGCTCGGTATCGAGCGCTTTCAAACCCACCATCTCCTGAGGAGTGACGGGGCCTTCACCCGCCGCCGGCACGGCGTAGTAACCACTGCGTGTCTCCACCTTTAAATCGGGCCGCGTCAGCTTCACCTCGATTTTGCGAAAGCGCCCGTCTTCCCGCTCCAGGACCGGGGCATACGCGATCTCATAGTGGGTATCCACTTCCTCCATCACGTGCGCCAGAAGCTTGTCCGTATTATTGGTGTTGGCAATCAGGAATCCGCCGGTGCGCTCCGCCAGTTCGCGAATGGCCTCCTGACGGTTGGCGCTCGACACCATGAACCTGAGATAGTCGTCCTGATGCGCCAGTTCCATCATTTGCGCGGCAGGCGACGTGGAGGGTGGTCCATGAGCGGCCGACGCGCCGGCAGCGGCCGCGGCGGCGCCACCGGTAGAGTTGCTCACCGCGGGCGGGGTCCCGACCGTGGTGGCGCCCCCAGGGCGATTTTGCCGGCTCAGGCTGGCGACGTAGGGCAGCATCGACGCGGATGACGCCATCGCGGAATGTGCCACGCAATCTGGATCGGTATTGCCCTGGCAAACTCCCAGGCCGTAGACGTCCATGGCGTAAAACGTCACGCCGCCCGCAATCGCCTGGCGCACCAACGAATCCCAATATTCCGTCAGGTCGGCCGGCCTCGTAAGCCCGGTGCTCAGAAGCATCACCGTCTTTTGAAAGGGCAAGGGGCTGAGTTGCCGCACCAGGCCAATCAACGCATCGATCTCTCGTAAGCCGGCGTTGGTCGAGAGGCCCATGTCGCCACGCAGGCCCAGAGGGTCTCGTGTGCTGGCGCCGTCGGCGAACCCCACCGCACCTGCCATTGGCGTAATGTTCCCCATCACAGACATGCCGATGCCGTTCAACATCGTCGCCACGCTCAGGTTGACTGATGGAAGCTGGTTGACGGCTGCCAGTTCCACAGCCTTCAGCAGACGCGCGCGATCATTGGAAAATGGATAGACAGGCCGCAGGCCGCTGGAATCCAGGCTGAAAACGCCGATGAAGGTGTTGGGACGCAGTTCTTCGTTCACGAACTTGCGGGCCGAGTCGAATGCGAAAGCCCGTGTCTCCGGATTCAGATCGTTTAGGATGAGGCAGACCACGTTCACTGAGCGCAACGGATTAAAGGGTGGGCGCGCGGCGTTCGAACCGGGGAGCTTGGATCCGGCCGCCTGCACCTCGGCAGCCTGCTTCTCGTCTTCGATGCGGACTTCGCTACCGGCCACCAGACGGAAGGCGCGCACATTCTGGCGGCCGCCATTTTCGTATACCGTGACCTCGCCGGGCTTCAGGTCCGTAACGAGGCGGCCGTGCGCATTGCGGACCACCATGTCCAGCAGTACCTCGCGGACGGTGCTTCGGATGACGTTGTCACCGCCGGGGTTTGTGTCTTGAGGCGCCGCGTCGCAACGGACGTGGCCGATGCTTATTCCGATTAGTACGGCCAAGGCAACTGGTGAGCATCTGCGCATTCAGAGATCCAAACGTTGAAGCGGATGTTGAAAGTTAAACGCCACCCCCCAGTTCCGTGGCTTTCTATGAAAAGGCTCGCCTATAACTTTACAACGAAACTCGCCCCAGTAGAAGCCAGCCTCGGCGCTCATCGCCCTCCGGGCCTGTAGTATGCTGAACTTTGATGCGATGGCTAACCCTCGCGTTCTTCGGGGCGCTTCTGATATTGGCGGCAGCGCCTGCGCTGGGACCTATCGCATTCGAGGAAATCGCGGACCGCGCCGGTGTCCATTTCATAGCCGACAACTGCCCGACGCCGAATAAGAACCTGCCCGAGACGATGCTCGCCGGCGTGGCGCTTTTCGATTACGACAATGACGGCTACCTGGACATTTACTTCGTCAACGGCGCGGCCATTCCGTCGCTGAAGAAAGAGTCGCCCAAGTATTGGAACCGCCTTTTCCACAATAACCACGACGGCACTTTCACGGATGTTACCGAGAAAGCCGGAGTCAAGGGCGAGGGCTACGGCATCGGCGTCGCCGTTGGAGACTACGACAACGATGGATGGCCGGATATCTTCCTCGCCAACGTAACCAGAAATCAGCTTTTGCATAACAACCACGACGGCACCTTCACCGACGTTACGGACAAAGCCGGAGTGGGCGGGGCTATGCTGGACGGAAAGAAGATGTGGGCGGTGACCGCCGGCTGGTTCGACTACGACAACGACGGCCGCCTGGACCTGTTCGTGTCGAACTATTGCAAGTGGGAGGTCAACAAGGACCCTTTTTGCGGGCCCAGTCCGAATGTGCGCGCCTACTGCCATCCCAAGAACTACGCCCCGCTTCCCAACACGCTTTACCACAACAACGGGGACGGAACGTTCACGGACGTGTCGGCGGCCACGGGCATCGGCGAAATCCGCGGGAAGGGAATGGGTGTGGCCTTCGCCGACTACGATCATGACGGCTTCATGGACGTGTTCGTGGCTAACGACAACGCCCCGAATATGCTCTTCCACAACTTAGGCGGCAAGAAATTCGAGGAGGTGGCGCTGCAGGCCGGCGTGGCGTATCCCGACTCCGGATCTTATATGTCGGGCATGGGCGCCGATTTCCGTGACATCGATAATGACGGCTACGACGATATCTGGGTGACCGGCTTCGAGGGCGACACCTTCCCGTTGTTCCGGCATCGCGGCGCGGCGGGCGACTTTGACGAGATCACGGGCGCCGCCGGTATGGCCGGCGTCACGCGCCCCATGTCGGGTTGGTCGAATGGGATCTTCGATCTCGACAACGATGGATGGAAGGACCTTCTCGTCGCGCGCGGGCACGTGCTGGATAACATCGCCTTGATGTCGTTGCGTAAGCCCGAAGAGCCCAACACCGTATTGCGCAATCTGGGAAACGGCAAGTTTCAGGACGTGAGCGCGAGCGCAGGCGCCGCGTTCCAGACAGCTTTAGCGCATCGAGGCGTTGCGTTCGGCGACGTGGACAACGATGGCCGCATCGACGCTGTGGTCACCGTGCTGCAGGGCCACGCGCAATACTTCCACAACATTTCGAAGAACGGCAATCACTGGATTCTGCTGAAACTGGTGGGAGTGAAGAGCAATCGCATGGGATTAGGCGCGCAGGTGCGGATCACGACCGACGCCGGAGTGCAGTACAATCACGCCACTACCAGCACCGGTTACGCCGCCTCTAGCGACGCGCGCGTGCACTTTGGTTTGGGGCCGTCGAAAGTGGTGAAGGAGATCGACATCGTATGGCCCAGCCGCATCCACCAGACACTGCACAACGTGCCGGCGGACCGGGTCCTGACGATCACCGAGGCAGCGGACAAGGATTAGCCACACATGCAGTGCGGGGGCCCTACTGCTTTTCGGCTGCCGGTGGGTTTCGCTTTTCCTCGAGTTGTTTCTGCGCTTCTTCCCGCACGCGGCGTGCCTCCGCGGCCTCACGGTCGCCGTCAGCCGTCCGCTTCAACTTGTAGTACACTCTGGCGAGCGCCGCATGCGCCTCAGAGAAATCCGGATGATCCCGGATCAGTTGCTCCAGCTCCTGGAGCGCTTGCCCGGTGAGTCCCTGCGTCAAGTGAATCGACGCCCGCTGATACAGCGCGCCGGGATCGTTGGGACGCACCTCGAGCGCCCTCGTGATATGCGACAGCGCCTCATTCGGCTTGCCATCCTGCAGGAGCAGAAGGGCGATTTCCGTGTTGGCCGAGAAATCGTACGGATTCACCTTCAGTTCTTCGTTGAACTGCACGGTCGCCGCCTCCCCCTTGCCGGCGGCCTTCAATGCCTGCCCGTAAAGCGTGTGCGCCCACGGCATCTTCGGATCGAGTTCCACGGCACGCGCCAGGTGCTTTGCCGCCGCCGCCAGGTCGTTACGCAGCAACTCGCTTTGCCCCAACAGGAAGGCGGCTTCCGCCGACTCGCCGTCGCTCAAGATGCGATCCAGCAAGACCTGCGCCTCCTGGATCCGGTTGTCCTTCATGAGCGCCATGCCGAGCACGTAGACCACTGCGTGGTCGTCGGGATATTCCTCGTGCAGCGGCGTTAGCACCTCCACAGCTTTCGCCGGACGGTTTACTTCCAGCATGCAATCGGCCAGCAGCAGGGCCGGTTTCAGTTCCAATGGTTGCAGTTTGTAGAGCACTTCGAGATGTTCGACGGCCTCAGGCAACCGCCCGACCTTGTAGTACGCCAGCGCCAGGTTCATCCTGACGCGAGGATTGTTAGGCAGTTGATGGAGTGCGGTATTGTACTCCGTAATGGCATCGGCGAACTGCCCGTTCTGCACCAGGGCGGCGCCCAGGTTTGAACGGATCTCGGCCGCGTCGGGATAGCTCCGCAGGAACTCGCGGTAAAGCCGGATGGCGGTCCCCACATCGCCGGACTGAAGCGCCGCCTGGGCTGCACGCACAGGATCCTCGGACCCACCGGCCCAAAGTGCGGCGAGTCCCAACGGAAGCGACAGAATTAGTGCAGTGAGTCTCACGCTGATGAGATTATAGCGTGCGGCCCCTGGCCAGGCCTCGTGGTGAACGTCGTGGGGTTATGGTATCGGCTTATCGGATCCGAAAGGGCGGATCGCTTGGATCTCACGCACTACGACTCTCCACAGCCGGTCTTCAAAGGAGCATAATGGAATCAAATGCGCGTTTCCGCTTGCCTCGGGAAGACGGTCTTGTTATTGGCTGTGTTCTGTGCTCCCGGCCTTCATGCCGAGCAGGGTCTTCTCGCGTTTGTGTTCGGTCCAAGTTCTCCGGAAGCAGCGCGGCAATCCGCGCGCGCCGCGGCTGCCACGGCGCGCCACTGGGTGCAGACTGATGGCGGCGCGGTCGAACTCAGGCGTAGCGGCAGTCCGGATGCGCAGCGCATCGCCGCGGCCACCAGCGCCCGGGAAATGGACCAGACGTTTGGCGCTGCGGCGCAGGCGGCGCGCGATGCCGATCCGTCTGCCTTCCTCATCACTCTGGACTCCGCCGCGCAGGCCGCGGCAGTGCATGCCGGAACCCGTGTGGTGGTTGCCGTTCTGAACAGCCCTTCGTTCTCAAGCGATGGAGAACGCACATTGGAACATCTGGGCGAGATCTGCCAGGCTCACGGAGTGAGGGTCCTGGTGCTCGACGTCGCCGAGGCGTCCAAGACGGTACCGAATGCCGCTCTCAACGCCTTGACAGTGAAAACCGGCGGCGCATGGGTACGGCAGGCAAAGGACCTGGGGCCTCAAGTAGCCATGGTGACGCCGCCGGACGAGGCGTCCCTGCCGCCCACCCCGCCCGCGCCTGTACAAGCCGCGGCCAAAGCCGGCGAAGCGGTGCCTTCCCCGCCCGGCGCCACCCCTAAGTCCGAGATCCCCGTGCGGATCCGGTTCATCCGCACCGCGGGAACGGGATCGACGTCCGAGAGCATCGCCGACCACGAGACGGATTTCGGTGCCACCGTCACCATTGCCACCTCGTCCGACTCAGGCGGTTTCGGCGCTGCCGTGGGGGGAGCCGGCTCCATGGAGGTCTCCTACTGGCCCAACGACCCCAACGCACCGCTGCAGGGTTTAGTGACTGTCGAATCGCCGCTCAAGGCGCTGAAGTTCGATATGGACGACAATACGGGCACTTACCAGGCGCGTGCGCGCATCACCGCGATTGTCCGGAACGTCAAGGGGGCGCCGATATGGACCGGACGAAAAGACGTCAATGTTCACGGACCGGCGCAGAAGCTGAATGAGCGGCGCGAAGGCAGCATGTTCTTCATGCGCGGCGTGACCGTGGTCGGCCAAGGGCCCTTTACCCTGGAAGCCAAAGTGGAAGACTTGTTGGGTCACACCACGGGCATGATACAGACAGCGTTGCGAGTCGGCCGCAATGCCCCGGGCTTGGTCGCCACCGATGCCCTGGTGGTGCGCCCGCTCAAGGGATCCGCCGACAAGTTCGAAGCCGACCAGGTGCTGAGCTACGAGGGTGAGGCGCTATCCCCCGTGCTCGACCCTGTCTACCGCTCCGATCAACCGGTCGATCTGCAGATCTACCTGCGGCTCTATCCGGATATCCACAGCGACCCGCTCCATCTGAGCATGGAAGTCCTCAACGAAGGACGGGTGGTGGCTCGCATGTCGTTGCCATTCAAAGGCGCGCTGTCAAACAGTGCGCGCGAAGGCGCCTCATCCGGGATCGGCGGTAACTCGAACATGGTAGGCGGGCAGGCCAAGGAATTCCCGTATCTCGTGAATCTGAAAGGCGCCAAATTCCCTGCCGGCGATTACCAGGGCATCATTTCAATCCAACAGGGCAAAAGCGTGATCAGGCGGGTGGTCCCGTTCAAGGTGATTGGCAACGGTGCCCCAGCGCCCGCAGAGACCACGAACGGACCCCGGGTTGCGGCGGCCGATGACGCCGAGATCGCGGCAGTCGTGTTGCCGGATATCGCCCCGGCCACGATCGATTCCAGTGGGCTTAAAATGCGCGACGAAGACCTGAAGCATCACTGGACCGTAGCTGCCAAGATCGCGGTGGGCTACCTCGACCAGCTCCCGAATTTCCGCTGCATCCAGGAAACGCACCGGTTTACCGCGCCGGCGAAGACTCCCGATCAACTGAAAGAGGCTGACTCCTACAGTGACGCGCTGATTTTCGAAGACGGCAAGGAACGGTACCAGCGGTTGGAGTCCAATGGAGTAAAAGCCGACAACACCCCGATCGAGAAGACAGGAGTTCGAGCCCGCAACGAATTCGGCTCTCTGCTGCGCGGCCTCTTTGACCCGAAGCTCGGCGCAACGTATCACTGGGCGGGCCGCTCCATGACCCTGGGCGTGCTCTGCCAGGTCTTCGAGATCGAAGTCTCCAAGGCCAAAACCAACTTTGTCCTGCATAACGGCAACATGGTTGAACCGGTGGCCTATCACGGGCGCGTTTTCATCGACGATGAAACCGGCATGGTGCGCAGGCTTACGATTGAAGGAACCGGCTTGTCGAAGGACTTTGGCCTGCAATCGCCCTCTCTCTCGCTCGACTATGGCATGGTGAAAATCGGCGAAGACGATTATCTCCTGCCGCTTCGCTCCGTTCTGCAATTACGGCAGGCCAAGGTGTTTGTCCGCAACGAAGCCGTTTTCCGCGGCTACCGCAAGTTTGGCGCGGAGTCGCACATCAAGTACGACAAGGACAAGTGAGCAGGACCGGGTCCGCACGAGGACGGGTGTCACCCCTTTTTGAAAAAGCTCCCCCCGAAGCCGGTTATAATAGCTGGGATATAGGGGTTCAAAGTGCAATTTCTGTATTCGACTGCTTCCACCCGGAATCCAGCCCGAGTATCCACTGTCTGTCTTCTGACCGCCGTAATTGCCGGAGCGGGTTCATTCATCCTACTCAGAGGCGCCCCACCCCAGACATCGCCGGTCCGCCCGGCAGTCATCACCGTCGATTACCCGGCGGAGGGTTCCGTCTTTCCGCCCGAAATCACGCCGCCAACCTTTCTCTGGCGTGACGCCGCCCATGCCGCTTCGTGGAGTATCGACATCACTTTTCCGGACCGCGCTCCCGCCATTCACGTGAAATCGCTTGGCGAACCAATGCGCATCGGGGAGATCGACCCGGAAGCCGTTTCGCCCAACAACGAGCTTCCCAAGCTCACCCCGGAGCAGGCGGCCGCGCATACCTGGATCCCCGATGCCAGTACCTGGGAGGCGATCAAGAGACGTTCCGTGGGATCGCCGGCGACTGTCGCGATCACCGGGTTTCGCGACGAGGACTTGAAGCAGCCGGTTTCCAGCGGTC
>Ga0097691_1002560_pt1 | contig 12027 bp, 11 predicted proteins | sample NGESurdeep072012_8_FD_72858 | JGI IMG/M metagenome (GOLD analysis project Ga0097691, IMG submission 72858) | Arctic peat soil microbial communities from Barrow, Alaska - NGEE Surface sample 210-1 deep-072012 | ecosystem: Environmental > Terrestrial > Soil > Wetlands > Peat ...
GCTGGGGCGCGGGGGCCGGGCCGGTTTGCCGACCAGCGCCAGCCAGCGACAGAAGTCGCGGGCCTGCTGCTGGCTCGCGTGCGACCAGTCCACCTCCGCCGCCCAGCAGAACCGGAACCAGCGCAGCAGCGCGATCGGCGTAGGAGCGCTGGGTGGCCACCGACCGGCCGCACGCCTGCAGCTCGGCGAGGTAGCAGCTCACCGCGCCCACCTCCGCCCCGGCCGGGTCGAGCAGCCGGTAGGCAGTGACGACCCGGCCGGTCGCGACCAAGCCGCCGACCCGGGCCACGACGAGTTCGGCGAGCTCCCCGGCTGTCGGCAGGCCCGCCGCGTCCCCGCCCGGCTGGTCGCTCATCGGATCGGGCTCGACGGCACCGACGTCGGCGCCGGTCCCGCGGCGACGATCTCGGCCCACACCCGCACCCCCGGCGACCCGTTCATCGCGTCCTCCCTCAGGCGCCGGCCCATTCACGGCGCCCTGGGCATCACACGACGGTCCGGGCCGGTGCGCCAGGGCGAGGACGTGGTGGCGGCCAGCAGGGCACCGGCGCTGATCCGGGCGGCGAAGGGCCACAGCGTTGGCCCGAGACCATCGCGGCGGGTTGCGGCCTGCCACGCCCGGCGCACCGCGGCGAGAGCCACCCGGCGCGGCTCGCCAGCCGGCGGCGGGTCCGGCGTGCCGTCCGCCTCCGCCGGCAGGGCGAAGCCGTCGGTGATGACCGCGGACCGAGCCGCGAACCGGCGCACCCACTCGCGCGCCGTCGTGTGCGGAACGCCGGCCTGCCCCGCCGCGGTCCGCACGCCGAGGCCCCCGTCGAGCACCGCCACCAGGACCGCACCCACCGCCGTCGCGACGTCGAGCCGACGCAGCAGGCAGAAGTCCGGCAGCACCCCGTGGCTGACGCGACACGGCGTGCACCTCGCCCGCGGCACCCACATTCGGGCGCACCGACCGGCGGTCCGAACCCACCGCCAGTACCCGGACCAAAACGACATCGGTGACCCGCAGGCCGGGCAGTTCGGCCGCGGCAGCCGGATCTGTCGGCCGCTGCTCAGGTACTCCTCGACCGAGTACGGGCAGGTCTCTACGATCGCCACGGTGGCAACACCGCCTCGGGCCCCTCCCGGCCAGCGGGAACTGAAGCGGGAGGGGCCCCTTGGGGTTGGAGGACCTCACCTCACCGCACCCAAGGTCGGGAAGTCACCAGGCCACACTGGGAGATCACGGCGCACCAACCGGGGTCCGGCCGCGCCCGACGCCCGTCCCGGCATCCAGGGCCGTCGTCCAGAGGGCTGCCGGTAGGTCAGTCAACAGGCACGAGCTGGTGTGCGCCGGCGCGGTGCCGCTGACCGAGGCCCAGCAGGCGATCGCGGCCGACTGGTCGGCGGCCAACGCCAGGTACGGCTCGATGCCCGTTCCGGCGCCGTCCGCTGCGCAAACCTCGGCGCCGGCGGCGCCCGCGCCAGCTCCACCCTCGGTGTCCAGCGCGCCGGCGCAGCCCGTGGAGACTCCGGCGCAGCCGGCTCCGCAGCGCTCCACCGCGCCCTCGACGGGCGGCACCGTCGTGCACCCTGGGGCGTTCTGCAAGCCGGCCGGGGCCACCGGAGCCACCGTCCACGGCACTCCGATGGTGTGCGGGCCGGCCAGTGACGGCCGCAACCGCTGGCACAGCCGCTAACCGCCCGATCACAGTAATGATCGACTACGAGCCGGGGCCGGGGCGGCTGATCGTGCCGCCGGGGTTGCGGATGCCGCGCCTGGAACAGTTGCTCGGTGTCCGTCTTGACCAGCTCGACTACCCGGCGATCCAGGCCCTGGTCGGTCAGCAGACGACCGAAGACCTGACCCTGGAGTTCAAGCGGGAGCTGTACGCCGACGGCGGTAACGACGAGCTGGCCAAGGACGTGGCCGCGATGGCCAACGCCGCCGGCGGCTTGATCCTGCTCGGCGTCGACGAGGACGAGGGCCGCGCCGGCAGGCTGACGCCGGTAGCGCTGACTGAAGACGAGCAACGCCGCATGCGCGCCAGGTCTGCGCCTCACGGATCGCGCCGACCGTCCGCGATCTCACCATCGCTGGGCTGCGCGACCCGGCCGAGCCCACACCATCGGGGTCTTCGTGCTCCTTGTTCCGGCCAGCGAGTCAGCCCCCCACGGCATCACCCGAAACGACGCCTATGCCTGGCCGATCCGCGACGGCACCTCTGCCCGGTGGATGCGGGAACCCGAGCTGGCCGCCCGCTATCGGGACCGGTTCGCCGGCGATCGTCGCTCGATCGACCGGGTCGACACGGCGTGGCGCGAGGGACTGGAGCGGCTGGACCGCGGACAGCGCGGCTGGCTTGCTGTCACTGCGGCCCCAACTCGGCCGGGGCGGCTACCTCTGCAGCGGGACGCGGTGCAGCGGCCCCGTGCGTGGCTGGAAGGCACGGCGCAGCGGCTGCCCACCAACGCCCTGCTGGGCAGCGACGCCGCGGTCGGCCGCCGGCGGGTAGTGCACAGCAACGTGGCGTACTGCGCCGGCCCGAGCACTGACCGCCGGTTAGAGCTGCACACCGACGGGGCCGGTTTCGCCGCCATCGCCCTGGCCGACGTGCAGACCCTCCGCCCCGGTCCGAACATGGCGCCCTGTGCGCTGTTGGCGGTCCGCGCCATCGCCGTGGAGAAGTGGACCCTCGCGCTACTCGGCCTGCTCGCCGAGCACGCAGTCCGTGCCGGGGCCGGAGGTGACCTCGTCGTCCGGGCACAACTGATCGGCTGTAGCGGAGACCAACTCGCGCAGCACCCGCTGGCCATCACCGAGTTCCGGGATCCGCCGGAGGTGGTGCTCGGTCAGCCGCTCGTCGAGGCACCTCGCCCCACCGAGACGACCGTCTCGACCAGTGTGGCGACCGATCCCACCGACTTGATCGCCGCGGCCGCCGGGGTCGCCGGCGACCTGCTGGCCGAGTTCGCCGTCCCGGTTCCGCGGGTGCTGCTTCCCGACGGGCAACTCGATCCGACGGCAGACCGCGACCTCGACGTCGCGGTGTTGACCGGCTGGGCCGAGCGTCTGGGTCGAACGTCGCCTAAGTGGCGTTAGCCGCCGTGCCGGTCGCCCGGACGTCGCCTAATCGTGTCGGCAGGTCCGGCTAGCGTCCCCGGTGCACGTCGCCTAAGACGGAGGGGACCGGCGAACACCGTGGTCAGGCTGGGTGCGGGCTGACCGAGAGCGCCCGGGCGGACATGGTGAACCGAACTCAAGAAACGGCCCTAGCCTGTCCGACGCCGACGGAGTCGCGGCTCTCCGTCTACCCGCACGCGAGGTACGAGGGAGTGCTCCTCAACCCCGTCAATGGCCCCTGAGTAGCGCTCATCTCTGAAGCTCAGCGCAACAGGCTGGCCTGAGTGTTGAGCACCGGCGCAGGCGCCGTCACCGGATAGACCGAGCAGCGACTCCACGGCCAGGGACCAAGGTGCTACCGCCGGCGGCGAAGCTGACTCGGTTGCGACCCGCCGCCTTGGCTCGGTAGAGCGCGACGTCGGCTGCGGTCAGCAGGTCGGTGAGGTCGACGCCGTGGGCACCGAGAGCGGCCGCGCCGACGGAGACGGTGACGCGCACGCTGGGCCCGGCGGCAAGGAGAATGGGATGGTCGGCGACATGGTGGCGGAGCCGGTCTGCGGTCAGCTCGGCCTCGGCCTGGTCGGTGTGCGGGAGCAGGGCGGTGAACTCCTCGCCGCCGAACCGGCCGAGCACGTCGTAGCCGCGCACGGCCTCGCGCAACGCGGCGGATACCGCGGCCAGCACCTCGTCGCCGGCCAGGTGCCCGTGGGAGTCGTTGACGTGCTTGAAGTGGTCGATGTCGATGAGCAGGACGGCCAGCGGCTGGCGGTGCCGGCCGGCTCGGACGATTTCCCGCTCGGCCTCCTCCTGCCAGGTGGCCGCGTTGAGCAGTCCGGTCTTGGCGTCCACCCGGGCGGCCGCCCGCAGCTGGGCGTGCATGAGGCTGCGGTGCAGCAGCAAGGCAGTCGGCAACATCACTAGCGCCAGCACCGGGCTCACCACCCAGCCCGCGGCCACCAGCACGCCGGCGGTCAGCTCGCCGGCGTCGAGAACCAGGCTCTCCCGGTTCCATAGCAGTCCTCGCCAGGGCAGCTCCGGTGAGCTGAGCCGGACCGCCATGGCAATCAGCATCGTGTTCACCTGGGCGGCCAGCGCGCCGCAGCCGAGCCCAACGGCGACCACCAGGGCCGGACTGCGCAACAGGGTGGCCAGCGTCAGAGGGCCGACCATCAAGTGGAACAGCCATGACCGCAGGGCCCCCTCCAGCCCGATCGCGGCCACGCTGAAGACCCGGCGGTGGAGCAGGCCGGAGCGGCCGCGCAGTTGTTTGATCGCGGTCAATGGGACCGGAGCAAGCAGCGCGTACACCGGGGGCAGCAGCAAGGCGATGGGCAGCGTCCACACGGAGAGCAGGTCTTTGGCCATCCCGGCGGGCTCACCGACCCGGCGGTGTACCTCCAGGCACAGCGCGGCGCAGGCCAGCAATGCCAACCAGGTTGCCAGCTGGCCCGCGCGCAGCGTGGTGCTGAGTAGACCGAGGACGGTGAGTCCGGCGGCCAGCGCGACAACGGCGCCGATGTAGCCGCACAGCGGACGCGGGAGCGCCCATACCGGCCAACCCCGAACTGTCTTCACCACTGCACCAGTGCTCACTGGCACTTCATCAGCCGACCCCATGTGGTAATGCCTTTCTTACCGCCTCGGCTACAGGCTGCACTTATCGAGTGACTCTAGGTCATAAGTCCTCAAATAGGAAGGGAGCCCCGCGATGCGCAGCACCCAGTGGTCCTGACCGGCCCCCGCCCGTCCAACCCACCGCTACCGGAGAGGAGCCCCGCGATGCGCAGCTGTCCTGCGCCGGCCTCATCGCGGCGAACCTGTCCGGCGCCCAAATCTGTCTCCAGGGTCAGCTCGACGCCTCCTTTGGCGACACCTGTCGGATTCCGTAGTCGTCTGCACAACGACCGGCGCGTTGATGCCGGAGGTGCAGCCGAGTGTGGTCACCGATCTGTCCGTAGTCGTCTGCACTAGCGTCCGTTCGCTCGAAGTCGTGTTCACAAATACGAAGGTGCGCGATGGGCGAGCAACCAGGAGTGCCCGAGCGCGGGCTGCTGGCCAGTAACGGCGACGAGTGGGCGCGGGCGGTCCATCGCGCGGAGGTGATCGGGGTCCCCTTAGCAGTGGAGCGAATCTGGTCCCTTCCGGCGTCAGACGGTCCTCAGGCGGCCGGTGAGCGGAGTGGCCGGTGTCCTTCGCGGCGCAGTTCTGTTTCGAGGTCGAAGGAGTAGGTGCCGTAGAGGTTGTTGTGGTCGTGCTGGGCGGGTGTCAGGTGCGCCGCGTGTTCGTCGGTGACGGGGTAGCCGTCGGCGCGGAGGGCGTCGAGCGCGTCGCCGATGTAGGTCGTGGTCCACAGCACGGCGGTGTTGGTGACCAGGGTGAGGCAGAGTGCTTGGTCGACTTGGTCGTCGAGGTGCCGGCGCCGGACGTGGCCTTGGTGGGCGAAGCACAGGTCGCGGCGCAGGGCGTGAAGGCTCTCGCCCTTGTTCAGCTGGCGGCGGACTCTGCGGCGGAGTTCTTCGTCGGCGACGTAGCGGCACATTCTGTGGAATCTCATTTGTCAAGTTTCTCCGTGTTGCGGGGGTTCACTGCGACGATCGGGAGCAGCGTCGCGGTCTCGGGAACGTCGATCTGCCGTGGTGTGGACCCCGCCGGCGTGGGGACGTCGACCAGCCGTTGCAAGAGCCGGTCGAGCGCTGTCTGACCGTCGTCGACGGCGGCCCGTTCGTCGTCGGTGAGCGGGATGTTGGCGAGCATTCGTTGCAGGTTGTCCTTGGCCTCGAGCAGCTGGCCCTTGCTGGCGTCCTTTGGGGTGTAGAAGTCGCAACGGGCGCAGGCCATCCGGTGTGGGCACTGCTCGAAGAAGGTGTAGGTGCAATAGCCGTGTCCGAGGTCGTAGTACTGCCACGGTTCGCCGGCCGCGGCGGCGCCGGAGGTGACGGCGTCTCGGTCGAGGAGGACTTCGATGGTGCGGACGTTGCGGGTGAAGTAGCCGGCGTCCCGGTAGGCCCTGGCCAGGGTGTTTGGGGTGATCTTGGCGTAGTGCTGAGTGGACGCCGGCGACCTGTGTCCCAGCCATTCCTGCAACTCGAACAACGTCATCGGCTCCTTGGCGTTGTAGAGCTGGCTGGCGATGGTGGATCGAGCCCGGTGGCTGGTGATGTTGCCCCGGACATCCGCGGTCGGGACGCCGGCCCTCTGGCAGAGCGAAGGGATGATCGTGGCGTTGATGTAGGTCTTACCGACGTGACGGGCGCGCAGCGCGAACACGAAGTCAGCATGTTCGCCGGTCTTGCGGTCCAGCATCGTCGGCTGGTCGGGTCGGACCGCCTGCCAGGCCTCGATCGCCTTGCCGACGAGCGGGTCGACCGGTTTCGTGAACGCCGTGCCGGTCTTATGGGTCGGGATGTCGAGCAGGCAGACCGCGTCGCGGGCGAGAACCTCGGTGGAGTCGCCGGGGATCGGTATCCCGTCATGCTGCCAGCGGATGCAGCCGACGCGGAGCCTCGCGATCTCATCGCTGCGCTGCCCAGCGAAGAGCCAGGTCAGCGTGATCGCGCGGATGAGTTCGATCGGGTAGCACGGGCCGCTGCCGTTGCCGGGCAAGTCGGTGGCCTCGATGTTCAGGCCGGCCCAGAGCAGCTTGGCCCAGATGTCGTCGGCGATGACCCGCGGGTTCGGACCGATCAGCGCCAGCACGCTGCGAGGAGTGGCCAGTGCCCGGGTGGGGTCGAAGCGGCGCGGCATCCACTCCCACTCCTGAAAGTCGCGAAACACCGTTCTCGTCGCCGTGAGATAGACGGCCTTGGTGCGCGGGCTGAGGGGCTTGCCGGCGCGCTTGGACAGGCCGTGCCTGCGTTGGATGTAGTCACCGACGTTCATGCGGTCGACCGCGGCGACCCATGCCGCGCAGGTCTGCCGGGACCACTGGCTCGGTTCGACCACCTCGGGGTGCTGATCCGCGAGCCACCGGCCCGCTTTGGCCATCGCGCCGCGGAAGATTCCGCGGACCTTCGGGGTGAGGGTGGAGGTGGCGTACCAGCGTTCAACCCAGTCCACCCATGCCTGGTCCGCACCCTCGATCGCGGGCATGCTGCCGTGGATCGAGTTCGATGGGGGCTCGCAGAACCCGAGGGCGGCCACTGCCCGTTGGACGCCGTGCAGCGTGCCGAGCTGCCAGCGCACCATCGCCGGATGCTGTCGCAGCCGCTCGAAGGCGGCGGTCGTGAGATCGTCCAGCCGAGGGCTGCGGTTGAGCAGCAACGCTTGGCAGATCACGGTCGGCAGCCGATCATCGTGGGCCCGGCCGATGCGGTAGCCCCACGCGCCGAGCACATCGCCGATCCGCCTGATCGCGTCGTCCACCGTCGCCCGGCCGAACACCCGCCAGGCCACCGGTAGCTTGTCGAAGTTGCCGAGGTAGTGGAAGTCGGTGAAGTTGCCGAGAACGTAGGCGTAGGAGGTGACGTAGGGCCGGATGGTCCCGTCGATCCACCCCGGCCAGGGCCGCTCGAACTCGGCCACGCTCGTGCCGATCAGCCGCGCCCAGTCCTCATCCGTCCAACCCCAGAAGGCGGTGTCCTCCTCGGCGCAGCGCAGCAGCACCAGGCCGATGGCATCAGTGATCGCCCGTCGGTGATGGCGCGTGTCCGGGCACCACAACGCGGCTCGCGCGTCATCCAGCGGCCGCAATAGCCGCGTGATGGCGCGCCACTCGGGAGCGTCGCGGACGTAGCCACGTCGTCGCCGAACGTTCATTCCCAGCCGGCGCAGCGCCGCCGACTCGCGGCTGGTGAGCTCGGGGCGTCGGTTGTAGCGGGCCGAGTCGATCGGCCACGACCACGCGCCAGCTGCGACAGCTTCGATGACGGCCGCCGGGGGCGCCGAGTTCACGGCTGGATCGTCCCCGCCGGCTCACCGCAGCGGGCCAGCATCTCCACCCGCCACCCGTGGATCTGCTCCATCCCACGCGCGAGCTTCTCGGCCAGGTCCCGGCCAGACAGGTGGATGTACGTCAGCGTTGACTCGGTGTTGCGGTGGCCGGCGAAGGTCGCGATGGCGTGCAACTCCCAGCCCATCCGGGCCAAGTCAGTCAGGCACAGGTGCCGGGGCGTGTGTGTGGAAAACCGCGGGATGTCAGCGGCCAACGCGATCCTGCGTACCACCTTCGACCAGGTCCACAACGTCAGCGGCTGGGCACGGTTGCGCCGGGACTCTGACAAGAACAGCGGGCCGCGGGCCCGGCTGAGCGTCGCCCGATGGGTGAGATAGCCGGACAGCAGCACACCGGTCGAGGCCGAGTACGGCACGACCCGCTCCAACCGGTTCTTCGTCGTCTCGGCCCGGATCCGCAGAGTCCGGTGTGCCGGGTCGAGATCGTCGGTGCACAGCGAACACAGCTCCTCCCGGCGCAACGCGGCGTCATAGGCCAGCGCGAGCATCACCCGGTTGCGGATCGGCTCGTCCCTCGCGACGTCGAGGATGCGGACCCACTGCTGTTCGGTCGGGATCCACGGCAACTTGGTCAACCGTGGGACCAGGCCGCGCTGCTGGCCGCCATACCCGCCCCCGTGCCGTCCCGGCGTGTAGCGACCCCGGCCGACCGGATTCGACTCACGGAGGCCTTCCTCCATGAGGAAGTCGTAGAACAGCCGCACCGGAACGAGTCGCTGCTGGATCGTGGCATTGGCCAGGCCGCAGCCCGAGTCGATCGACACCACGTTCGCACCGCGGAGGCTGGGCCGATCAGTCAGCTCCCGCACGTAGACGGCGACATGAGCCCGAGTGGCGGTAAGCGGGTCGACGCCCTCCCGCTCGCACATCGCCAAATATTCGACCAGCCCGCGGGCATAGGCGTCGATCGTGCGCGGCGCCCGCCCGAGATCGGCCCACACCTGCAGCCAGCCGGCCGCCCACTCGTGCCGGGCCAGTACCGGCCACCTCTCCTTCACCCCGGTGGCGCCCAACGCATCTCCTCAGCTCGTGGTCATGCAGGGGGGGAGATGCTCGTCGTCCCCACCGACAGATTCCACGTAACTGATAGGTAGATGGTGCGGACGAGTCGGCCGTATTCCTGTAGCGCTCGGGCGAGAGAGTTCTGTCGGCTGCTGGCGTGCAGCTTGGCGATGAGCAGGCTGGCGGTGGTGTGTCCGAATTTCATCGACCCGACCAGCCGCAGCAGATCGTTCCAGTGATCGGCAATCAGCTGGGTTTGGATGGGCTGGGTGAGCAGCGGACCGGCGTGCGGGTACCGGGAGCGCCAAGACGACCCGGGGCCGAGGCGGTAGAGCTGCAGTCGGCCGATGTCACGGATGCGTGGCGAGAACTGCAGGCCGGCCAAATCGAAGATCGCGAACGTGGCCAGCGTCTGACCGGCGGTGTCGGTGGTGTGCTCGGCGATCGCCAGGTCAGTCGGGTTGCCGAAAATCTCATCGAGCACCGCGACCGCCTCGCGCCAGGTGGTCGGGATGACCTTGGTGCCGTAGGTCGAGTGTTGATCGGAGACGTGGGTGTAGGTGGTGGTGCCCTCGTCGAGGAAGTAGCGCGACAGGGCGCGGGCCGTGAGGCTGCGACCGCGCTGCGGGAACCGCTGCCCGTCCGAGGACGACAGCGTCCCGCCACCCCACAGCCGAGCGAGCGGATGCCGATGGTGGGCGTTCACAAGCCGGGCGTTCGCCTCCCGCAAGGTCTCCTGACGCAGGTACCACTGCGAGGTCCACGCGAGGGTGTCTTCGGAGATGCCCGAGGCTCGGCCATCCCGGCGTAGCCGAGGTTGCACGCGTAGGCGAGCACCCAGGCGTAGAGGTTGCGGACCAGGTCGGGGTTGCGCGGCTGCGCGCCACCGGCATGGGTGAACGCCTCGGAGAATCGGGTGTCGCGGTCCACTTCGATGAGCAGCGCGCGCAGATGAATCTGCGGAAGTCGAGCGGCGACTGCCTCGGCGAGCGCTGCCGCTTCGGCCGGGACCTGTTCTGCGGGCAACGGCGACACGATCAGATCGCCGTCCTCGCCGACGCGGGCGAGGCCCTCGCTCGCCGGATCAGCGAGCACTCGTTCCAGGTCGGTGACCGCGGCGTGCAGGTCGGCCTCGAGCCGCTGCAGTTGCCGGGCCGGATCGGCGTCTGCTCCGGTGACAGCGCGGAAGTCCTCCCGCTGCGCCACCCACGTCTCGGCCGGGATGAGCAGCGTGGTCGGGTCGGTGTAGCGGCGTGACCCCGGCACCCACAAGTCGCCCGAACGCAGCCGGGCCTGCACCCCGTACAGCACACTGAGCTCCCAGTAGTGCCGGTACGCGGCTCCGCGGCCCTGCCCGCGAGTCTGGTCGAGGTAGCCGCGCCAGCGAGCCGGCACGAACACCGTGGCCTCCTGCGTGGTGGCCTGCTCTGGGACGGTCGTTCGACCAGCGGCGTTCAGCTCGCGCAGTACGTCCACCGCGCTGAGTAGCGCGGCGACGTCGGGGCGCTGGCGGTGTTGCCGGTCAGCGGCAGGTGCGCGATCACGGCCGGGGTGAAGGTGCGCAGGTACTTGTAGCGGGCGGCGAGCAGGTCGAAGTGCCCATGATCACGCGGTTCCCGCTCCGCCACCGGGCGGCGGGCGGCCTGCAGCCGTGGCATGCCGACACGTGCACGGACCAGCCGGCCGGCGTCCGCGTCGGACACGAGCGGGTCGGCGAGGATGTCGAGCACCTCGTCCAGTAGCCGGCCGCGGTCGATCTCCACACGTGCTCGTTCCACGACGCGCTGGGACAGTTCGTAGCGGGAGCGGGAGTCGGCTCCGGCCAGCGCTTGATCCAGCAGCTGCACCAACTCGTCCAGGACCTCGACGTAGGTCTCGGCCAGCGTCGCCAGCAAGATGGGATATCGCCGGTCGACATCGGCACGCTGCAGCGCCTGGTTGGTGGAACGGCGGCCGGTCTCGGCCAGCATCCGGCGGCGACCGGCCGGCAGAGCGGACAGGTCAAGTCGATCAGCGCCGTGAGCGCGCAGGAACTCCAGCTTGGCCAGCTCGCTTTCAGAACCTCCGGAGTCGCGGCAGTCGCGCTGCGACGCAGCCACGCCAGCCGGGTCATGCCCAGCTCGTCATCGACCTCGAGCAGCCCGTTCAGCCTGGCTGGGCGCGGCGGAGCGAGCAGAGACGCCAGCCGGTGATAGGTCTCGGCCCGTGCGCCGTCGCGGGCAGCCCGACTCGTCGGGACAACGCATCCACTGATGGGCGGACGATCCGTTCGTTGCGGAGCCAGTCGCAGGCCAGCTGGAGCAGCACACCGGGCGCGTCGTGTTCCAAGGCCCGGGCGAGGAGGAAGGCATCGAGCTGCTTACGGTCACCGGCGGCGGATGTTCGCCAACCGAGCCGAGCGAGCACGAGTCCCCGATGGTCGCGCCGGGTGCGGCCCTCCCAGCCGCCGTATGAGGCCAGCAGGCCCGGCACGCTGTCGCCGGCAAGTCCGAGCCGCGTGGCGAGGCGGTCGACCGCGGTCGATGGGCAAGCAGTCAGGTCATCCGGTATCCAGCCCAGCCACGGCAGTGTGCAGAGCTGGAGGGCGGCGCCGAGACGGTTCTCGACTCGCACGTTCGAGCCAAGCCAGTCGAGATCGTCGCCCGTGAGCGTGAAGTACGTGGTCAAGTCGTCGTCGGCGATCTCGTCCGGCCAGCTACTCAGCCTCGCGAGCTCGGCGTCAGATCAGACAGGAACCGAACCGGCATGAGGCACGCTATCCGCGTCGGGTCGCGTCCAGTCTGCGGTGTAAATGACCGGGGCGGAGGCTCCTCTCGGTGACGATGGTAGCGGCGGGGTGGGACAGAACAGCGGGTCTATTCGAGCCCGAGTAGTTCCGTGACGGTGAGCACCTCCCCGCAGCCGGTACAGCTTCCTCCGTCGCCGATGCGGCGGGCGAACAGCTGGCAGTCTGGGCAGCGGCGTTCGGCGGC
>Ga0097691_1002561_pt1 | contig 12027 bp, 17 predicted proteins | sample NGESurdeep072012_8_FD_72858 | JGI IMG/M metagenome (GOLD analysis project Ga0097691, IMG submission 72858) | Arctic peat soil microbial communities from Barrow, Alaska - NGEE Surface sample 210-1 deep-072012 | ecosystem: Environmental > Terrestrial > Soil > Wetlands > Peat ...
GTGAGGCAACTCTTTAGGCTGCCGGTCCTTGATCAGTTGGGCACACACTTTTCTTATTGTTGTTGCGCGTACTTGTGCCGTTACGTCGCGCAAGGCCAAAGAAGCGCGGTCCATTCCAGTTGGTGCCGGTTATCGCGAAGGCGACCTTGGAAAGGCTGTCATAGGTCTGGCCATTCCACGCAAACCCGTCTGACATCACCATCACCCGCTGCGAGCGCCGGTCCCACTCGCGAACCAGAACTGTTCCGGGTGTCAATTCGGTCCGCTTCTGATCGAAGCTCGCCAGCCGCGCCGACATTGCCGCACCGGTTTCCTTCGCACCGGTCCGATCCAGCAGCTGCCTCGTCTCATGGTCGAGCTCCCCGAAGCGATCGGCTTGAATCCGATAGGCGATGATCGCAAACAGCAGATGCCGCGGCAAACGATCGGGCGGAGGCCGCTGGAACACGCTCTGCCACCGCGCGCGCAGACCTTTGAGATCGAGACCGCGCAGATGGGCGATCTCGTCCTCAACAGATGTCTCGGTCGTGACACGACCATTGCGACGCTTCTCCCGCATCGCATCAGGCCGCCTGCTTCACGCGATTGGCAGCCCCGGATGACGCCTTGCTATCCTTGATTCGGTAGATCCGCCCCTTGTCCGTCGATTCGGAAACCAGATTCAAACCGAGCTTCTTGCGGACCACACCCGCCAGAAAACCGCGCACCGAATGCTGCTGCCATTCGGTGGCCGTCATGATAGCGGCGATCGTAGCGCCGGCTGGTGTCCGCAGTATCGCAAGAATGCGGGCGTGCTTGGTGTCGGGCCGCGTCGAGGTGTTTGGTGATGAACGTGCGGATCGCGAGCGAGGCTTGGATTTGCTGGTCACTCGTGCAGCCGAGCGAGTCGAGGCTTTGGATTTTGACTTTGATTTGGACTTGGTCATGGGATCCTCTGAAGTTATTGCGACGCCGTCCGCCGCACTACCTCAGCCCCGCCCAGGCAAAACCCCCGGCAGGGCAAGACCCCGAAGCGCGCATTCGCCCACTTCAAGTCACCACAGCAACGCTCCGATCAAACCGGTAAGCCAGTCAAATCTGAGCAAGATAATTGCTCTTTTGGCAGCATCCATAGCCTCCGTAAGGTCGGTTCGAACTGTATTCCGCCGGGCCGGTGGCTTGCTCCTCGGTCCGCACCAAACGGGGCAGAGCCCTTAGCTTTGTCGGGCGATCCGGTTGATCAGGCTTGCGGCATTCAGCAGCGTGGTTGCCTCATAGAGGAGCTGCTCGATGTCGAGAGCGACTTCAAGCCCCTTCTCATGAAAGCCCGCACCGGCGCAGGCATCGGCTGCGCGCCCTATTCCAGCGGCCTTATCAAGGCGGTTACGGTGGGTTTGTCCGGACGAGGAGCAGGTGAGCAGCTAGCTAGTCGCAACCTATTGTCCCGATCCGAGTTGCACCTCAAAAGCTACGGAGCAGCACAATGACTCGACACTCCATATTCGTCGAAGACAACAAGAAGCCGGTCAAGCCCAAGGCCGACGATCAATCGCATCAACCCGCCAGGCATATTGAAGAAACAGCGCGATTGGCGAGTTCAGTCGAAACAGCCAAAGATCTTAGTAAGATCCGACGCACTAAAGACTAGGCCCATCGTCATCCGGACAAGAGATGATGCCATCAAGTGAGGCGACTTACATCTTTGGCGCCAACCAAGCATCAGTCGCGGCGCTTTCGATGATGTGCCGCTGAAGCCTTTGCATTGTGAGCAATTAAACTCTCTGTCATCGGTCGATGCGTCAGAACTTCAGCACGGTCCTTAACCCCAAAACGGCCGCATCCTTCAACGGCTTCCCGGGATTTAGACCCAACGGATTGGTTGCGCCACCCCCGGGATGTACAAAATATTGAAAGTTCGGCTGTAAAGTCCAACCCGCGCGAACCTCGTATTGATAAACTGCCGTAGCGAGCGCCTCAAAACTTCGAGTGGGCCAGCCGGCACCGACGAATTGCTGGAAATCGCTGTCAAGCGCGCGAGCCCGAGATGACACGTGGGCATATCCTATCGCCAAACCGAATTTGTCATTGGGTCGACGGTCGTTCAACCCGATGAACTCAACTCCTGCGTCAGCGTAGAGATCGATAAGGTTTCGATCGGACGGGCTTGAGGAAATACGCGCGAATATTCCAACTCCGCGATCGTCGCTGTTCGCGACGCGAAGCAGTTTCTGCTCAATGACCGAGTAGACACCGAAATTCCCTGACAGGTTTGCGGGTACTCCGCCGCTCAATGGATTTGCGAGGGAAACGCCTTGCTGCGTGAAGCGCTGATCGTTGAAGCCTCCGAAATGCCGCCACCCGCCAATCTTGAACGTGCCCGCGAGATTAGAGTCGCCTTTCTTGTTGTTCCAGGCGTACTGGAGCTCGCCGAGTACGAGGGGCGGGTCATTGATGCGAAAATTGATGCCGTTGCGGTCGCGTTGTTGCGGGTCGTTCAGTCCAGGTCCGGCGGCGTCTCCGTCGAATACGGCGCCGAGCGCTGTAAGATTGTCGGTCAAGTTCACACGGAGTCGGGTACCCAAGGCCGCCAGCGGTGGGGAGGGGCCGCCACTCGGCAGGTCGACCGAGGCGATCGCGGGCCAACCCATCGAGGCGTTCGTCAAGACGTCGGTGTATTTGGTGTTAAAAAATTCACTGTCCGCTGCGAGCTGTCCTGCCTTGAGCGAAACCGTTTCCTTGCCCCATTTCTGCTCAAACCAGATTTCGTATAGGCGCGTAGACGGAAGCGCCTCAACGCCGCTCACGACGAGAAAATTCTGGAGGTTGCTTCGAGAGAGCCCGTCTCCGTGGATCTGAAACATATTAGCGTGAAAACTGAGCTGCTGCAGACCGGCGAGCTTTTGCAGATCGGCATCGAAGGCAAGGTTTAGCCGGCCTTCATAGATAGCCCCTTGCTTCAGGCCGCCTGAAACATTACCCAGTGTTTCACCGATGTAGGTCGCAGCGAATTTGATCCCATATTTTTCATAGGGATTTGGCAGCAATCCCAGTGTGGACTCTTCAACCGTGCTTTCGCCCGTATCCGGATCGGCGGGCTTGTCGTTGTCGGTCTTTTTGTCCTGTTGCGCGCGCGCGCCACATACGCTGGCTACGATCAGAGCGACCGAGATGAAAAGTTTGAGTTCCAATGGCCGTAACCTACGATTGCGCACGAGAGCAAATGCAATATCGTAATACTGTTGTCATCAGAGCATTGACGGTTCCGCAAGGCAATCTCGGATATGCTGTCTCAGAGCGAAATCCGACCCGCAGTCACTGAAATCGCCAGTCGCAGGGAAGAGCACGCTGAGATGCAGAACGTCGCGATAGCAAGGTGGTGGGCTGCAGGCGTGCTCTATCAAATTTATCCGCGGTCGTTTCAGGATTCCAATGGCGACGGGATCGGCGATATCAGCGGAATCATCAGCCGGCTGCCTTACCTGCGCGCGATCTTGGCATCGATGCGATCTGGCTGTCACCGATTTTTCCGTCGCCCATGGCCGACTTTGGCTATGACATCTCCAACTATCTGGGCGTCGATCCGATATTTGGTACGCTGGACGATTTCGATACGCTGGTCGCTGCAGCGCATGCGAGCAATCTGGAGGTCATTCTCGATCTGGTTCCGAATCACACATCCGATCAACATCCGTGGTTCATCGAAAGCCGAAGTTCCCGCGATAGTCCGAAGCGGGACTGGTACCTTTGGCGCGAGCCGCGCGCTGACGGGACTGCCCCGAACAACTGGATGTCAGAATTTGGCGGCGCCGCCTGGAGCTACGACGCCGGCACAAAGCAATATTATTATCATGCCTTCCTGCGAGAGCAGCCCGATCTGAACTGGCGCAATCCGGCGGAGCGTCAGGCGATCTACGACGTCATGCGTTTCTGGTTGCAACGTGGTGTCGACGGTTTTCGCGTCGATGTGCTCTGGCATTTAGTCAAGGATTCTGAATTTCGCGACAATCCGCGCAATCCGTATCTGCGCCCGGGCCGGCCGCCGTACGAGGTGTTGCTGCCTCTCTATTTCACGGATCGACCGGAAATACTGGACGTAGTCATGGAGATGCGGCGCATGGTAGATGAGTTCAGAGACCGCGTGCTGATCGGCGAAATATATCTGCCGGTCAATCGGTTGGTCGCTTATTACGGTAAAGATCTGTCCGGTGCGCATCTGCCATTCAATTTCGCGCTGCTGTCCGCGCCCTGGAACGCGCGCGCAATTGCGAAGCTGATCGACGATTATGAGAGCGCGCTGCCGGCTGCAGCGTGGCCTAACTGGGTCTTGGGCGACCACGACCGTCCGCGCATCGCAAGCCGGGTAGGGCACCCCCAGGCGCGCGTCGCTGCGATGCTGTTGCTGACGTTGCGGGGGACGCCGACGCTGTACTATGGCGACGAAATAGGCATGCAACAGGTCACCATTTCGCCCCATCAGGCGCGGGATCCCTTCGAGAAAAATGTCCCAGGGATCGGCGTCGGGCGCGACGGTTGCCGGACGCCTATGCAATGGAATGCCGAGGCTCAGGCTGGGTTTAAAGATCATCAATCATGAGAGATGCACCAGCTAGATGAAGAAAGCACCTGTGGATTAGAAATCCCGATCGGACCTATTTTGGTTTCATTAGTCGATACCCTTATTGGATTCGGTATCGGGTCCCAAAGGCTGCCGAGCAGTTCTGCATTACCAACCAGCGGGCAGCGCTTGTGGGGTCGCTCGATAAGCCGCGATTCGCGTCGGTCGGGCTTGTGTAGCGACCTTGCGCTTTGCTCTAACCGGCCCGGGATATTCTGTGGCTTTCGTCATTGGAGAATTCAACTGTGCTAACGCTTCTCGCGGTTGGTTGATGACCGGGGCTTTTGCCAAGACCGGCAGCGGCGGGACAATCGTCGGCAGGCTGGTCGATGACTATGGGTCCAGGCCATTTATGCGTCGATTTGATGCGGATAATTGACTTGTCCACTCGTGCTTCCCGAAAGAAAGTTTGAGAGGACGCGCTCGGCAAATACCAGTCTGCAATGAACAGCATCCCGAGAAGCAGGTTTCCGACAAAGGCGAAGTAGCGACCTAATGGCACCTGATTAATAACCGCGCAATTCTTGGAATGACTGAAGTCACTCGTGACCGGTATCGCGCGAATATAAGCGGCAAGCCGAAATTCAGTTCCCACTATTGTGACTGGCGACGGATTAACCCGGATTACGAAAGCGAATGACTGCCAACACGCTCGGCCTGTCTAACCGCTATTGGGCCTAAATCGAATTTGGCAGTCACCTATCTCGAAAAGTGAGCAGTATTGACCGCCGGGTCAGAACCTGGGTGGAGGAGAACCTTCTCGAAGACAGCGTGGCGTTGGCAATGATTTGCCATGGGGCATCACTAAGTGAAGGCCGGCCTTTGGGCGGATTTTCTCGGATCACCTGTCGGAATATGGCAACAACGGAACAAATCATCCACGAACGCAATTAGCTTGCATCAAGGGAGACACAATGCGTCACGCCAAGCCGCTGGCCATTCGCAACAAGATCGACCTGGCTGACCCCAGCCAGATTCGAATCCTGAGAAGGCGGCTTGGTATATCCGCTGACGATTTGCAGCGCGTTGTCGCGAAAGTGGGCAACTCAATTGCGGCGGTCTGCAAGGAAATCGAACCTCAAAAAGCGATTCCGGCGATCGAACCGACGCGGATCCAGATCGAATCCCCGTCGCCATCGGAAGTTAAAGTAGCCGCGTCGGCGGCTTAGTGCTTCGGTATTCTTTCGCGTTCATCGTTTGGAGAGCACGAAGCTGGTGTCCTCCACGCCCGTCATTCGCTGTCGGAACGAAGATGGCCTCAGCGATTGTTCTCAAAACCACGTTTTGGAGACTGTCATGAAAAAGCTTATCATTTGCACCGCCGTTCTCGGACTTGCCTTTTCTTCTGCGGCCCAGGCCAAGGGATGCATCAAGGGCGCAATCGTTGGGGGTGTCACGGGTTCAGTCGCCGGTCACGGTAAGGTCGGCGCTGCTGCTGGTTGCGTGATCGGTCGCCACGAAGCCAACAAGGCGGACGCGGAAAATGCCAAAGCACAGGCTCCGATCTCTCCCTCAAGAGGCAACGGCAAAAATTAGTGGTTAGTGAGCTTCGCAAGACCGGCTTGGTCAAGCACCAGTGTTTTTTCTTAAAGGGTTGGCCACTGAAATCCCGAAGAGTGTTCAAATCTGACCAGTGCCTACGAGCCCAAATATGATCGACTGCGTTGCGGATGTCGCGGGCCGTTACGCGGCGTTCTATCGGACGGCCTCAGCGCGTGTCACCCCCACGTCGGGGCCGTAGTTCTGCGTACTCTTTGAAAAGTGAGCAATAGTGACCAGCAACCGTGGAACTAGGAGAGCATGCTGGTTCCATCACCGCCCCTTGTCGGCAGTTACCGGTGACTGAGAGTATTGCGCTCTCGCCTGATCTAAGGCGAGCATCATGCCATCCACCCATCCCGATCCACTCTACAGCCGTGCTGAAATCGGAATCCTTGCGTGCTCCAAGTGCGGCAACCCCATGAGCCTGTCTCAAATCGAACCGGCCGCGCCTGGTTATGACGTGCGCAACTTTCGAATGCGCGAAGTGCAATTCCAGCGCGCGCTTTTCGGTCGCTATCTAACGCGACTTGCTGGCTGGAACAAACTGGCACGTTGGAAATTTCGGCTCTATCTGCATTTCAGGACGCTATGTGCCGCTTCGGATGGGCGGCTGCCCTTCGCGGTGGGGAAGTGAGCTAGGGCGTGAACCTATAAATTAAGGCCGCAATAGAATAACGCAGTGGCCTGATTTGCCCGGGAACCCACCGCAACGGCGGGCGTTGTCCTCTAGCAATGGAGGACGCGATGGCGAAAGCGCTCGAAGTGAACGATAACACCGCGCAAAATCAAGAGCGCCAACCACAGCAGCAGTCCGGCGACAAGCCGGCCCCCGAAATTCTTGAAGGGACGTCCTTCCAAGTGAACGAAAACAGCGTGGAAGAAGGAGAGCCCATCCATTCATCGGCGCCACCACCGCAACGATCCGAAGAGAGGCCGAACGAAGAGAAGATTGAGGGCAAAGCCTTCCAAGTGAACGAAAGCAGCGTGGAAGACCAAGAGCCCGCCCGGGCACCAGCGCCGCAACGGCGAAATGAGTCCACGCCCTAATGCACACAACGTGAAAACCCTCGGCTTTCTTACTTGTTCACGCCTGTCGTCGGGGTTTCCGCTGGCGTTTGTGTTGCACCCGACTTTGGAATGACTGTCTCCCTCATGGTTGTGGACGGCATTTTCGGCTTATAGTTCATGTCTGCGTTTTCAGCCTTAATCGCTTTGCAGTCGAGCGAGTAGACTAGTTCGCCTTTTCCTGTCTGCCCTATGGGAGGACAGTCACGAAGAACATCGTTGTTTTGTGCAAATGCCGGCGACGACAGAAGCAATATTGCGGTTGCTAATTTGTACATTAATTCCTGCCACAGATGAGATTGCGTTAAACCTCAACAGAGGTTGACGCGACTGGTTCCGGTTCGCGCTAACGCATCGAAGTTTATGATTCTGGACAAGCCGGGCAGCTCGTATTGGCTAAATTCGGTCGCATGTGGTCAATATTGACCACTCACTTTTTCGGATGACAGAGTCAGCGGCTCCACTGCTAGACCATCGGCTCCAAAGTTAAGCCGACATAGAGCATAGGCGCACCATCCTGCGCCCGCTTGTTTCCAACCAGCTCCGAACGAAACCTGGAACGATCCCGGCGTCTGGGTATTGCCTTCCCAGAGCTTAACAACGATAGGAGCACGCAATGATTAAGTATGCCGTAGTGATCGCCGCCGTAGCTGGAATTTGCAGTGCAATGCCTGCTGGAGCTGAAGAAGTGGGGGTTGGTGTCGGCCCTGTTGGCGTAACGGTTGGTGAGGGTCACGGAGATCGTGACAGGGACCGTGACCGTGACGTCGTCCGCGACCGTGATCATCAGGACCGTGACAAAACTGTCATCATTAAGAAGGGCGATCACGACAGAGACGTTGACCATGATCGACGACCTGTCGTTATCGACAAACAGTAATCGGATTTGAACGGCCTCCATCATGGGGGCCGTTTTTTACAGGTGGAAGCGCCAGCCAGCCTAGTTCAATGCCTGGTCTCTTCGCGTTCCGCTAGGCCATCATCGAAGCGGTTTTGCTCGCGTTCGGAGGGAGAACCCTTGGTTGCTGCCTCACCTCCGCCGGAGCGTCACTCTATGACGCCCGTCCCGCACGATCGCCCGCCGGAGCCACATGCCGTGGTGACGGATGCCGAGGCGGAAATGCCGCTGCCATCCAATCCACAGACATTCTTTCTCGGTGGTTTGTTCGCGTTGAGCGTCTTTGCGACGCTCTACCTGGCAAGCCCGATCATCCTTCCCGTTGTGCTTGCCTTCGTGTTGAAGCTCCTTCTGCAACCGGCTGTGCGTCTCCTGCAGCGTGTGCATCTACCCCGCCCTATCGGAGCGCTCGTGACCGCACTCCTGGTGATTGGCACGCTCGTGGGTGTTGTAGCAGGCTTGTCAGTGCCTGCCGCGAATTGGGCGACGAAGTTGCCAGAGGGCATACCTCGCTTGGAAGCCCACCTGGTGGTTTTAAAAAATCCCCATCCTGGCGTTGCAAAAGGTCATCCAACAGGCCGAGGAAGTCGCGGACAATCCTGCACAGAAAGGTTCCAGCATAGCGGTTCGTCCTGATCTCGGCCTATCAGGCGCGCTGTTCACTGGAACGCGCGAAGTCCTCGGTGGCCTGTTTACGACTGTCCTAGTGCTCTACTTCCTGTTGGTGGCGGGCGATATATTCCTTCGCCGCGTCGTCGAAATTTTGCCGACGTTCAGCAACAGGCGGCAAGCGGTCGATATCTCTCAACAGGTCCAGGAGGACATCTCCGCCTATCTAGTGACGATCCCGGCCATGAATGCTACTGTGGGAGTCGCCACCGCGGTCGCGATGTATCTTTGTGGACTTGGTGACCCGTTGTTGTGGGGCGCCACTGCCTTCCTGCTCAACTACATTCCAATTTTGGGTCCGCTGTTCGGAACCGTAATCTTCCTCCTCGCCGGAATGCTGAGCTTCGATAGCTTATGGGGGGCTTTGCTGCCGCCGGCGCTCTACTTCGGAATCCACCTCCTCGAAGGTGAAGCACTGACGCCCATGCTGCTTGCGCGACGCTTCACGCTGAACCCAGTGCTGGTTATCTTGTCGCTGGTGTTCTGGTTCTGGATGTGGGGCGTCCCTGGCGCGATTTTGGCCGTTCCATTGTTGGCTATTCTGAAGATCATTTGTGATAGGTTGCGTCCGCTAAAGGCCTTGGGGCATTTTCTCGAAGGGGAATAGCGGAATTGCCCTCTCCGCCGCACCGAGGCGCACAACTCCAAGGGCAACCCTATATTTGTCCCGCCATCCAACAAAGATGATGCAGGACAAGCGTCAAGGCACGGGCTTTGTCAGTCGCGGCTGGCCGCTTCTCTCGAGCGGCTTCCGGCCCCTTTTCCTGCTGGGATCCATCTAGTACCTCGTCACAGTGATTATGACAGGTTGATTCCAAGCCAGTTGAGGATAGGCAGGTCTTTCGGAGCAACCAGGATTTGGATGCTTCGGCCGACGCCGGGTTGACGGCGAATGAGGCCATTTCGTTCGAGCGTCAGGACCATCTGGTGGACCGAGGGCGGGCTGACCTGAAAGTGGCGCTGCATGTCGGCTTCGGCGGGCGGGCACCGGAACATGTGCGAATAGGTGTAGATGAAAGCCAGATACTGGCCTTGCTTCTCGGTGAAATGTTGCGCGCTGAGGCTGCGAGCGGCGCCTGATTTTTGATTCATTTGTCGATTCGTCCGGTCCTCCGACAAGGAGGTCGAGGATGAATGTACGTTATCGGGTCGAATTGAGCCAAGCCGAACGCTGTGAACTCACCGCGATGTTGAGCAAGGGCAAACGAGCCGCCCGCAAGCTCAAGCGGGCTCAGATCTTGCTGGCGGCCGATGCCGGCCACAGCGATGAAGAGATTGCCCGCACCGTGACGGTGGGCGGTTCCACCGTGTACCGGACCAAGCGACGTTTTGTCGAAGGCAATCTGGAACGGGCGCTGAGCGAGGAGCCGCGTCCTGGAGCGGAGCGCAAGCTCACCGGCAAGGAGAGGCCTTGCTGGTGGCAACCGCCTGCGCCAGCCCTCCTGAGGGCCGCGCCCGCTGGACGCTGGAACTTTTGGCCGATGCCATGGTCGAACTCACCGACCACGAGAGCCTGTCGGGCGAGACAGTGCGCCGGCGGCTGGCCGAAAACGGCCTCAAGCCGTGGCGCAAGGATATGTGGTGCATCCCAAAGGTCGACGGCGAATATGTCGCCCGCATGGAAGACGTGCTCGATCTCTATGCCGAAACACCCGATCCCGACCGGCCGGTGGTCTGCTTCGACGAGAGCCCGGTCCAGCTCATCGGCGAGGTGCGCCAGCCGATCCCACCCGAACCGGGCCAACTCGAACGCTACGATTGCGAGTACCGCCGCAACGGCACCGTCAATTTGTTCGTCTGCATCGACGTGCATCGGTCCTGGCGCAAGGTCAAGGTCACCGAACGGCGGGCCGCGGAGGATTACGCCCAGTGCATGCGCGAACTCGTCGATGTTCATTATCCCGATGCCGCCTGCATCCGCGTCGTGCAGGACAACCTCTCGACCCACTCGGCAGGCTCCCTCTATGAGGCCTTTGCGCCCGCCGAGGCCCGGCGGATTCTGAAGCGTTTGGAGTTCCACTACACCCCAAAGCACGCCAGTTGGCTCAACATGGTCGAGATCGAGATCGGCGTACTCCGCGGCCAGTGCCTGGACCGCAGAATCGACGACCCAAATTGGCTCCGCCGCGAAATCGCCGCATGGGAGCAACAACGAAACACCGTCGGCGCTCGTATCAAATGGATGTTCACAACCGACAAGGCCCGCGCCAAAATGGGCCGCGCCTATCCAGTCACGGCCAAATAGTCATAATCACTGTGCAGAGGTACTAGGCGGGTCTCGCGATCCTGATCTGGCTCCCGGTCTTTATGGGCGAACTCACTCTGACCACGGCCTTCGCGCCGCGCGACTGGCATGTCGATGAGATGCTCTACGGCTATCTTCCAGCGGTAATCACCGGTTTCCTGTTTATGGTAAGGTCGGCGCTGTTGCTGGTTGCGTGGTCGGTCGCCACGAAGCCAACAAGGCGGACGCGGAAAAAACCAGTCCGCAGGCACCGAATTCGGCCTCAAAAGATGGCGGTAAGATGTAACAGTCAATTGCGTGTGTGTTTTCGCATTGCCTCGTTAAGTTTCCGCCTGCCTTCGCTGAGGTGGTGACGGCGTTCCAAGCCTGCGGATTTGGACAACCGTCCGATTTGGTGCGGCACCACGGTTCGATCTGCGAAGCCCTCACGCCTTTCGCCAGGGAACGGCGGTGCCGCTTCCTGCGGCTATCTGGAGGCAACCAATAGCGTCACTGTCAATCGTTTCTTGCGGCGCTTAAGCCTGTCCCAGCCGCTTTCGGTGCCGTAGAGGTGGATGACCTCGAACCAGTCAGGATGCGCTTTAAAGAACGGTTGCCAAGCTTCTCAATTCGCGCTCGCGATTAGAAGTTGCAGTCTGCTATGCGGTGGCTGGGTTTGATTTTGCGAGTGATCTATTTTGATCACATTGCTCCACCCGCCGTGAGCTAACGTTCCATCATCTTAGCCTAGGACTTGGCATTAATTGACCGAGACCTCTGGAATGGCGTCACAACCCGCTTCCTCTTGGAACTAATGTGAACCGGGCGTGGTTTAAGGGTATGGACGCTTTATCAAATTGGCCCCGCAATCGGCTTTTACTCGCCCTGCCAGCCCGCAATCTCAAGCAGCTTATGCCGGAGCTCGAACAAATTCGCTGCCAACGCGAGCAGGTTCTCTCCGACGCTGACAGTTCGCTCGACCATGTATTTTTCCCCGACAGCGGTGTAGTCTCGGTGGTGGCGGTTTATGCGGAC
>Ga0097691_1002562_pt1 | contig 12026 bp, 8 predicted proteins | sample NGESurdeep072012_8_FD_72858 | JGI IMG/M metagenome (GOLD analysis project Ga0097691, IMG submission 72858) | Arctic peat soil microbial communities from Barrow, Alaska - NGEE Surface sample 210-1 deep-072012 | ecosystem: Environmental > Terrestrial > Soil > Wetlands > Peat ...
GGTGCGCCGGCGGACGCACCACCACCTCCTGAATCTCACCCCAAGCTCGGCAAGCCCACCGCGCGGTGGTGCTACACCGACGCGGGCGGGGCCACCTTGGGCTTCGTCCTGCGGTTTGATGCTGCTGACGACAAGCAATTCCGCCCGCTCACCTACGCGCGCCCGGAGACAGGCGGATCGCCGGTCTGGCGCTGGGAGAGTTGGCCACCACAACGGCCCCTGTACGGGCTGGACAGTCTTGCCCAGCATCCTGACGCCGCCGTGGTGGTCACCGAGGGGGAGAAGGCCGCCGACGCGACCGCGCACCTCCTGCCGGGCCTCGTAGCTGTCACGAGTCCCAACGGCAGCAAGAGCGCCGGCAAGGCGGATTGGGCGCCGCTGCGAGGCCGTGCAGTGACGGTGTGGCCCGATGCCGACGCGCCCGGCCTCGAATTTGCGCACCAGGTGGCGAAGCTCGCCACCGCCGCAGGTGCCGTGTCGGTGGCAATCGTATCGCCGCCGGCAAACTCCAAGGTCGGGTGGGATGCAGCCGATGCGCTCGCCGATGGCTGGGATGAGGTACATACCGCCGCATTCATCGCCACCGCAAAGCCCTACATGCCGGCACGTCTCGCCACCGGCAAGACTGGCGTCACCACCGAGACGCAAAACACTACCGCCGATGCCGACGCCGCACACCAAGGTGGGGGGGGATGGTTCGGCTGGCAGTCACCGCAAGCGCACGCCGCAACGGGACGTGTTGATCGGATGCACTGAATTTTGCGAGCTGTGGCACGACGCCGGCCGCACCGCCTTCGTCACCTTCCCGGTGAACAGTCACCGGCAACATTGGCCGGTCCGCTCTCGCGAATTCAGAATGTGGTTGTCGGGAACGTTCTACGTAGCCACCGGCGGTGCCATCGGTGGCCAAGCGCTTGAGGATGGCATTCGAATTCTCGAAGCCCGCGCCGTCAATGACGGGCCGGAATATGAGCCGTTCATCCGTGTCGGACGACAGGGTGAAAAGCTATACCTTGATCTATGTGATGCGCGTTGGCGCGCGGTGGAGGTCACCACGACCGGCTGGTCGGTGGTCGAAAAGCCATCGTTGAAGCTGCTGCGCTCACCCTCTATGCGTCCGCTGCCGGAACCGGAAGCCGGCACCACGATCGAGGCGTTGCGGCGCTTCTTTATGAATGTGCGCGGCGATGACGACTTCACCTTAGTGACGGCGTGGCTGGTCGCGGCACTGCGGGACCGCGGGCCATATCCTGTTCTAGTAGTGAACGGCGAGCAGGGCGCCGGTAAGTCCGTCTTTTGTCGGATGTTGCGTTTGCTCGCCGACCCGAGTGCCGCGCCGATCCGTGCGGTTCCGAAAGACGACCGCGACATGGTTGTGTCCGCGGGCAACAGCTGGATTCTCGCCTACGACAACTTAAGTTCGGTGCCGGCGTGGCTGTCCGATGCCTTGTGCCGCCTCGCCACCGGCGGCGGCTTTGCTACCAGGATGCTTCACACCGACCGGGACGAAATGATTTTCGAGGCCACGCGCCCGATCATACTCAACGGCATTTCGTCATTGACGGATCGTGCCGACCTGGCCGACCGCGCCGTTACTATTCATCTGCAAGCCATCCCCGAAGATGAACGCCTCTCAGAAGACGAGTTATGGGCCGACTTCGAGAAAGCGCGCCCGCAGATACTCGGTGCCCTGCTCGATGCCGTGTCGGCCGCGCTGCACCACGTCGCCACCGTGAAGCTCGATCGCTCGCCACGCATGGCAGATTTTTGTAAATGGATCACCGCCGCCGAATCCGGGCTGGGCTGGGAGCCGGGACACTTCCTCGAAGTCTATCGCGACAACCGCCGCGACGTGGCCGAGTCTTCGTTCGAAGCTGATCCAGTGGCGGTGGCGATCAGAGATTTTGTCACCACCGACCACTCCGAAGGATGGACCGGCACCGCCACCGAGTTGCTGTCCGCGCTCGCCGGCCGAGTCGCCGAAGGCGTGCGCAAGAGCCGGATATGGCCGGTGACGGCGCAAGGTCTAGGTAACCGGGTTGATCGGGTGGCGCCGCTCTTGCGCAGCAAAGGCTTTGCCGTTGAGCGCCGGCATTCTGGTGTCCGCACCATTGTCATCGTGCCGCCGAAGTCGAGCTGACGATGGTGCTCACGGCGAAGGGCTTCACCGCCGTCATGGCGCAGCGGCGCGAACCACCGGCCGCGCTCGATTATTTCCCGACCCCACCATGGGCCGCGCGCGCACTGTTCCATCATGTGCTCCCGGTGATCGGGATCGATACCATCGCGAGCGTGTGGAAGTCCGCCTGTGGCGAAGGACACATGGCCGCGGTGATTTCCGAGTTCGCAAGAGCGCCGGTGGTCGCGTCCGATATCTACGCTTACGGCTACGGCACCGCGCCGCATGACTTCCTGCATGATGATCCGCTGGCGCACCCCGGCTGGACTACTTGAGGCGCGCAATATCAGTGGGTTAGGTCGGCTAACCCGGTATTATGGCGCAAACGCCGGAAGCCAAAATCGGGGCCACTCACTACGTCATGCCGAGGTGTCGGCATGATCGCCCGCAGAATCATCCAACTGTTTGTTGTAGGTATAGGAGTCTGGGCCGGCCTGAATGAATTCAAGCTCGCCCCTGATCTTGTAATGCTCGCTCAAGCGGAGAGCCGCGCAGAAGCCGCGGCGGTGCCTAGTCCCGAGAAAATCTCGATAATCAATGTATCCATAAACCCACAACGTTTTCCTCTTTCCTATGACGGCGCTGATTTGCTCATCGGTCAGAGCGGGAATTCCGACGACTTGGTGCGGCTCGCCCTTATCAACGGGTTGCCCGAAATGAACCGGGAGAATGGTGTCGGCGGGGTAGTCAGGCTCGGACGGCAACGCGAGGGCGGGGCGAACGACAAGGCATTCGCTGGTCACGACCGCATTGCTGCGACCGAAATTCCTGAGCGTGACGTCGGGCCTTTCCGTTCGAAGAGCCAATTCGAGATTGTAATTGCCGGCTGTCCAAAGGACACGAGTCACCACGAATTGCGGGAGCGCAACGCCCATAGCGGCGTCGGCGGATTTCTTGGCGGCCTTGGCCGCTGTCTGGGATGCGGTGATCGAACTCCTCATTTGCATGCGCTGTTCCATAGCAATCCGCTCAGAACTGTGGCGCTGACGATCTGCAATCCGCTCGCTGCTTTTCCTTTGCGCCTCGCCGGCGAGCCAGAGTTTGTCAGTGGACCACCACAAGGCGATTGTGGACAAGGCAAGAATAACCGTGAAAAGGGCGGTGATGGTGCCTTCGTGTTTATCAAAGAAGCCGGCGAACAAAATGAACCGCGCCAGCAACGGGCCATCGAAAATGCCGCAATTTTTTATGGCGGCTTGCTGATCGCCGGGGTAATTGCCTATTTCATGGCACGTAAGCCCGACTGATATGAACGCGTCGATTGCCAGTAATAGCAACAGTACAAGCGCTGTGTATTCCAGAACGCGGCGTACCCCCATTCCACCCCCGCATTTCTATCGACGCTAACTAAATATCCTCCAGTCTGACGGTCTCACACCCGATTGCAACTAGGGCAGCAAGGAAAAACGGCGGCTAGAGACCGTAGATCGGAACAGTTTGCTAGCGATGCTGGCCGGCCATATTGGCCAAAACTACCCTCAGGCTATACGGTGAACCGGACGAAGACCCTGACGGCGAAGGACGCGAAGTGCGGCTTTGTCTGTAAAGTAGGAGTGAGATGCCTCGGATCTTCGACAACATCGAGTTCGCGCTTTTACCTGCATTGCGACAGACGCTCGACCTGTCCGCCCATGCCGATTTATGTGTTGGTTATTTCAATCTGCGGGGCTGGAAGTCGATTGATGACTCCATCGAGCGATGGTCCGGTGGAGCAGGCGGGCAATGTCGTCTACTCGTCGGCATGCAGCGGCTCGCCCAGGACGAACTGCGCCTCGCCTACAGCCTTTTGCCGCAGGAAGACCAGATTAGCCAGCAGGCGGTCATTCGTTTGAAGCGGCGTCTCGCCGAGGAGTTTCGCGCACAGCTCACCTTCGGCGCCCCCACCGACGATGATGAAGCGGGCCTTCGTCGCCTCTCGGCTCAACTCAAGGCGGGCAAGGTTGTCGCAAAGCTGTTCCTCCGCCACACGCTTCACGCCAAGCTTTACCTGTGCTTCCGCGCCGATCCGAACAATCCCATCACCGGGTTTCTCGGCTCTAGCAATCTCACGCTCGCGGCCTTTCCAAACAGGGCGAACTCAACGTGGACGTTCTCGACCACGACGCCACCACCAAACTTGTCCAGTGGTTCAAGGACCGTTGGGGCGACAGGTGGTGCGTGGACATCACCAATGAACTCATCCAGGTGATTGACGAAAGTTGGGCGCGGGCTGAGTGCCCCTCGCCTTACCATATCTACGTCAAGATGGCCTATCACTTGGCGGAGGAGGCACGCGCGGGTCTGTCTGAATTTTCTATCCCGCCGGACATGCGCGATACCCTGCTCGAATTTCAATCCGCCGCCGTGCGCATCGCGGCCCGGCATCTGGAGAAACGCGGCGGGGTCATTCTTGGCGACGTCGTCGGCCTCGGCAAAACACTGATGGCCACGGCGCTGGCGCGTGTGTTTCAAGACCCGCCGCGCTCGCTCGAAACGCTCATTCTCTGCCCAAAAAATCTCGTCGGCATGTGGGAAGACCACGCCCACCGCTACCGCTTGATCGCGAAGGTTGTGTCCGTCACACAGGCGCAGAACAGCCTGCCGGACCTCCGCCGCTACCGTGTCGTCATCATTGATGAAAGTCACAACTTGCGGAATCGCGAGGGGCGTCGCTGGGCGGCCGTGCGCGATTATCTGGCGCGAAACGCGAGCAAGTGCATCCTCCTTTCGGCCACGCCATACAACAAAGCTTATCTCGACCTCGCTAATCAACTCCGGCTCTTCCTTGAGCCCGAGGACGTTGTCGGCATCCGACCCGAGGAATACTTACGCCGCGACTGTGACAGCCGTCCGGACGAATTTACCCGCCGCCATCAGTGTGCGGTCAATTGCCTCTCCGCCTTCGAGAAAAGCGGCCATGCCGACGACTGGCGTGAGTTGATGCGCCTGTTTATGGTCCGCCGCACGCGCAGCTTCGTCGAACGGAACTACGCCTTCACCGAATGTCCCGCGTGTGCCACGGTGCTCTTGCCCACCCAAAAACAATGTCCTAAGTGCGAACGCGCGAAGGCCAAGGCGGATCGCCGCTTCCTCATCCTTGAAGGCGGCAGCCGTTTTCATTTCCCCGAGCGCCAGCCGAAGACCCTAAAGTTTCGGATTCGGGACAACGACCCGAATGACCAATACGCACGGCTCTACTCTGACAAGGTTGTGGATACCGTCCGCATATTGCATCTGCCGCGCTACGGCCTCGCCAACTACCTCAAGCCGACGCCTGACAAGCCGCCCACCCAGGAAGAGGCCGAGGTGATGACAAACCTCTCCCGTGCCGGCAAGCGTCTCATCGGCTTCTGCCGCACCAATCTGTTCAAGCGGCTGGAAAGTAGCGGTCACGCGTTCCTGCTCTCGGTGCGTCGCCACATCGTGCGCAATTATATCTTTCTGCACGCGCTAGAGAACGGCCTGCCGCTTCCTGTCGGAACACAGGATTCCTCTTTGTTCGATACCCGCGCCGAAGACCATGACAGCGACAGCGCCCTCTTCGGCGCGGACGAGGACGCGGCAGCAAAGCCAACCGAAGTCACTGCCAAGTCCCTGGCCGATTTTGCCAAAGCCGGAACATCGGGCTACCAAACGCTCCGCACCGAACACGCCCGCAATTTTGATTGGTTGCGCCCGGACGTATTTGTCGAAGACCTTGCTCAACATCTCCGGCAGGACGCCCAACGACTTTTTTCCATCCTCGAACTCGCGGGCCAATGGCATGCTGACCAGGATAACAAGCTGTCCGAACTTCACAAACTTCTGACGAAAAAACATCCTGGTCAGAAGATACTTATCTTCTCCCAATTTGCCGACACCGTGTCATACCTCGCGGACCAGTTGCAGACGCGGGGGCTAAAGCAGGTGGCTGGCGTCACCGGCGACACTGAAGAGCCATCCAGCTATGCCCGCCGTTTCAGCCCCGACAGCAACAAGGCGCGTGACAAAGGTTCGCCCAACTACATTTCGCCCGCCGAGGAACTCCGCGTGCTGGTCGCCACTGACGTTCTCAGCGAAGGTCAGAATCTTCAAGACGCCGCCATCGTAGTGAACTACGATTTACCGTGGGCCATCATCCGCCTCATTCAGCGTGCGGGCCGCGTGGATCGTATCGGTCAGAAAGCCGGGGAAATTCTGTGCTACTCGTTTGTCCCGGCAGATGGCATCGAGCGCCTCATCCGACTGCGCTCGCGCGTCCGCCAGCGTCTCCACGAAAACGCCGAAGTCGTCGGCACGGACGAAACCTTTTTTGAGGATGAGAAGTACGACACGGTCATCCGCGACCTCTTCACTGAAAAGTCCGGGATCCTAGACGATCCGGCGGACGACGAAGTGGACCTCGCGTCGCTAGCCTACCAGATTTGGAAAAACGCCTGCGACACTGATCCGTCGCTCAGAAAGACCATCCCCGACCTGCCCGATGTTGTCTTTTCCACCAAGTCCATGTCCGCCGTTCCCGCCAAACTCGTTGCAGCGGATGGCCCTCAACCCGCCTCTGGCGTCATGGTTTATGTCCGCACCGCCGACGGCAACGACGCGCTCGCCTGGGTGGACGAAGATGGCCGCACCGTCACCGAGAGCCAGCACGAAATCTTGCGCGCCGCCGCGTGCGAACCGTCCACACCCACGCTCCCGCGCCTGTCCAATCACCATCCGCTCGTTCAACAAGCCGTCGGCGGCATCCAGACCGAACACGTCACAACCGGTGGCCAACTCGGCAAGCCCTCCAGCGCGCGCCGTCGCATCTATGAGCGGCTCAAGGATTACGCCGCTCATGTGAAGGACACCCTGTTCGACATCAAACCGCTCCATCAGGCCATTGACGAACTTTACGAGTCGCCGCTGACCGAGGCCGCTCGCGACTTGCTCAACCGCGAACTCCGCGCCGGCATCAGCGACGAGAAACTCGCCGACTTGGTCCTCTCGTTGCACGAGGAAGACCGGCTTTGCATCCCGAAGGACGATGTCGAAGCCCGCGAACCAAAAATCATCTGCTCCCTCGGCATCCGCAAAGTTTGACCTATGTCCCTCGACTTCCAGCGCACCCGCCTGCTCCTGCAAAGCTGCGACCTGCCCAAGCTCTTCGTCGAGGAACTCGGCTGGGAACCGCGCCGCCAGAAACTCACCCTCCGTGCTGGCGAACAGGACTACGCCTTAACCGCGCTCGCCGAGAAGCGCGGCTTTATCGCATGGCTCTGCGAATCGCCCACCGGCGGCCTGCCGGACCACGCCACCCGTCTGAAACTCGACCGAAGGCTCTCCGAAACCAGTTTCGAGCATCTGATAGTCTTCGTGACGGGCGATCGCTCGCGTCAGTCGTGGATGTGGGTTCGCCGCGAACAGGGCAAACCGCTCGCCGCGCGCATCCACGAGTATCACCGCGGCCAGCCCGGCGACTCGCTTCTCCAAAAGCTCCAAATCCTCTACGTCTCGCTCAAAGAGGAGGAAGCCGGTCTGTCCACCGTGGTCGTTGCTGGACGCGCCCGCGCCGCCTTCGATATCGAGCGCGTGACCAAGGCCTTCTACCGCGACTTTGACACCCACCGCAAAGCCTTCCTCAAGTTCATCGATGGCATAGGCGAGATGGCCGACCGCGAGTGGTATGCGTCCGTCATGCTCAACCGCCTGATGTTTATCTATTTCATCCAGCGCAAAGGTTTCCTCGATGGCGATCCTCATTATCTCCGCCATCGCTTGCAACGCTGCCAGCAGGAAAAGGGCAAGGACAAGTTTTACACCTTCTATCGCTATTTCCTGCTCCGCCTGTTCCAGGAAGGCTTCGGCAAACGCCGCAAGGATCGCGCGCCCGACCTAGAAAAACTGCTCGGCAACATCCCGTATCTCAACGGTGGTCTGTTCGACGTGCATGAACTGGAAAAGCCCGAGCGTTACGGCAAGGACATCCAGATTCCCGACAATGCCTTCGAACGCATCTTCAATTACTTCGACCAATACCAATGGCATCTCGACGAACGCCCGCTCCGCGCCGACAGCGAGATCAATCCCGATGTACTCGGCTACATCTTCGAGAAATACATCAACCAGAAACAAATGGGGGCGTATTACACGAAGGAGGACATCACCGAATACATCAGCAAGAACACTGTTCTCCCGTTCGTGTTCGACGCAGCCCGCGCCAAGTGCAAGGTGGCCTTTGAAAATCCCAACGGCCCGACCGTCTGGGATTTGCTCCGCGAAAATCCTGATCGCTACTTCTACGATGCCGCCAAAAATGGCGTTGAAATTCCACTGCCAAAAGCAATCGAAGCCGGGATCAAGGATGTGTCCAAGCGCAGTGGCTGGAATAAGCTTGCCGAAGAAGAATACCGCCTGCCCACCGAAATCTGGCGTGAAGTCGTTGCCCGTCGGCAGCGTTACGAAGGAGTCAGAAAGAAACTCGCCGCTGGTGAAGTCCGCGAGGTCAACGACTTTATCACTTTCAATCTCGATCTCCGCCAGTTCGCGCAGGATGTCATCCAGAATTGTGAAGGCCCGAACCTGCTCATGGCCTTCTGGCAGGCCATCACCGCCATCACTGTTCTCGATCCCACCGGCGGCTCGGGTGCGTTCATCTTTGCCGCACTGAACACCCTTGAACCCCTCTACGAAGCCTGTCTCGACCGCATGGAAGCGTTCCTCGCCGAGTGGGGGGAGAACGGCCGCAAGGCCCATCCCAATTACCACAAGAAATTCACCGAAGTTCTCGCCCGCGTGGACGCACACCCGAACCGGCGCTACTTCGTCCTGAAATCCATCATCCTGAACAATCTCTACGCGGTGGACATCATGGAAGAGGCGGTGGAAATCTGCAAACTGCGCCTGTTCCTCAAGCTTGCCGCCCAAGTCGAGCCGGACACCGCCCGCGACAATCTCGGCATCGAGCCGCTGCCGGACATTGATTTCAACATCCGCGCCGGCAACAGCCTCGTCGGCTACGCCACCTACGACGAGGTAAAACGCGCTGTCACCAGCACGTTGGATTTCGATAACGCGATGGAGAAAATCGCCGTCAAAGCCGCCAACCTCCAGCAGACGTTCGATAAGTTCCGCCAGATTCAGACCGAAGGCGACAGTTCAGTGCCCGCCGCCGACAAACTGGAACTTCAGAAACGGCTCAAGGCACTGGAGGACGAACTCAACCGCCACCTCGCCGGCGAATACGGCGTGAAAGTGAGCGACAAAGTTGCCTATGCCAATTGGGTGAACTCCCACCAACCCTTTCACTGGTTCATCCAGTTCTACGGCATCCTCAGTAGCGGAGGTTTTGATGTCGTCATCGGTAATCCGCCATATGTCGAATACAAGGATGTTTGCGGAGCCTACCAGATTCGGAATTTTACGACCGAGGAATGCAGCAATCTGTTTGCGTTTGTTCTGGAGAGATGCGCGAAACTTAGCCGTTCAGGCTCTGCGGTTGGGATGATCATCCCCTTGAGTGCGTTCAGCACAGACAGGATGATTCCGCTGATAACGCATCTGAAAACCCATTCCAGCCGGTTGAAGATTGCAAATTTCAGTTGGCGGCCCGGAAAGCTGTTCGACGGTGTTCATCTCCAACTCTCTATCTTGCTGCAAAGAATCGCTCCTCAGCTCGAAAAGATCGAAACAACTCGATACTTGATGTGGGACTCAGAAGCGCGGCCAGAACTTTTCTCGAAGATTGAATACGCAACCGCAACAGACAACCGTCTCCCTGGGAGCATACCGAAACTCGGCGCACAAGAGGCGGCATCAATTCTCACGAAATTGCGCCTCCACAAGAAGGAGATCGGGGCATGCTTAACGCGCTCCTCTAGCAATCGCGTTTTTTACCGGCGCGGCGGACTCTATTGGAAAGTGTTTGTGGACTTTGAAACAGGCTCAAGCGAGGAGAAGATTATTCATTTGCTGCCGGAGGTTGATAAATACGGGATTATCGCCGCGTTAAGCAGCGGCCTGTGGTGGTGGTATTTCACAATTACCTCTGATTGCCGCCACCTTGGAAACCGAGACATTTCAACTTTCCCATTCGACCCGCGCGAGATGAGTGCAGACAGGCTGGAATTACTTTGCGCTTTGGGAAGAGAGTATGTGAAAGACCTAAAGCGGAACGCCGAAAACGCAGTTCGTGTTTACAAGGGAAAGAAGGCAGTTGAATGCTTGTCGTTTAGAGTCAATCAGTCCAAATCCATCATAGACGAAATCGACACGGTGCTGGCGGGGCACTACGGGTTCACGGCAGAGGAGTTGGATTTTATCCTGAACTACGACATCAAATACCGCCTCGGCCGTGATGCAGAGAAAGAGGCGGGCTGAGCGATGCCGCGCCTGGCACCTGGTCGAGGCTTTCTTCAAGGGCATGGCCGATCTCGGCTACCAGGAAGGCCGCGATGTGCACTTGCCGTTTTCGCTGCGTCTTCAACTTTTGATTACTATCAAGTATGGGACGTTGTTCAGGCATCGGACAACATTAATGAAGGTCTACGACAATCACTTTTTGGATGCTCTAGAGCGCATAGAAGCCGTTCATAAAGAACGCACCGTCATTGAAGTGAACATGGCGACCATCTTATTAAATGCCGTCTTGGGCGACGACTGGTGCAACAAGCGCGTACGCCTGAACAGCAATCCCGATGCGTTCATGCTCAATGGGAATGACATGTGGCTGGCGGCTCACCCTGTACCGCCGCCTGATATGCGTCGGATTATGTATACCACTAGAGTGATCCACCTAAGCGACGCAATGTTTACGATTGTGCCCAAGGTGGTTGGATTTGAGCGGTTTCGACAGCGCTTTCATAAGCGAAACGACACTCAAGCTCTCTACAGCGAAGCGCAAATAGCGAGCCTACTGGTTCGAAATGGAGCATCAGTTCAGATTATTGGGGAGTCAGGCAAAAGAGGTGAAGATTTTGACTTGCTTGCTACGGTACGAGGCGTGCCAGTCAGCGTGGAGGTTTCGGGATTTGAGAGCGGCGCGCTCTCTGTTCGCACGATCTTAAACAAACTCAGAAGCAAAAGACGCCAAGTCCCGGCTGATCGACCCGCAGTTCTGTACCTTATCGTCCCGGATGATTGGATGAAGAACTATACCACTGCATTTTTAGTGTTCAACCAAGCCATCGTCAGCTTTATGCAACGATCTAAGCGGTTTAACGCAATTGTCTTGCTATGGGAGGGGGTAACGGCAGCGCAGGGCGGCGGTTGGGCGCATGGTGGTCTTCAGCCCGTGTACAATAACTCGCCACGGTGGCGTATCCCAGACCTGTCCGTATTTAGCCTGAAGCGCGATAAGTGGAGTCAATATCGTACCAGTGACTCGTTTTTAGCCGCCCTGCGCTCGGGTCGGTTTAGAAAGCAGTTACGTACAAACTGAGCCGGCACCAATAGCTGCCGATGCGGGCTTGCTAACTAGGGCTGGTAGGGAGAAACATCATGGAATGTTTTAGCTGTAAGTCGTCATCCAAGATCAATGCGCTCGTCGGTGAGTGGCGCATGTGGTGGAGTCAGGCAAAGGCCGCCTACACCGAAAGAGATTTTCTCATCACGCGCGGCGAGGGCGCTGACCGCGCTCAGCGACTAGCTGAGCGAGAGCTTCGTGCATGGAATGAAGCGGAGCGCGTCGCCAACACGCTCGCCCACTACACACCGCTGTCACTCAACGAAACCGAAAACATGCTTCGCATGGTGAGTGCCATACTCGACACGGCCATTCAGGAGCGCAGCAACGGTGATCTGCCCCTTGCTTATCAGATCATCCAAAAACTTTGTCTCGGCTTGCAACTGCAAGGTGACGAACATGGCCTATTGGCGCGCGGGTAGCTTGCTTTTAGCGATGGCCGCGCTG
>Ga0097691_1002563_pt1 | contig 12025 bp, 14 predicted proteins | sample NGESurdeep072012_8_FD_72858 | JGI IMG/M metagenome (GOLD analysis project Ga0097691, IMG submission 72858) | Arctic peat soil microbial communities from Barrow, Alaska - NGEE Surface sample 210-1 deep-072012 | ecosystem: Environmental > Terrestrial > Soil > Wetlands > Peat ...
ATTCACACGCCCAGGTCAAAGTCTATGACGCAAGCGAGCGAACGCCAGCCGAACTGTCTGAGCCATCGGAAATCGAAGCTGCATCCTGAATGATGCAGTGGAGCAGGGTGGGCTGAGCGCAGCCCACGAACATAATTCCTAATGCGCGCGAAAACGACGCGTGGGCTTGGCGCGGAGCCTGTGCCCGGACGGCGCGCAGCGCCGATCCGGGTACGCCTTTGCCCGCCTTACGCGCAGCGGGCTTTATGGCCGCATTTGATCCAAATCATTGCGCCGGCTCGCGAATTGGTATTGAAACACGCATGCTGTCGGTTTCCCGGTACCAACGGGGGTTCCCATGATCAGCCATACGCATCAAAATCTGACAGAGGCTGCATCGCATGGTTTTGGCCGAGTCGGCGGTTACGCGCTTGTCGCCATCATCGCGGTTTTACTGCTCATCGCCCTGCTGACCAATCCAGCGCTGCCGCAATAAAAGCCGGTCTGCGTAGGACCGCAGGGCGCCATTCTTGAGGGCAGGCTGAGCGACCTGTCCGCCGTAGCGCGCAAGCGCGAAGGCGGAAGTGAAGCCCATCGGCTGACTCTCAATGCAAAAAATCCTCGCAGCTCGGCGATGATCGCTTTAATCCGCCAGACGGTTGCTGCCTCAGCCGCCCAAGTGCTCGGCAAGAAATGATCTGGTGATTTGGATAGTCGCCTCGACGCCTTGAAGATCAAATTCATCCCACTGCGCGTGGCTTGCCTTCGTTCTCACATGGGCAGCTACTTTCGCCTGCTTACTTTGTTGACCTGTGATCACGTCTTTCTTTGCAAGTTCATTGATGATGTCTTCGAGTTTCGCCCCTTTATTGTCGCCAATCTTTTGGCTGTAAATACGGCGAACAGTATCCTCAAACACGACACCAGCGATTACACCGGCCTCATTCTTCTTTTTCTGTTGTTGATATGCCACTGCATGGTCCAGAAAATCATCGAAAACTTCAGCTCTAACCTTGTTGCTTAGGCTCGATATCAGTCCTGCATCAATATCCTGCAACAGAGAGGGAAGAACATGTGATACCAACGGCGCTAAAGATTGACCTTTGCCCATTGGCGTGTGGTGATTGAAGCGACCTGCTCCTTGTCGTTGGCGAAGAACATCCATGCTTGGCAGGCTTTTTCGAGGATATCGTCGTAATTTTCGTAGATCGTGTTGGAGAGCTTGTTGCCGCGCAGATATTGCCAGACGTTTTCGATCGGGTTGAGCTCGGGTGCGTAGGGCGGCTGGTGAACAAGTGTGATGTTGCCGGGTACGGCGAGGCCGGTGGCGAGATGATATCCAGCGCCGTCGAGAACAAGGGCTGCGTGCGCGCCCGGTGCGACGTTGTCCCCGATTTCTTTGAGATGCATGGACATGACTTCGGTGTTGGCGGTCGGCGCGACGAGGGCTGCGGTGGTGCGGCGCTGCGGGCAAACGGCGCCAAAAATGTAGGCCCATTCGTAACGCTGATCGCGCGGCGCACGGGGGCGCGTCCCGCGTTTGGCCCAGACACGGGTCAGCGTGCCTTGCTGGCCAATGCGCGCCTCGTCCTGGAACCAGATTTCGAGCGGCTTTCCTTTGGTATGATCGGGGAGTTTTGCTGCGAGCGTTGCGGCGAAGTTTTTTTAAAAGCCTCCTGCGCCGCTTCGTCGGCCTGTGGATGCTGTGGGCGCACCGACAGGCGGCGATAGCCGAGAGAAGCCAGAAGATCGCCGACGGAGCGTTCGTGCAGTTTCACGCCGAAAAGCCGTTCGAGTTCGCCGGCAAGGTCGCAGCGGCGCCAGCGCACGACCTTGTGGCGAGCGGGGTCTGGCCCCTTCTCGACGAGTTCGACGAGAACCGCTTTCTGAGCGGCCGTCAGTTTGGGGGGCCGGCCGCTGGACTTACGATTGCGCAGACCCGCGAGGCCCGTCGCGTTGTAACGATGCACCCAGTCGCGCAAGGTTTGGCGATCCATGCCGCAGGTCTCGGCTGCGCTCGTGCGGTCAGCCCCGTCGAAAACCATTGCAAGCGCCAACATCCGCCGCGACGCCGCGCTGTCCTTCTCGCGACCGGCCGCCGCGCGAAGCTCTATGGCCGTCAAATCGCTCCGGGTGACTGCAATCGCCGCCATCGTTCTCGCTCCCCATCACACGAAGAGCTCATCGATTCAGACTTTTAGCGATTCGGGAACCCCCACGAGTCATCCGTTCTCGCCGCTGGTATAAGAGGGACTGCCTTCAATGGCTGGACGCGGCGCGGACGAAGGGCGGCGAAAGCTGCCCGGATCAGGGAGGGGGATCCTTCCCGTCCGCGCCCGGAAGTTACGGCCCCGGGGACAGAAAAGCCGCGATGGAGCGCCGATCGGCGCGCACCCTCAGCCAGAGGGTGCCCGCGCCGCAAGGTGCGGATTGATAAGGATGCGCCGTTCGGCGCTCCGTCCCCTCGCTTTTGGCGAGGGGCAAGAGGAAGGCCCCGCAAAGCGGGGGAGGACTACGGCGTACCCGGCGCCGCCAAGAATACGGGCGATGGTGCTTGTCTTGGCGTGAACCGGGTAAACCCGGCACGCGCTTGCGTTGGCTACGCGAAATATTCGTCGATGATATTCCGATAAATCGTCGTCAGCGCGCGCAGGTCGGCAACCGGCACGCGCTCGTCCACCTGATGCATGGTCTGCCCGACCAGGCCGAATTCCACCACCGGGCAATGGGCGGTGATGAAGCGCGCATCGGAGGTTCCGCCGCTGGTGGAGAGTTGCGGCGTGCGGCCGGTGACTTTCGTGATCGCCTCGGTCACCAGCTCGGTGAACGGGCCCGGCTCGGTGACGAATACCCAGGCGTTCGATGGCTCCCACTCGAACGCGTAGCGGATCTTGCCGCCGGCCGCTTTGGCGGCGCGCTTCTCGATCAGCTTTTTCAGCGAATCCAGCGTGTGCTTGTCGTTGAAGCGGATGTTGAAGCGCGCGCGCGCCTCGCCGGGAATGAGATTGACCGTCTTGTTGTTGACGTCGACCGAGGTGAATTCCAGATGCGAGGGCGGGAACAGCGCGGTACCGCTATCGAGCGGCTTGGCCTGCAGCGCCGCAACGAGCGTCACCAGCCCGCGGACCGGATTTTCCGCCCGCTGCGGATAGGCGACATGGCCTTGCCGGCCGGTCACGATCAGGTGGCCGTTGAGCGAGCCGCGGCGGCCGATCTTGATAGTGTCGCCCAGTTCCGCGACATTGCTCGGCTCGCCCAAAATGCAGTGGTCGAATTCTTCGCCGCGCTCGGTCGCCCATTGCAAGAGCTTGGGCGTGCCGTTGACCGCGCTGCCTTCCTCGTCGCCGGTGATCAGGAACGAGAGCGAGCCGCCGCCGCTCTTCTGCGGCTTGCCGTCATGGTGGCTGAGATAATCGAGCACGGCGGCCAACGCGCAGGCGATGCCGCCCTTCATATCGACCGCGCCGCGGCCGTAGAGTTCGTTGTTCGCCACTTCGCCGGCGAACGGCGGATGCTGCCACGCCTTCTCGTCGCCCGGCGGCACCACGTCGGTATGGCCGGCAAACATCAGATGCGGCGACGCCGTGCCGATGCGGGCGTAGAGATTCTCCACGTCGTCCGCGCCCGGCTCGCTGAAGGTCATGCGATGCACCGTGAAGCCGGCCGTCTTCAGGGTGCCTTCGAGGAACTTGAGCGCGCCGCCTTCCGCCGGCGTGACGGAACGGCAGCGCAGCAGATCGCGGGCAAGGGCGAGCGGATCGGCGGACATGACTAGCGTTCGCCTTTCAATCCCTCAGCAGTTCGTTGATGCTGGTCTTCGACCGCGTGCGCTCGTCCACGCGCTTGACGATCACCGCGCAGTAGAGACCGGGGCCGCCGCTCTTGCCGGGCAGCGTGCCGGGCACCACCACCGAATAAGCCGGCACCTCGCCTTGCGTCACCTGGCCGCTCTCGCGATCGACGATCTTGGTCGAGGCGCCGAGGAACACGCCCATCGACAGCACCACGCCGGTGCGCAGAATCACGCCCTCGGCCACTTCCGAGCGCGCGCCCACGAAACAATTGTCCTCGATGATCACCGGGCCCGCTTGCAGCGGCTCGAGCACGCCGCCGATGCCGGCGCCACCCGAGATGTGGCAATTTTTTCCGATCTGCGCGCAGGAGCCGACGGTCGCCCAGGTGTCGATCATGGTGCCGCTGTCGACATAGGCGCCGAGATTGACGAAGGACGGCATCAGCACCACGCCGGGCGCGATATAGGCCGAGCGGCGCACCACGCAGCCGGGCACCGCGCGGAAGCCGGCCTTGCGAAAGCGCGCGGCGTTCCAGCCCTTGAACTTGGAATCGACCTTGTCCCACCACACCGCCTTGCCGGGGCCGCCCGCGATCACGCTCATATCGTTGAGCCGGAACGACAGCAGCACGGCCTTCTTCAGCCACTGATTGACTTGCCAGCGGCCGTCGGCCTGGCGCTCGGCCACGCGCGCCTCGCCGCGGTCGAGCAATCCAAGCGCGGAATCGACGGCCTTGCGCACCGCGCCCTTGGTCTTCGGGCCGATTTTGTCGCGGCTCTCGAAGGCGTCGTCGATAATCTTGGCAAGCTTGTCGGTGGACATGGGGCAACCCGGCGCTCGTTTGGCTGCGGTTTGTCGGGGGCCGGGCAGGGGATGTCAAGCCGTGCGCGGTGGGGTGAGGATTCGCTCAAGAAATCCGGCGAGATCGTCGGTCAGATAGTCGACATGCGGCTCATCGCGCCCTTCCAACTCCCAGTCCTCGCGAAACACCTCGCGCTGGCCTTCCGGCACCACCAGCACCGTGGTCATGCCGAGCGCATGCGGCGCCTCCAGATTGCGCGCGAGATCCTCGAACATGGCGGCCTTGGCCGCATCCACATCATGGCGCGCCAGGAAGCGTTCATAGGTTTTCGCGGCCGGCTTGGGCTCGAGCTCGGCGGCGACGATGTCGAACACGTCCTCGAAATGCTGATCGATTTCGAGCCGCCGCATCACCGCATCGGCGTGCTTGCGGGTGCCGTTGGTGAGGATGAGTTTGCGGCCCGGCAATTTCCCCAGCGCGGCGCCAAGCGCCGGATTGGGCTCGAGCGGCGAGTGATCGATCTGGTGGACGTATTCGAGATAGTCGTCTGGGTTGAGCCCGTGTTCGGTCATCAAGCCGCGCATGGTGGTGCCGTAGCGCTTGTAATAGTCCTTCTGCACCCGGAACGCCTCGTCCTTCGACACTTTGAGAAATTCGGCCACGTAGGCGCGAATGCGGTCGTCGACCTGCTGCCAGAGCAGATGATGCGGGTAGAGCGTGTTGTCGAGATCGAACACCCAGGTATCGATCTTGCCGAAACCGCGCGGCGTGGGACGGGAGGATTTCGGCACGCTCACTGTTCCTTGAAACGCACGACGGTCGCGGGCTGGCCACCGGTATCGATGACGGCAAAGCCGGCGGAATTCAATCCGCGCGCCGCGCAGTCCTTGTGATCGCTCAGCTCGAACTTGCCGTCGCGGGTGCAGAGCGCGACATTGCCGCCCCAGGACAGCGCCGCATCGTCCTGCCGGATCGTGCGGCCGTTGTCGTCGACCGCCTCGGCATAGCTGTAGAGCCGGTGCGGATCGCCGCGCAGGTCCGGCCGCAGGCATTGGCCGGCCGCCACGCGATACCAGCCGCGGGTGACGATCGCACCCATCTCGACCAGGCCGAGCGCGGCCATCACCGGGTATTTGGTGTCGTTGCACCAGGAAAAGCCGATGCCCTCCGGATTGCTGGCGGCATTGAGCAGGGTATCGAAAAAATCCGGCTTCGATATCGCGTCGGCCGGCAACTTGCGCTCGTTCAAGAATTTCATCAGCGCGGCTTGCGTCTTGGCGCCCTGCACGCCGTCGATCGGATAGGCGTCGTAGCCGGCGATCGCCAGCAGGCGCTGGATGCCGGCCAGACGCGCCTGCGCGTCGTCGTAGTCGGCTTCTTCCGCAAGATTGACCGCCGGGCCTTTCGGCGAATCGGACGGCTGCGCGGCGGTGAACCGCGCTTGCTGGCTCACCGGACAGCCGCGCGCATTGGCGATCTCAAAATCGCCGTCGCGAATGCACAGCTCGGCATGTCCGGCTTGCGGCATCGGCGCGCTGCCGTAGACCGGCGGCGTGCGCGCATGCACATAGACCATGTCGGCATCGAGCGCGCCGTCCACGACCTGGCGGCAGGCGCCGGGATCGATGCGGAACCAGCCGCGGGTCGCGACATTGGCGCGTTTTTCCAGCCCGATCGCCGCATCCACCCGATAGCTTGTGCGATTGCACAGCGTGAGCTCGGCGTAAGCCGGGTGTGCGGCCAAGGCCGCGCACAACCCCGCAAGGCTGCAGATCAACCGGCGAATCATCCGGCCATGCTAGAGCGCATCCAATGAGCGCGAAACCGATACCCGTTCCGCTCGTCCCCGCGAAAGCGGGGAGCTATTTTTCGATCGGAAAGCCGACGATGCTGCCCCATTCGGTCCATGAGCCGTCATAAATCTTGATGTTGCCGAGGCCGAGCACATGGGCCAGCGCGACCCAGGCGAGCGTGGCGCGATGGCTCAGCCGGCAATAGCAGACGACATCGTCGAACTTGGCAGGCGCGATTCCGGCCGCGGCCAGCACGCCCCGAATCTCGTCCGGCGACTTGAATGAATCGTCCTGGTTGAGAAACTGCTTGAAATAAAGATGCACTGCACCGGGAATGCGCCCCGAGCGCTCGGCGCCATGGTCGAAGGCGAAGGAATAGTCGGCGACGCGCTTGCCCTCGTATTCTTCCGGCGAGCGCGCATCGAGCAGCAGCCGTCCGGGCTTCTTAAGATTGTCGCGCACGTTGTCGCGGCCGACGCGCGTCGACGCGTTACCGGCCGGCGCGGGATAGGCAACCGGAGAAAAGCGCGCAACCTCGCGCGTGAGCGGCCGGCCTTCCGCCAGCCATTTGCGGCGCGCGCCGTCGAGCAGGCGAAGGTCGCGATGCCCGGCCATGGTGAAAGCCCAGAAGGCATAGGTGCCGAATTGCACCGGATCGCCGGTGAGCACGACGGTGGTATCCGGCCCGATGCCCATGCCGCCGAACAGGCGCGCCATGGCTTGCGACGAAATGAACTGGCGGTCGGTCTCGTGCCAGCACGCCGATTTCCAGTAGACCCAGGCAGCGCCGGGGATATGGCCCTCGCGGTAGGTCTTGTCGTCGTCGCGCGAGCAGACCTCGATGATGCGCAGATTTTGATCCGCCAGATGATCTTCGAGCCATGCGGTGGTGACGAGTGGCGATGGTGCCATCGCCACTTACCGGTGCATCAGCGTGCCGACGCCGTGGTCGGTCAGCAATTCGAGCAGCACGGCGTGCGGGATCTTGCCGTCCATGATGACGACGCCCTCGACGCCCTGGTCGAGCGCATAGATGCAGGTCTCGACCTTGGGGATCATGCCACCGGAGATGGTGCCGTCGGCGATCAGGCGGCGCGCGTCGGCAACCGACAGGTCGGTGATCAGGTTTTTGTCCTTGTCGAGTACGCCGGGCACGTCGGTGAGCAGCAGCAGGCGCTTGGCCTTGAGCGCGCCGGCAATGGCGCCGGCGAAAGTGTCGGCATTGACGTTGAAGGTGCCGCCGCTCGCCGAGGTCGCCACCGGCGCCAGCACCGGGATCATCTCCTTGCCGAGCACGTGGTTGAGCACGGTGAGGTCGACCTTCTCCGGCTCGCCGACGAAACCGAGATCGACCACCTTTTCGATATTGGAATCCGGATCGACCACGGTGCGCGTCACCTTGCGCGCCTGCACCATGTTGCCGTCCTTGCCGCAGAGCCCGATCGCCTTGCCGCCGGCGGCGTTGATGTAGCTGACGATCTGCTTGTTGATCGAGCCGGCCAGCACCATCTCGACGATCTCGACGGTGGCGGCATCGGTGATGCGCAGGCCGGCGGCGAATTCGGATTTGATGCCGAGCTTCTTGAGCATGGCCTCGATCTGCGGGCCGCCGCCGTGCACCACCACCGGATTGATCGCGGTCTGCTCGAGCAGGACGATATCGCTGGCGAAGTCGCGCGCGGTTTGCTCCTGGCCCATGGCATGACCGCCGTATTTGACGACGACGATCTCCTCGTCATAGCGCTGCATGTGCGGCAGCGCCTCCGACAGGATGCGCGCCTGCGTCTGCGGGTCGATCTTTTGCAGATCAGATTTGGGGGCTTTGCTCATCGCGCCGGCCTCAATGGATTGCGAGCGGTTCTAGCCGAGTGGCCGCCAGCCGACAATGAGTCAGCGCTATCTTTCGGGCACAACAGCGTTTTAGGCCGTGGATGCGGTTTGTCGAGAGCCTCCTACTGGAGCTTCTCGGACTTGGCGCTAGCGGAAGCGCGCGATGTAATAGGTGAGATCGAGAATCTGCGTGTCGTTGATCGGAGCGAGCACCTCAGCCATGACTGAGTCGTAGCCATGCCGGGCGTTATCTGAACGAAAACGAAGGAGTTACTCCAGATGATTGAGATAAGCCGCGATGGCTGCAATTTGTGACTTGGTCAGATTGTGCGCAATCGGTTGCATGATGGCTGATGAGTCCGGGTTTTTCGGATCCTGACCCCGCTCTGAGCTCCAGTTCACCAATTTGTTGAAGATGTAGTCATGCAGTTGACCTGCTAAACGAGGAAATTCTCCGTTACCTTTAGCCTCTGGACCGTGACAGGAAGCGCATGGCGGCACCTGGACATCGGGAAAGCCTTCCTCGTAGATTTTTTTCCCAGTGGCTACGAGTTCCTTGGGAGCGCCGCCCAAGGGTTTTGGATTGAGATCATGAAAATGCTTGGCAAGAGCCGTTTGCATCGCCGGGTTCAAAACATGCGCTACGTTGTACATATATTTATTTTCCCGCCGGCGCTCGATAAAGGCCCGTAACTGGTTCTCGAGGTACTCGGTTTGTTGTCCCGCGAGTCGTGGGATCGGAGTAGATCCATGAAAACCTTGCCCCGACACCCCGTGGCACGTTTTGCAATATTCTATCTTGGCCTGAAGGGCTTGCGGCGAAAAGTCGGCCTTAACCGCGTCTTCCGCTCGACCCGGTGCGGAAAGGACAATTGCTAGAATTGCCGTTGGCAACGCCAATCGCATGCTCCTGCCCTTCATAATCCGATCTCCGATGCCTTCGAGATTCTAGAATATCTCAGCCGAAATTCGCTACACTAGGCTCGTTCACTTTACAAAACTGAGGTACGACGCGAGGGCATCAATTTGGTGAGGAGACAATGTACTTGCAATTCGAGGCATTGGAGGCTCTGCGGCCGCATGATATCCCTCGCCCCATTGCTCGAGTTTCTGTTTCAAATAGTAATACGACAATCCTCCTAGACGAGGTATTTGTCGAATGCCCTCAGCATTCGGACCATGACAAACAGCGCAGGACACAGTATTGGAATCCGGATTCCCGTGTTCGTATAACGCTCTTCCTGTGGCTGCGAGTTCCTTATCTCCATCGTTGGCGACTTGAGGGGGCAGCGTTGAAAAATAAATCGCCAAATTGCGCATCGTCATGGGGCTGAGATTCGCCGCGGCACCCCACATATATTGTTTTGAAAATGGATTGTCGCGTGTGTGCTTGCGAAAACTCAAAAGCTGGTTCTCAATATATTGGGGTCTCTGCGCGGCCAATCGTGGCGCGGCCCCATAACCTTGCGCCGTTTCTCCGTGGCACCACGTGCAATTCCGGAATTTGACGGTCCCCATGTCCCCTGCCAACGAGGGGACAGCAGAGGCAACGAGTGCCAGGACCGCTATTTTTGACCTGACGAATTTCATCATCTGAGCTTTCACACTTTATGCCTTGGGCCAATCGACGACATGTTAAACGCGAGAGGTCACTGCAGATAACTGACGTAGGCCGCGACTTCTGCAATTTGTGACTTGGTCAAGTTGTGCGAAGTCGGGAGCATGACGGCTGATATGTCTGGGTGTTTCGGGTCCTGACCCCGCTCTTTGTTCCAGTTCACCAATTTGTTGAAGAAGTAGTCATGGAGCTGACCTGCTAAACGCGGAATAGCATCTTGCCCCTTAGCTTCCGAGCCGTGACAGGCCATACACGCGGGAACATTCGTTTCGGGAACGCCCTCCTCGTAAATCTTTTTTCCCATGGCTACGAGCTTCCTTGGAGCACCCCCCAACGGCCTAGCGTTGAGACCCCTAAAATGCTTGGCAAGAGCCGCTCGCGTCGCCGGGCTCAGGACGTGCGCCACGTCGTACATATATTTATTTTCCCGCCGGCGCTCGATAAAGGCCGCTAACTGATTCTCGATGTACTCGGTTTGTTGTCCCGCGAGTCGCGGGATGGGAAAGAATCCACGATAACCTTGCCCCGATAAGCCGTGGCACGTTTTGCAATATTCAATTTTGGCCGGAAGGGCCCCCTTCGACCGATCGGCCCTGTCTAAGTCTTTCGCTTGACCTGCGGCGGAGAAGGCAATTGCTAAGATTGCCGTTGGTAACGCCAATCGTATGCTGTTGACCTTCATAATCTAGCCTTCGCGCTTATGTTCCGTGTTGTGAGTTAGCGGCATCTAGAAAGCCCGCTGATTACATCGCGAACCAGACATAGCCAAACAGTGTATTTTTGTCGTGGGCGAAGACCGTGTCCCCATCGAACTTGTTGTAATAGGTGTATTGCAGACCGACGCGCACATTAGCCCACGGCCACCCTGGCGCCTGGCTGGAAATGAACGGGATGTAGGCGATCTCGGCAATATAGCCGCTCGTGTCGCCGGCAAAGAAAGTCGCGTCCGTAGATCCCCATGTATCGAAATACTGACCTGTGACCACGATTCTGTTGTCGTTGCCATAGGCCAGTGAGGCCAATGCCTTGAACGTATTCAACGTATTTGTAGGATTGTCCGAACCGCCGTTGGCAAAAGTAGCGTCAAGAGTTTGGTTCTCGTGGATGTAAGACGCACGCAGCGTGATCCAATAATTCGGTCCCTGGTATTGATACTGCGAGTCGAAGCCGATGTCGTTGTACCGATCGGTTTGAGGAAACGTATCACTATTATAGAAGCCACTCGCATCGGGGATGAGCGTCCACGGATGGACGCGTGCGGACATTCCGAAGGCCCCAAACTCAAGCCAGTGATTTCCCCAATGCGGTTCGACGGCTACGCGCCAATACGGCGCGATGCCATTAGTAAGTCCAGGCCCTGCAAAGGGATCCGCGCCCAATGCTGCTTGGGTTTTGGGATTGAGCGTTCGGTAACCGGACAATTCCAAATAAACCAAATTATTGATCCAAACGTAACCGCCAACACCCATCGAATGCGCGGCAAGAGCACCGTCAATAAAAGTTGAAGCGAATGGCCCGGGCGCAACATTCGAAACAGCATACGCGCCGGGATATGACCAAGCAGGCGTAGTGTTCCACGGGTCTTGGACGCTCGGGTTGTTATTCGCAGTAATGCCAAAGGTAACAGGCATCCCGCCTATGCTGGCGGTGTTGGCATAGCGGACATCCAGCTGATCCCACGTCCATAATTTACTTGCGTACGGGTCGGCAGGATCTAGTGCTGCAGATCCAAACGAAGCGTTCGTGTACGTCACCTGCGCGAAGGCGCCGATATGATCGGTAATTGCGCCACCGTAGAAAAAGCTAACCGGAGAAACGACGACGTTGTCATTACAATTGTATGGCCCGCATGGCGGATTCTGCGACGCTTGCGTGTGCGTAAAGCCGATGATGGTCATCATCGAAATTGGCGGCGCATAAGGATGGTCTTGGCTATTGTCTTGGCTGGTGTCGGACGGCGCCTTTGTTGGCAGATCCGATCCCCACTTCTTTGTGTATGCCGCGAGGGCTTTCGTCGAATCACTTTGTGAAGGAAAAAGTGTTGACCGGTATTTGCCACCACCCGCCGTATAGCCATTCAACTTGAATAATCGGCCGTAGGGGGTAAGCCCGGGAAAATCGGTGTGACAGGTGCCGCAGGGCTGGCCGGTCTGCCGCGCGAAGCTCGGCAACGCGTTGGCGGTGGGGATTGTGCCAAACGTCACGGCGC
>Ga0097691_1001084_pt1 | contig 12021 bp, 8 predicted proteins | sample NGESurdeep072012_8_FD_72858 | JGI IMG/M metagenome (GOLD analysis project Ga0097691, IMG submission 72858) | Arctic peat soil microbial communities from Barrow, Alaska - NGEE Surface sample 210-1 deep-072012 | ecosystem: Environmental > Terrestrial > Soil > Wetlands > Peat ...
GACGTTCGTCGATGGATTGCTGCATGCGCGCGACCTGATCCGAGAGCGTCTGCACCTGGGTTTGCAGTTGGATGATTTCCTTGCTGACGCCGAAGGCGGGATACACGCTCGCGAACAGGATGGCGACGATGGCCAGACCGGATATGTGGTTTCGAACTCGCATAGATAGGTTTCCTGATTGGAAGATTGCCGTCTTGAAAAGACTATCGTAAATCGCGAAGGTCATCAGGGTGGAGTATTGGTTCCTGCCTCGCCGCTACGCGGCTCGGGTCATTCCTGGCCACTGCACCCGGGGCTTGCGCCCCGGGCTAGCTACGCAGCCTCCGCTACGCGGATGGTGTGTTGCATAAGGGAAGCGGCGCAGGTCGTGCAGGCGCCGCTCCTAAGCCAACGACAACCGCCCGTTACTTCGAGTAAGCGAAGTGGGCGCGGCGGTTCTGCTGCCAGCAGGCTTCGGTGCTCGCGGTACAGAACGGTTTCTCCTTGCCGTAGCTGATGGTGCGCATGCGGGTTGCCGGCACACCTGCCTGAACGAGTGCCTGCTTGGCCGCCTGGGCGCGATTCTCGCCCAGCGCCAGATTGTATTCGATTGACCCGCGCTCGTCGCAGTGGCCCTCAATAACAAAATTCATGTTGGGATGCTGCTGCAGGAAACGCGCGTCCGCCTGGATCACGGACTCGTCCTGCGACGTCATGTCGTAGCTGTCGTAGTCGAAGAACACGTCTTTGACGTTCTGCGAGAACAGGCGCGCATTGCTTTCGTCGCCTGTCGAACTGCTGGTCGGAGGCGGAGCCGCGGAAGCAGGAGTCACGGTGATGCGAGCCGTGGCTTCCTTGGTGCCCGTGTCATTCTTCGCCACCAGGCGATACGTGGTGGACTCGGTGGGCGTGACCTTCATCGAGCCGATAGGGTCAACCTTGCCGATACCGTCTATCGTGACGTCGCTGGCGAAGTCGGTCGCCCACGTTAACGTCGAGGCCTGGCCGGCGGAGATGGTATTGGGATTCGCGGTCAGCATCGCGGTAGGCGCCGGCGGCGGAGCGGGCGGTACCGGGGTAGGCGGCGTCACTTTCTTCTTGGCGCAACCAGCCGCCGCTATGACCACAACCATTGCAAGAACAACCTGGAACCACTGAATCCGTCGTATTTTCAAGTTCGTTCCTCCATCGCGAGAGCACTCGCTTCGGTTCCGGTGCAGGGCGGAGTGTGCTCCTTCCGCTCGTTCGCTATGTCTGCGAAGTAATCTATTTGAAACTCCAGTTAGGCTGCGAATTGTCGCCGCCCGTCGTCAATTGACGCGCCTGGCTGCCATCCGCCAGCATGCTCCAAATTTGAGTCTTGCCGCTGCGGTTCGACTGGAACACGACATGCCGGCCATCAGGCGACCAGGACGGAAAATCATTGCGTCCGCCGTCGTGGGTGAGTTGTACCCACTGTTTGGAGGCTACATCCATTACATAAATGTCGCTGGCGCCGGGCGCACCCGGTCCATAATGGCGCACCCAGGCGAAGGCCAGGAACTGTCCGTTGGGCGACCACGAGGGTGAAACCGCATAACCCTGGTCGGTCATGCGAGCGACATTGGTCCCGTCCGATGCCATGGTGTAAATCTGCGGTAAACCGGTGCGTCCGCTGACCCACGCGATCTGGGCGTTCGTCTTGGGATTCCATGTAGGCGAGACGTCGGGCCCCTTGGTGTTGGTCAACCGCCTGACTTCGCCGCCGGAAACATCGACAACGTAAATTTCTGAGTCGCCTGAGCGGGACGAGGAAAACGCCAGCGACTTGCCATCCGACGACCACGCGGGCGAGAGGTTGGTGCCCCCAAAGCGAGTGAAATTCACCGGCCGATTCAGTTCCAGCGAATACATCAGGATTTGCCACTCGGCATTCGACACGCCAGCGTACGCAATGCGCGAACCATCCGGCGACGGATGCGGGGACAGGGCGATGGTACCGAGATGGGTGAGTTGTTTCTGGTTGGCGCCGTCGTAATCCATTTGCCAGATTTCTTTGGAGCCGCCGCGGCTGCTGACGAAGTAAATCTTGCTTTCCGCAATTCCTTGGATGCCTCCACCGAGACGGAAGATGATTTCATCGGCGAAGCGGTGAGCGACGAGGCGGGCGTTGTCTTCGGTCGCCGTCTCGCGGTACTGCTTGCCAAGTACCTGTGGCGACTGCGCGTTCTTGACGTCGAATAACCAGCCTTGCACCGCCAACGATCCACCCTGCACGCCTGCGTTGCCGAAAGCGAGCATGTTGGCATTGGGCGGCGGGGCGTCCCACTCCGCGAGTTTCACGTCCTGCGGCGTGCCTGGAGCGGAAAGCGGGTAGAAACTCGCCGAGACCATGTCGAAAATTCCGGCGGCCTGCAGATCGTTCCAAAGCGTCGTGCTAAAGGTCGTCGCCAGTTTCTTGGACTCAGGATCGTTGGCCGCAGGTTTGAAGTCAGGTACGGCGAGGCGAATCTTCTCGACTCCGAGGCCGGTACCGGTGCGAATCCAATCTTGAGGGGGAGCGCCGAATGCGGCGGTAGCGAAGAAGAGCGAGAGGAAGATTGCCGAGAGTCGTTTCATTCTTAAGTCCAGAATACCCCAGTGCCGTGCGATCAGAGTTCGTTTAAGAGGGAAAAAGAGTGCGTAAGAACCTCTGCCGCCCCTACGGGACTCGAATTTCTCTCCCGCCTGACCCAGGACTTAGCGCTGGGCTAAGCTCTGTCGTCCCGCGAGACGGGACTGGATTGTCGTGGGTTCTGGCTCAATTGATCTCCCCGGTCTGCACAGCCCACTCGTTCGACTTTGCTCAGAGCCTGCCCTGAGCGCAGCCGAAGGGGCAGGCTCTGTCGCTGCGCGACAAGGGTGGTGCACCCGGCAATTAGCTCGCGACTGCCGCTGCTTTGCGGCCTTGTTGCCGCGGCGCTCGCTTTTTACGTTCCCCAATCAACACCAGATTGTCAGGTATTCGCCAGGGGTTCTCATGGGTCACGCGCAACCCTCGAAATCCGGCCTTCCGCATCGCTTCGGACACTTCCTCTGGTTGGTAGCGGACGAAGTTGTCCCAAGCCAGAGTGACGAAGCGTAGACTCTCCGGCGAACGGAATGCGACCGCCAGGCGCCCACCGGGCTTCAACACCCTGGCGATCTCGCCAAGCGCCGCCCCAAGGTCAGGCCAGTAGTAGATCGTGTTTACGCATAGAACCTTGTCGAACATGGCGGCGGCAAAGGGCAGGTGGACGACGTCGCCCCGGCGCACGCGAACCCGCGCTTGCAGTTTCTTCTGCCGGATGAGATGGGCGGCGGCGGAGACCATGTCGGGGGAGCGATCAACGCCGACCACGCGTCCCCTGGGCATCCTGCTTGCCAGGGCCAGAAGCGAGTATCCGCCGCCGAAGCCGATATCCAAGACGCGATCGTCCGGTTCCGGATCGAGCAACTCGACGCTGTCGCGGATGAAATTCACGTTGGTGAAGTTGAGAAACGGGGCTACGAACAGCGAGCCGAACAGGCCAGAAGGGGAACCGAACTGGAAGCGGAGGAAATTGCTGAGGCACATCGAGGCCCTCGGGTGGCTTGCCCGCAAGCGAAAGGGCTGCCGGGCGAAATATATCACAGAGCACGGCAGAAGAGCCTACTGAGCGTTGAAAGGCTGGGCCAAGATCTGCCATCCTCGCAAGGCGGGGCTGGATTGTCGGGGGGGGCGCGCTCAATGATGTCCTCGGTCTGCATAGCCACTCCATTTGATTTCGCTCAGGGCAGGCTCTGTCGCTGCGCGACAAGGGTGGGCACCTAACAATGGAGGAACATGTCCCGCAAGGGACAGAAGAGCTTAGCCCAGCCTTTCAAGGCTGGGTACGGGTCTGGCTTTTGAAACCAATAGAGATTCAACTCGATCACTGGCGAGGCCTTCGGCAGAATTATGGGCGGTCAGTATTCAAGACGAATTGATCACTCGCCAGAAGATTTCTATGGGCTGATCGATCCTAAGACCTCGGATCTGACGCCCTAAGTTGAAACATACCTTGAGGATATGACTGCCGACATGGAGTACGACAACGAATAGTGGATTCTGGCACCCCGCGCGGCGGCGCTGTCCGTCGCGCCCGCGGGTGACCGTTTGTTGGTGGAAGCGCTGCGTGGGCTCGTTTTATAGATCGAGAGTCGAGGCTGGGACGGGACTCTTCCGCGACGACTTCAGCCGGAGCGATGCAAACTCGGGACATCTGCCGTCCCTACGGGACTTGGGCTTTTTAGGGGGGTGGCGATGACGCACTGCATCACCAGTTTGCCCTCTGCGTTCAATACCGCCACCGAGATGGTGTCGCGGTGGACATCCAGACCAACATACTTGATGCTATCCATCGGGTGTTCCTTTCGTCAGGCTTGGTTTACTGCTCATCACAGCAACCACAGCCTACTTCGAAAGGGGCGCCCTTTTATAATGCGTGGCCCAGACAACCAAAAAACTACTATGCGGGTGCCCCACTCAAGCCGGTTTTGCTTGAGTGGGTCCTTTCTTCCGTATCGTCCACCACGAAGCAATTTCAATCACTCCTTCTTCTCCAGAGACATAGTGACGATAACTGCTCCACGGCCAGTCTTCCGGTCTCTCGACGAGCCCTCGTGCGACCGGATTACGGTGGATGTATTTCAACTTCTCTGTGCGTTTGGCGCTACTCCAGACATTGAAATCGTAATACCGTGGCTGCCAGAAGTGTTCGCGACCAGCGATGAGGCGCCGCGCGACGGACTGTTTCAGGGCTTTCAGAGCAGTAGCGAGTATTGTGCGCTCAGGTTCGGTCACTAGAAGATGGACATGCTCGGGCATCACGACGTAGCCGATGACATCGAATCGGTAGCTGCGGCGGGTTTCCTCCAGAGAATGCTCGAAGATTCGTTTCGATTCTTCCGATTGAAGACAGGACTGACGACGATAACAACTGAAGGTGACAAAGTGAAAGTGGTGGGACTGCTGAAATCGGACGAGTCCCTTGGTCATGGTTGGAGATTACGTTCGCTGAATGACTGCGTCTGTGATGGTCGGCACCCGGCCTTGTGCTGGGGCTCGAGGGCAGACCCACACAAGCAAAACCGGCTTGTGTGGGGCACCCACTTCCCACGAACCCGCCGACGCTCCTGGTTACTTTAGTTTTCCCGCCTAGCCGATTTCTCTGGCACCTCCACCCGCCTCCGCGATACACATCCAACAGGGGACAGGATTCGTGTCCCTGCCCGTCGCCGCACCACCGTGCCACCCGCGCTCGATCTTTGACATCCCGCGAGCCTTGTGGATGAGTCGCAGGGTTAGATGCTGGTCCCAGTCGCCAGTTGCTACCTTCCCCTCGCTACGATTAGCGTCATATCATCCGCCTGTTCGCCACGGCTGAACTGCTGCACCTCGCGGAGAATGCCATCCAAGATTTCGGCTGCAGATTGCCACTGCTGCTTGCGAATCGCCGCAATCAAACGCTCTTCGCCGAACTCTTCGCTGTCGCCGTCCTCGCTTTCTCCCGCCTCGGAAATGCCGTCGGTATAAATCACCAAAACGTCGCCGGGAGCGAGTTTACAATCCACGACCTCGCAGTCCCATTCCTCAAACAACCCCAACACCGTCGCAGTCGCCCCGAGCCGCTCGACGTTGCCATTCGCTCGCATAAGAACCGGAGGATTATGCCCGCAGTTTACATAACGCAAGCGTCGGATCTCATCGTCGTAGACCGCGAAGAACATCGTCGCGTAATTGCTGGTCTCGGTGTTCTTGTAGAAGAGTCGATTGACCGAACGCAGCAGGTGAGGCACATCTTCCAGCGCCAGAGCATATTGGCCGCGCAGGTTGGCCTGAAGATTCGCCATCAGCAGCGCGGCTGACATTCCTTTTCCCGAGATGTCCGCCACAACCAGTCCCAGACGGCCAGAGCCAAAATCGAGGAAGTCGTAGTAGTCGCCGCCGACGGCGCGCGTCTGAATGCATTTACCGGCGCAGTCCAGCGTCTTCAGCGAAGGCGCCTGCTGCGGCAAGAGCCGGCTTTGCACCTGGCGAGCGATCTGCATTTCCTGCTCGCTGCGACGCTCTGCCTCCATGGTTTGGGCCATCTTCTCCGCCAGCGCGATGCTGCGCATGGCAATGCCAGCCTGGCTGGCGACCGACGCGAGCAAACGCTTGTCCATCGCGGAATATGACTCTTCCGAGAGCCGCGGTCCGAGCACAGCTAACCCTTGCAATTGCCCATTGCTAGAACCGCAGATCGGCACGAGACATTCCGGATCCAGCGGCGCAAGCTGGGTTCCATACATTTCCTCCGGCATCAGCTCCAACGGTCCGCCGCGTTCCGCCAAGTCCGCAATTTCCGGCGAAGAGTTGGAGAGCGTCATCGCTTCCGGCGGCGGATTTCCGGCGTACGCGACGAGCTGCCCGTTGCTGGCTTCCAGGTAAACGAACATCGAACGCGGATGCAATGCGTCCCCGATGTTCTGCTGGAGAAGCTCTGCCAGCCCTTCGCGGCTGCTGACATTCAGGGTCTTCGCGGCTAGGTTCTCCAGTATCTGCTGCGCGTCGTAGGAGCTGCGGAAGAATGCTCGGTCGAGCCGCGTCCGCACGCGACGATGAACTTGTGTCGCGCCAGTGATCAGCAACACGCCGAAGGCTGCGCCCACGGGTATCGCTGCCCTCGATCCGGCGGAGAAGTGGCGCGAGAACGCCTGCCCGAACCAGAACGTCAGACCCACCGAAACCGCAAGAATCAGGAAGACGAATCCGCGCTCCACGACAAAGTATCTTGCGCTCCGTTTCAGCAGTACCGGAACGTCCATTACACGATGCTTCACCACCGCGTAGATCGAGCGTGCGAGGCTCTTGGTGTCGCCGGCGCCTTGTTTGGCGCGAAACCAAGGCGTTAAGACCAAGGGCTGTGATTGTCCCGGGCGCCGCACGGTTAGGGTCACTGTGTCTCCGGGTTGCGACCTCAGCCACGTGCGATTCTCCAATCCGTTCCACGCCGATGCGGAAAACGCGCTGCTTCCATTAATCGCGACGATGAGGTCCTTCGTCTTCAATCCCGCCTTTTCTGCTGGGCTGTTCGGGTGCACGTCGTCAATCTCAACTCCGGCGGAAGAGTAGAATGCGTCGATCCCGATTTCGACCTGCGTTGCCTGCAGTGGACGGCGAACGTAGTACATCCACGCTGCGCTGTAGAGAAGGGTCATCGCCGCGAGCAGGACCGCGGCGGAGTACTGCAGCGGCAGGTAATTGCGACCGCGCGTTGCGGTCAATGCTTCGCGGCTTGTGGTTGTGGTGCTCATGGTTGCGCCTAAAACCAACCACAGTGTAGTTCAATCACAGATGCACATTCAGCACTTGTCGTCAGGGGTTTTCCAGAAAGCGAACCAACTGCTCGCGCGTCCCGTTGGTTGCGCTGCGCCTTCTTTGACTTCCCGGCTACCGCCCTCTTGGCACGGCAGTTTCACCTGTCTTTATGCGCTCGGAGGATGGACGTGGTCTTGAGCCGACGTGCGACGGCTTTCGACTTCGTTGGGCAGATTGAAATGAAAACTTGCGCCCCGCTCAGAGTTGGAAGTGGCCCACAAACGCCCTCCATGAGACTCGATAATCGAGCGGCTGATTGGGAGTCCCATACCGGTACCGTGAGCCTTCGTAGTGAAGAACGCGCTGAAGATCTGTTCGGGCTGCTGCAGCGGCAATCCGATGCCAGTATCGCTGACCGAGATCATCAACTGGCCATCCTTGACTCGTTGCGACCTCATCGTAAGTTCACGTGCGGTAGATAGGTCCTTCATCGCCTCGATGCCGTTGAGCATCAGGTTCATGAATACCTGCTGCAACTGAATGCGGTCCGCCATAACCTGCGGAAGGTCCCCGGCTAGGTCGGAACGGATCGAAATCGAATACCGGCTCGCCTCATTGCGCAGCAGGACAACCATTTCTCGAATGAGCTCATTTAGATCGACTATTTCCCGCTGAACAGCGCCCTTCTTGAAAAGCAAGCTGATGCTGTTAATGATGTCGGCTGCGCGAATGACGTCGTTTACGATTCTTGCAGCGGCTGCGCGCGCCTCTGCGATATCGGGGTCAGCGCGCTCCAGCCACCGCAAACAAGTCCGGCCGTCGGTGACTGCCGCGGTAATCGGCTGCTTAATCTCGTGCGCCAGGGAAGCGGTAAGCTCGCCCATCGTCGTCACCCTATTTATGTGCGCGAGATCCGCCTGGGCCTGACGCAATCGTTCGCGTTCTTCACGCGTCAGCTTGCGTTCAATGGCAATGCCGGCGAGGTGGGTGGCCATTTCCAGGGCGCGGGACTCAGCTGGGCTCGGACTGCCCGGTTCGCGGTAATACATGGCAAACGAGCCCAGCGCCTTACCCGAATGGGCAAGTATGGGGGTGGACCAGCAGGCGCGGAGCCCATAGAGCTCGGCCACGTCTCGGTACGCCTCCCAGAGCGGATCCTGGAGAATGTCGGTGACGACAACAGGTTCTCTGCGGTACATGGCGGTGCCACATGATCCCGCCTTCGGTCCGATGCAAAGGCCGTCGATGGCCTTGGTGTAGGGCCCGGGAAGGCTGGGGGCCGCGCCGTGCCGCATGTGCTGCCCGTCCTCGTCGAGAAGCAGGACGGAGCAAAGCACGTCAGTAAATTGGGCTTCCACAACGCACACCAGGCTCTCCAGTATTTCCTCCAGCGGAGCATCGCGCGCTATCATCTCCAAAATGCGGTTCTCTCCATCACGAAGCGCCTCCGCCAGCTTGCTCTCGGTGATATCCGTCACCGCTCCCACGAATTCAAAGTTATCCGATTCGTAGTTTGTTGAGGGATGACCTACAACTCGAACGTACTTCACCGAGCCATCCGGCACAAGCAGTCGATGTTCAAAATCAAAAGCCTTCCTATTCCCTACTGCTTGATCGAGAGTCTCTCGGACGAAGGCTCTGTCCTCGGGATGGGTTCGCTGCAGTATGACTTCCACAGTAGGTTTGTTGGCTGGGTCGTACTCAAGAATTCGAAACGTTTCGTTTGACCAGACGATATGCCCACTGGAAACGCTCCAGCCGAAACTGCCGGTGTGGCTCACTCTCTGTGCTTCCGCTAAATAGGCCTCGCTCCGCAGCAGTGCCTCCTCGGCGCGCTGACGTTGGAGGATCTCCTTTGTCAGCTCGCTGTTGGCGGTCGTCAGTTGGCTGGTCCGCTCTACGACACGTTGCTCGAGTTCCTCATTCAGGCGCTTGATTTCAGCCTTAGCTTGTTTGTGCCCCGCGGTTTCGATAACATCCCAACCCCCGCGCCGCTTTGTTACCGCAAACTGGTGTGTTCGCACCACATCCAGGATTTCAGCAGCTCCGCATGCCGCGAGCGGGTAGGTGCATAGCACCGCCAGGCGCTGATTAGCGACAGCCTGGTTGAGTGACTCTTCGTATTCGCAGAAGTCCTTCCAGTCCTTCTTTTCGAGCCAGGCAGTATCTCCCGTAACCCTTACGCCGGCGTAACCTCTGGCCGAAGCACGCGCGAGTTTCTCATTCCAACCGCGAATGACTCGATTGAGATCGAACGTACCATCCTGCAAGTACCAGTCGCGAGCCGCGACAATCTCTATGCTCTCGTCAGCCGTTCCGACTGAAAAACACATGGTCACCATTGCCGGCACGGGGGCAGGAAAATCAACCGGGGCGCTAATTCCGAACCTCTGCCTCCACAAGGGGTCTTTGCTTTGCGTCGATCCCAAGGGTGAATTAGCGCGGATTACAGCGGCAAGGCGAGGGCAGGGTGGTGGCGGAGTTACCGGGATGGGGCAGGATGTGTATGTCCTCGACCCGTTCAAGATTACCGGGATTGAAAGCGCGTCCTACAACGTCTTTGATGAAATGGCCCGGATCGCTGAACAGGACATCGATGCGCCGGTCAGTTATGCGGGGAAGGTGGCCGAGGCTCTGGTCGAGATCACCGGACGCGATCCTTATTGGGACACGGCTGCGCGTCGAATTCTGATGGGCTTGATCCTCTATGTTTTTCAGGGGCCGGCGGAAAAGCGCAATCTGGTCCAGGTGCGGCGCCTTTTGATGGAGGGCGACAAGGAAGGTTTCGAGGCCGGGGTGAGAGGCGGGTATATCAGCCGGAAGAACAACGATCCATTCGACGCCATGCTGGTGACGATGCAGCACTGCCCGCCCGGACCTTACCGGGACACGATTGCCTTCGCGGCGGGATCATTGTTGCAGATGGGGCCTAATCAACTGGGTTCGGTTTTATCGACGGCGCAGGAACATACCGCCTTCCTCGATCTCCCCGAAATAAGGCGCATAAGCCTGTCGTCTGATTTTCTGCTGGAGGAGCTCAAAAACCGGCCGATGTCGGTTTATCTGTCCATCCCGCTCAACGCGGTTTCCGGTGTGGCGGGGCGGTGGCTGAGGATGTTCGTGCTGCTGCTGATCGACATGATGATGCGGGTCCAGAAAGCGCCGAAACCGCCGATCCTGCTGGCGATCGACGAATTCCCGAGCCTGGGCAAGCTGGACGGGATCGAGGTCGTAGCACCAGGCCTGCGCAGCTACGGTGTGCGGTTCTGGGTGGTTGGGCAGGACATCGAGCAGTTCCGCAAGGTGTACCCGGATTCGTGGAACACTCTCATCGGCGGGGCTGAGGCCGTGCAGTTCATGGGCATCAAAGACCCCGAGACGGTCAAGATGGCGGTCGAGTTCCTGAACAGGCACGTCATCCAGAGGCAGGAAGGCGAGGGGCAATTCCGCCGGAACGTGGCGGAAGAACGGAACCTGCTGGACCCGGACCAGGTTTCGCAGATCCTCTATAAGGCGCGGAAAAACCAGATCATCTGGCGCGGCGACCGGCGGCCGATGATGCTGAAGGTGACGCCTTATTTCGAGTATATGCCGTGGTGGTATTACAGCGCCGACACGCGCTACCCGGAAAAGTGGAACCGGCAGATTTGGCGGTCCGGCAAGGTGAAGCCATATCGCCTGCCGAGCTATAAGGACTACTTGCCGCCCTCTACGCCGCCAAAGTTGCCGCCAAAACCCCCGACGCCGCCATCAGTAAAACCGCCGGGAACTTTGCTGCCGCCGCGTCCAGGGGCTGGCCCGGCTGATAATATCGTGACCAGGCCGACGCTTCCCCAGGAGATATTAGACCTGTCGCCTGATGAGTTCTGGCGGAGAATGGACAAGATGGGCAATGAAATCAGGGGCGACAAAATCGGGGACGGGCCGAAGCCTGTCCCGGTTCCTCCCGCACGGCAAAGGCCACGCCTGCCGGCGGAAATTCTGGAGGTCCTGAATCCGCCGCCGGTCCATGGCGTCGTCGAGCTCGATCCGATTGACGAGCTGGATGCCATGATCGGGCTGGAGTCGGTGAAGACGCAGGTAAAGAAAACTGTCAGTCTGATCCAGCTCGGCAAGGCGCGGGACGCAGCCGGTCTGCCGCGTCTGGAGCTGACGCACCATCTGGTTTTCGCCGGCAATCCTGGGACGGGAAAGACGACGGTGGCGCGGATCATCGGCCGGATTTACAAGAACATGGGCCTGCTGAAATCCGGGCATCTGGTCGAGGTCGATCGTGGCGATCTGGTCGCCAGCTTCATCGGCCAGACGGCGCCGCTGGTCAAGGAAGTCGTCGAGCGGGCGACGGACGGGGTGCTGTTCATCGATGAGGCTTACAGCCTCGCTCCGGAAACGCCCGGAACGGCGGATATGTTCGGGGCGGAGGCTATTGCGACGCTGCTCAAGCTGATGGAGGACCGGCGCGAACGGCTTGTCGTGATCGCCGCCGGTTATAGCGCGGAGATGGAGCGGTTCATTAATTCCAATCCCGGACTGGCTTCGCGCTTCAAGAAGCGGATCGACTTCCCCGATTACACAGCGACTGAACTGATGGAGATTTTGCAGAATATCTGTATTGCCGCGAAGTGTCAGATGTCGATGGACGCGATGCGTAAAGCTGCGTCGGTCTTGATGAAGATTGACCACGCGCAGAACCCCGGCAACGGGCGGTGCGGAATCTGGTC
>Ga0097691_1002564_pt1 | contig 12019 bp, 5 predicted proteins | sample NGESurdeep072012_8_FD_72858 | JGI IMG/M metagenome (GOLD analysis project Ga0097691, IMG submission 72858) | Arctic peat soil microbial communities from Barrow, Alaska - NGEE Surface sample 210-1 deep-072012 | ecosystem: Environmental > Terrestrial > Soil > Wetlands > Peat ...
GCTGCAGGCGCCGGCGTTCTCGTCGTTTGTCGGCGGCGGCGGCCCCATCATTCCTGGACCGATGTTTCCGTTCGTCTTCATCACCATCGCGTGCGGCGCGATTTCGGGGTTTCACTCGCTGATCGCGTCGGGCACGACGCCCAAGATGGTCGACAAAGAGAGCGATATCCGGCCGATCGGCTATGGCGCGATGCTCTGCGAGGGATTCGTCGGCGTGATGGCGCTCATCGCGGCGACCTCCCTTCACCCCGGCGATTACTTCGCCATCAACACGTCCGTGCCCGTGTTCCATAACCTGGGGATGGCCACGGTGAACCTCGACGCGCTGGGCCGGGCGGTCGGCGAGAACGTCGTCGCGCGGCCCGGCGGCGCGGTGTCGCTCGCGGTCGGCATGGCGCAAATCTTCAGCGGCCTGCCCGGCATGCGCGGGCTGATGGCCTACTGGTATCACTTCGCCATCATGTTCGAGGCGCTGTTCATCCTCACGACGATCGACGCGGGCACGCGCGTCGGCCGGTTTCTGCTGCAGGAGTTCGTCGGCCGCCTCTGGAGCCCGTTCGCGGAGGCCGAATGGTTGCCGGGGTCGCTCGCCTCGACGACGCTGATGGTGCTCGGCTGGGGGTACTTCATCTGGACCGGCAGCATCAACACGGTCTGGCCGATGTTCGGCATCGCGAATCAGTTGCTCGCGGCCGTCGCGCTGGCGGTCGGCACGACGATCCTCATCAACATGGGCCGCGCGAAGTACGCGTGGATCACGTTCCTGCCGCTCTGTTTCGTGGCGGTGACGACGCTGACGGCCGGCTTCATGACCGTCCGGGACAGTTTCTGGCCGATGGCGGTGGGCGCGAACCCCGCGCTGCACGTGCAGGGCTACGTCAATTCGATCTGCACGTCCATCATGATGGTGTGCGTGGTCATCATCCTCGCGGCCGCCGCGCGCCGGTGGGTGATGGTGTTCACCGGACGCATCCCGACGCTGGGGGTGTCGGAGGGGTAGAAAATGAGATCTGCCACCCTCGCCGTCGTGCTCTTCGCCGCGTCGCTCGGCGTGCCGGCGGCCGCACCGCAGACGCAGCCGCCCTCGTTCACCACCGCCACGCGCACCGTCGCCGTCTACGCGACGGTCACGAATGCGCGGGGACGCCTCGTGCCAGATTTGTCGCGAGACGATTTTGCGATCGACGACAACGGCAAGCGGCAGGTGCTGACTTTGTTCTCCAACGACATTCAGCCGATCACGGTCGTCATGCTGCTCGACCGCAGCAGCAGCATGCTGCCGAATTTCGACCTCGAGGAGCAGGCGGCGGAAGCCTTCGTCCGCGCGATGGGTCCGGCCGACAAGGCGCGCATCGGCAGCTTTTCGACGCACATTCAGGTCGATCCGCCCGAGTTCACGTCGGATCGTGACGCGCTGCTGAAGATTCTCCGGACCGAACTGCAGAAAGAAGGACCCACGCCCCTCTGGAATGCTGTGGACACCGGCATCGACAAACTCCTGCTCGAGCCGGGCCGGCGCGTCGTGCTCGTGTTCACCGACGGCGTCGACATGCCGATGAACTTCAGCAACCACAACAAGTCGTTGAAGGACGTGATGAAGCGCGCCGAGGAAGAGAACGTGATGGTGTACGCGATCGGGCTCGCCGGCGAGAACGGCATGCCCGCCAGCGCCCCACGCGGCGGCGACCGGAGCGGCCGCGGCGGAATGGGTCCGGGCGGCTTCGGGGGCCTCGGCGGGCGCGGCATGGGCGGGTACAGCAGCGGCCGCCCGCAGATGGAGAAGCCGGACGAAGGGCTGCCGAAGATCGCGGCAGCCACCGGCGGCGGCTACTTCGAGCTGACGTCGACCAGCGCGCTTGCGTCAACGTTCGCGCGCGTCGCCGACGAGCTCCATCACCAGTACGCGCTCGGCTTCGCGCCGGAGAAGCTCGACGGCAAGCTGCACGACCTCACCGTACACCTGTCGCAGCCCGATCTGATCGCGCGGGCGCGCAAACGCTACCTCGCCTCGAAGGTCCTCGGTTCCCCGTAGTCGCGCCGCGGCGACGCAAGCACAACAGCAATAAGGCGTTAGCTCTCATCGAACGCCGAACATCGTTTCCTCGTCTAACGATGTTAATATTGTGAACAGTGTTCACATACTAAGGTTCGAGGACATCCATGGGCATCAAAGAACGACATGAACGCGATCGCGAGGCCGTGAGCCGCGCCATCCTCGACGCCGCGCGTGAGCTCTTCGTCGCCGAAGGCTTCCAGAACGTCTCGATTCGCAAGATCGCCGAGCGGATCGAATACAGCCCGGCCGCCATCTACGGCTACTTCCCCAGCAAGGATGACATCTTTTTCGCGCTCGCTGAAGAAGGGTTCCGCCTGCTCGGCGATCCCGCGGCGGTCCGCCAGGACCCGCAATTGCAGCACGCGCCGCCGATCGAGCGCATCCGCGCGGTGTTCTGGCGCTTCTATGAGTTCAGCCGCGAGCAGCCCCAGTATTTCGCGCTGATGTTCGTCGACCGCTCGGTGCCGCGCATCAGCCGCGAGTACGAGCGTTTCGCGTTCGCCCGCGACCTGAAGCAGCACATCGTCGAGGAGCTGCGCGCGTGCATCGCCGCCGGCGAGCTCCCCGCGACGCTCGACCCGTTCGTCGCCATGCGCGCGCTGACCGCTGGCCTGCTGGGCGTGGCGGTCTTGCGTTTGTCGGAACGGCTCGCGCCCGGCGAGAACTCCGATCTGCTCGCGTCCGACGTGCTCAATCTGACGCTCGCCGGCCTGCGCGCCGGCGTCACGCTGCAGTCGCCGGCTCGCGTCGACTGTCCCTTGGATATTCCCGCACCCATCGCAGATGCTCAGGCTTCGTAGCTCCGAGGAGTTCTCATGAATCGCGGAATCGTGCAATCGCTTCTGGCCGCCCTGCTCTTCGCCGCGACGCTCGCGTCCGGCGCGTGCAGCACCGGCGACGCCAAAGGCAAAGGTCCATCCAGCGGGCCGGCCCCTGTGGCGGTCGCGCCGACCGCCGCTGTCGAACGGCCCATCGCCCGGTTCATCCGCGCGACCGGCACGCTGATGGCCGAAGAGCAGGCGGACGTCGCGGCGGAGACCGCCGGCCGCGTCGTCTCGGCACCCGTCGAACGCGGGCAGCCCGTCTCGCTCGGAGCCGAGCTCGTGCGGGTGTCGCCGACCGAGACCGATGCGCAGCTCAAGGAGGCCGAGGCCAACGCCGCGCAGCTCGAGGCCCGGCTCGGGCTGACGCCGAGCGGGCTGTTCGACGTCAACGCCGTTCCCGAGGTCCAGAACGCGAAGGCCTCGTTCGAACTGGCGCAGAGCGAGTTCAACCGTATCAAGTCGCTGCTCGACCAGCGCGTCGTGTCGCCGTCGGAATTCGACCAGCGCCGCACGCAGATGGAAGCCGCGCGCCAGCAGTACGAGGCGGCGAAGAACGGCGCGGCGCAGCAGTATCAAATGCTGCAGGCCGCCCGCGCGCGCGTCTCGCTGGCCCGCAAGGCGTTCACCGACACCGTCGTCCGCGCGCCGTTCAACGGCGTCGTCGCGGAGCGGCTCGTGTCGGTCGGCGACTACGTCACCAAGGGCATGAAGGTCGCCATCGTCGTGCGCGTGAACCCGCTGCGAGCGCAGCTCACGGTGCCCGAGCAGTCGGTGTCGTCGATCGCGGTTGGCCAGCCCATCGTCTTCGAGGTGGACGCCTACGCGGGCCGCCAGTTCGAGGGCACCGTGAAGTACGTCGCGCCGGCGCTGCAAGCCGACCAGCGCGCGCTCACCATCGAAGCGACGGTGCCGAACGGGAGCGGCGTGCTGAAGCCGGGCCTCTTCGCGACGGCGCGCATCGAGCAGGCCACGCGAACGCCGGGCGTGCTCGTCCCGCCCAGCGCCGTGGTGACGAGCGCCGGCACGAGCCGCGTGTATGTCGTCAGCGGCGACCACGTGGACGAGCGGATCGTGACGACCGGTGACACGGTCGGCGACCTTGTGGAAATCACCAAAGGCGTGAAGGCCGGCGAGCGCGTGGCGACGACCAACGTCGGCCAGCTCGCCGACGGAATCAAGGTGAGCTAATCATGCAGTGGCTGGCGGCGCTGTGCGTCAAACGTCCGGTCTTCGCGACCGTGCTCATCCTCTCGCTCACCGTCATCGGGGCGTTCTCGTTCACGAAGCTCGGCGTGGACCGCTTTCCGAAGGTGGACATTCCGATGATCGTGATCACCACGATTCAGCCGGGCGCGGCGCCTGAGCAGATCGAGACCGAGATCACCGACAAGATCGAGGAAGGCGTCAACACGATCAGCGGCATCGACGAGCTGCGCTCCGTGTCGTCGGAGGGCATCTCGCAGGTGATGATCAGCTTCCTGCTCGACAAGGACACCGACGTCGCCGCGCAGGAAGTGCGCGACAAGATCAACGGCGTGCTGCCGCTGCTGCCAAAGACGATTCAGCAGCCGCGCGTCGACCGCTTCGATCCCGACGCGGCACCGGTCCTGAGCCTCGCGCTCAGCGCGAACAAACCGGTCCGCGACATCACCGAATACGCGGACAAAGTCCTGCGGCGCCAGCTCGAGAGCGTCACCGGCGTCGGCCAGGTGCTGGTCCTCGGCGGCCGGCAGCGGCAGATCAACGTGTGGCTCGACGCGGATCGGCTCCGCGCCTACAACCTCACGGTGAACGATGTCGCGCGGGCGCTGCAGGCTCAGAACATCGAGATTCCCGGCGGGCGCGTCGATCAGGGACCGCAGTCGCTCACGCTGCGGACGCGCGGGCGTGTCCAGAGCGTCGCGGAGTTCAACGACATCGTCATCCGCGAGAAGACCGGGCACCCGGTCCGCATCTCCGAGGTGGCCCGCGTCGAGGACGGCGAGGCCGATCCGGCCACGACCGCCAACGTCAATGGCACGGGCACCGTGCTCCTGCAGGTGCGCCGGCAGTCGGGCACGAACACCGTCGAGGTCGTCCGGGAAGTGAAGACCCGGCTCGCCGACCTGAAGGCCACGCTGCCGCAAGGCTACAGCGTCCGCCAGGTGCGCGACACGTCCGAGTTCATCGAGGCGTCGATTCACAACGTCGAGGAGCACCTGATCGTCGGCTCGATCCTGGCCGCGCTCGTCGTGCTGCTCTTCCTGACGAACCTGCGCTCGACGATCATCGCCGCGATCGCGATCCCGACCTCGATCATCGCGACGTTCGGCCTGGTCTGGTACATGGGCTTCACGCTCAACATGATGACCATGCTCGCGCTGACGCTCTCGGTCGGCATCGTCATCGACGACGCGATCGTGGTGCTCGAGAACATCTACCGGTTCATCGAGGAGAAACACGACGACCAGTTCCATGCGGCCGTCGAGGCCACGCAGGAAATCGGGCTCGCCGTGCTCGCCACCACGCTGTCGCTCGTCGCCATCTTCGTCCCCGTCGCCTTCATGGGCGGCATCGTCGGCCGGTTCATGAAGAGCTTCGGCCTCACGATGGCGTTCGCGATCCTGGTGTCGCTGCTCGTCAGCTTCACCCTCACCCCGATGCTGTCGGCGCGCTGGCTGAAGGTCGACCGCGGCAGCGACGGCAAGCACGGGTCGAAGGACTCGAAGGTGTTCCACGCGATCGACGTCTTCTACACGCGGCTGCTGGAGTGGTCGATGGCGCACCGCGCCGTCGTCGCGGGGCTGGCGGTGCTCGTGCTCCTGTCGAGCGCGCCGCTGTTCATGATCGCGAACAAGAACTTCATGCCGCAGGACGACCAGTCGGAGTTCGAGGTCAACCTCCGGGCGCCGGAAGGCACGAGCCTCGAAGCGACCGAGGTGCTGACCAACCGCGTCGCGAACGCCGTCCGGCAGCGGCTGCCCGAGGTGGACTACACGCTGGTCACCGTCGGCGGCGATCCGGCGCAGACCCGCAACCTGGGCAACATCTACATCAAGCTGACGCCGATCGAGGCGCGCCGGCGCGATCAGTTCGCGGTGATGGACGAAGTGCGCAAGAACATCCTGCCGCCGCTCTCCACCGACCTGCGCACCTCGGTGCAGCCGGTGGCGACGATCGGCGGCAGCGGCGCGCAGGCCGCGGACATCCAGTTCGTCATCAACGGCCGCGACCTGCGCAAGCTGGACGTCATCAGCCGCCAGATGGTCGAGCAGGTGAAGAACGTGCCGGGCGTCGTCGACGTCGATACGTCGATGAACGTCGGCAAACCCGAGCTCTCCGTGCAGGTCGATCGTCCCAAGGCGGCCGACCTTGGCGTACAGATCGGCGATGCGGCCGAGGCGTTGCGCCTGCTGGTCGGCGGCGATCAGGTGACGACGTACAACGAGGGCGGCGAGCAGTACGAGGTGCACCTGCGGGCGCGCGCCGAAAACCGCTCGACACAGGCGGCGATCGCGGGCCTCACCGTCCCCTCCTCCCGTCTCGGCAGCGTGGCGCTCGACAACGTGGCGACCTTCGCGCCCGGCACGGCGCCGTCGGACATCAACCGTCTCTCGCGGCAGCGGCAGGTCACCGTCTTCTGCAACCTGCTGCCGTCGGCGTCGCAGTCTGAAGTCCAGAACGTGATGCTGGCCGAGTTCAGCAAGCTCAACACCGGCGGCGACTACCAAGGCGCATTCACCGGCCGATCGCGGGAGCTCGGACGCGCGGCGCAGAACTTCGTGCTGGCGTTCGTCCTCTCGCTCATCTTCATGTATCTGATTCTGGCGGCGCAGTTCGAATCGTGGCTGCACCCGATCACGATTCTGCTGTCGCTGCCGCTGACGCTGCCCTTCGCGCTCCTGTCGATCATCGTCTTCCAGCAGTCGCTGAACATCTTCTCGGCCCTCGGCCTGCTCGTCCTGTTCGGCGTCGTGAAGAAGAACTCGATTCTGCAGATCGACCATGCCAACCAGTTGAAGGAGACCGGGTTGTCCACGCACGATGCTGTGATCCGCGCGAGCCGCGATCGTCTGCGGCCGATTCTGATGACCACCTTCGCGTTCGTCGCCGGCATGGTGCCGCTCATCGTCTCGCGCGGGATCGGCGCCGGCACCAACCACGCGATCGGTTTCGTGATCTTCGGCGGCCAATCGCTCGCGCTCGTGTTGACGCTCGTCGTCACGCCCGTCGCGTACTCGCTGTTCGACGATGCGTCGAAGGTCAGGCTCTTCGGGCGGCGCCTGGCGTCTGGGGCGGCCCTGGGCAGGACGGCGCTCGTCGTCCTGCTCGCCCTCGGCCTGGCGGCCTCGGTGTCCGCACAGACCGCGGCTCAGACGCCGGCCACGCTCCGCCTCACCGTCGACGAAGCGGTGAAGATGGCGCTCGACAACAACACCGACCTGAAGGCCGATCGGCTCGATCCGCAGATCAGCGACACGCGGGTGGCGGCCGCCGCGGGCGCCTTCAGGCCAACGCTCAACTCGAGCGTGAATTCGAACAACCAACTCCTGCCGCCGGCCAGCCTGCTGTCTCCAGTTGCGACGCGCACGGACGTGGTGACGGAGAGCGCAGGCCTCGGGCAGAAGCTGCCGTGGTTCGGCACGTCCTACAACATCGGCTGGTCGACCTCGCACACCGACAGCAACAGCTTCCTCAACAGCTATAACCCGCTGCTGCAGTCGGGTCTGTCGCTCAACGTCTCGCAGCCGCTCATCCGCGATCTCTTCATCGATTCCGCGCGGCAGCAGCTCGCCGTCGGCCGGACGAACCGCGACATCGCCGGCACACGCCTGCGCGAGAGCGTCGTGCACACGACCGCGAACGTGAAAGCGGCGTACTGGAATCTGGTGTCCGCGCGGACCACGGTGGACGCGCGGCAGTCGGCGCTCGACCTCGCGCAGGAGCTCGTCCGGGTGAACAAGGCCAAGGTGGACGTCGGCACGTCGCCGCCGCTCGACCTCGTGTCGGCGCAGGCCGAAGTGGCGGCCGATCAGGAGCAGTTGATCATCGCGGAAACCTCGGTGAAGCAGGCCGAGGACCGGCTGCGGCTGCTCATCTTCGACACCTCCGTGCGCGAGAACTGGAATATCAATCTCGACACGGTCGATTCCCCGCCGGTCGGGACGACGACGGTGGACGTTGAAGCGGCGGTCACGCGCGCGCTGGCGGAGCGCGCCGATCTGCTGCGTGCGCGCAAGGACATCGACAACGCGCAGACGGCCGCGACGTTCGCGGCCAACCAGAAGCTGCCCGACGTCCGCCTGAACGCCAACTATCAGGCGAGCGGCCTCGGCGGCACCCAGGTGCTCCGCACCGGCGGCTTCCCCGGCACCATCGTCGGGCCCGGCGACATCACGAGCTTCGGGTCGGTGCTCGGCCAGCTGGTCGGGAACAACTACCCGACGTGGGCCGTCGGCGTCAGCGTGTCGTACCCGATCGGCGGAAGCACCGAGCAGGCGAACGACGCGCGCGCGAAGCTGGAGCGAGCGCAGTCGGAGGAGCGTCTGAAGAGCGCGCAGGCGCGGGCGATTCAGCAGGTCCGCGACGCGGCGTGGAAGATCGAGATGAACGCGAAGCGTATCCAGACGACACGCGCGGCGCGCGAGCTCGCCGAGCAGCGGCTCGACGCGGAGCGCAAGCGGTTCGAGGTCGGGATGTCGACCAGCTTCCTCGTCATTCAGGCGCAGCGCGATCTCGCGCAGGCGAAGACCAACGAGCTCGGGGCCGTCCTCGCGTACGACTTGTCGCTGGTGGATTTCGACGCGCTGCAGGAAGCCGGGCCGTCCGCGACGTCCGGCGCCAGCACCGCCACCGCTCCGGCTGCGCCCGTCGCCGCCTCAGGGCGCTAGGAGGGCCGAGGTCCCCGTGTGCAGGACACTGGCCGCGCAGGTCGCCGGCCCGCTTACCTGACACCCATCAGGTCGAGCGTCGCGAGGGCGATGACCTTCGTCGCATTCACAAGGTCGGCGATCCGGCACCACTCATCGGGCTGATGCGCCAGCTCGAGCTCCCCGGGGCCGTACGCGACGCAGTGCGGCACGCCGGCGATGCGTGCGAAGTGCTTCTGATCGTAGGTGCCGGGGCTGGCGGCCAGCGTCGCCGGCTTGTTCAGGATCCGGAGGATCGCCGCGTCGAGCGCGCCGACGAGTGGCGATCCGTCCGGCGTCTTCGTGGGATGCACGATCATGAGGTCGCGCACCTCGTACTCGAGGCCCGGCGTCGCCCTGACCGCCCGCTCGATCAGGTCGACGATCTCACGCCTGGTCGGCTCGAAGCCCTCTTCGATCAGGAATCGCCGATCGAAGACCGCCCGGCAGCAGTCGGCGACGCAGGGTGTCTGGATGCCGCCGACCGGTTGGCCACCGTCGATGCCGTTGATGTTGATCGTCGCGTGGCGGGCGCCGTCTGGCACGACCGGCATCGCGGTGGTCCGGGCCGCAAGCGCCGGCTGCAGCTCGCTCTTGATCGCCTCGAGGACATGCCCCATGCCCTCGATGGCGTTCACGCCCAGAAACGGCATGCTCCCGTGCGCGATCCGCCCGCGCGTCGTCAGCTCGAACCAGTAGACGCCGCGATGGCCGATGCAGATCCGATCGACGTCGAGCGGCTCCGGGATGATGACGTAGTCAGTGCGGTCTTTCGCGACGCGCCCTTGTTCCGCAAGCCACGCGACGCCGGCGAATCCGCCGCTCTCTTCATCGACGGTTCCGCTGATCTCGATCGTCCCCGGAAGCTGCACGCCGGCCCGCGTGATCGCCTCGGAGGCGAACACGGCAGCCGCGATGCCCGCTTTCATGTCGCAGGCGCCGCGGCCGTAGATTTTGCCGTCACGCACGATCCCGCCGAACGGATCGAGCGTCCACCCGGCACCGGCCGGCACGACGTCGAAGTGCCCGTTGAGATGAACGACCGGTCCGGGGCCGCCACGACGGCCGCCGACGACGTTGACGCGCGGATAGCGGGCCGAGTGCTCCGGCCGGCCGTCGGCGACGAGGTACTCGACGTCGAAGCCGTCGGCGGCGAGGCGGTTGCCGATGAAGCGGGCGCAGTCGTCGTACGCCTCACCGGGCGGGTTGATGGTGGGGATGCGGACGAGATCGGCGGTGAATTCAACCATCTCGTCGACCGCGCGGTCGACCTCGGCGACCACGCGGTCGATGGGGTGCACGTCCTCTATTGTTGCCCGAAGAAGTACCGAATGCCCAACTGGACTTCACGGCCCGGCAGATAGGCGACCGGCGTCCCGAAGGTCGGACCCGACACCGCGTTCACGTTCGACACGTTGTCGCGGTTGACGATGTTGAACGCCTCGATGAGCACGCTGGCCGTGTGGCGGCCGACCGTCACCTTTTTCTCGACGCGGAGATCGACGTCGGCGTACGGCTTCACGCGGAACGCGTTGCGCGGCTGCGTGAGGTCGCGCTGATCCACCAGACCGTCGCCGTCGCTGTCGATGATGCCACGCGGGTTGAACGCCGTGCCGCTCCGCCAGAACGCGATCGCGCTGACGTTGACGCCAAACGGCAGCACCGCGGCCGCATTTGCCACGAAGATGTTCGGCGCCGACTGGTTCGACGGCCCGTAATCGAGCTCTGGGTGGTTGTTGTTGGCGAAGGTCGAGCCTACCTGCCCGGTGAGCAGGTTATCGCGCGCGCGCGAGCCGGTGTAGGAGAGTCCGAACTGATAGCGACGGCTGAGGCGCCGGCGGAACGAGAGGATGATCCCGTCGTAGTCGACCAGACCGTCGTAGGTGACATCGCTCAACTGCGGACCGCCGTCGGTCGTCTTGCCGAAGTTCGGATCGCCCGGGTGCGCGTCGAACAGGTTCGTGATGCGGCGCGTCAGCAGGTCGCGCGTGCGCCGGTGCACGAACATCGCCGACACGCTCATGTTGGAGCCGATCTGCTGGTCGACGCCGCCGCTGAACGCGTTGGTGTAGGGCACGAGATCCTGCGAATAGCGCGAGATGGTGCTCGTCACCTCGAGCGGGCCGCGTGGGAAGAACGACAGCACGCGGTTGCCGACGATCGAGCCGCCAGGCACGTCGAAGAAGCGGAAGTCGGTGCCCGGGTACTTCGCCTTCAGGATCGCGAGCGCCTGGTCCGCCGTTTTGCCGGAGAGCTGCTGGATGTTGTCGGCCGTCACGACCGGCGCTTTGGTCGGATCGGACACGCCGATGCCGAGCAGCTTGTAGAGCGTCAGCGGATCGTTGCGCAGGTCGGTCGCAAACTGCCGATAGAGCGGGTTCTCGGGCGGACCGAACGTCCCGGGCCCGGTCGGGAAGCCCGACGTGATCACGTAGTCGATGAGCGAATTCGTGTAGTCGACGCCGAGCCGCGGGAGCGCGACGTCGAACACCGACTTCGTGAAGACGCCGCCCTTCTCCGGCACCGTGGCGGCCGCCGTCAGCAGGTTGCGATCGTAGAAGAGCCCGTAGTCGGCTTTCACGATCGTCTTGTGCGTGCCGTTGACGTCCCACGCGATCCCGACGCGCGGGCCGAGCGCTTTCTTGTAGCCGCCGAACAAGCTCGAGTAGTCGTAGCGGAGCCCCGCGTTGATCGTCAGGTTGGGACGAACCTGCCACGTGTCCTGCGCGTAGCCCGAGAGGTCGTTCGTCTTGATGTTCAGGTTCAGGCTGCCGTCAGGACTCGAGGACAACGTGAAGAAGCGCGCCGCCGACTGCTGGAAGCCGTAGAGCGCGAACGCTTGCGCGAAGGGCGCCGCAGGGTCGGCCGCCAGGAATCCTGGCGAATACTCCGCGTCGTTGGTCACCTGGCTGTACCCGGTGACCGCGATGTGGTTGACGTCCCAGCCGAACTTGAGCTGGTGGTCGCCCTGCTTGCGGGGGAGGAAATAGCTCAACGACTGCGCGACCTGATAGCGCTGGCTGAGTTGATCGGTCTGGCCGCCGAACGGCGCACCCGTCTGAAGGAAGCCGCTCCGCAGCAACAAGAGGATCGGCTCGGAGCGCAGCGTCTGGTTCAGGTTGTTGCCGGTCTCCCCTCGAACGTAATCGCCCGTGGTTTCGACGAAGAGCGCCTGCCGGAGGATCGCCGTCTCGCGGAAGATGGCGCTCGTCGCCGGCTGGTTCTGGGTGGCGGCGGCGCTCGGCATGGCC
>Ga0097691_1002565_pt1 | contig 12017 bp, 11 predicted proteins | sample NGESurdeep072012_8_FD_72858 | JGI IMG/M metagenome (GOLD analysis project Ga0097691, IMG submission 72858) | Arctic peat soil microbial communities from Barrow, Alaska - NGEE Surface sample 210-1 deep-072012 | ecosystem: Environmental > Terrestrial > Soil > Wetlands > Peat ...
GATTGGATGCAGGAGCCGTGCGCGAGCTGCTCACGACGCGAGCAGGACTTCGGCGGCTGCCGCTGCCAGGCATTCCTGCTCACCGGCGATGCGCGCGCGACCGACCCGGTGTGCCACCTCGCACCGAATCACGCCCTGACGGCGGAGCTCGCGGCGGTGCAGGAGGAGCGGCCCTGTGTTTATCGGCGTTAGGGCGTGATCCTAAATTTGGATAATCAGTTCGTCATTCCAGGGTGCCGCGAAGCGGCGAGACCAGTAATCAATCAATCCTTTTGGAAAAAAAATATATTAGCTTGCCACTTTTCCCGGCGGCTTGCCGGGGCGCGACAATAGCGGATATCGCACGTCTGAATTCCGCCCGCCCGCCGGCCCTAACGTTACGCAGAACAAGGCCGGCGACCGGGCAGGTTGAAGTCTAAGATCAGAACTCGGCCGGCAGATAGCCGTTGATTTCGAGGCCGATGCAGATCTCGACCAGAGTCGGAGTGGTCCACGCCATAGGAATTTTCTCCTCATTAAATCGTCGCCATGCGACGGGGCCATATTGCTCGATAGCCCCCATGACCACAAGTTGTCTTTTCCGCTTGATGCACGGGTTCCCGGCTTCGCCCGCGGCAGAGCGGCGCACCCGCGGGTGGTAGTGACGCCCCGGGGGGACGAACTGAGCATCCGAATCTAGTCTTACCGGCCTTCGCGCTGCTCCGGCGAGGCGCCGGCGTGCCGGTCCTCTGTCAACGACGCGAGCACGGCAAGGGCTGCCGCCGGCGCGCTATCCGATGCCGCCGGGCGGGCGCGCGGCGCCACATCGAGCACGCTACCGAAGTCGACACTGTCGCGGCCGAGGCGCCGCGCCACTTCCCGCACCACCGCAGCGCCGACGCCGGCCGCGACGATCGGCGCGCCGGCCGGGAGAGTGCCCTGCGACAGCACCAGCATGGCGCCGTCGGTCGCGGCGCGGATCTGCGCTTCGGCGAGCCATTGCGCCAACGCGGCCCAGGCGGGCGCATCGGCATCATCGACGTCGCGCCCGACCATGCGCGCGATGCGCGCCTGCGACGCGGCGACCGTCTTGGGCCGCCCGTCGGCGGTCGTCATCTGGTCGGCGCCCTCCGGTAGAAGACCAAGGATGCGGTGGACGTCGGCCATGGTGGCAAAGTTCTCGCGGATCAGGCCGGTCCAGCACCCGGCGAAAGGGGCGCGATCGGCCGTAGCCATCAGAAAGCTGCGCACAAGTCCCGTATAAATCAATTCGCCATGAGCGAGTCGCTCGGCATCGGTGTAGCCACGCCCGGCGACGGCGCCGTCGAGGACCGGGACAATGTCCGTCGTGGTCGAGCCCATGTCCATGAACAAGGCCGACCCGATCGCCTTGCCGACCACCGAGGCGCTGGCAAACCAGTTGGCGGATGCAATATCCGCGATGTGCCGGCCCGCATCGGCGGGTGCAACGAAGCCGGCGCGGCCGGCGTAAATCGTTACGCGTGCAGGCGAAAGCTCGCGCAGGGCGGCTTCGGTGAGGCTGAGCACGCCTTCGGCGCGGGAGGCGAAGGTGTCGGCCAGTTCGCCGGTCATGGTGACGACGTGGCGGTCGGCGGTCCCCATGCGCGCCTTGGCCTCGGCGAAGGACTGCGCCAGCCGCTCAAGACCGAGGCGAAGCGGAGAGGCAATCTGCACCGCGTCGACGATGCAGCCGTTCTCGGCCCGCGCCGCCTTCAGGTGCGCGCCGCCGATATCCCATCCGACCACCACCGCCATCGTGCTGTCCCTTATTAATGGAGTATTCTGAACGGACTAAACGCTGTTGCGCGTGAGGCCGCAACGCCGCGTACGAATGGGAATCGCATGCAAGTCATTCCGGTCATCGATCTCAAGGGCGGCACGGTCGTGCACGCCCGCATGGGCCGGCGCGATCTCTACCGGCCGATCGAGACGCCGCTGGCGGTAACCAGCGATCCCGTCGACATCGCGCGCGGGCTCCTGTCGATCCACCCGTTTGCGACGCTCTATGTCGCCGATCTCGATTGCATCGGTGGAATCGGCACGAATCGCGCGTCCCTGCAGCGCATCAGGCAGGCCTTTCCGCGGCTCACGCTGTGGGTCGACAGCGGCATCGCCGATATTGAGAGCGCGGCGGATTGGCTAGGTCAAGGCCTCGGCCATGTGGTGCTCGGCAGCGAGACGCAAAAAAATTCGAACGTTGTCAGGCACTTCACCAACGACGCGCGCGTGGTGCTATCGCTCGACTTCCGCGGCGCCGACTTCCAGGGGCCGCCGGCGCTGTTGACGCAAAGCGACTGCTGGCCGCGGCGTGTGATCACCATGACGCTCGACCGGGTCGGCAGCCATGCGGGGCCCGACCTCGAGCGGCTGCGCGCGATTAAAGCCGCAGGAACAGAGGTTTACGCCGCCGGCGGGGTACGCGATGCCGCCGACCTGCGCGCGCTTGCCGCGGCCGGAATCGCCGGGGCGCTGGTCGCCTCCAGCCTGCACAACGGCCGCATCACCGCCGAAGACCTGCGCCTGCTGGCCTGAAAAATTGAAACGAAATTGCACGGTAAGGCTCTGAGAAGCCCCGATCCTCGGAGAAGCTCGCCGTTGCTCGGCGGCATGCTCGATGCCGAGCATTGTCCGCAAACGCGTAAAAACGTCCGCCTTCGTCCAGCGATGAGGACGGACGCCCATCATCATGGCAAGATGATGGGAAGCCGCCTTGCGGCGGCTCCCCTGCTCAGCCCAGTCCCAGCACCCTAGCCAGCCGGCGAAGGAGACCTTCCGATTGCACGGAAGGCTTGACCTCCTCGCGGCGGTTTCCTTCCTAAGCGGCGAAGGGGTGCTTGACCTTATCGCGCTTGGCGATCACTTCGGACACCTTCGGCTCGCCGGCGATGGCGCGTGCCAGGGCTTCCTTGGTGGCTTTGTAATTGTACTCTTGGATCTTCTTGTCGTCGGCCGCATCCCAATGGATGAACACGCCGACGCAGATGAACAGATTGTCGGCCTCGGCCTGCGGGATCACGCCTTCGGCGAGGCTGTCGGCCACCGCCTTGGCGACCGCGTGCTGCGCCGGCCCGAACATCTGCAGCGCCTGCTTGGCGCCTTTGATCGTGACCTTGTTGAACAGCACGGTCGCGGGCTTGCACAGCAGGTTCGGCGCGATCACCGCCAGCAGCGAGGTGAACCCGTCCTTGTTGTTGGTCAAGCAATTGGCGAACGCCGTTTCGGCGGCGCTTCCGCGCGGCCCTATGAGGAGGTCGATGTGAGCGACCTCGTTGCCTTCGCCGACCAGTGACTCTCCGACGCATAGTCCGGTAACTTTCGCCATCGCCATCTCCTCCCAAGGAAATTGTGAAAACCTTCACCGGCCGCCACGTGTTTGGCGCCCGGCCGAACGGCTATCCTTGTTGACAGCGTCCGAACCAGAATGGCCGGACCGGTTAGCCAGATAGCGGCAGAAGCTTCTTCCGAGCGGCAAGTCAATCACTGTTGGGCGTCGGCGGCAAGATGCCGCGAAGGCGATGCGCGAAAAGCGTCGCCACCGTCAGGTCGGCGCTGGTTCCCGGATTGATGCCCGCTTGTTTCAGTTCCGCATCCCAGGACAGAAGCTCGGGCAGAATGTCGTCGAGACGTCCCGCCGCCTGCGTTCGCGCCTGCAGCGTTGAAGCCGCGAGGCGAATCCGTTCGGCGGTGACGGCGCCGTGCTTGCGCAGGATGTGGCTGTCGGGAAACGCCGCGAGGAAGCCGAGATAGGTCGCCAGCGTCGCCAAGCGCCGATCGGGCGAGGCGGCGAGCGCGGCGGCAAGCAATGGCTCGCCCAACTCGAACACATCGGCGAATCCGGTGACATATTGCAGTGCGATGCGATCGCGATCGGCCGCTTCCGCCATGGCGTCGCGCAAGCTCACCGTGGCGGGTGCAAAAACGTCGTGCGTCTCGGCGCGTCCCAGCCCACCCGGTGACGCGCGCACGATGGCGCGGAAAGCGAGTGCTGCGTCTTCCACATCGAGCGCCCGCAGCACGCAAGCGAGCGACGAACGAAAATCCTGCGACTGGGTCTCGGCCGCGGCCGCGAGCGGCGCGCAGAGCAGGATGATGCCGAGATTGGTGTTGGCGCCGACGGCCGCATCTGTCGCCTCTACGGCGCCGAGAATGCGCTTCCCCACCCGCGCGCCCGCGGCTGCGAGCGGCCCCGCCGCGGCTTCTGCGCTGCGCTCGAAGTCGGCGGCGGTCATGCGATGGCCGTCGGCGAAGACATGCACGTTGCCGGGCTTCGGCGCATCGAGCTCTTCGCGGCAGGCCTGCGCGAACGCCTGCGCGATCCGCTGCGGCCGTGCGACGCTAGAATTCATCGTGAGCTCAGGTTCATGCTGATTCCGGCTGATCCGTTCCGTCATTCCGGGGCCGGCCGAAGGCCGGAGCCCGGAATCCAGATGCAGACTCGGCAGTCGTTTCTGGGTTCCGGGTTCGCCCCGCCTTCGCCCTGCGGGCCTCGGCGCGGCGCCCCGGAATGACATTCGATATCAAACCGCGGCTCCGCGCTGCGTCCGTGCAGCCAGAGCCGCAACGAGATCGCCGGCAAGCACGGCGGCGATGTCGACCGGCGTGGTGCGCTGCAAGCCCGACCATGCCGGCATGCTGTTCACCTCGAGCACGGTCGGCCGTCCGTCGCCGTCATGGATGATGTCGACGCCGGCAAAATCGGCGCCGACCGCGGCGGCGGCGGCCACGGCCAGGTCCTTCATCGTGTTGTCGGCGACCGCGGCGACCGGCTTAGCCCCGCGCTTCACATTGGTGATCCAGTGAGACGAATGCCGCATCATGGCGGCGATCACGCGCGCGTTCGACACCAGCACGCGGAAATCATGGAAACCGTTGCGTTCGACCCCGACGAAGCGCTGCAGATAGTAGACGCCGGCGACGTCGGCAGGTTGAGGAAGCTCGTCGGCGTTGCGGATCAGCCGCAAGCCCCGCCCTTGCGAGCCGAACAGCGGCTTGAGCACCAGGGGTGCGCCTTCGCCGCGCACGATCTCCGCCGCCTGTTCGCACGATTCCGTCGCCCAGGTCTCCGGAGTCGGCAGACCCGCGCGCGCGAGCAGGAAGCTCGTCATCGACTTGTCGACGCAACGCTCGATGGCGCGCGCCTTGTTCCACACGGGAATGCCGATCTCGGACAGCGCATGCAGGATGCCGAGGCGCAGCGTCACCGCTTCGAAGCTGCCGCCCGACAGCGTGCGCACGAACACGGCATCCGGCACGCCGGGGCCGAAGCCGGGCAGACTCAGCCCGTTCGCGCTCGCCGTATCGAAGCGGCTGGCCGGCAGCATCAGCACCCGCGGCCGCGCGCCGAGCGCGGCGAAGGCCTTGGCCAGCGCGCGCGCATGCCAGTCGACGGTGTCGGTGACGAGCGCGATCGCCGGGGCGGCCGCGGCCGGGCGCAGTGCGATGAAGTCAGGCGAACGAGGCATCGAGCAGGTTCAGGTTGAGATGGCCGGCGTGGAAGCTCTCGCCGGTTTCGAGCGCGGTGACCGTCACCTGGGCCGGGCTGAACAGCATCGGATCGATGGCGTAGAAGTCGCCCTTGAAGCGCTTGAAGATCTCCGCGAAGGGCTGGCCGTAATCGCGCGAGCCTTCGCTCGGCAATTGCTCGGCGAGCGCGCGGACCTCGGCGGCCGGGCCGGTCACCATGAGATGCACGCGGCCGGCATAGATGATGGCATCGTTGGTGCGTCCCATGGCGGTGATGAGATCGGGATGCGGCGGTGCGAACGGCGCCGCCCCCATGCCCTCGACGATGCGTTCGAGCGGGAATTTCAATTCATGCGCCTTGTGCAGCGCCACTTCGAGCACGCGCGCCACGACCTGCGTCGCGCCGGCAAGGCTCTGCGTCGGCGCGTAGAGGAAGGTGAGCCGCGCGGGCGCCAGCGCGCAGGCCCGCGCCACCTTGTCGACAACCGGCGGTGGCGGCGGACGCGGGCTTTCCATCACCAGCGCGCCGCTTGTCGCGCTGTCGCGATAGGCCAGCGTCTCGAACAGCGGCTCGGTGCGGGCGAGCGCGCGCGCCGGACCGGAGCCGAGCGCGAAGAACGCAGCCTTGCCCTCGCCGTGCGTGAGGCGCCAGCCGGCATATTGGCTGGCGAGGCAGGCGATCACCGGATTGGCGGAACGCACGAGCAGCGTCCACGGCCAGCGCGGGGTCGCCGCGCTCGACGTGAGTTGAATTGTGCCGAGGCCGCCCATGCAGATTTCGGCGAGCGCGAGGCCGGCGGCGATGCTGCCGGGCACGCGGCTGCCGGCGTCGATCAGGGTCTCGCCGCGCTCGCCGCGCACGACCTCGATCTTGAGCTCGGTCGCCGCGGCCTTGAGCGTCTCGATCAGCGCCTCGGCGCGGGCATTCACGCTCAGAGCGGGTGCGACCGTCATGGCAGCCTCGCGCCCAGCATCGCAGGGACCTGCGCGACGCGCCGTCCGACGAGAGCTTTCGCCTCTTGCGCAGTGGCCGCATGGGCGAAGACCGAACACAAGGGACCGCCGGCATTGATGCGGCTGTCGGCGACCGGCCGATCGGCGGTCCATTCCGGCCAGTCGATCGCCGGCACCGCGGCGATGTCGTGCTCGGCATAGACGATGGCGCCGGCCATGGCGTCCGTGAAGGCCGGCGCTTGCGGCGGCAGCTTGCCGGCGCAGGCGTCGAGATGAAGCGCGAACAGCGAGCTTGCTTCGGGCTCGAACAGATCGAAACTCGCGCCCGGCCGCGGATTGACTTCAAGCAGGTGGAAGGCGTCGCCGTCGACCAGGAAGTCGGCGCTGTTCACGCCGACGAGCGGCACCAGGGCAACGAGCCGCTGCAGTGCCGCGGTCATCGCCTGCTTCATGTTCTCGTCGAGCGCGGCCGGGCGCACGGCGCCGCCGTAGCGGAACGGATGCCGCGGCGTCGGCGAAGACCATTGCGCGCTGAAGCCCAGCACCATAGCGCGACTTCCGTCGCCGAGCATGAGCGCGGAGACCGGCTCGCCTGCGACGCGGCGCTGGAAATAATACTCAGGACTGTCGATGAATGATCTCGGCTGATCCGTCGATGACCCCCTCCTTATTCCTCCCCCTTTCAGGGGGAGGAAAGAGGATGCGGCCAGCTTTTCCCTCCCCCTGAAAGGGGGCGGGATGCGGTGGGGGTCGGTCGCTGGTTTGACGCCACAGGAGTTGTCGGCCGGCCGCACATGCAGTCCACCGGCGCCGCCCGCGCGCTTGGTGAGCCAGCCCGCGCGGTCGGCGGGCGGCGTGAGCGAGGTCTCGGGGTGCGGGATCGAGGCGGCGCGGCAAAGCGCGGCGAAGGCCGACGGGTCCTTGATGCGCGCCACGGTATCCGCGCCGTTACCGAGCAGCGTCCAGCGCTGGGCGATACGCGCCAGCAGATCGGCGCGATCCTCGAAGCCGCTGCCACAGACGATGCCGGCCGGATCGCGCGCACGCGCCAAGGCGTCAAGCGCGGCGATCAACTTGCCGGCATCGACCGGGCGGTCGAGCAGATCGACGCGGACATGACAGGCCGCCGCGGCAAGCGTGTCCTGATCGCCAAAGGCATCGGCGACCAGCGGCATAAAGCCGGCGCGCCGCGCGGAGGCGGCCAGCGCTCGGCCCGAGGCGGCGGCGATCAGCACCGGGGAGCTCCTATCCATTGAGCTCACGCGCGAGCCCGAAGGCGTCGCGGAAATCGAAGCACACCGGCTTGCTTGCCTCGATCATCTTCCGGAACAGCCCGATCTCGGTCTTGTACTTGATGTTGCCGATGGCGAGCGGGCCGACGCCCAGGGTGCCGTGCGCGGTCAGCTCGGCGCCGTTCGCCATCATGTCCAGCCCTTCGACTCCGGAGGGCGGCACGGCATTGACGTCGGCGACGATGAGCAGATCCTTGGCCGCTTCGAGCTGCGCGGACGACAGGATTTGCACGCCGGCGCGCCCGGCGCAGAGCGCCACTTCCGTGGTCGCCAGGATGCCGGCCTTCTTGGTGTCGCCGCTGCCGTCGGCGGCGCCGACCTCGACGCCGAACCGCGCCTTGATCTCACTTGCGCCTTCGCTCACGCGCTTGATGCCGTCATAGCCGACGAGCGTCACATCAGCGCCTTGCAGCGCGGCGATCACGGCGGAGGAAAAGCCGACCACGCCGGTGGCGCCGAACACGGCGAGGCGCAGGCCCTTTAACGCGCGGTTCTTCTTGTCGCGCAGCAGCTTCTCGACGCAGGCGACCATCGCCGCCGCGGTGGTGAAGGAGCCGGCCGGATCGGCGAAGAAGGAAATGCCGAACGGCGGCACCAGCGCTTTCCTGGCGGCCTCCAGCATGTCGAGCGCGGGGATCGCCTGCTTGCCGGCGAAGAACACGGCGGTCTTGGTGCCGGTCTTCGGCGGGCGCGAGAACATCGCGTCCTGCACGAGGCCTTGCACCTCGGCGAGCGTCACTTGCGTATAGGGGACGACGGCGTCGTAGCCCGCATCGAGCGCCATGTTCACGTCGAACGGGCTCATGTGCTTGAGCGGCGTCAGCATGTGCAGGATATGCTTGTCGGTCATGACGATCTCCCGGCGAGATCACAAATTCGTCATCGCCGCGTCGGCGGAGATGTCTGCGCCGTGATTGAGCCCCTTGCAAACGCGGATGTCCAGGCCCCGGCAGCGCGGATGCTTGCGGGCGAAGTCCACCAGCCGGTCCGCCTGCTCGCGCGAGCTTGCGAAGGCAAAGCCGGTCGGGCCCCAAGAACTCTGGCCGCGGCCGAGCGCGCCTTCGCCTTCGAGCAGGTCGAGGGCTGCGGCAACATCCGGGCTGCTGAACGGATGGCCGCCTTGCAGCGGGGCAAAATAGGCGCCGAACAGCGACTGCATCTCCTTGATCGCCGCGGCAAAGCCGGCGAGATCGGCTTCGGCGAGCGCCGGCATCGCCTGCATGAGGACAAGGCGGCAGATGTGCGCGGCCTGCGCGGCCGGAAACTCCGGCAGCCGGGCAAAGGCGGCGCTCTCGTCATCGCCATGCACGCCGGTGCGCGCCGGATCGAGGATGAGCACGATGCGCCAGGCGTCCGGAAAGGGCATGCGGCTGATGATCGGCGCGGCCGCGGTCGCCGGCCCGCGCCCGCCGTCGACGACGAAGCCACCGGTATCGAACAGGCCGATGCCGATGCCGGAGCGCCCGCCGCGCCCGAGCCGCGCCGCATCGCCGCGGATGTCGAGCGGCAAGCCGTGCAGCCGGCGGAATCCGGCGGCAAGGGCGAGCGCGAGTTGGGTGCCCGAGCCGAGACCGGCATGGCCGGGGACCGCTTCCTCGATGTGCACGCGATACGCGCCGTCGAGGCCGAGAAACTCTTGCAGGCGCTCGACATAAAGGCGCGCGCGCGCGCTGTCGGGACCGCCGACCTGCATGTGCGTTGCACGCGAAACCGTGATGCGCGTGCACAGGCCGCTGATCGCAACGCCGATGCTGCCGAACCTGCGCCCGAGCCCGCCATTGAGGTCCAGGAACCCGAGATGCAGCCGGGCCGGAACACTGACGGTCACGCTGTTCGGGGCTCTGCTCAACCGCTCACTCCCGAGGCTCGATGACGGACGGGGTATTTCAATTACGAAATCCAGGACTAGACTGCGGCACCTGGACTTGCGTGGCAACCGGGAAGAGATTTCGCCGCGCGCGAGAAAGGTTTCCGCATCATGACGGCCGAAGCGATCAAGGAACGCACCTACAGCGAGGACGAGATCAAGGCGCGGCTGGCCAAGGACCTGCCGCACTGGTGGTTCGAAGACGGCTGGATTCGCCGCAAGTACCGTACCAACAGCTGGAAAGGCACGCTGATGGTGATCAATACGGTGGGCCATCTCGCCGAGGCGGCCTGGCACCATCCGGACATCACCGCCTCCTATGCCTGGGTCGAGGTCCGCCTGCAGAATCACGCGGCCAAGGGCATCACCGACAAGGACTTCGAACTGGCCAAGAAAATCGAGGACGTGATCCAGTGGCAGCCCGCCAAGGAAGGCGGCGCGCTTGAGGGCACACCGCAGAACGATCAGCGCTTCGCCTACGTCAAATACGACAAGTAACGGACGATGCATGGGGCAAGCAGGCACCCGACCCGATCACGCCGGGCGATAAGGAGCGGGCATGGCTGAAGCTTGGATTCGGGGCGATCCGGTGACGCTGCAAGCGGCGATCGTGGAGGCCGCAAGACTGCTTGGGACGAGCCGGATGCCTGTCGTCGCAGGCCTCGGCACCGATGTCGCAGGCGCGCGCGCCGCCATCGCGCTGGCCGAACGCTTGCGCGGGACAATCGACCACATGCATTCCGAAGCACTTCTGCGCGACCTTGACGTCATGCGTGAAGCCGGCATGATGATAACCACGCCGAACGAAGCGCGTCTGCGCGCCGATCTGCTGCTGCTCATCGGTCCCGGACTGATCGAGGGCTGGCCCGATCTGCCTGCGCGGCTGTTCGCGAAGCCCGACGGCGGCGACGCCACGCGGCGGATTGTCTGGCTCTGCCCGGGAACGGCGGCCAAGGCTGCGAACGCGCATCAAAAGATCTTGATCATCGGCGACGATCCCGCCGATTTGGCCGTCGTGCTCGCGGCGCTGCGCGCGCGTTGCGCGGGACGGCCCGCCGGCAACACACCGCTTGAAGCGCAAGAGCTTGATGCGCTCGCCGCCGAGCTTGCGAAAGCGCACTTCGGCGTCGCCGTGTGGTCGTCGGCGGAGCACGATGGCCTCACCATCGAGATGCTGTGCGGCCTGGTGAAGGACCTGAATGCGGCCACGCGCTTTTCAGGGCTGCCGCTCGCGCCTCCCGACAATGCCGCGGCTGTGCAACAGGTCAGTGGCTGGATGACCGGGTTTCCATTGCGCACCGGCTTCGGCCGCGGCTATCCGGAGCACGATCCCTGGCGCTTCGATGCCGTTCGTCTGGTCGACAGCGGCGAAGCCGACTGCGCACTCTGGATTTCCGCCGGCCGCGTGGTGCCGCCGTCGTGGACACGCGACGTGCCACTGATTGCGCTCGCGCCCCAGCCCGACGGCTTTCCCCAGCCGCCGGAGGTCGCCATCGCGGTCGGCCGTCCGGGTATCGACCACGATGCCGTCGAGCACCTTGCGGCGACCGGAACGCTCGCACCGGTCAGCGCTCGCAATCCGGCGAACACGATCTCGGTTGCGGACGCCGTTGGCAGGATCGCCGCGGCCCTGCCGGCAGCCCTCCCATGCTGACCCGGCTCGCCGGCGGACGCGTGATCGATCCGGCGAACGGCCGCGACGCCATCGCCGACGTCTATATCCGCGACGGCCGCATCGTCGAGGCGCCGCCCGGCGGCAGCGCCAACGAGACCCATGACGTCACCGGCAAAATCGTGATGGCGGGCGCGATCGATATCCATTCCCACATCGCCGGCAACAACGAGACACTGGGCCGCTTGCTGCTGCCGGAGCAGCGCTACCCAACCGACCTCTCCCACCCGGGACACCGGCCACAGCCGAAGGGCGCGTGGAACACGAGCGAGACCGGCCGGCTCTATGCCAACATGGGCTTCACCACCGTGGTCGAGCCGGCGGTGCTGCCGCACAACGCGCTGCAGGCGCATCTCGAGCTCGCCGACATTCCGATCATCGACAAGGCGGCGCTGATCGTGCTCGGCAACGACGATTTCCTGCTCACCCTGTTGCGCCAGCGCGAGAGCGCCGATGCGGTGCGCGGTTACGTCGCCTGGACGCTCGCGACCTCGCGCGGGCTTGGCATCAAGGTGATCAATGCCGGCGGCGCCGCCGCCTTCAAAGACAACGTTCGCAGCTTCTCGCTCGACGACGAGGTGCCCGGCTATGGCATCAGTTCGCGCGCCATCGTCAAGGCGCTGCAGCACGCCGTGCATGAACTCGGCCTGCCGCATCCGCTGCATGTCCATTGCAACAATCTCGGCCTTGCTGGCAATGTCGAGACGGCGCTCGCCACCATCGAAGCGGCCGAAGGCCTGCCGCTGCACCTCGCGCATCTGCAGTTCTA
>Ga0097691_1002566_pt1 | contig 12013 bp, 11 predicted proteins | sample NGESurdeep072012_8_FD_72858 | JGI IMG/M metagenome (GOLD analysis project Ga0097691, IMG submission 72858) | Arctic peat soil microbial communities from Barrow, Alaska - NGEE Surface sample 210-1 deep-072012 | ecosystem: Environmental > Terrestrial > Soil > Wetlands > Peat ...
GCGCGAAGCAAGACAAATCGGCCCTAATATATCCTCACTGGTGTCCGGTAAAGTACTTTGCGAAGCCTGACAAGGCCTTGACTGTCAGCGGTTTACGGCGATTTGTGCCTTGCCGCGATTTGAACGGCAACTGGCTCCAAGAGTCCGTTTTACGCCGGCGGACAATGGTTCATGAACCAGGGCCGCACCGTCTTCTCGCAATTGATCGCCTTCCTGCCGGATCGAGAGTTTCGTCGCTGCGTCGCGCGTTACGATGGCGACGCCCGCTTGCGAGAGTTCTCTTGCTGGGACCAGTATCTGACCATGGCCTTCGCTCAACTCACTTATCGGGAGAGCCTGCGGGACATAGAAGCATGCCTCCGTGCAGTGGGTGCGAAGTTATACCACATGGGCTTCCAGGGCAAGGTGGCGCGCTCCACTCTGGCCGACGCCAACGAGTCTCGTGACTGGCGCATCTTCGCCGACTTCGCGCAGGTCTTGGTCCGCATCGCACGGCCCCTCTACGCCGCCGATCCCATCGGCGTCGATCTTGACCACAGCCTGTACGCATTGGATTCCACCACCATCGATCTTTGCCTGGCGCTGTTTCCCTGGGCGAAGTTTCGCCGCCACAAAGGCGCGGTGAAGATGCACACGCTGCTAGACCTGCATGGCAATATCCCCACGTTTATCAGCATTACCAACGGCAAAGTGCATGACGTCAACATCCTCGACGAAATTGCGCCGGAGGCCGGAGCCTTCTACGTCATGGATCGCGGCTACGTGGATTTCGAGCGTCTTTACGTCTTCACGCTTAGCGCGGCCTTCTTCGTTGTGCGCACCAAGTCCAATGTCTTGATCCAGCGCCGATACTCGCATCCGGTGGACAAGACCACCGGCGTTCGATCCGATCACACTGTCATTCTGACCGCCATCAACTCCGTCAAAGCCTACCCAGACCAGTTGCGACGAGTGAGTTATCTCGACGTGAACACAAGGCAGCGATTCAAGTTTCTCACCAACAACTTCACGCTGCCGGCACTTACCATCGCCCTGATCTACAAGTCGCGGTGGCAAGTGGAATTGTTCTTCAAATGGATCAAGCAGCATCTGCGGATCAAAGCTTTCTTCGGCACCACCGAGAACGCCGTGAAGGCCCAAATCTGGATCGCGGTCTCGGTTTACGTGCTGGTTGCCATCGTCCGCAAGCGTATGAGTCTGGACTCGAGCCTTTACCAAATTCTACAGATTCTCAGCCTCACGCTTTTTGAGAAAACGCCCATTCTACAGGCCCTCCAAGCATCGGACTCCGAGGACAGCCTGCTCGATGACGGCAACCAACTGATTCTATTCGACTTCTAACCGGACAGCAGTGACAACGTCTCTATTCTTGCACAAGGGGTTTCGGCGGCACCGAGGAGAGACACAGAGCACCGGGAACGCACGTCCCGGCGCCGTGCCCCCATCTGTGGATTCGCTACTGCTCTGATGTAGCCACGCAGGTTGTCCCATCCAGCACCGCTCTAACATTCCTCGTTAGCGAAAGCGGCGTGTACGGCTTTTGCAGAAAAGTCACCTCTTTTCGAAAAATGCCCTGCCGGACTACGGTGTCATCCGTGTAGCCGCTGGTGTACAACACCTTCATCTTCGGGAACGCGGACCGCAAGGACTCAGCCAATTGCCGGCCACCCATGCCGGGCATCACCACATCCGTCATCAGCAGATCGATGGGTCCGCGGAATTCCTCGGCGACCAGCATTGCGTCTCTGCCATCGGCCGCTGTCAGAACTTGATACCCGTTCGACTGGAAGGTTTGTAGGGCCAGTCCTCTCACTGCCTTTTCATCTTCGACCAGTAGGATCGTTTCTGCCCCACCGATCGCCTGGCCGCTGTCGAGCGCCTTCGGTACGGCAACTTGGTCCGCGACCGCGCGAAGGTAAATCTTGAAGGTCGTGCCAACATCGGGCTCGCTGCAAACCTCGATGTGACCATTGCTCTGCTTGATAATGCCGTCGACCACAGCCAGCCCCAGACCTGTTCCTTTGCCTGCTTCCTTTGTCGTGAAGAACGGCTCGAAGATGCGAGTCCTCGCTTCGGGCGGCATCCCGGAGCCGGTGTCCGTCACCGCGAGCATGACGTACGGGCCCGTCTGGATTTGCGGATGGGTCGCGGCGTAATCCCGATCCCAGTTCACGTTACAGGTTTCGATGGTCAACTTCCCGCCCGTGGGCATTGCATCACGAGCGTTAACGGCCAGGTTCATCAGTACCTGCTCAAACAAAGCCGGATCGATCTTGACATTGTGGATAGCCGGGTCGAGAACGCTAGTCAGCAGAACGTCCTCACCGATCAGCCGCCGGAGCATCCTCTCCACCTCGCGCACCACTTCGTTCAGGTTCAGCACCCTCGGCTCCAACTCCCTCTGGCGGCTGAAGGTGAGCAACTGACGTGTGAGCGACGCGGCACGTACTCCCGCGTCGCTGATGGCTTGGATGGACTCCCGCATTGGGTCCTCGGCCGATAGCGTCGACAGAACGATTTCGCTATACCCGGAGATGACCGTTAGCAGGTTGTTGAAGTCGTGAGCAATTCCGCCCGCCAACCGGCCGATAGCCTCCATCTTCTGGACCTGCCTCAGTTGCTCCTCCAAGTTCTTGCGGGCGCTACCTGGCTCGCAAACCATACTCCGCAATCGGTTCACGGTTATCACTCCGAAAGACACGGACCCAGTAGGATCCCGGCGGCAGTCTTTCCACGAGCACTGCCAGACGCCCATCCTTTGAGGAAACCTTAGCTGCGAGAATCTCGACCCCTACGGGATTTACGATGCGAGCCTCATACTCATTCACTCCCGGGCTCGGAACAAGATCGAAAACCAGCAAGGCTGGCCGGCCGGCAGCAACTTGTGCCGGCGCGTCGGGTCCGCGAAGTGATTGCATCAGCACCGTAGCCGGCGCCATTTGGGGTTCACGAAACGGCCCCGCCACCAAAAGCAGTATCGCCAACATCGCCGCTGAAGCTACTGTCCAGTTTGCCGCACGATGATTCCAAAACGCCCGCCAACTGCGCTGCGGACGGGCATCGGGCTGGACCGACGCCGCCCGAAATAGCATCGCGAACTCATCCGACGCATCCAGACGCGACTGACAGGCCTCGCAGACCAGCAGATGTTCCTCCACGCCTGCCACACGCTCCTCCGGGAGTGTGCCTAAAGCGTACTGGTCGAGAAGTTCGTCGTTAACATGCAGCGCTGGCATATCGAGCCTCCGTTTGCGATGCGGCCCATGGGACTTCCGCTGCAGGTTCCAACAGGCTATGAATCGCGTTACTCAGATCCCCGGGCAGGAAAGGCTTCTGGATGTAGCCAGTGTCGCCGTTCTGTAGTACTTCCTGTGTCAGGAGCCCACCCTCGCAAAGAACGTCCAATGGAAATCCTGAGGTGAAGATCGTCTTGCTGCGGGGGCAGAGACCGCGGATCTTGGCAGCAACTGAAAGCCCCGACTCGCCCTGCAGGTTGACGTCGCACAAGGTCAGGGTAATTTCATTTTGATGAAGTATTGCGAAGTCAACGGCCTCCCGGGAAGTAGACACATGGGTAGCGTCATAGCCCCACATCCGCATCACCAACATCAAGAACCGGGCGACGAGCATGTCGTCTTCCACCAGTAGAACCGTTTCGGAGCGCATGGATAAATCCTCTTTATGAGCAGTGCGCACGGCGCGGGATTCTTATCACCGGAAGTTAACAATTTGCGCTATCGTCAGTTACGTATTTTATGCCTAAATTGTTGATAATACGGGACTACCCAATTTGAAGATAGTTCTGGAGTCGAATTTCGCAGTATTGTGTCCTTTCGTACGAGAACGCAAAACACCCGTGCGAATAGCCGATGTTCGGAAAGGAATCCACATGTCTACGATTATCGAAGTGATGCTTGCCATCTTTGCCGCCACTGCGGGGTCTGCGCCTCACGAACCCGTCATTATTATTCTTGACTAAGCGTTTCGCGCGAGCTTCTTACGCATCCGGTCCGCCAGCCGGGCTTTTGCTCTTGATTTGAGGAGTTGAAATTGGATTTGGGTCAACCCCATTTCTGTGCAGATCTGTTCCGGGGGCTGTTCGCGCAGATAAAAGCGGGATAAGACCTCGAAATCGCGGTCGCTCATTTCCCGCAGCATTTCCTCCATGAGCGTCACCTTCTGGCGGGCGATTGCCCGCTGTTCCGGGGTAAGGTCAGCCACCGTCAGCTGAGCGGTCTCACTCAGGTCGCTGGAAGAGTCCCGGCGCCGGATGACTTCGCCGATCGCGAGGTTCAACTGCCGGTACAGCACCGTGCGGACAAAGGCCATGAGATGTTCCGGATGCTGAATGTCACCTCGGTGTATCGCTCCCGCAACGATCAGGAAGACGTCGTGCACCCGATCGTCCACATCCTGGGTTCCCAAGCGCCGCTGCAGGAACTTACGCGCCCCCCTCAGGAGAGTTCGATACAGGATTTCTTCCCCAGCCGGGTCTCCCCGCTGGATAAGGTCCACCACGTTCCTCCAGTCGATTTCCGGCTCTTGCGGCATCCGCCCTCAGCACAACCGTCACGCGAAACTCGCTCAGTTCGTTTCCACGCAGAAATAAGACGCCCAGCGGGCAGGGTCTGCGCGGGCGCCGCCGGCATGAAGTTCTTCCAACTGCGCCCTTCGCAACAATACTCCAAACGACACTGGGCCATGGGCGCGGTGGAAATAGAGGGAATAGAGCGACAGGAAAACCCCGCCTGCATCCTGATCGGATGTGGGCCAACGCGTCAAGATGACGGCGCGAGCGCCGGCCGCCAACCAGGCCCGGGACATGCCCATCAAGCCGGCGCCCGGAAGAACTTCGGCTTGTCCGGAACTGCACCCGTTGAGGACGACCAACCCAAGGTTCGCCCGCATACCGGCCGTCTCGGTGTCGCTCAACAATTCGACCTGGCTCCCGGCCTGTAAGAGGCTGAGGGCGACCATGCCCCCGCCCGCTTCCTGTGGGGGGAAAAGAAAATGGGCCGCCACGTGAACAACTGACGGGCGGTTGCGGAGCGCTTGCGCGAGTTCCCGCTTGTTTGCCGCCGTGCCTTTCAGCACCACCGGCCGGACCCCATTCGCCTGCCAGATCTTCGCGCAGTTGTCCACTTCACGACCGCTCCCCAACAGCCTCGGCAATTCCATGATGCCGGCCGCGGGATCGGCTCCCGGCGCTTTCGCAGGGGACGATCCGGCTGACGGCTTCGACCGTACCAATCGCGGATCGGCCCGATTGTAGACGGGATCACCAATGCCAACAAACATCTCATTCCAGTCCGAGGTGGGCGACCGAAGGAGCGCCGAGAGGCCAGGCACAATCCGAATCGCGTGCCGCTCAATTACATAATGAGCGTCGCCGGGCTCGAGCGAGGCTCCTTCTACCAGAGCCCCGAACGGCAACTCGAACAGAGGGCCGTCTGCATCGATCACCCAGGTCGGCCGGTTCAGCAGTTTGGCGGCAATCTGCCAGAACAGCCGCCGATACAGTTGCTGTCCCAGAACCCGGGCCTGCGGCGAACTCTTACGCAGGCTCCGGACGAAGTCATCGATGTCTTTTTTCAGATCGTCCTCGGAAGGCAACGCCAGAAACTCGAAATCCCTCCGCGTGATTAACCAGAGCCAGGATTCCGCCGTGCCGGTGTGAAACGCCAGATACACCTCGTCCGGTCCGAGCGACTCACGGGTGATTTGCAGCAACTTCCTGCCGCCAGGATCGCTGCCCGCCAGAGCGGCAGGTAACTCAAGTCCGGTGGCCGCCTCCATCTCCGCCAGCTTCACTCGAAGGCGACGCACCGCGCCGTCTTCCGTTCCGGCGCTGAGCCGCGCTGCTTCTGCCTTCTGCAGATCGGAAAGGGTGAGCCAGTATTCCTGGGAAAGCTGTTTGGGCAGGTCTGACGTGGCCCAAAGCATCCGCAAACTGGCCGTTCGCCCGTCTTCCGCCGCCGCAAAGGAATCCTCCGCATACCGCATCTGTCCTGTTTGCCGGTAGAGTCGACCCGCCACCTCAATAAAGGCGGAGTAGATCTCGTGCATTTCCACTTCGGTGCCGACTCGAAACGCGTCGGCCGGAAGGATATCCGCGCGCCAGTCCTTCAGGTTGCGAATCGAAGCTGCAAAGTCCGAATAAGCGTCTGGTAGCCGGGATAGGGCCAGGTTGGCCCTCCCGCGACCATAGAGAGGGCGCCAAACTGCTGCCGGCCCCAGAGTCGATGCAGACTCGATGGCGCGATTCAGAAATGCCAGGGCCGAAGCCGGATCGTGCTGGAGCAAACGCAACTCCGCGAGCGATTCATAAGAAAAATGCAGCCGCTCGTCGTGGGTCAACTTCCGCAGCCGGAATGATTCCAGCAGTGCCTCCTCGGAGGCCGGCAGGCGCTTCCATTCCATCAGCGCGTTGCCGAGTTCGTTCCAGGCCTGAGCTTCGGCTGCAACGTCGAGTTGGGCACGGGAAACCTCGATTGCTTCCCGGGTCCATGCGGTTGCGCGATCCCAGTGCTTTTGACTCATCTCGATCAGAGCCGACTGAATCAGGAGCTTGGATCGAAACTTCGCGCTGGCGCCCAACGGCACTTCCAGACCTCGTTTCGCGGATTCGGTCGCCGCATCGATTTCCCCCAGTTGGTAATACAAGGACGAGAGGTTAAAACAAATCGCGACTAACGTCTCCTGGTTCCCTTGCGACGATGCCAGTGCTCTGGCCGGGAGATAGGCCTTAACCGCGTCACGATAGCGAAGGAGCTGAAAATTCGTGCTGCCCAGGTTATTCAGAAACCGGAGGGCTGACCGCGCGTCTTTACGGCGTTGGGCCTCGCGGTAACCCCTCTCGTACACCTGAATTGCCGCCAGATACTTCCCAGCCGCGAACAGATTATTTCCTTCGTGCCGCAGCGTTAGCAACTCGGGAGACTCCGGAGTGCCAACCAGAGAAACCGCCGGCGCGATGGGGAATGCTCTACGCCGAACAGGCCCCACCGCTAACAGGAGCGCCAACAGTAGAAGCACGGCCGAGACTGAGCGTCTGAGATTCACTCCAGGATCCGCTGGTACGCTTACAGGCAGTACCCCTGACGAGTTGCTCGGGTCCCTAACACCTGTTGTTACGGAATTTTATCACCATTGCACCCTGCTCCAAAGTGCTTTCGCTTGGCGTTTGCGGCGGACTGAAGGTGCCTTAGGAGAGAATTCTTCGGATTCCATCGGCCAGCGCATAGAACCGGAACGGCGGAATGCCAAAGAAGCGCTGCGAGATAATCATCAACTTTTCGCAGAGGATGCGCAACTTCATCTGCTGCCCGAGAAACGTGGCGGCGAAGTAAGCCACGGCGGTCACGAGTATGACTAAGTTCTTCAATCGCTGGTATTTCATCACGCGGATATCTTCCAGGTTGTAGCTCTGTTTGATGAAACGGAAAGTTTCCTCAATTTTCCAGCGCGTCAGGTAGATTTGCACGATCCACCAAAGGGATTGTGAGTCCTTGGCTCCAATCGGCACGTTGGTCAGCAACATCAGTGGCGCCTCGCCGAAGCCATCTATCACCACCAGCCAGAGTTGCTCGGCTCGGCCCGGCAGGCGAATCGGCTCGGCGCCGTAGCGCAGATCGTAGACCTTCTCTTTCCCATCCTGGATTTTGATGATGCGCGCCTGATGACGGAGCCGGCACCGCCCAGCCACCTCGGCCACGCTGCCTTGCAGCTTGCGCCGGTCGATCACCGTGCGCTTGCCGGTAGAGCGGATGACGAAGCGCTCACCGCGGTCCAGCAGGGGTTCCAGCAACTTCTTGCGGTCGCCGCCACGATCGATGGTCCAGATCCCTCGCCCCTGGGTGTGCTTGCGGATCAGGTCGATGGCGGCCAGCACTTCCGCGTTTTCGCTGGTGAAGTCTTTCGCCTCGGCCGAGTACAGTTTCTGATAGAGAGGAACGATCTCGCTGCCGTTGACCTCGGCCCCGGTCACGTCGCAGAGCCAGTAGCCCTTGTGCAGTTCGCCCGTGCTGCCGTCCCGCACCGTAGCCAGGTTCTCCATTTTCTGGGCATACTCCTTGCGGATATCGCTCAGGTCCAGCGCCAGCACCGTGTTGGGCTGAATGCGCGAGCTACCCATTCTTACTAACTGCGGAGTCAGCTCCTTCTCTAATTCCGCGCTCTTCAAATTACGCGAGAGGCGCTTCTCGGTTCGGATCAGAGCAATCTCTTCCTGCAGCGAACGCGAGATGTTACTCAGCTTCACATCCTGACTCGCCTGGATGCCGAACAGCATCTCCGATACGAACCCAGCAAGCGGCTTTGTCAGGCGCTCACAGAGCTCCGAGGAGAACTTCGTCAACTGCGCTTTGAGTCTGGATCGAATTCTGCTATCGTGCACCGGGGGACGCCTCCGTGGTGGTTTGGATTTCTCGTAAAAACCCTTCTACCACGGATTTCGTCCCCTCCCACTTCTCAATCCCGGCAAGCTACTGATCTTTCGAGGGTTAGGCTATCGGTCCTTCAGATTCTGGGGAAACTCCTGTTTTGAGACGCCAGCCGGCATAGTTTATTGAGTTTTCGTTTCTGAATCCGACAGGGCGGATTCAGGCTTGGGTGGCGGGTTGATCCAGACCTCGGTGGGCAGCGCGGGTGGCTGCGGAGGTTTCCGGACGAATCGTTCCGGGTGTGCCGCGAAGGCGGCATCCAGGGTGTGTTGACGGAGGCTGCGGACCTGCTCGGCGCGTCGCGTGTGCACGACCTCCGGGGTCAGCAACCCGAGACCGGAGTGATGGTGCTCGGTGTTGTACCAGGGGAAGAACTGCTGGCAGAAGCTGCGAGCGTGTTCCTTGGAGCCGAATCGATCCGGGAAGTCAGGGCGATATTTCAAGGTTTTGAAGTGGCTTTCCGAAAACGGGTTGTCGTCGGAAACGTGCGGGCGGCTGTGCGTCTTGGTCACGCCCAGGTCGGCCAACAGCAAGGCGACGGGCTTGGAAGTCATCGAGGAGCCGCGATCGGCGTGAATGGTGAGCTGGCCGAGAGCGATTTGCTGCTTGCCGCAAGTTTCGGCGATGAGCTGCCGGGCCAGTTCCTTACCCTCCCGGTCGGCGACCATCCATCCGACGACATAGCGGCTGAAGACGTCGAGGATGACATAGAGGTAGAAGTAGGTCCACTTGGCCGGCCCCAGCAACTTGGTGATGTCCCAACTCCAGAGTTGATTGGGGCCGGTGGCCAGCAACTGCGGCTTCTGGTAGGGAGGATGGGTGAGTTGGTCGCGGCGTTCGTGCGCTTCCCCCTCCCCGGTCAGGATGCGGTATAGGGTGCGGATCGAGCAGCAGTAGACGCCTTCGTCCAGCAGGGTGGAGTAGACCTCGGCCGGGGAACGGTCTTGAAAGCGCTCCGCATGTAAGTGGCACAGCACGCTGACGCGCTCCTCAGCCGTCAACGCGCGCGGCGGCGATGGCCGGCGCCGCGGCTCGGGCAAGGGCAGTGGCGGATTCCGCAGCCGATGCAAAGAAGCGCGGGAAACGCCGAGCGCATCGCAGGCGGCGACAGGACCCAACTCAGGGACAGCCTGGACGGCGGCATTCATGATTTGCTCTCGTCGCTGTCGACCGTCGCCAGGGGGATCCCCAACAACGACGAGACTTTTTTTTGAACGTCGATGATGAGCTCGGCGCGGGCCAGTCGTTGCGTCAGATGGCCGTTCTCCTGCTTCAGCTTGCGCACTTCCTCGAACAACGGATCGTGCTTGGATTTGGGGCCGCGCTGGCGAGGGGCCAAGCCCCGGTCGCGTTGCTGGCGCCAGTGAGTGAGGTGGGAAGAGTAGAGACCCTCGCGGCGGAGCAAGGCTCCGATGGCTCCCGATTCCGTGGTCGAATCCGCCTCGGCCAGAATACGCCGCTTATAGTCGGCCGTGAACTGGCGGCGCTTCGCCTTGGCGAGCACCTCGGGATCGGGCAGCGTTTTGGTCTCGCCTGGCACTGCGCTGCGTTCGGCCTCGCTTCGCTCGGCCTCACTCCGCTCCGCGCCAGGCGAGACCAAAACGCAAGGGGGCAATGCAACACCATTCACCTTCATCTTCATGAGCGTTTCCTTCTCCGCCCCCTACACTAAATGCCGGGCGGGAAGGCGTCTCACTGATCTTGGCACAGAGGGCGGTCGCGCACTTCCTCCCACGGTTGCGTATTGTTGCGTCCCAAGTGCTCTCGCACATTCCCCCGAATCCGTTTCACACTCTTTTGCGACGGACTGTAGCCCAGGTACTTGCTTCCAGTCCGCGAGCTGTAGTGTGGCCCGAATGTATACCCCAGAAAGTCGAATCGCTCCTGCCGGGCATTCCGAATGCTCGTCTTCTTCTCGTTGAGCGTCAGCTTCAGCCGCTCCAGCACCCCACGCGTCCACTCCAGTGCCTCCGCCGCTTTTCCACGACTCAGGATCACGAAGTCGTCCGCGTAGTTCACGATTTGCGCCCGAAACTGTTCTCCCCGCCGGGCCTGCCGGAAGCCCTTCAACATCCGGTTGATGTACAGGTTCGCGAGCAGCGGACTGATCACCCCGCCTTGCGGAGTACCACGATCATTATCCTTGCCGCCCGTTAGCCGTCGCTTCCCGTCTTCATCCCGCTCCTCGACCGGCACTTTCAGCCACATCTGTATCAGATGCAACATCTGCCTGTCGACGATCCGCCGAGCCACGCACTCCATCAGCTCCGCGTGCGGAATGTTGTCGAAGTACTTGGACAGATCCGCGTCCACGATATCCGTATATCCCTGCTGCAACAGCTCTCCCACTTTCTGGATTGCATCCTGCGCGCTTCGCTGCGGCCGGTAGCCATAAGCATTCGGCTCCAGATCCGCCTCAAAGATCGGTTCCAGGATCATCTTCGCGGCGGTTTGCGCCACCCGGTCCCGTATGGTCGGGATTCCCAGCGGACGCTCGCCTCCGCCCGGTTTCGGAATCATTACTCTCCTCACCGGCTGTGGTTGGTATGTCTTGTCGTGCAGTTCTTTCCTGAGCCCGTTCAACCACTCCATCACCCCTTTCGACTCGATGGCCTCGAAGCTTTCTCCATCCACACCCGGAGCGCCTTGATTGGCTTTCGCCTGCACCCACGCGCGCAGCAGAACGTCCTCTCGGTACACCTTGTCGTAGAGCTGATAAAAGCGGAATCCCGGCTCGCTCTTCGCCTTTCGATACAGCTTGATCTGAAGTTCCCGAACCTTATCCGATGTTTCCAGACTCTCGTCAATCATCGCGTCTTCCCTTCTTCACAAACCTGTCAGAAGCAAGGGTCCTTCCCTCCACCGGCGTTACCCGGCTTCTTCGGTACCTCTGACCCTCTCCGACGCCCAGATGGTCCGTGCTTCCTTCCATGCACGTTCGCAGGTCGCGACTCTGCAACCATCCCGGGCCTCCCCCACTGACGCAGACTACCTTCTTGGCGTGCTGTGCTCACTACCCCGGTGGTCCGATCCGTGCCGATGGTTATCGGTTTGAGCGCGCTCCCGCGCCGGGTTCCTTCCGGATCGACTCGGCCTTCCCCGCTAAAGCGCCGGGTCGGCATCCACATTGCAGCTTTCGAGGCCTGCTCGAGCTTTACTCGCGTTACGGCCCGCCAAGTCGCTCGCCCACCTTTCCGTGGACTTTGTCGCGAGGCTCCAGCCCGGCCAGTTCCCCAACCGAACCGCTCGCCAGCTATCGAATCTAACCATCAACTATTCGAGTGGGTCCTTCCCCCACTGGTAATCTGCCCCTTTTGGGGCGCACGCTTTAGCCACTGCGGCTTTCCTGGGTCCACAGGGGCTGAAGCCCAGACTTTTCTCCGATTCTACGGCACGGCTAAAGCCATGCCCTGATACAAAGTCCAAAAGAGCAAATCCTTGTGTACCCCTACACTCAGATTCATGTGAATTCATTAGGAATGGAGAGTTTCGCCACTTTCGTGTCGCGCACCCATGGCAATGTTATTTCTTGACAGGACTTTAGCGGCTACCACTCGAAGACGATTCCCGCC
>Ga0097691_1002567_pt1 | contig 12009 bp, 13 predicted proteins | sample NGESurdeep072012_8_FD_72858 | JGI IMG/M metagenome (GOLD analysis project Ga0097691, IMG submission 72858) | Arctic peat soil microbial communities from Barrow, Alaska - NGEE Surface sample 210-1 deep-072012 | ecosystem: Environmental > Terrestrial > Soil > Wetlands > Peat ...
TTGGGATCGTGTCGGTTCGTGCGTCTAATGTTGAGCACGTGCTCAATGTGGACCCCACGAGACTCCCTGGCCGCCCCGCTGAATGGGTTTCCTTCCTTGCCGCGGTCGAGCACGCCGCGGCCGGAGATGAGCAAACCTGGCTGGAGTGGAAGTCCACGCTGGATCTCACCTCACGGCATGACGTCGGCATGATCCTGTCGAAGGCCATCCTCGCCATGGCCAACCGGGACCCCGAGGACGCAGCCAGGACCATGGGTGGCCACGGCATCGTGATCGTCGGGTTGGAAGCAGGAACGGTCCACGGAGTCTCTCACCTTGACAACGCCGACCTTGACAAGACCGTCTCCGCATACGTCGGCGCGGACGGTCCACGTTGGGATCCGATCTGGTACAAGAGTCAAGGCAAAGACGTCCTTATCGTGGTCATCGACCCACCGTGCTGTCCGATCTGGACGTTCCGCAAACAAATCGAAAACTACGCCGACGGCACCATCTTCGTCCGCAAACGCGCCCGCTCCGAACCTGCGAACAGTGCCGACATCGCTCGCCTTTCCGCGCGGCTCACTCGCACCGCCGCGATTGAAGGACTCAATATCGGGGTCGGAGTTGAATGCCCTCAACCGCTGGCCAAGATCGCTTGGGCCGCCGAAGGCATCGACGCCGCGATTGACGCCGAGCGCAGTCACCTCATGGAGCCGCTCATGAAAGCGCGCACAGCCCGGGCCCAGGGCTCCTGACATAGGTGATCTCGTTGCTGGCCTTGCAGTCGTTTGACCTGGCCTTTTACCGCCGGACGACTTGCTTTCAGGCCCATTAAGGGCTATAATTTATGCGAGATGACAACTGGATCTGGGGGTGGAATGATGAGCGTGATGAACGCCCAGCCACCCCTTCCCGTAGCCCCCGTCGCGGGAGCCGTGAGCATTGGTGAAGCCGTCGCGCTCGTGCAGGACAGCGACGGTGGCCGGGTGTTCCTACGCGGCGAGCTCGTCTACGCCTGGTCGGCCGGCGACGTGCCACTGCGCCGGCTGGCCGCGGTGCAGCTGGTCGCCAACAAGGCCGCCCGGGTCGGCGACGTCGCTGCCGCGTTCGGAGTCGATAACGGCACGCTGTGGCGGTGGGGTCAACAGCTGTCAGCCACCGGGGTGGGCGGCCTGGTCCCGGACAAGCGCGGACCCAAGGGCCCCTCGCGGCTGAGCCCCGAGGTGGTCGCCGACATCACCGCCCGCCGCGCCGCCGGGGCCAGCTACCGCAAGATCGCGACCGCGATCGGGGTGTCATACACCAGCGTCCGTCGAGTGTGCACCCCAGCCGCCACCCCGCCGGCCGATGATGACAGCGACCACGACGATGACCACGACACGGGCCGGGACAGCGACGCCACGGCAACAACCGAAGATACCGATGCTGCTGGCGACGAGCTGCCGGTGTTGCCGCCGCCGGCCGACCGGGACGCCGAGCGGGCCGCGGCCCGGTGGGGGAAGCTGACCCACGCCGAACCCGTGTTCACCCCCGCAGCGCGGGTGCCCCTGGCGGGACTGCTTTTGGCGATCCCCGCGTTGCAGGCCACCGGGCTGCTGCCTTGCGCCACACAGGTGTTCGGGTGCCTGCCCAACGGGTTCTACGGCCTGGACACGATGCTCGTTGAGGGCGTGCTGCGGGCCCTGGCCGGTGAGCCCCGCGCCGAAGGCGCCACCAGGATCGACCCGGCCGCGTTGGGCAGGGTGCTCGGGTTGGACCGGGGCCCGGAGGTCAAGACGATCCGAGCCAAGATCACCGCACTTGCTGCCACCGGGCGGGCCGAGGAGCTCCTGGCCGCGATGGCCGCAGCCCACGTGGCCCGCCTGGACAACTCGAACCCGGACCTGTTGGCGGTGTTCTACGTTGACGGGCACGTCCGCGCCTACCAAGGCGCCCACAAGGTCGCCAAAACCCACCTCTCCCGCCTGAAGTTCCCCGCCCCGGCAACGGTCGAGACCTGGGTATCGGACGCCGCAGGTGACCCGGTCCTGGTCGTCATGGCCGCCCCCGGCGCGTCCCTGGCCATGGAGCTCTGCCGGCTGCTGCCCGACCTGCGTCGGGCCGTCGGCGACGACCGGCGGGTCCTGGTCGGGTTCGACCGCGGGGGCTGGTCACCGGCCCTCTTCGAGCACATGGATGCCCAGGGTTTTGACGTGCTCACTTGGCGTAAGGGCCTGGCCCAGGACGTCGACCCCACCCTGTTCACCGACCTCACCTACACCGACGACACCGGGCGCACCCACCAGTGGCGGGTCGCAGACACCGCCGTGGACCTGTCCATCGACGACGACCAGGTGTTCACGATGCGGCAGGTGAGCCTGTTGGTGGCCAACAACAAGACCGGCAGGGGCGAGCGCGGTCAGGACAGCACCCGGCAGATCCACATCGCGGCCACCCGGGCCGACCTGCCCGTCGAGCAGGTCATCTACCGGATGGGCTCGCGGTGGCGGCAGGAGAACTACTTCCGCTACGCCCGGATGCACTTCGACCTCGACTCCCACGACGCCTACGCCACCACGCAGGACGACCCTGCCCGGCTGGTCCCCAACCCGGCCAAGAAGAAAGCCCACCAACAGGTCCTGGCCGCACGGGCCCGCTACGAGCGGGCCCTGGCCGCGAGCGATGCGGCCCTGCTGGACGCAGTATCCCCGCCACCGGGCCAGGCGGTGCTGATCACCAACGCCGAGGTCGACAGGCTGACCGCAGACCTACGCGCAGCAGAATCCAACCTGGGCACCGCCCAACACGCCCACCGGGCCGTCCCGGCCCGGCTGCCGCTGGGCCAGGTCAACCCCGGCCAGCAGGTCCTGGACATCCAAACCAAGCTGATCAGCCACGCGATCCGCATCGCCGCGTTCAACACCGCCACCGCCCTGGCCCGAGACGTCCGCGTCCACACCGGCTACGCCCGCGCCAACCACGAAGCACACACCCTGATCCGTCAGGCGTTGACCGGCAGCGGCGACATCGACCCCCACGACGGCACGTTAACCATCCGGCTCGACCCCTTACCAACGCAGCGGGCTACCGCGGCCATCGCGCAGCTGTGCGAGCACCTCACCGCCACCCAAACCTGCTACCCCGGCACCAACCTCACCCTGCGCTACGCAGTCAAAACCGGGCCCTGAACACGCACAGATTATGACTCCATGTCCAGAGTCCTGGGCTCGACGTTGGCGTCTAGGAACGCGCTCAGGTTGACCGCGTTGGCGACCGGGATCACACCCAGGCGGGTACGGCCGAAGCGACCCTGGTCGAACTCGACGGCGCCCGCGAACTATAGCGAGACGCTGAGAATTACGACGAAGGGACACTGACCGCGATGACGTCAAGGCCGTTCCTCGACGGCCATTGTGTACCGGTGCTCGTCGGCAAGGGCAGCCTGGATCGAGGAACGGCCATCCACGCCCTGAGCGTCGCCGCCGTGGTCATCCAGAGATAGCCTCCGGCGTGTTCGCCGCCAACGCCGCCTGGCTCGTCTGCACAGCCATTGCATTCAACCTCACCCGCGCTGCCGCCGCCACCCTGACCCGCACACAACTGGCCAAAGCAACCACCGGCACCATCCGCGGCAAACTGATCAAACATCCCAGCCAGAATCGCCACCAGCGCCCGGAGACTACGCCTTCACCTACCCGCCGGCTGGCCCTGGGAAACAGCCAGGACCAACCTGTTATCAGAACCTGCCCTCAACCACCCGCCCACCGGTGGATCTGGGCTAAGCGCCCAGGGGATAATCGACGAAGGCAAGATGGTGACTATCGGGGGCCCAGCTCGGTACGTTCATCGTGCCTTGGCCCCCGAACACCGCGGTCAGGTCGCGGAACACGTCACCTTCTGGAGGGATGAGCCGGATGATTACGTCACGGTCGGCCGGATGTCCGAGCGTTCCGGTCGGGAAGCTGACGTACGCCACCTGACTGCCGTCCGGCGAGGGGTGCGGGAACCAGTTGACGCGCTCGTCGGCTGTGAGCTGCTCGAGACCGGAACCGTCCAGGCGCATCCGGAACAGTTGCGCGTGCCCGGGAGCCGTTGAGCCGCGCTCAGAGTTGAAGTAGATCCACTGTCCGTCGGGGCTGAAGCCGGCTCCGTCATCCGCAAACTCGTCATCGGTCAACGGTGCGTCGGTGCCACCGGCGGCCGGAATGGTGAAGACGTTGGTGGTCGCCGTTCCGTCGGGGTTCTTGCGCAACCCGATGTACGCGAGAGTCTGGCCGTCGGGCGAGACCCCGTGCAGGTAGTGGTGGAAGTCGGCGCCGCGGTCGTTTGACACGCGATGTGGGGAGCCGCCGGCTACCGGGATCGCGTAGAGGTGCCCGTCCTCGGCCGAGACATAGATGGTGCTCCCATCGGGGGCGACGACGTGGTCGTTGTTGATCGCGGGAACGGCGCCAAGGTCGATCTGTTCCGGTTCGCCGAAGCCGTCAGCGGGCAGGCGAAAGAGCAGGCCGTCGCCGTTGAAGACGAGCCAGGCGCCGTCCCGGGTCCAGTTCGGCGCCTCGAAGAGCCGGGTGCGCGACTCATGCACGAGCCGGCGTTCACCCGAGGTGACGTCGATGACGAAGAGCTGGGCGCGCTGCCCGGCGCGAAGAGTCCGTGGCATGGCATCAGTCCTGGTTGCTGAAGGCGGCGTCGAAGGATGCCGTGGGCTGCTTCCACAGCAGCGAACGAATGTAGCCGATCGCCTCTTTCGCGCCGTGCAGGCGATCCATGCCGGCGTCCTCCCACTCGATCGAGATCGGGCCGGAGTAGCCGATGGAGTTCAGCGCACGGAACGAGTCCTCCCACGGCACGTCGCCGTGCCCGGTGGAGACGAAGTCCCACCCGCGCCGCGGATCGCCCCAGGGCAGATGCGAACCGAGCACCCCGGCACGGCCCGTCTTGGGGCGCAGCCGGGTGTCTTTGCAGTCGACGTGGTAGATGCGGTCGGCGAAGTCGACGATGAACCCGACCGGATCGATGTCCTGCCACATCATGTGGCTGGGGTCCCAGTTGAGCCCGAACGCCGTACGGTGACCGATAGCCTCGAGCGAGCGCACCGTGCTCCAGTAGTCGTAGGCGATCTCGCTCGGATGCACCTCATGCGCGAAACGAACGCCTTCGTCGTCGAAGACGTCGAGGATCGGATTCCACCGGTCGGCGAAGTCCTGGTAACCCGCGTCCATGACCGCAGCGGGAACCGGCGGGAATTGGGCGACATAGGGCCAGATCTTCGACCCGGTGAAGCCGACCACGGTGTCCACGCCGAGCTTGCGCGCCACCTGTGCGGTGAGCTTCAACTCTTCGGCGGCGCGCTGGCGTACACCCTCCGCGTCCCCGTCGCCCCACACCTTGGAGCCAACGATCGCCTGATGACGGAAGTCGATCGGATCGTCGCAGACCGCTTGTCCCTTCAGGTGGTTCGAGATCGCCCAGACCTTGAGCCCGTACTTGTCGAGGATCTCGACGCGGCCCCGCAGATAGGCGTCGTCCTCTGCAGCTCGCCACACATCCAGGTGCTCGCCGGAGCATGCGATCTCCAGGCCGTCGTAGCCCCACTCGCTCGCGTGCTTGGCGACCTCTTCGAGCGTGAGATCCGCCCACTGGCCGGTGAAGAGGGTGACCGGGTGAGTGGTTTCCTCGGTGCTGGCGTTCGTCATCGGTTCTTTCCTTAGGTTTCGATCCAGTAACCGGACCGCGCTGACTCGAGCACGGCATCCGTGAGTCTGACGGCGCGGAGACCGTCGTCAAAGGTGGGAAGTCCTTCGGCTGCCTGGCCGGCGACGGCGGCGTAGCTGTCGGCGACAAAGGCGTTGAAGGCGTCCTGGTAGCCAAGCGGATGCCCCGGTGGCAGGAGGGAGAGACGAACGGCGTCGGCGCTCAACTCCTCCTGATTACGGCGAAGTAGCTGAGAGCCGGTGCGACGGCCGAGCCAGAGCGTCTCAGGATCTTCCTGATCAAAGCCGATGGACTCGGCGGAACCGGAGATCTCCAGGTGCAGTCGGTTCTTGCGGCCCGGCGCAACCTGCGAGACGAGCAGTGTGCCGATGGCGCCGCCGCGCGTTTCGACCAGGACGGCGACGAGGTCCTCCGTCGTGATGCCACGACTGGTGGCCCGCTGGTCGAACACGGTGCGCTTGAGCGCTTGAACGCGCGAGATCCGGTCACCGGTGACGAACTCGGTGAGGTCACACAGGTGCGACCCGATGTCGGCGAAGGCCCGAGACGGCCCACCCAGCTTCTCGTCGACCCGCCAGTTGTCGTCGGAAGGAGCCAGCAACCAGTCCTGCAGATAGGAACCCTGGATACTGAGCAGACGCCCCGTCTCCCCGGCGCGAACGCGAGCCCTGGCCTCGCGGACCATCGGGTGGAACCGGTAGACGAAGGGAACCGTCGCGGTGACGCCGGCTGCGGCGGCGGCGGCGGCCAGCCGCGCGGCATCCGCCGTCGAGGTCGCCAGCGGCTTCTCGCAGACGACGTGCTTGCCTGCCTGGATCGCGGCGAGCGCGAATTCGAGGTGGGTCGCGTTCGGGGTCACCACATGCACGACGTCGATCGTGTCGTCCGCCAGAAGGTCTCCCGCGGAATTATAGGCTTTCTCGAAACCCAGCGCACCGACGACGCGCTCCGAACTGGCCATGCTCGAGGAGGTGACTCCGGCGAGAATCGCGCCAGCCGCCCTCGATGCACGACTATGCACTTCTCCCATGAAGCCGCCCCCGATGAAACCGACGCGGAGTGCCAGTGAAGAGTTCACGCTCCGTGCCCGATCAGAGGGTCGCGACCGTGGGGTCCCAACCCACTGGAACGGCGGGGGCCTTCTCGAAGCTGCTCTCGACCGTGACCGTCTCGCCGCGCACGGCCGACTCGGCGATCGAAACCATAGTGTCGAGCACGTGATAGGCCTGCGCTCCGGTGGCGCGCTCCGGCCGACCCGCACGAATGGCCTGTGCCAGTTCGGCAACACCGGTGCCGCGCGTCGACTTCGAACCGACGGCTGGAACCTTGCGACCCTCCTCGTCGGTGCCGTCGAAGACCACGGAGTCGCCATCGAAGGTGTTCGGGTCGGGAAATGCGATCGTTCCCGTTGTGCCGGAAACCTCGACGAGCCCGGTGCGCTTGCGGTGCGACTCGAAGCTGAAGATCGTCTGGGCTGAAGCTCCGCTCTCGAACTCGATGAGTGCGCCGTGGTGTGAGGGCACCGTGACGTCGAAGTTGCTGCCGGCACGGGGGCCCGAGCCGATCACCCGAACCGGGCGCGACGTCGAGGCGGCCGCGCTGACGCGCTTCACCGGACCGAACGTCTGCACCAACGTCGTCAGGTAATAGGGTCCGACGTCGAACAGCGGCCCGCCGCCCTCTTGGAAGAGGAAGTCGGGGTTCGGGTGCCAGGAGTCGGGCCCTGGCGACTGCATGAGGGCGAGAGCCGTAAGCGGTGTGCCGACCGCGCCCTCCTCGATCAAGCGCAGTGCAGTCTGCTGGCCGGCTCCCAGGAAGGTATCGGGTGCAGTAGCGACGCGCAGGCCGAGCCTGGCGGCCTCGCCGAGCAGCTTCTTGCCGCTCTCGCGGTCGAGAGCGAACGGCTTCTCGGTCCAGACGTTCTTGCCCGCGGCGAGAGACTGAAGGGCGACCTCGACGTGAGCGGCGGGGATGGTCAGGTTGACCACGATCTCGATCTCGGGGTGCGCGAGCAGTTCGGCGACCGTTCCGCTGCCGGCGATGCCGTACTTCCCCGCCTGAGCCTTGGCGCGTACCAGGTCGATGTCGGCGACGAAGAGTACTTCGAGGTCGGGGAAGGCCGTCAGGTTGTCGAGGTACTGGCTGCTGATGACACCAGCACCGATGACGCCGACACCGACGCGACCGGTACGGCTCATGCCGAGACTCCGTTCGCCGTGAGGTACGCGAAGCTGTCGGCGAGCGCATCGAAGACGTCCCCGTTGAAGCCATCGAGCTCGACCACGCGCAGCGCCTGCGGAGCCGCAGCGAGGATGCCGAGGATGTCGACCTTGCCCGAACCAACCGCTACCTGGTCCTGGTTGTCGTGAGTGACGGCGCCGTCCTTGACGTGGATGAGCTGGACGCGCTCACCGAGCCGGCGCAGCAGATCCGCGGCGGAAACGCCACCGACCTCAGCCCAGTAGGTGTCGACCTCGAGGATGACCCTGGCGTCGAGGTGGTCGGCGAAGACCTCCAGTGCAGGGGTTCCGTCAATACGGTTCTCGGCCTCCCACCAGTGATTGTGGTAGCCGATCGTCAGTCCGTGGTCGGCTCCGATCTTCGCGATCTCGTTCAGGCTGGACGCCGCCTTGGCGATGTCCTCCTTGGTGGTCCAGAGTTCGCGGTGGATGTGCGGGTCGATAACCGTCGTGACACCGATCTTCTTGGCGGCTACGAAGATGTCGGCGACGTCCTGGCCCAGGAGGCGGGCGTGGGCCGACGGCGCGGCAAGGCCGACGGAAGGCAGCAGTTCGCTGTACTGGTCGGCCAGATCGACGAAGCCGAACAGCTCAACGTTCCGGTAACCGAGGTCCGCGATGTGACGGAGGGTGCCTGGAAGATCGCTCGCCAAGGCGTCCCTCACCGTGTACAGCTGGACCGAGAGCTGGGATTGCGACACGTTCGTCTCCTCGTCGAGTGAAAGGGAATCTATAAGGGTTGCGGTCACCGTTCGGCGATGCTCCCTGGCAACTCTAGGGTTACTTCGATCGACAAGCAAGCAAAAGTCTCACGTTCACCATTTCTATGCGTCATATCAGCCGACACGCTGTGATTGACTAGCGCAATGAACGAGCCCAAGAAACTGAGCACACTGGGTAGCATGGGCGCCAGCGACCTGTTCCAGCTCCTCCGTGACGGTCAACCTCGCACCCGGGCCGAACTCGCGTCGATGACTGGGCTCGCCCGCTCAACTATCGGACTGCGTATTGATGCCCTCTTGGGGCTCGAACTCATCCGCCCGGTGGGCGAGTCGATCTCGAGCGGAGGTCGGCCACCCTCACAGTTCGCCCTCAATCCCACCGCTCGGCTCGTCGTCGGCGCCGACTTCGGGGCAAGCCATGCCGCGGTCGCCGCGGCCGACCTGAGCGGAAGCATCCTGGGCATGCACCGCGAAGCGCTGCCGATCGCGGACGGCCCCGAACGAGTACTCGAATGGCTTTTCGCCACCACCCGCGCGCTACTGGCCCGGCTTGGGCGCGACGAGGCCGATCTGCTCGCGATCGGGATGGGATTGCCCGGCCCCGTCGAACACGCGACCGGCCGGCCGGTGAACCCGCCCATCATGCCCGGGTGGGATGGCTTCGATGTTCCCGGGTGGGTGTTCGATCGCCTCGGCGTCCCCGCCCTGGTCGACAACGACGTCAACATTATGGCCATCGGAGAGCGTACCCTTGCATTCCCCGACGTCGAGGATCTGATGTTCGTCAAGGTTGCCACCGGAATCGGCTCGGGCATCATCTCGGGGGGAACCCTGCAAAGAGGTGCGCACGGCTCGGCCGGGGACATCGGGCATGTACGAATCCAGCGCGGGGACGGCGTCGCCTGCCACTGCGGAAACTTCGGCTGCCTGGAGGCCATGGCCTCGGGACCGGCAATCGCGCGCCAGTTGCGCGAGTCCGGCGCTACCGTGCAGAACACCCAGCAGGTCATCGACCTCGTGCGACGCGGCAACCTGGATGCAATCCAAGCCATTCGGCAGGCCGGACGGGACATTGGCGAGGTGCTCGCCACCTGCGTGAGCCTGATCAACCCGTCCGTCCTCGTGCTCGGCGGCTCGGTGACCCGGGCAGGAGAACACCTGCTGGCCGGAGTTCGTGAGGTCGTCTACCAACGCTCCACACCCTTGGCGACCGAACATCTCTCGATCCTGCAGTCACGCACTGCAGCCAACGCTGCCGTCATCGGGGCGAGCATGCTCGCCATCCACCAGGCCCTCTCGCCGGAGGCCATCGATGAAATGCCGAGTAGCACCAGACACGAGATAATGAGCAGCGGGCATTGACTTCGTCGGCGGCGAAGCCAGGCATCTCGACCCCGCGGGAACACAATAGACGAGGGGCGCTACCCGGCGGTCTGATAGGTCGAGCTCAAGGAGCCTGTCCATGCGCCGCCCGATGGTTGAGCGGGCGAGGGCGGTCATCGACACGAACTCGCCGGGGTACGAGGGTTCGACCAGTGCGCTAGGACCCCGAGTCCGAAACGGTTGACGGGGTATCGGGCGGTCCCGAGGGCGCCCGTGGCCGTTCAAGGGTGCGAGAGTGATGCCCGGCGTAGTTGTGGTGGGTGGGTATCGAGATCACCGAAGGTGATCGACGGTGCCGACTCTCGCTGAGCCGCAGGGGTGGCTCCCTCGCCTTCAGGTGGTGACCGTCTGGGTCGTTGTCCATCCAGACCCTGCGAGTTTGCGGAAGTTGTGGCAGGCCAGGTGGAAGGTCCACTCGATGTCGGCTTTGACCTGGCCGCGGAGCCGTAGTTGATGGCCGCCTTGGGCGACGTTGATCTGACCGAAGACCGGTTCGACGATCGCTTTGCGCCGGGCCTAGTCGGCCTTGCCCTTCTTGGTGCGTAGCTTGCGGCTCATCCGTGCCTTGGGTGTCAGGTCCTTCGGGATCCGGCCACGTGGCGCCGCCGGCGACTGCTCAGCGTGTTTGAGTCGGCCGGTCGCCAGCAGCGGGTCGATCCCCGCAGCGGTGAGCGCGTCAATGTTGTGTGCGGAGAAGTATCCGGCATCGGCCAGCAGCGTGCGGGGTGTGCCGTCGATGCCGGCCGCGCTCAGCGACTCGGCCAGCTCGGTGAGCATGTCTGGTAGCGCCGGGCAGTCCGCCGGGGACTGCCGCAGCGACGCGGCGAGCACGACCTGGCTCTTCTCATCCACGACCGCCTGGCCGCCCGAAGCAGTAGTGGAAAGACCCATCCGAAGTCTTCATGATCCGCGCGTCCGGGTCGGTAAACGACCGTTGCGCCCGGTCCGGGACAGCCGCGCCCGCTTCAGCCGCGTCACAGGCCTCGGCGATCTGGTCCGGATCCTGACCCTGTTCGGCGCCGTCCTGTTCAGCCTGCACGCGGGCCTTCGCGGCGTGCTCAGCCTCCAGGGCAGCCTTCGCCGCCCGGATCGCGGCCAACCGGCCCTCCTGCGGGCCAGCTCGACCGGCAGTTCATCACCTCGCCGGCCAGCTCGGACTCGGCCCGCACCATCCGGTCGTAGCTCATCGCCCGATGCCGGCTCGCCGCCGCCCGCACCTTCGTGCCATCCAGGGCGACCCGGCCCAACGACACCAGACCAGCCGCTGCACACAAGCTTAGCGACTGGGTGAACAACGCCTTCAGTGCAGCCCCGTGCCGGGTCCGGAACTCAGCTGATCGCCACGAAGTCCGGGGCCGCCTGCGCGGTCAGGAACCGAAACGCGACGTCGTCCTGGCAGCGTCGCTCCAACGTCCGCGATGAGGTGCTCCCATGGGAGTAGCCATAGATCAATATCTTCAACATCAGCCGCGGTTCAAAGGCGGAGCGCCCCGGACCTCGGTGTAGTCGGCGTAGATCGCGGACAGGTCCAGCCCGTGCTCGACCAGATCATCAACCCAACGCGCCGGATGATCGGCCGCCAACCAGTCCCGAAGATCAGGGGTCAACAGCATCGGCTGATCCTGGTCATAACGCCGAAACGTCTTATCCACAGGCACTTTCGCCTGTCCCGGGCCAGCAGCGCCCGGCTCCACCGACCATCAACACCGATTGCACACCTTTTGGCGGATCGTCGGCTGGCTCCGCAAACGACACGTCGGGCTGAGCATGCACACCTTGGTCCGGCGCTTTCTGCCCGGTTGGGAGATCCGCGCCGGAGGAATCGAGATGTTCCGGCCACGCGCGGTCGCCATCGTGCGTTACCGCTACCGGGGCACCAAGATCCCCACCCCATGGTCGAGCGCGCCGACTCCGGGATCACCCGCACCAGGGGCATGACCACGTGGAGAGCCGGATGCGGTGAAAGTCGCCACTCGGAGGGCGAG
>Ga0097691_1002568_pt1 | contig 12002 bp, 9 predicted proteins | sample NGESurdeep072012_8_FD_72858 | JGI IMG/M metagenome (GOLD analysis project Ga0097691, IMG submission 72858) | Arctic peat soil microbial communities from Barrow, Alaska - NGEE Surface sample 210-1 deep-072012 | ecosystem: Environmental > Terrestrial > Soil > Wetlands > Peat ...
GACAACACGCTTATGCTCTACGGCGATGCGAAGGGCGTGCTGGGATCGCTCGTCAAGGAAATCAAGGCGCTGGACGAGGGGCACTAACAGCGAACTGCAAAAGCGTTGACACGGATTACACGGAAAACAGACGGCGACAACTACCGGATCAAGCTTTTTGGGGGAACAGCAACAGCAACAACCTTTCCACGGATTTCGCGGATATCGCGGATAGGCAACTACAAAAACTTTTCGGGGGAACTGCAACAGCCGTGCGCGCTGTCCTTGCAGTTCCCCCGAAATATTTATCCGGTAGTTGTCGTCTTCGCCGTTTTCCGTGTAATCCGTGTTAACGCTTTAAAGCTCCATACACGAACCCAGCCCGCGCACTCCAGTGCGCTCGAAGGCATCGTCCTCCGATATCGCGCCGCAGTTGATTGCGCGCCGGAAATAGTTCACGAGTCCCCGCCCTGTGGCCGCGTCGTCGAACGCGGCACCCACCCGCGTCGCCTGCGCCGACTTCGCGACAAAGTTCTTCAACCGCGCGCCGGCCGCATCGAGTCCCTCGATGAAGAACGCGAACGTCGCCGCATACCGGCTCACGAGCTGCGCGGGGTGCAGGTCCCAGCCCTGATAGAACCCGTTCGCCATCGCGTGGCGGATACTCTCGTAGTGCACCTTCCACGCGTCGCGAACGACGCGACCGTTCTCTTCGATCTGCGCGGCGGTGAGCGCTGCGCGCCCCGTCGCTTCGTGCACGGCTACGGGCAACACAGCGGTCGCTCCATCTGAAAGCCGGATACGCGAGCCCGAGAGTGCGACCAGCATCATGTTCCTCGCGAAATCGCACGCCTGATGCCGCGGCGACTGATGGGCGGCGGTGATCCCGAGCGCGGCCGTGAAGTCATAGGCGCCGAAAATCGCCCCGGTGAGGCGTTCGCCGCCGGCTTCGATCAACCGCGGCAGCGGCGAGCGCCCGTCCGCGCCGAGCACGATCTCCGGCGTCTCGATCATGACCTCAAAATGCAGCGCGCCGTCGGCGAGGCCGAACTCGCGCTCGAACGCGGCCAGAATCTGCGCGAACTCCGCGACCTGCTCCGCGCTCGTGACTTTGGGAAGGTTGACGATGAAGTTCGACGGCAGGCGGCCGGCGTCGCCGATCACGGTCGAGAGAAAGAGTCGCAGCGTGCGCTCGCTGCGCTCCCGCTGCGAATCGTCGAGCGACTTTACGCGAACTCCGACTCGCCAGGGGAGCGAGCCCGCCACGATGCCAGCCACCACTTCGCGGGCCGCGCCGACCGCGTGCCCATCCTCTTCCGTCGCCGAGCGAACGCCGTAGCCATCTTCGAAATCGATGCGGTAATCCTCGACCGGCTCGCGCAGCAGCTTTTCGCGAACCCGCGAGAACACAGCGTCCGCCAGCGCGCCCGACTCGAGTCCGAGCGCCGCGCCGAGCGTGGCCGCATCGGGCGCGAACGCCGAGAGCGACAGGAGCGCGACCGACTGGAATCGCTCGGCGACGTTTGCACGGAAGAGATGCGCGCCGCCGAACACCGTGTGGACCGGCTGTCGTGATTCCGTCATGCAGTGCGCTCGCTCACGGGCTCCTCGGGATCGGGGTCCTCCAAACGTAATCGCGGCCGGGTGGTTCCGTTCAAACCGTTCGCGCCCGGCCAGCTGTCGAACGGTTGTCGTCAATTCGCGGACCGGTGTCCGACCCCTTCACCCCGATGGCCATGACCATGTCGATTGTCCTACGCTCCGGTCTCGCAGCGGCCGCTACCGCACTCATCGTACAGTCCGCGGCCGCGCAGACCGAGCACCGCACGCTCGCAGGATCCTCCATCGCGATTTACGATCTCGCCGGCCGCGTGCAGGTCGAGCAGGGATCGGGGAGCGAGGTCGTGGTCGAGATCACGCGCGGCGGCCACGACGCGAAGAAACTCACGATCGACGTCGGCGAGTTGCGCGGCCGGAATACGCTGCGCGTGCGCTTCCCCGACGACGACATCGTGTATCCGGACCTTGGCCGCTGGTCGAGTTCCGATTTCCGAATCAACAGCGACGGCACGTGGGGCGGCAACGATCGCGACGATCGCGACGACCACTGGTGGGGCGGCCATCGCGTCCGGATCAAGGGCGGCGGGAGCGGCACGGAGGCGTGGGCGGATCTCAGGATTCTCGTTCCGTCCGGCAAGGAGGTCGCCGTGTACATCGGGGTCGGTGAACTCGGTGCGACGCACGTGAGCGCGGACCTTCGCCTGAGCGCCTCGTCCGGTCGTGTCACCGTCAAGGATACGAAGGGAAATCTCGTCGCGGCGACAGGCTCGGGCGGCGTCGACGTGCGCGGCGCGAACGGTGACGACGTCAGGATCTCGGCCGGATCCGGCTCCATCACGGCCAACGATGTCGGCGGCAAACGGCTGAGGGTCTCCACAGGTTCGGGCGGCGTGACGGGCTCCGGTCTCTCCTCCGACGACCTCGATATCAGCGCGGGGTCGGGCAGCATTCGCGTGGACGACGCCCGCGCCCCCCGCGCGCGTCTCAGCTCGGGAAGCGGAGGCATTCGCGTCGGCTTCGCCTCGCCCGTGAAGTCACTCGACGCGAGCACCGGATCGGGCGGCGTGACGGTGACCTTGCCCGGCGCGGTGAACGCGGAGGTGGACGTTTCTACGGGCAGCGGCGGCATCGACAGCGACTTCCCCGTCCAGGTGAATCGGATGGAACGCAACCGCTTGCGCGGACAGATCGGCGATGGGAGCGGCCATATCCGGATTCGCTCGGGCTCCGGATCGGTGCACCTTCGCAAGCTGTGATGTTGTGAGTTGTGGATGTCTATGCGCTACGCCCTCGAAATCGTCTGATCGATGATGAAGGCATAGCGGAACGCCGTCTCCTTCAGCCGCTCGTACCGGCCCGTCGCGCCGCCGTGGCCGGCTCCCATGTTCATCTTGAGCAGCAGCGGGTGGGAGTCGGTCTTGTGCGTGCGAAGCTTGGCGACCCACTTGGCCGGCTCCCAGAATGCGACGCGTGAGTCGTTGACTCCGCTCGTCACGAGCATGCGCGGATACGCGCCGCGCCGCACGTTGTCGTACGGAGAATACTTCCGCATGTATCCGTAGGCGCCGGCGTCCGCGGGATTGCCCCACTGCTCCCACTCCTGCGCCGTAAGCGGGATCGACGCGTCGAGCATCGTGTTGATCACGTCCACGAACGGCACGTCGGCGACGACCGCATGGAAGAGATCGCCGCCGAGGTTCGCGACGGCGCCCATCAGCAGGCCGCCCGCACTTCCACCGTGCGCCACGAGGCGATCGCTCGAGGTGTAGCGCTCGCGAACGAGATACTGGCCGCAGTCGATGAAATCGAAGAAGGTGTTCATCTTGCCGAACATCTTTCCCTCGTCGTACCACGCCCGGCCCATGTCCTGGCCGCCGCGAACGTGCGCGATCGCGTACACGAAGCCGCGATCCAGCAGCGAAAGCCGCGCGGAACTGAACGTGGGTTCGATGATGTGACCGTACGCGCCGTAGGCGTACAGCACGAGCGGCCGCCGGCCGTCTCGCGCCAGCGGCGCGCGATAGACCAGCGACACGGGCACCCGTGCGCCGTCGCGCGCCGGCGCCATCAGGCGTTCGACCCGGTACAGCGACGGATCGTATCCGCCGAGCACTTCGTCACGCTTCCGAAGCTCGCGCGTACGAGCCTGCACGTCGTAGTCGTAGACGGAATCCGGCGTGATCAGCGACGAGTAAGTGAACCGAATTGTCCCCGTCGCGAACTCCGGGTTCTCTTCCAGGACGACGCCGTACGCCGGCTCCGGAAAATCCACGTAGTGCGAGCCGTCGCTCGCCAGCTCGGTCACGCGCAGTCGGCGAAGCCCGCCCGCGCGTTCCAGCACGACGGCGAAATCGCGGAACACTTCCACGCCCTCCACGAACACGCCGTCCCTCGCGGGCAGCCACTCCGTCAAAGTCGCCGGATCGGAAACCGGCGCGCGCATAACCTTGAAGTCGCGCGCACCGTCACGGTTCGTGAGCAGGTAGAGCCAGTCGCCGCCGTGGTCGACGTCGTACTCCACGTCCGGTGCGCGGGGCGCCACGAGAACCGGCGCACGCTCAGGCGCGCGCGCGTCGAGCAGCCACGTTTCCGTGCTCGTGAAGCTCGAGCTCGTGAGGAAGACGAACGCGCCGCTCCGCGAGCGCCGCACGCCCACGTTGAACAGCGGATCGGGGTCCAGATATACCGATACGTCGTTCGCGCGCGCATCGCCAAGCCGGTGGCGCCAAACCTGGTCGGCGCGCTTCGCCGCATCGGTCGTCTGGTAGAACAGCGTGCCCCCGTCGCTCGCCCACGCAAGCCCGAAACCGAGGGCATCCGCCGTGTCCGCAAGGAACTCGCCGGTGCGCAGGTCCTTCACGCGCAGGACGAAATCCTCGTAGCCGTTCGTGTCAACGAGGAGCGCGAGATGGTCGTGATCCGGGCTCACCTCGAATCCGCCGAGCTGGTAAAACGGGTGACCCTCAGCCGCGGCGTTCTGGTCGAAGATCACCTGCTCCGCCGAGCCCGCAGCGTCCTTCCGGCGGCAGTAGATCGGGTACGCCTTCCCCTGCTCCGTTCGCGAATAATAGAGCCAGTCGTCGCGCCGTACGGGCACTTCGGTGTCGTCCTCCTTGATGCGGCCGAGCATCTCCGTGTAGAGCGCTTCCTGCAACGGCTCGGTGTGGTGCATCATCGCCGCGGTGTACGCGTTCTCGGCTTCGAGATACGCGATCACCTCGGGATTCGCGCGATCGCGGAGCCAGGCGTACTCGTCGGTGCGCACCTCTCCGTGAAGCGTGACATGTGTCGGCGCGAGCTTCGCTTTGGGAGGGGAGATGGGATCCGGCATGATCGAAAGTTAGTCGGATGAACAACCACAACAGCTGACAGCTGAAAGCTTTGAGGTCAAAGCCCGAAGCTCTCAGCTGTTGTTGGGGTGCCTCGCTAGATTTATCCGAACCTCAACGGTTGAGACGAACGCGCCCATGTCCGCAAACGATTCGCCCGGCGCCAAGCTGCTCAGCGCATGGCGCAGGCTCTCACCACTGCCCGGCGGCCGCTGGCTCTTCACGCAGCTCGTGAAGTGGATGATTCCGTACACCGGGTCGGTCTCGCCCCGTGTAGAAACGCTCGAGCCGGGCTTCGCGCGCATCTCGATCACGCAGCGCCGCCGCCTCGAACAGCACCTGGGCTCGATCCACGCAATCGCGCTGATGAACGTCGCCGAATTCGCGAGCGGCGCGGCGATGACGACGGCGCTGCCGCCGGGCTATCGCGGCATCGTGACGAAGATGACCATCGAGTACTTCAAGAAGGCCCGCGGAACGGTCACGGCGGAGAGCCGGCCGAATCTTCCCGATCTCACCGTCGAGGGAGAGTACGATTTCATCTCCGAGATCACCGACCAGAAGGGCGATCTCATCGCGCGCGCGACGGTGCGCTGGAAACTCGGTCCGGTTCCGGCGAAGGACGCGGCGTCCATGCCGCAGCGGGCAACGCGATGAATGTCGCCGCGCAGGGCACCTTCCTCCGGCAGACCGGCGTCGAGGTGCCGCTCATCTGCGGGCCGATGTATCCGTGCAGCAATCCGGAGCTCGTCGCCGCGGTGAGCGAAGCGGGCGGCATCGGCATCGTGCAGCCGGTCTCGCTCACGTACGTCTACGGCTACGAATATCGCGAGGGGCTGCGGTTCATCCGGCGGCTCACGTCGAAGCCGATCGGCCTCAACGCGCTCATCGAGGCGTCGTCGAAGATCTACTTCGAGCGGATGGTGAAGTACATCGACGTCGCGCTCGAGGAGGGTGTGCGGTTCTTCATCACGTCGCTCGGCAATCCGAAGTGGGTGTGCGAGCGCGTGCACGCCGTCGGCGGCGTGGTTTATCACGACGTCACCGAGCGGAAGTGGGCGCAGAAAGCCATCGACGGCGGAGTGGACGGCCTCATCGCGGTGAACAACCGCGCGGGCGGACACGCCGGCGGGTTGTCACCGGCGGAGCTCTTCGACGCGCTCGCTTCGTTCGACGTCCCGCTCGTCTCGGCCGGCGGCGTCGGCACCGCGCGTGAGTTCGTCGACGATCTTGCCATCGGCTACGCCGCCGTGCAGCTCGGCACGCGATTCATCGCGAGCACCGAATGCAAGGCGAGCGACGCATACAAACAGGCAATCGTGACCGCGCAGGAAAGCGACATCACGCTCACCGAACGCCTCAGCGGCATCCCGGTCGCGGTGATCAACAATGACTACATCCGCCGCCTGGGAACGAAGGCCGGCCCGTTCGCCCGCTGGATGCTCAGGGGGCACAAGACGAAGCACTGGATGCGCACTCTGTACGCGCTCAACTCCGTGCGCCGCCTGAAGGCCGGTCTCTCGAAGACCAGCGGCGACGGCGAGTACTGGCAGGCTGGAAAGAGCGTCGCCGGCATCCACGACGTGCGGCCCGCCGGCGACATCGTTCGCGAGTTCGCGGCGGCGTGGCGCACCGCCGGTGAGGCAGCGACGGCCGCTACTTCGCGCTGACCACGCGGATCTCGAACACCAGCACCGCGTCGGGCGGAATCAGGCCGGAGCGATTCGATCCATAGCCGAGTTCCGGCGGGATCACGAGCTGGCGCCGTCCGCCCACGCGCATCCCCACGAGCCCGTCGTCCCAGCCCTTGATGACGCGGCCGCGCCCGAGCGGCACGGCGAGCGGCTGCTGGTCATTCGTATTGGAATCGAACTTCACGCCGTTGGAGAGCCAACCCGTGTAGTGCACCTTCAGGTCCTCCTTTCCGCGCACGATCGGCCCGGTGCCCTCCTCGATGTCGCGGTAATAGACCCCGGCCGGCGTCTTGGTCATCCGCGCGAGGTTCACGTCGAGCGCGGCGGCGAAGGGGATCGATTCCATCGATCGCGTGGCCGGCGGAGCGCCGCCGCCGCTCGCACAGCCGGCGACTGAGATGGACAGGACAACGACGGTGTGTTTGATCCAGCGGTGCATGCTATCCTCGGAGGCCGGCGTGATGCGCGCTCTTCACGTTCGCGAGTGGGGCGCCCGGAATCAAGCGGCCTGGTCTCGTGTGGCCCGGTCGGTTCCGTCGGTCTCGCTGCGCCGGGCTCCGCTCGTAACGCTTCGAGCCGCGCGCGTTCGCGCGCGAATCTCTCGCTACTCGCTAAGCCCGTCTCCGCGAAACCGACGGTCCCTCCCTTCCAGCGTACCAGCACGGATTGGGAAACTTCCGTAATGCCGACAGTCGTCGGATCCTTACACGGCCCGGTCAGCCGAGATTTGGGTTGCGCCGGGTTGGTGAGCGGTGAGTCAATTTACTGTCGCCCGCGCAAGACCGATGATACAGAGGGCCAAGCCAACCCTCACGCCGCTGCCTCGACAGGGAGGGCTCGGGGGTGTCGAGGAGGCGGGCTTAGCGAGTAGCGAGAGATTCGCGTGCGCAGCACGCGGCTCGAAGCGTTAAACGAGCGGAGCCCGCTGCAGCGACACCCCCGAGCCCGACCGCCGCGCACAGACCGGTCCCGTCGCCGTACTCCTGAATCCGAACTCCGATTTGCGGCCCCCGCACACACGGCCATACTTTCCGTGTCACCTGCAACGTGAACGCCTTCTCGGGAGCACAACGACGTGGCCGCACGACCCTCTCCGATCACCACCGCACTCGCCGCCGTCGTCCTCGCGTGCGCGCTGTACCTGGGCTTCGTCCCGATCCGGAGCGGACCCGCGCTCGGCCCGTTCCTCGACCCCGCGCACGGCGTGTGGGCCGTCGCCACTCGCGCCAACCTCCCCGAGAACCAGGCCGCGAAGATTCCCGGCCTCCGAGCCCCCGTCGATGTTCGCTTCGACGACCGCGGAGTCCCGCACGTGTTCGCGACCAATCTCGAAGACGCCTATCGCGCGATCGGCTGGGTGCATGCGCGTGACCGCCTCTTCGAAATGGAGATCCAGACCCGCGCGGTCGCGGGCACGCTGAGCGAGCTCGTCGGCAAGCGCGCCGTCGAACTCGACCGCGAAGCGCGCGCCATGGGACTCGCGTGGGGCGCCGAGCGCACCTATCGCCTCGCCGACTCGACGTCGCCGAGCTCACGCGGAATCCGCGCGTACGCCGAGGGTGTGAACGCATATATCGATCAAATGTCCGCGTCGGATCTTCCGCTCGAGTATCGCCTGCTCTCCGCGAAGCCCATGCGCTGGAAGCCACAGTACAGCGCGTATCTCCTCTCGCGGATGGGACTCACGCTCGCATACAGCGACGGCGAGCTGCGCCGCGCACGGGTCGAGGCCCTGATCGGCAAGCTCGCGACCGACGCGCTCTTTCCCTCGAACTCGCCCATCCAGGAACCGATCCAGCCCAACGGGCAGCACGCGCCGCGTTTCGATTTCGCGAAGCTGCCGCCGCCCCAACCAGCCGACAGCAGCAAGCTGGCCGTCGCCAACGACCTCGATCGCGCTGCCGCGCGCTTCGCGTCAGCCACCGGCGGCGAGGGCGACTTCGCGCTCGGCAGCAACAACTGGGCAGTCTCACCCAAGCGCACCGCAGCCGGATTTGCCTTGCTCGAAGGCGACCCGCATCTCTCGCTCTCGATGCCGTCCGTGTGGTACGAGGAACAGCTCGTCGTTCCCGACACGGTCGATGCGTACGGCGTGGGATTCGTGGGCGCGCCGTTCATCGCGATCGGATTCAATCGTGACGTGGCGTGGACGGAGACGAACACCGCCGCCGACGTGGCCGACTATTACATCGAGACCGTCGACAACGATTCGCACCCGGCGAACTACAAGCTCGACGGCGCGTGGAAGCCGCTCGAGGTGCGCATCGAGACGGTGCGCGACCGCGCCGGCGCCGCGCTCGCGACCGACACCATCTACCACACGCACCGCGGCCCGATGCTGCGCGCCGGCAAGCTATGGGTCTCACGGCGCTGGACCGTGCTCGAGCCGAACGACGTGAACGGCGTGTTCGAGCACGCCGCCATGGCGCGCAGCTCCGCCGACATCTTCAAGGCCTTCGACTCGTACACGACCCCCGCACAGAACGTGCTCACCGCCGATCGCGGCGGCCATATCGCGATCCGCTCCACCGGGCACTACCCGATACGCCCGAAGACCGCGCCGCGCGGCGACGTGCTCATCGACGGCAGCACGAGCGCGAACGACTGGCAAGGCTGGTGGCCGCTCGCGGACTATCCGCAGTCCATCGATCCTGCCCAGGGCTACCTCGCTTCCAACAATCAGCAGCCGAAAGATCCAAAGGTGGATCCCCGCTACTTCGGCTGGGACTGGCCCGATCCCTGGCGTGCGATGCGCATCAACGCACTGCTCCGCGCGGATTCCGCGGTGACGCCCGACGCCATGCGCCGCTTCCAGACCGATCCGGTCAGCGAGCGCACGAAAATCTTCGTTCGCGCGTTCACTGAGGCGGTGGATTCCGCACCCGCGCCGCGCGACAGCGCGCTCACCCACGCGGCGAAGATCCTTGCGGCCTGGGACCAGCGTTTCACCACCGACAACGAGGTCGCCGTGCTGTACACCGCGGCACTCGACGAGCTCACGCGGCGCACCTGGGACGAGCTCGTGATTCCCGGCGCGACCTCGAACGACCGGCCGCGCGGAGCCGCGACGCCGAGCGCCACGATGCTCACCGAACTGCTGAGCGACCCGAAGAGCCCGTGGTGGGACGACCGCTCCACCAGGAACGTCGTGGAGGATCGCGACATGATTCTGCGCGCGAGCCTGCTCGCCGGCTACCGGCGCGTGATCAAACAATACGGCGAACCGGGCGCGGCGTGGCGCTGGGGATACGTGCGGTACGCGAACATCCATCATCTGCTGCGCATTCCGGCGCTCTCGCGGCTCAGCATCCCCATGCAATCCGGCCCGGGCACGCTGAACCCATCGGGAGGAGACGGGACCGCCGGCTCGAGCTGGCGCATGGTCGTCGAGCTCGGCCCCGAAGTTCGCGCGTGGGGCACGTATCCGGGCGGACAGTCGGGCAACCCCGCGAGCAAGCGCTACGACGATCGCCTGGCCAAGTGGCAGGCCGGCCAGCTCGACACGCTCCGCTTCCCGCATCGTGCGGCCGATCTCTCCGGGCGCACGCTGTCATCGACGCTGACCCTGACGCCGGAGCACCAGCCATGATGCAGCTCGCCCGACTCGTGCTGCTGGCGACGGCGTTCGCCGTCGCGACGTTCGCCCTGGGCTGGTGGGCCGTTCCGCTCGTGGCGGCGGGCTATGCGGCGATCACGACCGCGCAGCGCGGCAGCGCCATTCTCTCGGGCGTCGCCGCAATGCTGGGGTGGGGCGCGTTGCTCGCCATTACCGCCTCGCGTGGACCGGTCGGCACGCTCGCGGCGGAACTCGGCGGCGTGCTGCAGCTCAGGCCGATTGGCGTGTATGCGGTGACGATCGCGTTTCCGGGACTGCTCGCCATCAGCGCGGCGGTCGTCGCGCGCGCACTCGCGTCACGCCGGAGCTGAACGGCCGCCCCGCCGGCCGGCCTCGCTGAGCTTGCGGCGGACCTTGTCGAGCAGATGGATCAGGGATCGTTGCTCTCGCGTCGTGAGAGCCATGGGTCCGCGGTCCGCGGCGGCCTCGATGAGCGGATCGACTTTCTTCAGGAGCGCGAGCCCCTCTCTCGTAACGCAGCAAATCACCTGTCGCCGGTCGGGCGTCGAACGCTCGCGCCGCAAGAGGCCCGCCCGTTCGAGCTTGTTCACGAGCCTCGTGATGCCTGGCGCCTCATCCACCAGCCGGTCGCGAACCGTGAGCGTGGGAAGCCCTCCCGCGCCTGCACCTCGCAGGATCCTCAACACGTTGTACTGTGGCTGCGTGATGCCGAATGGCGAGACCGCGCTGTTCATTGCGCGACGCATCAGCGACGCGGTGCGCACCACGCTCAGCGACGCCTCTTCCGCGGGAGACCGGAACGGTTTCCGCTGGAGTATCTCTTCCTGCAGTGCGGACTGCCGCTTGGCCACGCGCGTCACTTCGCGGCTCGGGGAAGTTTTTCCGGCAGGTCGGCCACGATGAACGCGAGCACCGCCATCGCCGCCACGCACCGCTGCATCTCCATCGGATCGAGCTTGTCCACCGTATCGGCATCCGTGTGGTGAAACCAGAAATACCGGGACCCGTCCACCTCCAGCCCGACTCCCGGCACGCCGAGTTCCATCATCGGTCCGATATCCGCGCCGCCGCCGTTCGCGCCGATGGCGATCGGACCCACGCGATTCAGGAGCGCCCCGATCTGTTTCATGATCGCGCGCGCGGAATCCGAGCCGGTGAACCCGAGGCTCTCGGGGGCGAACACACCGCCGTCGGACTCGACGACGAGCACGTGCTTGTCGGCCTCGGCCCTGTGCGCCTCGCGATACGCGAGCCCGCCGCGCCCCATCGTCTCTTCGTTCGTCCACCCCACCACGCGGATGGTACGCTTCGGCTTCAACCCGAGCTTCTTGATCAGGTTGAGCGCTTCCCAGGCCACCACGAGGCCGCCGCCGTCGTCCATCGCGCCCTGCCCCACATCCCACGAGTCTATATGACCGCCGAGCACGACGACCTCGTCGGGTTTCTCGGAGCCGCGGATCTCGGCGATGGCGTTGCGGCTCGGCACGTCGGGCAGTGTCTGCGCCTCCATCTCGAGCCGCACCACGACCTTCTCGCCGCGATTGATCATGCGATGGATCATCATCGCGTCTTCGACGGTGATCGCGGCGTGCGGGATCTTCCTGACCGCAGAATCGTACGCCATCTGCCCCGTGTGCGGCGTGCGCATGGAATACGGCGTGATGGAGCGGATCAGGCTGGCCACGGCGCCGGCTTTCGACGCCGCGATCGCGCCATCGCGCCGGTAGGCCACGGTCTGCCCGTACGACACGAACGGCGCGTCGAAGAGGACGATCTTTCCCTTCGCGTCCGCAGCACGCTTCGTGAGCTCGGCGAAGTTCGAAACCACCATGACCTCGGCGGTGATCCCGCCCTTCGGCGTGG
>Ga0097691_1002570_pt1 | contig 11995 bp, 10 predicted proteins | sample NGESurdeep072012_8_FD_72858 | JGI IMG/M metagenome (GOLD analysis project Ga0097691, IMG submission 72858) | Arctic peat soil microbial communities from Barrow, Alaska - NGEE Surface sample 210-1 deep-072012 | ecosystem: Environmental > Terrestrial > Soil > Wetlands > Peat ...
ATCGGCCCGTCGGGGGTAGGCCGGGAAGTCGCTTCCCACGCTGCGGGCCGGCTCCGCTCTGGGGGGCGGCGCCCCACCGCCGAGGGTGCCCAACGGTGCCTGGGCGGATCGACGGACCTCGGCCCGGTGGGCGAAGAGCCACAGGACCAGGCCGACCAGCGGGCTCAGGAACCAGATGGCCGCCCAGCCGAGGGACGGCACCCCCCACGGCGTGCGCCCGAGGTTCCGCTTGTCGCCTTCCGCGAGGTGGTAGCCGAGGAACGCCATGGCCACGGACACCACGAGGAGGAGGGCCGTCTCGGACCCGCTGAGTTTCACCACCTCCGCAGGTTACGCCCTCGGGGGCGCCGATCCGTCCCGGGGGCCCGGGACCACGTTGTTGTGATGGCATCGCTCCCCCTCCCCGGCCGGTGGTCGTGCATGACGTCGACCGCCGGGTGCGGGCGAGACGACCTAGTCGAGCGCCCAGGTGCGGTCGAACCAGCGCTGGATCCGGCTGGAGCCGAAGATCTTCTTGTCCGTGGCGATCGCCTCCGACGGACCGTCGAGGCCGCCGGTGGGCGCCTCGCCGCTGGTGAAGGTGACTGATACCTTCCCCACCAGGTCGTGCCCGAACTCGAGGTAGCAGATGCCGTGGCCGTCGTAGGTGTCGGTCGGCGCGTCGCCGCGCAGCCGGGCGATGATCTGCTTGGCGGCGACCGCGGCCTGTCCCTCGGCGAACACCCCCGCCTTGGGTGTGCCCACACTGGTCACGTCGCCCACTGCGAACACACCGGGGAACGAAGTCTCCAGCGTGAGGGGATCGACCGGGATCCATCCGTCGACGGCCAGGATCGAATCCGTCACCACCGATGGCGCCCGGTGGACCGGGACGCCGAGGAACAGGTCGTAGGGGATATCGCTGCCGTCGCTGAAGTGGGCGACCCTGGTGTCGGGGTCCAGACCGGTCACCATCCGATCGGGCATCCACTGGATGTCGTGCGTCGCGAACGCCTCGAACAGCGCACTCGAGGCCTCGAGTGACGGCGGGATGGGGATCCCGAAGGGCATCACCAACGAAATGGTCGACGCAGCCCGCAGGCCCCGGGCCGACAGGTAATCGTGGAGGAGGAGGGCCGTCTCGGACGGTGCCGGTGGGCACTTGAACGGGGTGGAGGTGACGCCGATCACCACGTTTCCTCCCGGGAACGCGGCGAGTACGTCCCTCAGGGCGAATGCCCCGGCCAACGAGTAGAACTCGCTCCCGCCCTCGACGAGGCCGGGGGTGGCCGTGGGGTCGACGTCGGCCCCGAGAGCGACCACCAGAACATCGGACTCGAAGGGGCCGACGTCGGTCTCCACCCGCTTGGCCACCGGATCGATCGACGTCACCGTGGCCCGCACGAAGGTGAGCCCGGGCTTGTCAATGTCGCGGTAGGGGTGGAAGACGGCCGAGGGCGTTGCCCTGCCGAACAGGACGTCGAGTTTCGAGAATCCGAAGATGAATCCCTCGGCCTTGTCGATCAAGGTGACCTCGTGGGCCTCACCGAACTCGTCGGACAGGACGGTCGCCAATTCGAGGCCGCCGAATCCGGCACCCAGGATGAGGATCTTCATAGGGAGAATCTAGCGACCCGTTCCTCCCGGCTATCGGACCCCTGCTGTGGTCAGGCCGGTCGCTCGCCCACGATGCTGGCCCGCTCCATGACCCGCCGTTGGGGCCAGTAGTCACTCGACGCGTAGTGCTGCACCGCCCGGTTGTCCCAGAAGGCCACCGAATGCGGTTGCCACCGGAAGCGGCACTGGTACTCCACCGTCTCGGCCTCGCGTGCAAGCCGATCGATCAGGGCATTGCTGGCGTCGCGGTCGATACCGGTGATGTGGTCGACGAAGAACCGATTCACATAGATCAGCTTCCGATCCGTTTCCGGATGGGTGCGGACCACCGGGTGCTCCACCGGCGGGTACTTCTCCCGCATGGCGGCGCGGTCGTCGGCCTTGACGGTGTGCCCGAACACCATCGAGAAGTCGTGGACGGCGGACAGGCCGTCGATCCGGTCCTGGAGTTCGGGCTCGAGCCCGTCATAGGCGGCGTACATGTCGGCGAACAGCGTGTCGCCCCCGACCTCGGGCACCTCGACGGCGTGCAGGACAGCACCAAGCGATGGGCACGGCCGCCACGACACGTCGGAGTGCCAGCCGTTCTCGTAGCCGCCGACGGTCGCCTCCTTTTGGAAGCGGACGAGCTCCGGCTGGTCGGGGTTGGCCGGGATGAACGGATGGACCTCTAGCTCGCCGAATCGCCGGGCGAATGCGACGTGCTGGTCGGGGGTCAGCGGCTGGTCCCGGAAGAAGAGCACCTTGAACTCCTGGAGGCAACGGCGCAGCTCGTCGATCACCGTGTCGTCGAGCGGCGCGCACAGGTCGACGCCCTCGACCTCGGCGCCGATGGTGACTCCGACTGGACTTACGTCGAACGTGGCAAAGGTGAGACGGGCCAGACGGTCGCGTTCGGTGGCCAGATGGGTCACCGGGCCGACCTGGACGCCCCAGGGCTCGATGGTCACCCTCCGGGCCATCCGGCCACTGGCCAGGTTCTGATCGCCCGGCGTGTCTGCGACCTCGACCTCGTCGGCCCGACCTCGCACCACGGTCATCGTCGTCCTCCCCGGCTCCCGGTGCCCTTGCGGGCTCCGTGTCGCTCCTACGTTACGACCCGGCCTCGACCCGTCACATCCCGGGGGCCGAAGGCACCCCTCCGGCCGCTACGTTGGCAGTCGAAGACCGGGGATGACCGGGCCGGCCGGCCCCGGGTTGCGACCCGGACAACGACACGCGATCCTGCCGAGGTCCCGTCACTCGACCCGCCGGACCTCACCACACCCGGCTGCACCCGGCCGCCGGTACGCCCGACACCCTGAACTACGGAGCCCGAACCATGAACCTCATCCCTCCATTCGGTAACCAACTGCCGGTAAGGATCCGATTCGGCGAGGGCGTCGCCTCCAGCCTCCCCGACGTGCTCGCCGAGCTGGGCGCGACACGGGTGTTCCTGATGGTCGACGAGGGCATCGAGCAGTTCAACCCGGCGGCCGCCGTCCTCCTCGGGTCGCTGGCCAGCCACGCCGGGCTCACCATCACCCGGTTCGACAAGTCCCCCGCCGAGCCGACCATCGAGATGGTGGACGACGCCACCCGGGCCCTGGCTGCCTCGGGAGCCACGGCTCTGGTGGCCCTGGGTGGAGGATCGGTCATCGACACGGCCAAGGCGGCCCGCCTGTGCGCCCAGCTCGATTGCACCTTCGCCGAATTCCTGGCGCAATCCCCTGTCTATCCGGTGCCTGACGTGGCACTGATCGCCGTGCCGACCAGCGCCGGTACCGGCTCGGAGGTTTCGGGCGGATCGGTGGTCTCCGACCCCAAGGCCGGGCGCAAGAACGGGATCGCCAACGCCAACCTCCGGGCGCAGTACGCGCTGGTCGACCCACTGCTCACCCACTCGATGCCGACGTCGATGACGGCCAACACCGGGATCGACGCCCTGGCCCAGGCCATCGCCGCCGTGGTGGCCAAGGTGCGCACCCCGATCGGCGACGCCATCGCCCTCGAGGCGGTTCGGATGATGACGCCCGCCCTGGCTGCCGCCTACCGGGACGGCACCGACGCCGCTGCCCGCGCCGCCATGTCGTGCGGCTCGATGATGGCCGGACTGGCCATGAACATCTCCGACTGCACTGCCGAGCACTCCCTCGGCCAGGCCATCGGCGGCGTGAAGCACGTCCCCCACGGCCTGACCATCGGGTTGGTCCTGGCCGAAACCCTCGAGCGCGAACGTGCCCACGTGCCCGACCTGCTGGAGCGGGTAGCCGATGCCATGGGCGAGCCCGACGACGGGAGTGGTGACGGCAGCCGCGCCGTCCGGGCCGTCCGGCGGATCCTGGCCGAACTCGACTTCCCCGTACTCGCAGACCTGGGCTTCGTGGAGTCCGACCTCGACGGCTTGGCCGATCTGGCCCTCGCCGACTACTTCATCACGATGTCGCCGGAGCCCTGGTCCAAGGTCGAGGTGGTGGCGGCATTCACCTCCGCACTGCAGATCGGAACCCGCGCCGCATGACCGGGCCGGGCGTCATCCCGGGCCAAAGTCTCCGGTCGAACGGACCGCTCCACCCTCAATCTTGACTACTTGGCAGGCCCGGTGAACTCGTCCCCCCGTGCCTTTGCGGCCCGATCGTCCGCACATACAGTGGTCACGTGGGATTCTCTACGCAGAACCGATCACAGCTCTACCGGGAAGCCCGCGACCGCGCCAACGGCCAGGTGACCGACCGGAGCCATCGGCTCGTCGCCGAACGCAAGGCCCGGACGTCGGTCTACCGGACGACGGACGGGTTGACACGAGAGCTTCTCCGGCCCGTCCGGGACTGAACCGACCGGCTCACGCGTCGCCGACGAGCAGTCGCAGTCGGCCGCCGGTCCGACGGGGGTGGCACGGCGGCCCCGGGTGTGTGCCGGGCCGCGGATCAGGGCGAACGTGTCGATCTCCGGGCCCACCGACGCGGTTCCGGGCTCAGTCGAGCAGGGTCGGGTCGGCCCGCAGTTCCGCCCGGACGGCCGCCTCGAAGAACCCGTGGAAGCCCTCGCCGTCACTGGCCGCCATGAACTCGAGAAACGCTGCGGGAAGCCCGGTCGTGGCCGGGCCGCCGGCGGCCCTGGCGAACCAGGCGTTGCGGCACCGCTGCTCGAGGGCGACCGCCCGCTGGTGGACGGCTCTTGCCGAGCCGCCGAGCACGAAGACGCCGTGGCCGGCGAGCAGCGCCATCGAGGCGCCACCCATCGACTCGACCGCCCGTCCGGCCGAGGAGGCATCGTTGACCGGACCCGAGTACTCGTCGACCAGCACCAGCTCACCGCCACCGAGGGCCGAGGACTGGTCGAGGATCGGGGGCACGTCGTCCAGGTTGGCCCAGACCGTGCCGAACCGCGGATGGCTGTGGGCGGCCCAGCCGATGTCGGGCCGTCGACGGTGGAGCTCGAGGTGGAGCGGGATTCCGAGGGGAACCGGCCACTGGCCCTCGACGACGTCGCCGTCGAGCGTGATGCGTAGCACGTGCTCCGGGCGGACCTCCGCCCAGGTGAGCAGCCACGGATTGCAGAGCAGGGTGCCGTCGCCGAGGCTGCAGGTGATGTGGCCGGCCAGGTGGTCGTCGTACCCCTCACGCCACAGTGCCCGGGCCAACAGGGCCAGTTCCTGGCGCGGAGTGAGCTCGGGCATCAGGCGCTCGGATGTCGGCGTGAACATCTCCATCCTCAGGACTCGGGTAGCACGCGCTCGGGAAGTGGGTGGCGGAAGAGCGACGCGGCATTGCCGCTGCAGATGGCCCGCACCTCGTCGTCGGGTAGGTGGCCCCAGCACGAGCGCAGCACGTTCTGGGTGTCGGGCCAGGTGCTGTCGCCATGGGGGTAGTCGGTCTCCACCATGATGTTGCCCACCCCGATCCGGTAGCGGGTGTCGATGGTCGACGGGTCGTCGAGCGAGCAAAACCAGAAGTTCCGACTGAGCACGTCGGCCGGTCGGACATCCCAACCGAGCCCGTATCCCGAGCGGTCGACGATGTTGTCCAGCCGGTCGAGGAGCATCGCCACCCAGCCGATGCCGCCCTCGCTCATGGCGATGGCCAGGTCGGGATGACGGAGCGGATGGCCCGACCACAGCCATTCGGCACACGCCGTGAGCGACAGCTGCCCGAAGAGGGTCGCCCCGATCTGTACGGCGGGCGCCCCGGGAGGGCACGCCGGCATCCCCGAACTCCCCACATGGAGGCAGACCACGGTGGACGTCTCTACGCAGGCCTCGAGGATCTGGTCCCAGTGGTCCCGGTCCCACAGGCTCGGCAGACCGACCTCGTGGGGGCGCTCGGGAAGCGCCACTGCCTTGAACCCCCGGGCGGCATTGCGACGGATCTCGTCGGCCGCTTCGGCCGGGTCGGTGAGGAAGGCGATCCCGAGGGGGATGATCCGGTCCGGGTGGACCGAAGCCCACTCGTCGAAGAGCCAGTCGTTCCACGCGCGCACGCAGGCCGCGCCGAGCGCCGGGTCCGTTGCCGCGAAGAAGACCCGGCCGCAGAACCCCGAGATCTGGGACGGGAAGTTGAGCGACGCCCACACGCCGTTGACGTCCATGTCGGCGACCCGGGCGTCGACGTCGAAGCATCCCGGGCGCATCTGCTCGAAGCGGAACGGTTCGAGGCGGACCGTCTCGGGTCGGCGTCCGGCCACGGCGTTCATCCCGACCTGCGAGTAGCGCCCTCCCTCGAACTCCCACACCTGGTGACCCGCCTTGGTCTCGACGATCCGGGGAGCCCGGTCAGCCAGCGAGCCCGGTAGACGGCCCTCGAACATGTGGGGAGGTTCAACCACGTGGTCGTCGACGGAGATGACTGTCGCCCAGACCTCGCGGGCCACCGGCTCGGGGAGGAAGAGGTCGGCATCGAGGGCGGCCTGGCTCTGCATCGTGGTCACTCCCCCACTCGGACAGGACCGGCGGACGCTGTCCGAGTGCGCCGGTCGGTCGACAGGATCTGTCTAGCGCACACCGTCGCCGGGTGCCGCTGGATTCTCCGCCGACTCCGTTGACCCTGGGCCGGCCGTTACGGCCGGGGTCGACCCACGCGCTGCAGATTCGCCGATTCCAGGTCGTCGAGCACGGCCCGCAAGGCAGTGACCTGCTCCTTCGCCAGCCCCTGGACGAAACACGCCAGCGCCGCGTCCGGGTCGCGGGTTGCATCGAGCGCCTCCCGCATCAGTAGCGAAGTGTGGACCGCCCGGGTATTGGCGGTGGAGTAGTGGATCACCCGGCCGGCCTGGCGACGGTTGAGCAGCTCCTTGTTGACCAGGCGGTCGAGAACGGTAGCCAGCGTCGTGTAGGCGTAGTCGGGAAATGCGTCAGCGACTTCGCGACCGGTCAGTTCAGCACCGGGCTCCTCCCAGAGAACGTCCATCACCCGGCGCTCGAGTGTGCCCAACCGCATGACTCCGCACTTGCAGGTCGGGCCACACCTGCAGTCGACGCACGTGCACTTCGGGTTGGGACAGGGGGTAGGCATGGCGTGATGTCCTCTCGACCGGGTCAGGGGATCGTCCGGTCCACGGTGAACGAGGTCGCCTGGCCGTGGACAGAGGCCGTGACCCGGAACTGCCAGTTGCCGGCGGACAGCACCACCACGGCGATGTAGTGGCCGGGGCTGTAGCGGAATTGGCGGAACGGCTGCTCGGGCCCACCGGCCGTGGATCCCGACAGAGCTGATGTGGTTGCATCGGCGTCCGGCCCGCTGAACACCAGGTGGGCCTGATTGACCCCGGTCCGCCCCGGGTCGAGGTAGAACTCGGCCGAGTTCCCGAGCGGAAGGGCCACCGTCGAGATGGAGGGCAGGCCGGGAAGGAGCGACTGACCGCGGGCCGGTGAGATCAGTTGGGTGATGCCGGTCAGCGCGGCGAACAGCACGACGGGCAGGAGTACCGAAGCGACGATGCTCCCCCGTCCCCGGCTGGCCAGCGGCGAGCGCACCGACGTGAGTCCGGAGCGGCCCAGTCGGGTCAGGCGGAGGCTGTTCAGCACGACCAGGATGCTGGACAACCCCATGGCGATGGCGGCCACCAGCGGATCGAGCAGACCGAAGGCGGCGAGGGGAAGTGCCGAGATGTTGTAGCCGGCGGCCCAGCCGAAGTTCTGCAGGATCACCGTGTAGGTCGAGCCGGCAATGCCGATGGCCGCCGGGACACCCCACAGGTCACTTCCGACCAGCGCCACGTCGCTGTTGGCCAGTGCGATCTGCGACCCGCTGCCGATGGCGCACCCCACGTCGGCCGCGCTGAGTGCCGGGGCGTCGTTGACACCGTCGCCGACCATGACGGTCCGCCGCCCGGACTCGCGCAGGGCGGCGATGGCGGCCAGCTTGCCGTCGGGCAGGAGTCCGCCTTCGGCATCGGAGATCCCGAGTTGGACGGCGACCGTGGCGACGGCGCCGGTGGCGTCACCGCTCAGGATGGCGGTGGCCAGTCCGGTCTCCTGCAGGCGGGACACGACGGCCGTCGCTTCGGGTCGGAGCGGCGTGGTCACGGCGATGCAACCGACGACGTCGTCGTCGCGATGGACGATCACCACCGTCTCGCCGCGGTCGAGGCGGTCGTCCATGGCGGACCTCACGGCGTCGGGCAGGGCGTCGTCACCCGGTCGGGTCACCCGCACAGTGGCTCCCCCCACCGTCCCGGTGACGCCGACTCCGGGAGTGGTCTGGACATCGGTAGCCACCAGGGTGCCGGTCGCCACCGCCCGGATGGCCATGGCGATGGGGTGGTCACTCTCGGACTCGACGGCCGCGGCGAGCTCAAGGACCTCGATCGCGGTGGTGCCGTCGACGGCGGTGACGTCGCTGACGGTGGCCGAGCGCTCGGTGAGGGTCCCGGTCTTGTCGAACACGACGGTGTCGACATGGGCCAGGCGCTCGAGCGCGTCACCACTGCGGATGAAGATGCCGAGGGCCGAGGCCCGACCCGAACCGGCCATCATGGCCACGGGGGCGGCCAGGCCCATGGCGCAGGGGCAGGCGACGAGCAGCAGTGCCACCCCGCTGAGGACGGCGGTCCCGAAGTTGCCGACCACCAGCCACCAGAGCACAAAGGTGAGGAACGAAGCGGCCAACACGATCGGCACGAACACCTCGCTGATCCGATCGGCCACGTGTTGGATCGGCGGCTTGTCCCGTTGAGCCTCCTCCACCAGGCGCTGCAGTCGGGCCAGCACCGACTCCGAGGCGACGGCGTCGACCCTGGTCACCAGCACCCCACTGCCGTTGAGCGTCCCACCGGTCACGGTGTCGCCCGGACCGCGTTCGACAGGCAGGGGTTCACCCGTGAGCATCGACTCGTCCACCGAGGAGAACCCGGTGACGATGGTGGCGTCCAACGGCACCGACTCACCCGAGCGGATCCGTACCTGCGCGCCCACCGGCACGCTTTCGGGGGCCACCAGTTCGCCCGTCTCGTCTTCGGGATCGCCCACCACCCTGGCCCACGGCGGCCGGAGGGCCAGCAGCGAGTGGAGGGCGTCGGCCGCCCGTGACCGGGCCCGGGCTTCGACAGCCCGACCCGAGGCGACGATGGCCACGATGAGGGGCGCCATCACCCCGTGCAGGCGGGCAGCGAACTCCCCACTCCCGCCCAGATGGACATGGCGGCCGCCCAGGGCGATGGCCTCGACGGCGCTGACCGACAGGGCGGCCAGGGTCCCGAGGGCGATCAGGGTGTCCATGTTGGTGGCGCCGTGTCGCAGCATGCGGGCGGCGTTCCGCAGGAACGGCCAACCGCCGATGCATTCGACGGCCACGGCCAGACCGAGCACGACCCATCCCGAGGTGGCCGTCTCGGGGGCCGCCAGTGCGATCACCAGGGCGACCAGAGCCAGTGGCCAGGAGATCGCCACCCGCAGGCCCCACCGGTCGTCTTCGGTGTCCAGTGACCCGTCGTCGTCCCTCGACGCCGGAGCAGCCGAATAGCCGGTGGCGTCCACTACCGAGCACAGGTCGCCCGGGTCGGTGCGCTCGGGGTCGTACGTGACGAAGGCCCGGGTAGTGGCCAGGTTGACAGCGGCCGAGGCGACGCCCTGGTGGCGCCCGAGCGCCCGTTGGACCCGGGTCGAGCACGCACTGCAGTGCATCCCGCCGATGGCCAGCTCGAGGGTCTGGAGCCGGTGCTCGTCGTCGATCAGCGTGGGACCCGGGCCGCCGGTCACCCCCAGGTCGCTAGGCACGATCAGGTGGTCTCGAGCACGGTCGCCTCATAGCCCACTCCGCTCACCAGACCGCACAGGTCGTTGCTACCCAGGCGGTCGCGGTCGAACCGGACCACCGCCCGGGCGGCATCGAGGTCGACCGACGCTTCGAGGACACCCGGTTGCTCGATCAGGGTCTCCTCGATCAGCGCGGAGCACGAGCCACAGTGCATGCCTTCGATGGACAGATGGACGGTCGTCACGCCCGCCTGCCCGACCGGCGCCTGGTTCTCGGGAGAGGTCATGCCCAAAGCATAAGGCCGGCCGGTGGCCCCGGCACCACCGCCCAGTGCTGGCCGGTCGGGTCCTGTCGTAGATACGGCCGACGCCCGGGACCCTCGGGTTGTCCGGTGGGAGCGACCAACAGACACCTGCCTAGATCATCAGAACGAGCATCAGGCCCATGGCTACGCACATCACCACGTGGCTGGCGTCCTCGAGCCAGGGCGTCGCCACCACCCGCTCGATCATGCTCACGTTCGCCACCGTCACCATGGGCGACCCGTCGGACCTGTCGGGTGCAACGGACCCGACCAGGGCGTAGTCGGGTACGTGGGAACCATGGTGGGCTGCGCCTTTGCGGGGCGATGCCAGGGTGAAGATCGCCGAGGCGAAGAAGGCGAAGGCAAGGAGGAACCCGAGTCCGGGATCGAGCCGCGAACCCGCCGAGCTGGACATGGCCATCGACGGCGCCGGCACGCGGGTTGCATCGCCGGGGAAGGCGAACATCAACAGCATGGCAAGGCTCATGACCGCGTGAATGGCGTAATGGGGCAGGTGGATCCCGAACTCCTGGACCGATTGGATGCTGCGGGCGACGAACCAGATCATCAGTACGACAAAGGCGAGCTCCCACGTCCACGTCGGACCGAAAGCCAGCTCGGTGATGAACATGCCGGCCATTCCTGTCCCCATCAGCACGTGGGCGACGTCCACATCCCAACCCGACATCCGGTGCTCCTTGATGGAGAACACCAGGAGCACAAGGCAGTAGGCCGCTACTACCAACATCAAGACGGCGAAGAGGTGGTACAGCCATGACGGCCCGGTCATTGAACACCTCTGCTCGTGGGCAGGGTCACGTCGTCGGTGGCTGTACTCGTAGGCGACAACGGCCAATAGATCAACGCCAGCACGACGACAAGCAGGCCGCTGTTCGGATCGGTGGATCCCCCGGCCAGGATCCCCCCAAGGTTCTGCACGGCAATCCAGATGGCGGCAAAGACCACCATGGCGAGCACCAGAGTGACCTGCGTGACACGAGCAGGCAGGAAGACGCCCACCGCCGCCGCCACGCACATGACGGCAAGGGCGACTGCCGCCGGTGTGCCGTGATGGAGGAAGAATGCCTCGGTGGACCTGTCGAGATGGGCCAGCCAACCTGGCTGGCCCGAGTTCATGTTGGCGACGAGGTCGTGGAGGGTCTGGGGCGAACGGCCGGAACCCACAATGGACAGCGTGGCGAGGAGCGTCCACACCACGGCCCAGACGACTTTGGCCACCCGGACCCCCACGGTTCTGGCCGCGACGAAGGGACGGTCAGGCCCCTCGCTGGGCCACAGGAGGACGGCGAGCAATCCGTAGAACAGGATGCCGCCGGGTCCGCCGCCGAACGGGGTGGCACCTCCGTTGAACACCCCGCCCAGGCCCTCGCCGAACCACCACACGCCGACAGACCACACGATCGAGAGAGCCAGAGCCGCCTTCAGCGACCGCCTCCAGACGATGCCGAAGGCGATGACGAACTGCATCCCGGCGAAGAGGGTGTCGGTCAGGATCGGCTGGTGGTAGACGAACGAACCGTTCCAGGTGATGGTCCGGGCGATCCACCCGGGGTTGCCGGGTGCCATCCCAGTCAGCATCCCGCTGAATCCGCCTGAGCCGCGGGTGAACATGAACGGCTGCAGCTGCAGCACGGCGTCGAGTAGCCACACCGTGGCCAGGATCAGCTGGAATGTCCGCTGCAGATCCGCCGGCTCGCGTCGCGGGCCAGTTGACGCACGGCCTGTGCCGACGAGTGGTACCGGCGGTTGCTCCGCGTCCACAGGCGTGGTTGCCAACGCTGAGTCCCCCTTCTACGGCTTGTAGTACTACTAGGAGCTTGGGTCAGAACCTTCAGTTGACGGGGTAGTCGTCTGACTCGCGATCCGGGGGTGGATCGGCAAGAATTCTCGGCATGGCAACCGA
>Ga0097691_1002572_pt1 | contig 11989 bp, 11 predicted proteins | sample NGESurdeep072012_8_FD_72858 | JGI IMG/M metagenome (GOLD analysis project Ga0097691, IMG submission 72858) | Arctic peat soil microbial communities from Barrow, Alaska - NGEE Surface sample 210-1 deep-072012 | ecosystem: Environmental > Terrestrial > Soil > Wetlands > Peat ...
GGCTGAAAATGGACGAAGTCGAAACGCAAGCGGTCGGGCGCGACGAGCGAGCCGGCCTGCTTCACGTGGCCGCCGAGCACCTGACGCAGCGCCGCATGGAGCAGATGCGTCGCCGTGTGATTCTTGCGTGTCGAGTCTCGAATCGTCTCATCGACTTCAGCTGTCACAATCTCGTCGAGGTTAAGCGATCCTGCGGTGACTCTGACTCGATGTGCGCGAGGCAGTCCAGGACCGATGCGAGTAATCCCCTCAACAGCGGCCGATGCGCCTGTTGCTGGGCTGAAGATGGTTCCGGAGTCCGACACTTGGCCGCCCGATTCAAGGTAGAAAGGCGTCTGTGACAGGGCAACGTACCCGGCCTCATGGGTGTTCAGATGCGTAACGGCCAGGCGTCTTTCGTCGAACAATCCGACGATCCTCACACCGGCAGCGCGCGTTGCCGAGTAGTTCTGACCTTGCTCGCCCACATTCCTCAATTGAGCTTCATGGGTCCGAAGTAGAAATTCCTCCCCCTTCTTCCCGCCGCCAAACGTGCTGCCGGCGCGCGCCTTGTCGCGCTGGCCCTCCATCGCGCGGTCGAACCCTTCACGATCGACGGTCACCCCAGACGTGGCCGCCGTGTCCTCGATGAAGTCGGAGGGGATCCCGAACGTGTCGTACAGCTTGAAGGCCGCCTCGCCCGACAGCACCTTGGATTTCGTTCCCACCACCTTGGCGATTTCCGCCTCCAGGCGAGGCAGCCCTTCGCTGAGCACGACATCGAAGCGGTCCTCTTCCGCGCGGATCGTCGTCTCGATCGTCTCGCGGTTGGCGCGGAGCTCCGGATACGCGTCGCCCATCTGCCGCTCGAGCACCGCGACCAGGCGGTGCATGAACGGCTCGGTGAACCCGAGGTGCTTCCCGTGCCGCATCGCGCGCCGCATGATCTTTCGCAGCACGTATCCCCGCCACTCATTCGACGGAATCACGCCGTCGGCGATGAGAAACGTCGTCGCGCGCATGTGATCCGCCACGACGCGCATCGAGATGTCCGCCGCGCCGGCCAGCGTGCCGGCATACGTGTGCCCGGAGCGCCGGCCGATTTCGCTGAGCATCGGCGTGAACACGTCGGTGTCGTAGTTGGAGTCCTTCCGCTGCAGCACCGCGGTGACGCGCTCGAGACCCATCCCCGTGTCGATCGACGGCGCCGGCAGCGGCGTCAGCGTCCCATCCGCGCTGCGCTCGAACTCCATGAACACGTTGTTCCAGACTTCGATCTCGGGTTCGTGCCCCGTGCCGCGCACGTAGTAGATCTCCGAGCAGCGCCCGCAGGGGCCGGTCTCGCCCATCTGCCAGAAGTTGTCGTCGGCGCCCAGCTCGAGGATGCGGTCCGCCGGCACCCCGAGCTTGCGCCAGATCTCGTACGCCTCGTCGTCTCGGGGGATGCCGGCGTCGCCCTTGAAGATCGACACGACGAGCCGGTCGGCCGGCATCTTCCAGACGTCGGTGAGCAAGCTCCACGCGAACGGCAACGCGTCTTTCTTGAAATAGTCGCCGAACGAAAAGTTGCCGAGCATCTCGAAGAACGTGTGATGGCGGAACGAGGGACCCACGTTGTCGAGGTCGTTGTGCTTTCCGCTCACGCGCATGACCTTCTGCGACGTCGCGGCGCGCCGGTACTCGCGCTTCTCGCGGCCGAGGAACAGGTCCTTGAACTGGTTCATTCCGGCGTTCGTGAAGAGCAAGGTCGGGTCGTCGCCCGGCACGAGCGGCGAGCTCGGCAGAATGCGGTGGCCGTTGCGCTCGAAGAACTCCAGAAACGATGAGCGTATCTCGTTGGACGTCATGGGTCTCTATTTTACCGAACGCGCCTTCAGCGCCCGCACCACCTGGTCGGATTCGAAGCCCTGGCCGACCAGGTACCGATACAAACGCTGAAACGCCTTGTCGTCGGCGATGGTCTCGCGGCCGCGAAGGCGCTTGGCGAGCGATGCTTGGAGGTGCGCGTCGTTGTCGATGTCGCCGAAGACCTCGTCGACGGCGCGCCGCGCGGTCGGCGCCGCGATGCCCGCGTGCTCGATCTGCCGGCGAACGCGCAGCCTGCCCCGGCGTCGAACGGACGTTTCGGTCCGCGCGATCGCCGCCGCGACCCGCTCGTCGTCGATGGCGCGCTCCTCGATGAGGCGCGCGACGGCGGCGTCGATGGCATCCTCGTCGTGGCCGCGTCGCGCGAGCCGCTGGCGCACCTGCGCCTCCGACAGCTCGCGCCGCGCGAGCATCCTGAGCCCGTCGAGGTACGCGGTTCGGCTGGGAGGGCTAGCCGCCAAATCGGGTGATTTCGGACGCGCGGCCGCCGACCACCGTTTTCGCCATCTGATCCCGGCTCATGTCGGAGGTCGTCGAAATGCCCTGGACCTTCAGCTTGAACTCGTCGACGTTGCTGGCCCAGCGCAGCGCTTCGTCGTACGACACGAGTCCTTGCTCGTAGAGGCCGAAGATCGACTGATCGAATGTCTGCATCCCGTACTGCGACGTCCCGGCGGCGATCGCGCCCGGCAGCAGGTGCGTCTTCTCCTTGTCGACGATGCAGTCGCGGATGAAGGCGGTGCTGATCATCACCTCGACAGCTGCCACGCGGCCCTTGCCGTCGGCCCTCGGCATCAGGCGCTGCGAGATCACGGCCTTGAGCACGCTCGCCAGCTGCATGCGGACCTGCTTCTGCTGATGCGGCGGGAAGACGGCGATGATGCGGTTGATCGTTTCCGTGGCGTCGAGCGTGTGCAGCGTCGAGAACACCAGATGCCCGGTCTCGGCGGCGAGCAGCCCCGTTTCGATCGTCTCGAAGTCGCGCATCTCGCCGACGAGGATGACGTCGGGATCCTGCCGCAGGGCGCTCCGCAGCGCCTGCGCGAACGAGCGCGTGTCGACGGCGACCTCGCGCTGGTTGATGATCGACATGTGGTCGCGGTGGAGGAACTCGATCGGATCCTCGACCGTCATCACGTGCGCGGTACGCGTCTTGTTGATGTAGTCGATCATCGCCGCGAGCGTGGTGCTCTTGCCGCTGCCGGTCGTGCCGGTGACGAGCACGAGGCCGCGCTCTTCCTGCGCGATCTGTTTCAGCACCTGCGGCAGGCCGAGCTCGTCGATCGTGCGGATCGTCATCGGGATGACGCGCAGCACGAGGCCGACGGTGCCGCGCTGCTGAAAGACGTTGCAGCGGAAGCGGCCGAGGCCGGCGACGCTGTAGGCGAGGTCGACTTCCTGCGCGTCCTTGAACTTCTCGCGCTGCACCGTGGACATCACCGCCGCGCTCATCGCGACGACGTCTTCGTGGTCGAGCCGCCGTTCCTGGGTGGCCGGCGTCAGCTCTCCGCGGACGCGCATCATCGGGTAGCTGCCGACCTTCAGGTGCAGATCGGACGCCCCGTTCTCGACCGCAATCTTCAGCAGATCGTTGACGTGCATCTATCTCGTCTTCGCCCCCACCGCACCGGCCGGCTCACGCAGCGCCGCCTCCGCGGGGTAGACGTAGGTCAGCCAGCCGTGCGTGTCGGGCACCTCGCCGTTGATGACGTCGAAGAACGCGCGCTGAATGGCTTCGCTGATCGGCCCGCGGCGTCCGTTGCCGACCTGCCGTTTGTCGACCGATCGCACGGGCGTGACTTCGACGGCCGTGCCGACGAAGAAGACCTCGTCGGACACGTAGAGCATCTCGCGCGGCAGCATTTCCTCGCGCACGGTGTACCCCATGTCGTGCGCCAGCGTGATCACCGAGTCGCGCGTGATGCCGGGCAGAATCGCCGCCGACACGGGCGGTGTGTAGATCGTGTTGTTGCGAATCAGAAAGATGTTCTCGCCGCTGCCTTCGCTGATGTAGCCGGACGAGTCGAGCGCGATCCCTTCGGCATACCCGTCGGCGATCGCTTCCATCTTGATCAGACCGGAGTTCGCGTAGTTGGCGCTGCTCTTGGCGAGCGACGGGAACGAGTTGGCCGACGCGCGCGTCCACGAGCTGACCTTGGCGTCGACGCCCTGCTCGAGCGCCGCGTCGCCGAGGTACTTGCCCCATTGCCAGAGCATGATCGCCACGTCGACGGGGCAGGGGAACGGGTTGACGCCGAGCGTGTCGTACCCGCGATAGATGATCGGACGGATGTAGCACGCCTTGAATTCGTTCGCGCGGATGGTGTCGAGGATGGCGTCCTCGAGCGTCGCGCGCGTGTGCGGCGTGTCCATCCGGTAAATCTTGGCCGAGTTGAGGAGGCGCTCGACGTGCGTGTCGAGCCGGAAGCAGGCCGATCCCTTGGGCGTCGCGTAGCATCGCGCGCCTTCGAAGACGCCGCTGCCGTAATGGATGACGTGCGACGCGACGTGAATCTTCGCGTCGGCCCACTCGACCAGCGACCCGTTCATCCAAATCTTGCCGGTGCCCGCAAATGGCATGTGCGCTCCTCTCACCGGTATTTTACTGTGCTTCGCCGCAGAAGGGACAGCGATCCGATCGGGCGTGCAGCGGCTTGCGGCACTGCCAGCAGAAGCGCGGCTGGGGCGCTTCCCGCGCCTTGAGGCGGGTCTGGATCTCCTCGACGTCCGACGAAGCGGCGCTCCCCGCGCCCGGCCGCGGCGTCCGGCGCCCGCTGCCGCCGCGGGCGGCGAGCACCTCGTCGAGCAGCTCGCTCGCACGCTGGTAACGCGCGGTGATCTCCGGCGCCATCGCCTTGAGGACGATGTCGTTGATCGCCTTTGGAATCTTGGGGTTCTTGAGCCGCGGCGCCGTCAAGAGGTCGCCGCGCATCAGCCGGTCGAGATCGGCCGGCGACGGGGTGTCGTACGGCAGGACGCCGGTGAACATCTGATACATCGTCACGCCGAGCGAGTAAATATCAGACGCGAACACCGCCCGTCCCTGGAACTGTTCGGGCGCCATGTAGGGCGGGCTCCCGATGACGGTCGTCCCGTGGGCCGCGATCTCCAGAAAGCGGGAGGTGCCGAAGTCGGCGACCTTGATCAGGCCGTTGTCGGTGACGAGGACGTTCGACGGCCGCAAATCGCGGTGCAGCACCCCCTGGCGGTGCGCATGATCGACGGCGTTGCAGATCTGGCACGTGTAGTCGAGCGCGCGCGGCAGATCGAGGGCGCCGTCGCGGGCGATGATCGACTCGAGCGTCTCGCCGGGCACGAACTCCATCACGATGAAAAAGACGTTCTCCTGCTTTTCCGCCGTCAGGATGGCGACGATGTTCGGGTGGTTGAGCGTGGCGAGCAGGCGCGGCTCGCGCAGCAGCTCGCCGAAATCGAGATTCTGTTTGTGCGGGACCTTGAGCGCGACCTTCTTGTCGATCCAGGTGTCCTCGGCGAGGTAGACCGTGCCGAAGCCGCCGCTGCCGATCGTCGACAGAATCTTGTATTTGCCGATGATCTGGCCGCGAAAAAACATCCGGGCCGAGTATAGCAGGGCTGCCCCTATAATTTAGCCGGATGCACCGCTTCTTCGCGCCCTCGCTCGACGCCGGCGATGAGACGACGACGCTGTCGCGCGACGAAGGCGAGCACCTGACGCGCGTGCTGCGGCTCGGCGTCGGCGACACGGTGGCGGTGTTCGACGGCCGCGGCCGCGAGTACCTCGCGCGCGTGACGGGCGCTGCCGGCCGCGAGGTGCGCGTGCAGCTGCTCTCGCGGATCGAGCCGGCGCCGGAGCCGGCCGTGCCGATCACGCTCGTGCAGGCGGTGCTCAAGGGCGACAAGATGGACGAGATCGTGCGCGACGCCGTCATGCTCGGCGCCGCCGCGATTCAACCGATCGTGACGAAGCGGACCGAGGTGACCGTCGCTGCGCTCGTCAGAGGCGCGCGTGTCGAGCGCTGGCGTCGCGTGGCGCTCGCCTCGGTCAAGCAGTCGCGCCGTGCCGTCGTACCCGACGTTCGCATGCCGCTCACGCTCGAGACCTATCTCGAGGAGCCGCCGGCCGCGCTGCGGCTGATGCTGGTCGAGCCCGGCGCGCCTGGCGAGTCCGTCGCGTCGGAACCGCTCTCGGCGCTGCGGGCCGATCAGGTGCCGGCGGACGCGGCCGTGCTGGTGGGGCCCGAAGGCGGGTGGGCAAGCGAGGAATGCGGCGCGGCGCGCGCGCGCGGCGTGCGGCTCGTCACGCTCGGCCACCGCACGCTGCGCGCCGACGCGGTGCCGATCGCCGCCATCGCCGTACTGCAATTTCTCTGGGGTGATCTCTAGTGGCGGCGCTCAGCGCGACGACGCCTTGAAGTCCTGCGTCTTCGCGTCGCCGTCGCCCAGCGTGATCCGCACCGCGCCCGGGCGCTGCTCGTCGAGAAACGCTGGTTCGAACCACTCGCCCTGCACCGCCGGATCGACAACCGCCATGTAGTACTCGCCAGGCGGCAATCCGCGCAGCTGATACTTTCCGTTCTGATCCGGCCGCGTCGTCATGATCTGGCGCGACTGCGGACGCCAGAGCGTCGCGTCGGTCGGAAACGCGAGCACGGTGTAATCGGCCACCGGCGTGCCCTGGTCGTTGGTGACCGTGCCGGAGACTTGTGTCAGCTTGTCGGTGAAGGTCAGCGTGACGCCGGTGATCGCTTCGCCGCTGCGCACCTCGATCGGAGTATCGATCATCTCGCGGCCGCCAATGGTCACTGACTTCAGCGTCCAGCCGCGTACCCCACTCGCACGGATGAAGTGGGGACCGCCCGGGACGCCGTCGAACCTGAAGCGTCCGTCCTTCTCGACGCGCGCTCCGGCGTTGTTGGTGAAGGCGTTGGGATCGGCCGCCGGCGCTGTGATGCGCACCTGGCTCGGGTCGGGCGGCGCCTGGGACGACTGAATCGCGATCGTGCCGCTGATCGTGGTCCCTGGCGCGAGCGCGACGACGAGATCGGTGATGTCGCCGCCGCCGATCGTGATGGGCTGCTGCGCGAACTGCGGCGTGTCGGAGTCGGCGCCGCGCGCGCGCAGCGTGTAGCGGCCCGGCGGCACGTTGGCCACCTGGAACGCGCCATCCCATTGAATGCGGCTGCCGTAGGTTGCGCCGATCTGCCCGCGTCCGCCGCCGGCGCCGGAGCCTTCCGGACTCAGGGTGACGTTGCCGGCGCTGACCGGCGTGCCGTCGCCGTTCATGATGTGTCCGCCGACGCGCGATGTCCGAACGAGCTGGAGACCGAACGTGACGTCGAGCACTTCCTGGCTCACGCCGATGGTGATGGCCTTCGCTTCGTTGATCGATCCGACACCAGGAAAATACGTCGGCGCGTACGCGACGGCTTCCTGATCGTCTTGTCCCTGCGCGAACGCGTTGGCAAGTCCTCCTCCGCCGCCGAATCGGCCGCCACCCTGATTACCGGCGCCGCCGCCCGCGCCGCGGCCTCCGCCGGCGCCGCGTCCGACGGCCTGGGCGAGTTGATCGAGAACTGCGATGCCGAGCGGCGCGGTGCCGCGCGCGGTCGCGCTGACGTAGTAATCGCCCGGCAGCAGGTTCCACGCGCGGTAGTCGCCCTTGTCGTCGGTTTGCGCCGTGACGACCGGCACCAGCCGGCGGTCGCCCTGTAGGTACTGATAGCGCATCACCCGCACCGTCGCGCCAGGCATCGCCTCGCCGTCTTCGTCGAGAATGCGGCCGGCGATCGCGCCGCCGCGCGGCAGCCGGAAATCGATGCCCTTGATCTGCTGCCCATCGGCGAGCTGCAGCGGCGTGCCGGCCTGCAGCGGCCGGCGCTGGCCGTACGACAACGCGATGTAGCCGGTCTTCGACACGGTCAACGTGTAGCGGCCCGCCGGCAGCTCGGTCAGCTCGAAGCTCCCCGCGTCGTCGGTCATCGCGGCGCGGCCGCCGGGGAGTTCGGCCGCGGTCACCAGGACGCGCGCGCGCTTCACCGGCTTGCCGTTGTCGGCGCCGACGACGCGGCCACTGATGCTGCCGGACGGGAGAGCGCTCTTTTGCGCCGACGTGTCGTGCGCCGGTTGTTGAGCGGGCGGCGTCTGGGCGCCGCACAGTGAGGCCCAGAGGATGAAGGCAGAAAACAGCGCGGCGCGGGACATGCTCTTCATTGTTAGACGAATCCGGACGGCTTGCGGCAGCGTGTCATCATTTTTTCACTCGGCAACGATCCGCTTCGTGAACGACTAGGTCCGGAACGTGAGGCACACCCAGCCGTCCTCTTGCGTTTCCGCGGCGATCGGCAGCGGCGCGAACGCAGCGCGTACTGTTTCGCGCTCTTCGGCCAGCAGGCCGCTGACGATGAGCGTGCCGCCCGGCCGCACGCTTTCGACGAGTCGCCCGGCCGCGCGGACCAGCAACGCGCCGGTCAGATTGGCGGTGACGACATCCGCTCGAGGAAGCGGCGCGGTCATGAGATTGCTCACGTCGAGCTCGACGCCGCGGGCGTCGGGGTTGAGCGCGAGGCTCTCGCGCGCCGATCGCACGGCATCCGGATCGCTGTCGATGCCGGCCGCGCGCGCGGCGCCCAGGCGGGACGCGGCGATGGCGAGGACACCGGAGCCGGTCCCGACATCGAGCACGAACGCGTGTGAAAGATCGATCGTCTGCAGCGCGGCCAGGCACAACCTCGTCGTCGCATGATGGCCGGTGCCGAAGCCCATCGATGGCAGGATGACGATGGCGACTGGGGACTGGGGGCTGGGGACTGGTTGCTGATGACTGCTCGGATAGACCGTGATGCGGCCGACCGTGATCGGGGCCAGGCTCTCCTGCGAACGGCGCGCCCAGTCCTCGTCGTCCACTTCGATGCGTTCGACGGTGACGCCGGCCGCGGCCAGCGCCGTGTGGGCGGCATCGCGTGGGCCTGCCGCGGCGAAAAAGACGCGCATCGCGGGGCCGCGCTCGTCAACGGCCGTGGGCGAGTAGTCGTCCACGATCGCGAGAATCATGTCGCTCTCTGCGCCGTGGACCTGCAGTGCAGGAAAAAACGTCACGCACTATCCGAACATGTCTTTGACGCGGTCGAACAGATTGCGCTCGTCCTGCTGATCTTCCCGCGCGCGCGGCTCGAATTTCTCCTTCGGCAGGAGCTTCGCGAGCTGAACGAGCAGGCCGCGCTGTTCCTTGGTGAGCTTCTTCGGCGTCAGGACCTGCACCGTCGCGAACAGGTCGCCGCGCCCGCGGCCGTTCACGTCCGGCATGCCTTTGCCGCGCAGCCGCAGCGTCGTCCCGGTCTGCGTGCCCTCGGGCACCTTCACGTTGTCCGTTCCGTCGAGCGTCGGCACCTGGATCTCGCCGCCGAGCGCGACGGTCGTGAAGTTCACCGGAATCTCGCAGAACAGATTCATGCCGTCGCGCCGGAAGAACTCGTGCTCCTGCACGTGGACGACGACAAAAAGATGCCCGGCGGGGCCGCCCGCGAAGCCGGCCTCGCCTTCGCCTTGCAGCCGGAGCTGCTGACCGGTCGCGATGCCGGCGGGAATCTTCACCGTGATCTTGCGCTCGTGCGCGATGCGGCCCGCGCCCCGGCACGTCTGACACGGCTTGGTGATGACCTTGCCGGCGCCGCGGCACTGCGGGCACGTGCGCGCGACGGTGAAGAAGCCTTGCTGGAACCGCACCTGGCCCTGCCCGCGGCACTGCGGGCAGACGGCCGGCGACGATCCCGGCGCGGCGCCCGAGCCGTGGCACGTCTCGCAGTTCTCCTGGCGGGGAATCTGGACCGCCGTTTCGGCGCCGCGTGCGGCTTCTTCGAAGGTGATCTCGAGGTCGTACCGCAGATCGGCGCCGCGTTGCGGCCCGCCGCGGCGGCGGCCGCCGCCAAACAGATCGCCGAACCCGAAGATGTCGCCCAGACCGCCGAGAATGTCTTCGAACCCGGAGAAGACCGTCGGATCGAATCCGCCGCCGCCCGCGGCGTTCACGCCCTGATGGCCGAACCGGTCGTACAGGCTGCGCTTGTCCGTGTCGGCGAGCACCGCGTAGGCTTCCGCGCCTTCCTTGAATGTTTCCTCGGCGGCGTCGTCGCCCGGGTTGCGATCCGGGTGATATTTCATCGCCAGCTTGCGGTACGCGCTCTTGAGCTCGACGTCGGTGGCCGTGCGGCCGACGCCGAGGATCTCGTAGTAATCCCGCTTGCTCACGCCTTCGCCACCTTCACCATCGCCGGCCGCAGCAGCTTCTGGCCAATCGTGTACCCGCGCCGCAGCTCGCCGATCACCTCGCCCTCGCGGTGCTCCGGGCTGGCCTCGTGGATCACGGCCTGATGCAGGTTCGGATCGAAGTCGGCGCCGAGCGACTGGATGGGACGGACGTGATATCGCTTGAGCAGATCGTGGAGCTTGCCGTGAATCAGCTCGATCCCTTTCTTGTAGGCCTGCGCGCCGTCGCCGGCTTCGACGTTGCGCGCCAGATCGAAGTCGTCGACGATGAGCAGCACATCCTGCAGCAGATCGACGATGGCCTGATCGGCCTGCTCGCGCCGCTCGCGCTCGATGCGCCTGCGGTAGTTGTCGAACTCGGCCGTCTTGCGGAGCAGGCGATCGTAGACATCGTCGCGCTCGCGCTGGAGCACGGCGAGCGCGCCCGAATCGGCCGGCGTGTCGGGCGGATCGCTCGCGTCCGGCGGCAGATCCGCCGGATCGAAGGTCGGTTTGTCAGCCATAGGGTGCCTAGTTGGGATCGCGCAGCACGCGGGAGACCGCTTGTGCCGCGCCGTCGACCACCGCGATTGCCCGCGAATACCGCATGCGCGTCGGACCGATGACGCCGATGGTCCCCGTGCCCGAGCCGTCCTCGTAGGTCGACGCGATGAGGCTGAACGGCCGCAGGCCGGCGTGCAGATGCTCGGCGCCGATGACGACGGTCAGCCCGGGACCGTCGATGTATTCGTTCAGCACGCGCACGAGGCGCTGCTTTTCTTCGATCATTTCGAGCAGGGTCCGCAGCATGTCGAGCGTCAGCCCGTGCGTCTCCTCGAGGAGCGACGCCGTGCCTTCGACGAAAATCACCCGCTCGTCGGGCAGGTCCGCGAACGTGGACGTGGCGAGCCGCATCGCGCGGGCGACGAGCGCGTCGTACAGCAGCCGCTCTTCGTTGATGCGGTCGAGCACCGCTTCGCGCGCGCGGTGCAGCGGCAGCCCCGAGAACTCCGTGTTCAAGTAGTTCGCCGCCTCGCGCAGGTCTTCCGCGGCGAGCGGCTCGCCGATGTCGACCACTTTCTGGATCACGTGGCCGCCGCGGGCGACGATCACGACGAGCACGCGCGCCGCGCTGAGCGAAATGAACTCGACGCGGTCGAACACCGCCGCCTCATGCTCGGGACGCAGCGCGAAGCCGACCTGACGCGACGCCTGCGAGAGGAGCTGCGAGACGTGCGACAACACCGAGTCGAGCAGAGGCCCCGAGCTGTCGCGCCGCAGGCGCGCTTCGACCGCGCTGGCCGTGCGCGGCGAGCGCTTGGTGTCGAGCAGCAGGTCGACGTAGAAGCGGTAGCCGCGATCGGTCGGGATCCGGCCCGACGAGGTGTGCGGTTGCTGGATGAACCCGTCGTCCTCGAGTCGCGCGAGGATGCTGCGCACCGTCGCCGACGACACCCCCAAGCCGGCCGCTGTGACGAGCAGCGACGAGGGGACCGGGTCGCCGGACGAGATGTATTCGCGGATGAGCGCCGCGAGCACACGTTTCGAGCGTTCCTGCGTTTCTGGATTCATCTGTAGCGTCCGGCTTTACGCGGACGAGCTGGCACTCTGATGGCGAGAGTGCTAATAGACATTATACAACGTCCGGCCCGGCCTGGGCCGGGCCGGGACCGGGCGCTCCGGGCGCGCACCACGAGGGTGGCACGCGCATGGGGAACGATCCGAAGAATTCCGTGGTGAACCGCTACGGACAGAGCTGGGACATCCCCAACCTCTTCATCATCGGCAGCTCGACTCACCCATCGCAGAGCGGTTTCAATCCGACGCTCACCATCCAGGCACTCGCCTATATGAGCGCTGACGCCATCGTGAATCGCTACAAGAAGCGCCCCGGTCCGCTCGTGTAGAAGAATGAACCACA
>Ga0097691_1002574_pt1 | contig 11989 bp, 10 predicted proteins | sample NGESurdeep072012_8_FD_72858 | JGI IMG/M metagenome (GOLD analysis project Ga0097691, IMG submission 72858) | Arctic peat soil microbial communities from Barrow, Alaska - NGEE Surface sample 210-1 deep-072012 | ecosystem: Environmental > Terrestrial > Soil > Wetlands > Peat ...
GGGCGCTGGCGCTGTTCGTTCTCGCCGGATTGAGCGACGGCCTCGATGCCCTCCTCGCCCGCACTCTGCATCAGCAAACACTGCTCGGCCAGTATCTCGACCCGATCGCAGATAAGCTGCTGATGAGCACCATGTTTCTTGTGCTCTCGATCGAACGGATGATTCCCTGGAAATATACGGTCATGGTGTTCAGCCGCGACATCTCCATCCTGCTGATCAGCGGCGTGCTGTTCATGATTGCCGGCCTGCACGATTTTCGCCCCAGCATCTTCGGCAAAGCCAACACCTTCGCGCAAGTGGCCGCGATTTTCTTCGTGCTGCTGCTGCTGGTCGAGCCCGTACGCTGGGTCTGGATTGCGCGCACCACCTTCCTGCGCGCCACATTTATCTTCACCATCGTCTCCGCCGTGCACTACGCATTTCTAGTGCAGCACCGGTTGCGTGCGCCCGCACCACTCGCTGCGTCGCAACAATAATCGGGTCCATGCAAGGCCTGAGCGTGTATATTGGCGTGCTGTGAATCTGAGACAGTAAACGGCTCCGAACCGTGCATCCTAGTCGTGATATCCCGTTCGAAAAGGCAAATGAATGGCGTGGTTCTTCTGGTTTTTCTTTGTCTCCGGATTCTGCAGCGTACTGTGCGAACTCATCTGGCTGCGGCTGTCGATGGCGCAGTTCGGCGTCACCACGGCGCTGACCTCGATCGTGCTTTCCGTGTTCATGGCTGGACTGGGAGTCGGTTCCTGGATCGCCGGCACCATGCTGCGCCGCTGCCGGGACCGCATCACCTTTCCTCCTTTGCGACTGTATGCCGCTCTTGAACTCATGATCGGCCTATCCGCCCTGGTGGTTCCGGCGGAACTGGTTTGGGGGCATCGCCTGCTCGAAGGGCTGGCGGATCGGGCGGCCGTGTCTTCGGCCACCTACTATTTGATCTCGGGATTCTGGCTGTCTGCGACCATGATCCCGTGGTGTGCCTGCATGGGCGCCACCATCCCAGTAGCCATGTTTGCGATCCGTCAGCGTCAGCAAGAAGGCGATGGCCGCTCGTTCAGTTTCCTCTATCTTGCGAATGTGTTGGGCGCGATGCTTGGTTCGTTCCTGCCGCTCCTGCTCATCGAGCCTTACGGTTTTCATAAGACGCTGCGGATTGGGGCGGCCCTGAATGTGGCCATTGCCGTTTCGGCCTTTGCGGTGTCACTCCGATCCCGTCCGGTTCAGCCCCGCGCCTCCAGCCCTTCCGAGGCTGCCTATGGTCCAACCGACAACTCAAGAACTGTGCTGGTCCTGCTGTTCACCACCGGGCTGGCCACCATGGGCATGGAGTTGATGTGGATTCGGCTCTTCACACCCTATGTCGGCCCCGTGGTCTATTCCTTCGGCATGATCCTGGTCGCTTACCTGTTGGCCACGTTTATCGGGTCGCGGATTTACCGCAATTGGAGCCGCAACCACAAACAGGAGAGCCGGCTCACATGGGTATCCCTGGCACTGTTGGGAATCTTGCCGCTGCTTACCGCGGACGCTCGTGTTCCTTTGCACCTGGTGGCGCGGGTTTTCCTGGGTGTCATGCCCTTTGCGGGAATGATCGGATTCCTCACGCCCATGCTGGTGGACCGGTGGTCCGGAGGCGATCCCGACCGGGCCGGTCGCGCCTATGCCGTCAACGTGGTGGGGTGCATCGTGGGCCCGCTGGTTTGCGGATTCCTGCTGCTGCCTCTGGTCGGCGAACACTGGTCGGTGCCTTTGCTTTCCCTGCCGTGGTTCGCCATGGCCTTTCCCAGCCCACGCGCACCCGGCTTCCGGCCTTCCAGTCGCGCTGCCGCCTATGGCATTCTGGTGCTGGCACTGGTGGTGTTGCTGGCAACCAAGGATTTTGAAACCCAGTTTCCTGTCCGGAGAGTGCGGCGCGACGCGACCGCGACCGTGATTGCCTATGGAGATGGCATGAATCGGCGGCTGCTGGTGAATGGGATGGGTATGACCAAACTTACCCCCATCACCAAGATGATGGCCCACCTGACGCTGGCCTCGCTCGACCACACTCCCCACAGTGCCTTGGTCATCTGTTTCGGGATGGGCACTACGTTCCGTTCGGTGGTGTCGTGGAATATTTCCGGCACTGCGGTCGAGCTTGTGCCCAGCGTCCCCAAGCTCTTCAGCTACTACCACGCCGATGCGGCGCAGGTCATGGCGTCGCCGCTGGCGCATGTGGTCATCGACGATGGCCGCCGATTCCTGGAGCGTTCTCCGGCCAAGTACGACGTCATCATCGTGGACCCGCCGCCGCCCGTGCAGACCGCCGGTTCGAGCCTGCTCTATTCGCAAGACTTCTACGCTGTCGCCAGGCAACGACTGCAGCCGGGCGGAATCCTGCAGCAATGGCTGCCCGAGGCCGACAATCCCACACAAGCCGCGGTGGCGCGCGCCATCAAGAATTCCTTTCCCTATGTCCGCGTATTTCGCGGCATGGAAGGCTGGGGCTGGCACTTCCTGGCCAGCGACCGGCCCATTCCCCTCCGCACGGCCGCGGAACTGGTAGCAAGAATGCCACCGGCCGCGGTCAGCGACATGATGGAATGGGGCCCCGCTCCGTCGCCGGAGCAGCAGGTGAATCTGCTGCTGGATCACGAGTCGTCCGCCGATGCCATCATCGCGCTCTCTCCAGCGACTGCCACGCTTACGGACGACCGCCCGATCAACGAATATTTTCTGCTGCGGACGCCGTTCAGTGAGTTGATGGCGATGCAATGAGTGGTCGCTCCATTCCTCGCACTTTCGAGAAGCTTCTCGCAATCAGCATCCAGTGTGGCTTCCCAGCCGCGATCGAGCCCCATTGCCCCTTTTCCAGCGCGCTCCTAGAATGAAAGATTCGCTCAGCACTCGCGAACTCGTCATCATCCATGGCACTGCGTCTCTATAACACGCTCTCCGGGAAGGTCGAAGACTTCCATCCGCTCGACGCCAACCGCGTCCGCATGTACGCCTGCGGGCCGACCGTCTATGACTACGGCCACGTCGGCAATTTCCGTACATTTATCGCCGTCGATCTTCTCTATCGCTTTCTGCGCCAGAGCGGATACGACGTCCGCTACGTCATGAACATCACCGACGTGGACGACAAGATCATTCGTAACTCCGCGCGCGACGGTGTGACCGTGCAGCAGTACACCGCGAAGTTCGTCAAGGCTTTCCTGGAAGATTCGGCTACGTTGAGCATTGAGCAACCGCTTCTGGTGCGCGCTACCGAACACATCAATGCCATGGCCGGCTTCATTGCCGAACTGGCGAAGAAGGGCTTCGCGTACCGTACCGACGACGGATCTTACTATTTCCGCATTGCGAAGTTCCCCGAGTACGGCAAGCTGTCGAAAAAAGATTTTGCCGGCATGACCGACGGCGCGCGCGTCGACGTCGACGAATACGACAAGGACAACGCCCGCGACTTCGCCCTCTGGAAGGCTCCGAAGCCGGGCGAAGCCTCGTGGGACACATCGATCGGGCCGGGGCGTCCGGGCTGGCACATCGAGTGCTCGGTGATGTCGATGGAGCAACTCGGGCCGAGTTTTGACTTGCACGCCGGCGGCGAAGACCTGATTTTTCCGCATCACGAGAACGAAATCGCGCAGTCGGAGGCGCTCAGTGGAAAGCAGTTTGCGCGCTATTGGTTTCATGCGCGCTTTCTGCTGGTCGAGGGCCAGAAGATGTCGAAAAGTCTCGGGAATTTCTTCACCATCCGGGATCTCGTGCTGCGCGGGCACAAGCCGTCATCGATCCGCTGGCTGCTGACGCAGGTACCCTATCGCAATCAGCTGAACTTCACTTTCGATGGCTTGAAGTCCGCGGCAAGTTCGGTGGAGAAATTGCGCAACTTCCGCTTTCGCTTGACGAGCACGCAGTTCCCCGCAGGCGCGACCCCGCCGATGGCGCAACTGGCGGACGAAACCATCGCAGGAATGAAGAGCGCCCTGGACGATGACTTGAACACCGCCGAAGCGCAAGCCGCCATGTTCGACATGTTGCGCAAAGCCAACACCGCGCTCGATGCCGCGGAAGTTCGCCAGGACGACGTGAAGCCGCTGCTCGGAGCGCTGGAAAAGTTCGACGAGATTTTCGGCGTGCTGAAAGATGACGACCAGCCCAAGATGAAAGCGATCCTCGACTGGGCTCGCGCCGAAGGTCGCGAAAGAGAGATCAGCCCCGAATTGATGGACATCGCCGGCTCCGCGCAACTCGCCGACGAACAAGTCAATCAGAAGCTGGCCGAAATGGAAGCCGCGCGAAAAGCGCGAAACTTCAAAGCCTCTGACGCACTCCGCGCTGAGCTGACCACCGCCGGCATCATCGTGGAAAATACGAAAGAGGGCGTACGCTGGAGAAGAAAGTGAAGGAAATTTGTAATTGGTGATTTGTAATTTGTGAGCCGATAACTCGGGATTTGAAGCTTGGGGCTGTTGGGATTTTCAAATTACCAATTTACAAAATTACCAAATTACGAATTCTCATGAAATCCCTCGACGAATATCTTCTCGAAGCCAAACAGGCCCACGGCCATCTCTGCGCGGGGCAGGTACTGGGCGTACGCCTGGCCATGTTGGGGCTCGAGAAGCTGGGCATTGAAGACCCTCGCGGCAATAAAGAAGATCGCAAACGTCTGGTCACGTTCGTCGAAATCGACCGCTGCGCCACCGACGCAATTTCCGTGGTCACCGGATGCCGTCTCGGAAAGCGCGCTCTGAAATTTCGCGACTGGGGAAAGATGGCTGCGACTTTCGTTGATGTGAGCACCGGCAAAGCCATCCGCATCGCTGCGAGAGAATCGTCAAAGGCGCTGGCGCGCGCGATGCATCCCGAAATCGAAAGCAAGAACCAGCAGCAGATGCTGGCCTATCGCGAAATGCCGGAAGACGACTTATTCGCGAAGCAGTGGGTGAAGGTCGGACTTCCCGCAGAAGAGTTCCCCGGATACAAGGGCGAGCGCATCGTCTGCGCCGAGTGCGGAGAAGGCATCAATTTCCGCCGCGAAGTTCTACGCGACGGGCGAGTGCTGTGCAGGGCGTGCTCGGGAGAGCGGTATTACGAAGCAGTGTAGCGGCAGGCAAGCTTCGCTCGCCCGGACAGCCGAGGGCGGCTGTCCCTACGCGGACTTTCTTGACTGCTCGTACGCGTGCGCGACTCTCAGCAGCGTGGCCTCGTCGAAGTGCCGCGCAAACAACTGCAGACCGATCGGCAGCTTCTCGTGATTCTCGCCGCACGGAACTGAAATTCCGGGAATGCCCGCCAAGTTCGCAGTTACGGTATAGATATCGGCGAGATACATGGCCAGCGGATCATTCACCTTCTCGCCTAACCGGAACGCAGGTGTCGGGCAGGTCGGCGCAGCGATCACATCCACTTTCTTAAAGGCCTCGTCGAAGTCGCGCGTCAGCAGCGTGCGCACCTTCTGCGCCTTCAGATAGTAGGCGTCGTAGTATCCAGCGCTCAGCGCGTAGGTGCCGAGCATGATGCGGCGCTTGACTTCCATGCCGAATCCACCGTCGCGGCTCAGCCGGTACATTTCGGAAAGCGTGCCCGCCTTTGCCCGGAAGCCGTAGCGCACGCCGTCATAGCGCGCCAGATTCGACGACGCTTCCGCTGTCGCCACAATGTAATACGTCGGAATCGCATACTCGGTGTGCGGCAAACTCACCGGCACAACCTCGCATCCCAACTCAGCCAGCTTCTGTATCGCAGCCTCAACCGCCGCGCGCACCTCCGGATCGAGCCCCGCGCCAAAATATTCTTTGGCCACGCCGATCTTCAAGGCTTCACCTGAACTTCTCACCGGCTTCTCGAGTTCCGCCACATAGTCGGGGACGGGCACGTCCGCGGAAGTCGAATCCATGGGATCGCGGCCCGCAATCGTGCGCAGCACCAGCGCGACTTCCTTCACCGTTTTCGCAAACGGGCCGATGTGGTCGAGCGACGACGCAAAGGCAATCAGCCCATACCGCGACACCCGGCCATACGTCGGCTTCAAACCGACCACGCCACAAAACGACGCCGGCTGGCGAATCGATCCGCCGGTATCGGAGCCGAGCGTCGCCACCGCCATCTCCGCCGCCACCGCCGCCGCCGATCCACCCGACGATCCACCCGGCACGCGGCTCTTGTCGCGCGGATTGTGCACGGCGTGATACGCCGAGTTCTCATTGGACGATCCCATGGCAAACTCATCGCAGTTGAGCTTGCCCAGAATCACCGCGCCCGCTGCTTCCAGGCGAGCCACCGCGGTGCAGTCATACGGCGGAATAAAATTCTCGAGAATTTTCGAACCGGCGGTGGTGCGTACGCCACTTGTCACCATGACGTCTTTGATCGCAACCGGAACTCCCGCCAGCGGCGGCAAAGGCTTGCCCTCCGCGGCCATCTTGTCGATACGCCCGGCCTGCGCCAGCGCGCGCTCCTCGCAAAGAGTCAGAAACGCGCCAATCTCAGGATCTTCCTGCCTGATGCGCGTGTAGAAATCCCGAGCCAGCGCAGTCGCAGTCGTCTGCCGCTCGGTAATCGCGCTCCGGACATCATCAATCGTTAATGCAGCCACCATCTATCTCTCAATCACCTTCGGCACCTCGAAAAATGTCCCGTCAGTGTCCGGAGCATTTTTCACGGCGGCGGCGTGCGGCAGCGATTCCCGCAGACCGTCCTTCACGTCCTCCCGGATGGCGTAAGCGAAACGCTCGCTTCCCTGCCGCGACTCGTCCACGCCGTAGCGATCCGAGACCTGAGCCATGGGCGCGACTTTGTCGGTCTCCAGTTCGCTGAGTCGCTCGATATATCCAAGAATGGAGTTCAAATCGCGCAGCATGCGGGCGCGCTCTTCCTCGGTCAACTCGAGGTTGGCGAGATCGGCCACGTAGGCGACGTCTTTGTCAGTAACTTTCATAAGGTGCACCAAAAAGTGTTTCAGCCCCGCACCCCTACGCCTTCACCACGAATTCAATTCGCTTCACCGAAGTCGCGGAATACTTGTTGATCAAGGCCAAATAACGGGGCGCCAGGGTTGCGAGTTCCCGCCGCCATCCGCCGTCGGCAACTTCCACTCGCAGAATGCCGTCGGAAAAACTGAGCGCCCGGGTCCGCTCGGCCACCGCACTGCCACACGCGACAGGCCAGGCCAGCAACGCGCTCTCGCCCGCCGGCGCGCGATGAAGAGCTTTGGCGATGATGGTTTCCAAGCCGGCGGAAGCACGGTTCAAGGCACAACTCCAGAGTCGCGAACGCGATCGGAACGGCGTTCAGAACGGAGATCGGAACGAAATGATTGTAGCATCGGAAAATGTTGCGTCTCTTTTAAGAGGCCGCAGCCGCCGCAGCCTTGGCGCGCTTTTTAGTGAGCTTGCGCAGGTGCGCCGCCGAATATAGACTTCCCCGGCAGCGCCGCGCCCCGCATAAACAAGGCGCGTCATCCTCGCCATCGTAGAGGTTGTAGTCGTAGGTCAATTCTTCTCCGGGCTCAATATCGCGCAGAGCTATGATCCACATCTTGCCCCGGATCTGATCGGTCTCGCAGTTCGGTTTGCAGGAATGATTGACGAAGGCGGCCACCCCGTAGCCGTCAATGATGCGTTTGCCGCCGTCCAAGCCGAATAAATACGTGCTCGGAAAGTCGTCGTAAAGATCGTCGGCCTGTTCGTAGGTGAGGTACTCGCCCACGTATTCCACGATCAGCGTCCCTTTGCGAATCGGCCGCGTGGTGTAGCAACCATAGGAATGAATGCGAGACTGGCGAATGATGAGCGTCATAGAGCGCCATTCGATTTTATCTGCAAGCACACATCTTTAGCACACCGGGCATGGGGTCGAGCAAGAAGCGCCACCCCGCCAGTCAGCCGCTCCGGCCATTCCCCGGCCGCCTGCTATCATTCTAAGGAGAGCGGCCTAAGAAGAGCGGCCACCAGAAGACCGACCAGCGGGAGACCGACGACCATGGCTCATCAGCATCCACCGCGCTTTCTGAAGATTGTCGACGACGCCAAGCAGCGCGTCCGCGAAACCAACGTTGATGAAGTCAAGGCGCGCCTCGACCGTCATGACAAGTTCGTTCTCGTCGACGTCCGCGAAGACCGCGAATTCGACGCCGACCACCTGCCCGGAGCCGTCCACCTGGGCAAGGGCATCATCGAGCGCGACATTGAGGGCAAGTATCCCGATCTCGAAACTCCGCTCGTACTCTATTGCGGCGGCGGCTTCCGTTCCGCGCTAGCAGCCGATAACCTGCAAAAAATGGGATACACCAACGTCATTTCCATGGAGAGCGGAATTCGCGATTGGCGCGAAAGGGGTTACCCGCTGGAGAAGTCGCGGTAATAGTGTTCTGTCCCGTAAATTCGCGGCCTAGGTTTGGGTTGTCATCTTGAGCGAAGCGAAAGACCTATTTATCGCGAATCAAGTACATAGGTCCTTCGCTTCGCTCAGGATGACAGTGGGTATTTATGCCACGACCGCGGGACACCACAATAGCGCTTCGCAAACAAACGAACTGCGCTTCTGCGTACGCTGGATTGCATACCACCCGCTTCTCTGAAAAAATACGGTAAAGATACTGTGGGGTTCCTGCGATGTCAACAATTGGAAGCTGGGCGCTCATGTTGGCGCTCGGCCTGAGTGCGTATTCTTTCGTGGTCGGCCTTTTGGCGTTGTTGTTTAGTAAGCATCCCGCTTCGGGGCCAATCGGTGAGACGGCCCGCCGCGCTGGAGTCGCTACGTTCGCCACGGTGCTGCTGGCGGGCATCGTTCTGGTGCTGGCCGCGTTCAACGACGACTTTTCGATCGCCTACATCTTCCATCACAGCAACCGCGACTTACCCGCCGCCTATAAGTTCGCCGTGCTCTGGTCGGGGCAAGAGGGGTCGCTGCTGTTCTGGTCGCTGCTCTTGGCCGGCTATGGATTCGTTCTACGCTTGCGCTACAAGACCGATCAGCGGCTGTTCGCACACGCATCGGTGGTGATCGCGTCGGTGCAGGTTTTCTTTTTGCTGATTCTGAATTTTGCGGCGCGCCCGTTCGGCATCATGGAGGGTTCGCTCCCGGCGGATGGCAGCGGCCTGAATCCTCTTCTGCAGTATCCCGAGATGGTCATCCATCCGCCCATGCTGTACCTGGGATACGTCGGCTTCACCGTCCCCTTCGCCTTCGCGCTGGGCGCGCTCATCATGAAGTACCCCGGCGAGAAATGGATTCAGATCACACGCCGCTGGACCATGGTGACCTGGTGCTTCCTCACCATCGGCGTTTTTCTAGGCGCCCACTGGGCTTACGCCGTGCTGGGATGGGGCGGCTACTGGGGATGGGATCCCGTGGAAAATGCCTCGCTCATGCCCTGGCTCACCGGTACAGCGTTTCTGCATTCCGTCATGATGCAGGAAAAACGCGGCATGTTAAAAGTGTGGAACATGTCGCTCATCTTCGCGACGTTCCTGCTCTCGATGCTCGGGACCTTCCTCACGCGTTCGGGTGTGATCAGTTCGGTGCACGCCTTCGCGCAGTCTTCGATCGGCACGTGGTTCCTGGTCTTCATCGCGTTGACCCTGGCGGTCTGCACTTTTTTTCTGGTGGCGAACCGGTCGCACCTCAAGAGCGAGCACAAGCTGGAGTCGCTGGTTTCGCGCGAATCCAGTTTCCTGTTCAACAATCTCCTCTTGCTGGTCGTCTGCTTCACCATACTGTGGGGCACGTTTTTTCCGATCCTGTCGGAATTCGTTCAGGGACACAAAGTCACGGTCGGGCCGCCTTTTTTCAATCGCGTTGCTGTTCCGGTTGCTTTGCTGCTCCTGCTGCTCACCGCCGTCGGACCGCTGCTGGCCTGGCGTAAGACTTCCATCGAAAGCCTCAAGCGGAATTTCCTGTTCCCCGCGATCGGCGCGGTTTCGATTGGCGGGATGATGATCGTTTTCGGCGTCCGTCCCTGGGAAGATCCCTCTTTCTTCTACGCGACCATGGCCGCTGTTCTCTCGGCGCTGGTGATCTTTACCGTTATTTCCGAGTTCCTCCGCGGAGGCCGCGTCATCGCCGGGAAGAGCCAGCAAAATCTGTTCTCCGCCATGGCTCACTTGTGCCACAGAAACACTCGCCGCTACGGCGGCTACATCGTCCACTTCGGTGTCGCGCTGGTGGTGATTGGGATCCTCGGGACGCCTTTCAATAAGGAAGTTGAAAAAGAAATGGGCTTTGGCGACAAAATTTCCCTTGGCCCTTACACTCTGGTCTGCCAGTCCTACACGCAGGACGACAATCCCAACTACGCCAACGAGTGGGCGATCATCAACGTGTTCCGCGGCGGCAAGCAGATTACAACCATGTATCCTGAGCGCCGCTTCTATAAAGCCAGCCAACAGCCGCAGACACTCCCCCGGATTTATCCCAGCTTCCGCGAAGATTTCTTTCTGGTGAGCGACGTCTATCTGGTCTATGAAGGTAAGAACGAGACCACCGGACGGCCCATCATTAAAGCGCACTTGAATCCGCTGGTCCCGTGGATTTGGATCGGCCTGATCATCATGGTCTTCGGCACCATCGTCGCACTGGTGCCGAATGCCGCCGCCGTCCAGGTTGCCGCAACTACGCCGGTTCGTGCTCCGGCGCATGTGGGAGCAGGGGACTGAGATGAAATCCTCCATGATCTCCCTTCCTCGCTGGTTGCAGGCCGCCGCGCTCGCGCTTGCGGTGGTTGTTTTCATGGGCGCCGGGGACGATTCCGCGCGCTTCAAAGACCTGGGCCACCGCATGATGTGCACCTGCGGATGCAGCCAGGTCTTGCTCGAATGCAATCACGTCGGCTGCCAGTCCTCCGACAAGATGCGCAACCAACTGCTGGCCGCTCTTGATAAAGGCAACAACGACGACCTCATCCTGCAAGGCTTCGTGCAGGAATACGGACCGACCGTGATCGCCGCGCCCACCGCCACCGGCTTCAATCGCGTGGCCTGGATCATGCCCTTCGCCGCATTGGCGTTCGGCATCATCTTCGTCGTTTACGTCGTGCGCTCGTGGAAGAACCGGCCCGCACCGGCCCTCGCCGATGGCATCACCATCCCGCGCGGAAGCGAGCTCGACGAGTTCCGCCAGAAGGCTCGCAAGGAGACCGACTTATGATTCCCTTCGTCTGCGCCGTCGTAACGGCCGCTGCTCTCTATTACGTTTTCTTCTTTCCCGGCGAAGTCTACGCCGGAGAAGAAAAAACGCGGCTCGGCTATCTCCGTGAGCGCAAGGAAGCGGTCTATGAGAACCTGCGCGATCTGAATTTCGAATACAAGGCCGGCAAGGTGCCTGACGTCGACTATCAATCCATGCGCACCTCGCTCGAAGAGGAAGCGGCTGCGATTATGGCTGAGATCGCGAGGCTCGAGCAGGCCGCCAGCCAGGTGGTGTAACTGCCTGATTGCGTCAACAGTAGCTATACTTTTGCAGCGAGCGGGGATCGATGCTAGTTACCAACAAACACAAGCAAAGCAAAGGGAATGACAGCAAGAAAGAAGCGACTCGACGCATCCGATATTCAGCTATCGAATCGCCGACGCGAAACAATCCAAAACGGCACGATCAGAAGCTCTGTCCCGTGTGCGGTGAGGCCATCGAGAAAACGGCGTCGGGTGGACGGCGCAAACACTCATGCTCGCAATGCGGAGCCACTCTAAATAAGCAACTCACTTGTGCTTCTTGCGGTACGAGCCGCGTCTGGCAAGGCAAGCGAGGTGTTGCTTGCCGGGGATGCGGCGCGGAATACAGGACGCTGCGAGGTAGTTGTTGAAAAATTGCCATTTCGCCACCAACCGCTGCACGTTGCGTTTGCAATCTGAGTTCTTGTGCGCTGATCAAAAGGAGTTGTTTTGAAGAAGCTCGCCCAGTCCGCACTACTAGCCGCCATCTTCTCGCTGGCCCTTGCTTCGGCCGCCGCCCAGACCCTGTCCGGCACCGTCACCAACGGCACCACCAACAAGCCCGCAGTCGG
>Ga0097691_1002575_pt1 | contig 11985 bp, 12 predicted proteins | sample NGESurdeep072012_8_FD_72858 | JGI IMG/M metagenome (GOLD analysis project Ga0097691, IMG submission 72858) | Arctic peat soil microbial communities from Barrow, Alaska - NGEE Surface sample 210-1 deep-072012 | ecosystem: Environmental > Terrestrial > Soil > Wetlands > Peat ...
CGATCTACTCGGCTTCGATGACGGTGCACACCACCGTTGCGGTGCTGCCCCCGATGTTCAAGGTCCCAAAGCGCCTGGCTCCCGCGACCTGGTAGCCGGTGGCCTGCCCGGTCACCTGCAGGTAGCTGTCCAGCAGCATCCGCACCCCGGTCGCCCCGACCGGGTGACCCACCCCCAAGAGCCCACCGCTGGGGTTGACCGGCAACGCGCCATCGCGGGCGGTGACCCCGGCCTCGACCGCGTCACCACTGCACCCCGGCTTGGTCAGCCCGAAGTGGTCGATGGCCATGTACTGCGAGATGGTGAAACAGTCATGGGTCTCGATCCCGTCCAGGGCAAAGACATCCGCCACCCCCGCCCGGGCGAACGCGTCGGTGATGGCGCCACGAACATGGGGGAACACGTAGTCGGCCTCCGCGCTGGCATCCAACTTGTCCACCAGGCTCAACGACGCGCTCCGATGCCCCCAACCCGCGATCCGCGCCACCGGCCCGGCCAAACCGGCCCCGTTGCGGCGCAGCCACCGGTCAGAGACCAGCACGACACCAGCCCCGCCATCGGTAACCTGGCTGCAGTCAAAGCGCCGCACCCGCCCGACCACCACCGGGTTCGCCTCATCATCGCCGGTGAAACACTCCGGCGGCGTCACCCACCCACGGGTCTGCGCCCTCGGGTTGGTCTTGGCGTTGGCGAAGTTCGCAGCCGCGATCGCATGCAGGTGCTCCTCACGCAACCCATAACGCCGGTCATACTCCTCGGCGACCTGCGAGAACGTGTACGGCCACACGAAGTCCTGACCCAGCCCCTCATGGCCCACCCACGCAGCCGAGGCCAGGTACCCCGCACCGACAGCCCCCGACACGTTCCGCTCAACCTCCACCCCCAGAACCAGGGCCACGTCATAGCGGCCCGACTCCAGATCAGCCATCGCCGCCATCACCGCCACACCCCCCGACGCACAAGCCGCCTCATGGCGGGTCGCGGCAACCCCGGCCAGCTCCGGGACCACACTGGCCACCATCGAACCCAGATGGCCCTGCCCCACATAGAGCTCCCCCATCGCATTACCGACATGGATCACCTCCACCTGCCCCGCAGCGACACCCCCATGGGCCAACGTGCCGGTAACCGTCTCCTTCACCAGGTCGCCGATCTCCAACGACTCCTTCGTGAAGTTCCGGGCAAAGTCGCTCTGGTAACCGCCGATGATCCAGACGGGTTGCTGCGTGGTCATATCGGGTCCTCTCGGTATGGCGATGGCTCGGCCGCCACCCCGAGTATGGGGGCGAGGCCGCGTGTGTGGTGCTGGTCGGAGGTGATCACGTCGCTCATGATTGTCCTTCCCGAGGGCATGCGCCATACCTTTCCAACCGCAATTGACCCGGGGCCCGACCGGCGATTTGACGGTGGATCATGGTGGTGTTGCAGGGAACCCGGCGCGGGGCCGCGACCGTGGCCCCTGCCGGCAGCGGTGGCCGCATGCGGGCGAACCACCGGACCGCGCGCCGGCCCAGGAAAGGTTCACGGCCCTGCTCATCCCGGCTACAGCTCGAACTCCACCGACTCCCCCGGCCCCAGCGTCAGGCACTGATCGACGCAGCAGACCTGGATCTCGGGGACCTCCCCTGACACCGCGCTGACCCGCAGCAGGCTGCTGCTGATCCGGACGATGATGTCGTGCTGGCGGAAACGCAGCCGGCAGGTGAAGGTGCCCAGCCTCTCGGGCCACTGCGGGTTGAACCGCAGCACGCCCTCGCGGGCCTCCAGCCCTGTGAAGCAGCGCTGCAGGAGGTCGACGCTTCCCGCCATCGCAGCCAGATGGATCCCCTCCGCGGTCGTCCCGCCCTGGACGTCGGCGACGTCGCTCTCCAGGAGGAGCTTGAAGTACTCCAGCGACTGGTCCCGGTGTGCCCTGGCAAGCACCCAGGCGTGGACCAGCGCGCTGAGCGTTGAGCCGTGCGAGGTGCGGCTGAGGTAGTACTCGATGGTTCTGGGGATGATCTCCGGCTCCAGCGGGTAGCCGAGGTCGCCGAGCAGGTCTCGTAGCTCGTCCGCGGACAGCAAGTAGAACAGCATGAGGACGTCGGGCTGCTTGGAGGCCTGGTACCCGTTGACCGACCGTCCCTCTGCCTCCAGGATCCGGTCGAGGCGCTGGATGTTGCCGTACCGCTGCCGGTAGGACTCCCAGTCGAGCTCCTCAAGGTCCCCATACCGCTCGAACTGGCTGATCACACCGAGGTGGAAGGGCACGAACATCTTGTGGATCATGTCCTGCCAGAGCGCCACCTCGCTGCGCCTGAGCACCAGGGACTCGGTGAGCTCCACCCGGCGCCGCACCGGCAGCGCCGCCAGGACGTCCAGCGCCCGCCGCAGCACCCACACCGCCATGACGTTCGTGTAGGCGTTGTTGTCCAGCCCCTCGTCCTCCGCCCCGGGGTACCCGGTGTGGAACTCGTCGGGTCCCATGACCCCCCGGATCACGTAGCGGTCCAGCTTTGGGTCGTGGGTTGCCAGGGCCGCCCAGTAACGCGCGATCTCCAGGATCATCTCCGCACCCTCGTCCTGGAGGAATCCGAGGTCGCCGGTTGCCTCGAAGTAGTGCCACGTCGTGAAAGCCACCGCCAGACCCGCATGCCGCTGGAGCCGGCTGACGTCCGGCAGCCACCGGCCGGACAGGGGGTTCAGGTGAATCAGCTGGCTGACCTCACTGCCGTCACTGGCGGACTGCCAGGGGTACAGCGCCCCCGTGAGACCGCAGGCGGTCGCGGCGGCGCGCGCAGCGGGCAACCGGCGGTACCGGTAGCTCAGCAGCGAGCGGGTCAGCGCCGGTGCCCTCAGGGTCAGCACCGGGAGCACGAAAAGCTCGTCCCAGAAGATGTGCCCGCGGTAGGCCTCGCCGTGCAACCCCCGGGCCGGCACGCCGGCATCTGCCTCGAGAGTGTGGGTGGACAGGGTCTGCAGCAGGTGAAAGAGGTACAGCCGGACGGCGAGCGAGGCCTGCGGACCGGCCTTGTGATCTTGCTCCAACTCGGTGTGGAACCGCTCCCACAGGTGCCCCCAGGCCAGCGTGTGCTCGTCGAGCAGCCCCTCGAAACCGGGCGCCCGTTCCAGCGCAGAGACAACCGCCTCGGCCGGCTCGGAGACGGCCCAGTCGCGCTCGGTGTGCAGGGCCACCACCTTCTCCACCGTCACCTCCTGACCGGCCGTGACTTCCACCGCGGTCTCCTCCTCGACGAGGCCCGGATGGGTCCGCACCTGCCGCGGTACGTCGCATCGCTCTCCGGAAAGCCGGACTCGCGTCCGCGCTCCCACTGCGATCCTGATCCGGGACTGGCTCGTCTCGACGGTCAGAACCATGCTGTCGGGACCGGCGGATCCCTGCGCGATCGGCCTGAGGTGGCGGCTGGCCAGCGCGCTGTAGCGGGCCACGCCCTCGTTCTGCACGGTCCCGTCGATACCCGTCCTGATGCGCAGCGTGCCCGACCAGTTCTCGGCGGTGATCGTGGTCTCGAGCCCGGCCAGATGCGCCCGCTTCATGTGGACGAATCGCCGCTGTGTCAGCGTCGTGAGCCGTCCCTGCGCGTCACGGATGCGAAGCCACCGAGTGAGGACGCCGCGCCTCAGGTCGAGCTCCTGCTGTTGGGTGAGCACCTCCACCCGTGCGAGGTCGAGCCAGTCGCCGTCGTCGACCGCGAAGGTGACCGGAAGCCAGTTGGGCAGATTCACGATGCTCTCGTTGTCCACCGTCTGTCCGTCGACCTTGTCGCTGAGCCGGTTCCAGCAGCCGGCGACGTAGGTACCCGGGTAGTGGACCCCGTCGGCCCGCGACTCGGGTGCCGCTCCGCGGGTGGCGAAGTAGCCATTGCCGAGCGTGCACAGGACCTCGCGCAGGCCTTCGTTCGCCGGGTCGAACCCCTCGTAGGTAAGGATCCACTCGCTCACGGCCGGGGCCGTTCCATCGCGGGCGACGGCGTCACGTCGATACCGGCAAGGTCGTGGACGACGACGTCCGCGCCGTGCGCCAGCAGCTCCGGCCCGAATAGGGGACCGCCCACCCCCACGACCAGGCCGAAGCCGCCTCGACGTCCCGCCTCGACCCCGGGCATGGCGTCCTCGATGACCACCGCCCGGGCAGGCGAAGTGCCCAGCCTTTGTGCGGCCTCGTGGTAGACCGCCGGGTGCGGCTTGCCCGGCAGGCCGAGCTCAGCGGCGACAACACCGTCAACCCTCGCGTCGAAGAGGTCGGTGATCCCTGCCCGGCCCAGAACCGCGCTGCAGTTGCGGCTCGCGGACACGATCGCGGTCCGGAAACCGGCCCGACGCAGCGAGGTCAGCAGGGGCACTGCGCCAGGGAGGAGCCTGGCGCCCTCCTGCTGGAGGAGGTCCTGGAAGTCGTGGTCCTTCTGCGCTGCGAGGGCGTGGACCTTCTCGGGAGGCACGTCGATGCCCCGAGACGTCAGGAAGCCGACTACGCCATCGGAGCGAGGCCTGCCATCGACGAAGCTCCTGTAGTCCTCGTTCCTGAACGGCTGGTGGTCCTCCCCCGCCCGGGGCGGACGTGTCGCCAGGAATCCATCGAACAACCGCTTCCACGCCGCCTCGTGCAGGGATGCGGTATCAGTGACGACTCCGTCCAGATCCATGACGACAGCGTCAAAGTCCGTGCGGGAGAGCGTGACCACCGCGTTCACCGGCACCTCCACGCTAGGTCGCGCCCGAGTGGGGACGAGGGCTTCTTCTGATCGTGCACCGCCAGTGGACCTGGTTACAGGGTCGAAGGTCCCCCCGCCAGCCCGTAGAACGCACAAGCGTGAAGAGCTAGTCCTTTTGGATGATGACGACCATGGTCAGCAGTGCTTCGGTGAAAGGCAAGGCGCGGCAGCGGGAATCATGCCCAATGTGTATGGCGACGTGGTGATCGGGCACGACCACCTCATGGCAGGACCGACAAGCCATGGTGATTTCAACACTGCTACCCGGGACAACGCGGTCCCGGGGAGCCCCCCTGTCCGATCGGAAGCGCTCATCCGAGCCGGTCCAACGCTGCCAGCAGAGCGCGGTTGGGGTTGGCCTTGGGCAGAACGTCCAGGATGTCGGCCAGAGCGGAGGTGGCCGTGCGGCCGGTGAGGCGCGCGCCATACAGCGCGGCGACCGCAGGTGTTCGGGACTGTGCCTGAACGCAGTGCAACAGGACGGTCTTGCCCTCGGCTCGCAGCGCCGTGACGGCGGCGGCGGCATCGGTAAGGACGAAGTCGAGGTTCGGGTTGTTGTCCCGGTCGGGCTCGTCGATCAGCCAGACCTCGAGGTGGTCGCCGGCAGCCACACCCTGGGCCGGAACCTGAGCGTTTCCAAGGCGGCAGAGCGACACCACGGTGTCAACCCCGTCGGGCAGGTTGACCAGTGCGTCGACACCGCCGAGCCACACACCCTCGTCGTGAGGGTGGCGGGCCAACGCAGCGCAGTCCTTGTAATCCGAGTAGTCCATCCGCGCGCCCGCCGGCCAGCCCGCTGAGTCGCGGTGGCCGCCACGCACGGTCATGACGCCGAGACGAACCAGGTCGCGGGCGCGCAGATCGGGCCAGCCATGCAGCTGGCGGCGCCACTGCGCAGGTACTGCGGACGCGCCATACAGGCCGCCGACCAGCGCACCCGCGATGGCCGCAACCGTGTCGGTGTCGTAGCCGCCGCGGACCGCGGCCTCCAGAGCGCCCCTGAAGTGGGCGGGACCCTCGGTCGAGGCCGACGGGTCCCGATCTGCCAGGGCGGTGACAGTGATGGCGGACCAGGCGCCTTGGAGGGCTTGGACGACCCACCCGTTGTGCGGGAAGTCGGCCGGACCGGAGCTTTCGGCGTCATCCAGGCGAGCAGCCCACGCGCTGGCACGATCCTCGGGCAGGTACTCCAGACCGCGGCGAAGGTCGAGGGTTCCATGCAGCACCGCGTGCCGAATTGCCAGGCACCACAACGCGCAGGCCTCGCCCGCCTCGCGATCGTGATGGGTGGTTGCGCTGATCTCGTGAGCGACACGAACCAAGGCGATCGGGTCGTCGAGATAGGCCAAGGCGATCGGTGCGGTCCGCATCAGCGATCCGTTGCCAGCGGAGCGCCCCGACGCGACATGGTGTGTGTCGGCCGCCAACCGGAGGTCGCCAGCAGTCGGTGCGACCTCACCCCTTGAGCGAGCGGCACGGGTGGCAGCCGACAGTACCGAGCGGGTCTGAAGGCCGACGTCGTTGGCCTCGGTGGCCCATCGCGCCCAGCGGGCCGCGATCCGGTCCCGCGCCGCCACAGTGTCCAGCGACAACCCCTCGGCAGTGACCTCGGCGATCGCGATGGCCATCGAGGTGTCGTCGGTCCACTCCCCCGGCGACCAGCCGAAGGACCCGCCGCCCTTCATCGTGACCTCGATGTCGGGACGCAAGGGCGGGCCGAACTCATACGGGGCGCCCAGGGCGTCACCACAGGCTATGCCGAGCAGGACGCCCGCGGCGCGATCGACCTGCGCGGTGGTGAGGTGACGAGTCATGCGGGCTCCATCAGGTGGTGGCGACGGTTGAACACCGTCGCGTGCAACAACTGATCGTCCCAACTAAGTCCGTGAATCTCATGGTGTTGGGACCGAGAGGCCAGCGCGTGCCCGGATCCGGCGTCCGCGCCCAGCTCATGGCCCAATGGTGCGCCGGCGAGCGAGCCGGCGAACCGGCGAGCCCGACGACCTGGCGTCGGCTCAGCCGGCAGCAGGGCCGCCACCCGCGAGATCAGCGCCCTGCGCTGGCCCGCTCCGCACGAATGCCCTCGCCAAAGTGCGGATGGGCTGAAACGAGGATCGGCACAATGCAGTACCACCAGTTGGTCGGCTTCGCAGCGTGCATGCGCGACACTTGGGCCATACCGAAAACTCCGAACAAGCGAAGGAGAAGCTCACCATGATGGGTGGCTCTGGAATTGCCATGGGCTTCGTTGGATTGCTTGCCATGGGCGTGTTCCTGCTCGTCCTGGTGGGACTCGTCGTGTGGCTCGTTGCACGACCCCGCGACCGAAGTTGACGGGAGACCAGACCTGGTCCCCCGCCGTCAGTCGTCGTCGCCCGTGCCGTCAAGGGAGGCCAAGGACAGCGGCGGACCCGTCTGCCAGCCGCCTCCACGGGAGGGGACGAACGACGACACAAGAGCGATCGGTCGGTCATCGCCGTCGACGACGCCTCCTTCGCAGACGCTGCAACCGAGCGCGGAAACGAGCAGAGCGCGGTGCCTCTCCCAAAACGTGGCCACCTCGATTGATCGGCTGACGAAAGGGCCGCCCTGACGCACGCATACGGCGTCCGCACCGAACCTCACGGGGCACCCGAGCAACGCCGGGGCGTCGACCACGTCATCAGCGAGCCCCGTCGCCATCGTGCTGACCCCTCGCTCGTCCCACAGCAGGACGGCCTCCTGACCGTGATACCGAGCCGTTGACAGGATCTCGTCGCGGCTCGGTCCCAGCACAACCACCCCGGTCTCAACCCACTCTCGGCCCGGTGCCATGAGAACGGCCGGGCAGACCCACCCCTTCAGCTTGAGATCCTCAAACAGGACCTTGCTGGTCGATGCATGGTCGCGCGGCGTGCACAACCTTCCAAAGGCGTTGCAACCACTCATAATCCATACAGGTGACCTTGGTCCGAAGACCGTCCCGGGATCCACCGAGGGGACTGTTTCTCCGTCCACCGTTGCTGGGACCACGTCGATCATTGCTTCGCCCGGGAGCGCCACGCGGATGATGTTGCGCCGGTAGCTCTCCTGAACCGAGACCTCCGGCTCATCGCGAAGCCGCCCCGCGTCGCGGTCATAGCGGTCCGGCGGATATGGGACCCGCACCTGTTGTGGCTGCAGCTGTAATTGTCGCTGTGATTGTGGCTGTGGCTCTATCTGTTCGGGCATACCCGACCCCTTCGACCAGGGACCCCGGTCGAGGTCCGCTTGACCGCATCGGCGGTATGCCGTGCAGTCGGGTCTTCCTCGAGGGGCACCGGAGCGGTTCCGGTTGCCGAGCGGCCTCTCCGAGGCGATATGGCCGCTGCTCTTGACCCAGGAATGAGTATGGCACCGGCCACCGACAGCCACCCCGATGAGCACTGTCGGTGCCGGCCAGTAGCGTTGTTAGCAGGTCAAGAGCGGACTTCGCAGGTCGAGGTCCCGGCAACCCGGTCGCGCCGGGTGCCATCCCGCAAGGGGACCTGCCGACTGCCACCAGGGGTCGGAACCAGCGACATCAGGAGCAACGCATGCCGACTGCGGATACATCTCCGCCCACCTCACTGACCGTCCTCGTCCACGAAGTCAGGAGCTTCAAGGACGAACGCCCCACCTTGGTGGCACGCTCGTCGCAAGAAGCGCTGACGCTGCTGGAAGGGTTGGGAGACAGGCGAATTGACCACCTGTGGCTTGATCACGACCTCGGCTGTGAGGACACCATCCGCCCTGTCATCGACCTGTTGGTCCGGCTGGCTCGTACGGGGTCACCGCTGGACGTCGGACTCGTCCACGTTCACACGGCCAACGTCGGTGCGGGTCACTGGATGAGGCTCGAGCTCGCGGCAGCCGGCTATGCCGTCGTCCGCAGCTACTCTCTGGGCATGTGGACCAGAGATGCCTGAACCGGTGAGCTTCGAGGTTGTGCCGGGCGACCCGACCTCGCCATACATCGTCCACGTCCCTCACTCGTCCACGAGGATTCCGGACGACGTTCGCCCTCAGCTCCTGCTCGACGACGAAGCCCTCTCGGAGGAGCTGCGCCTCATGACAGACGCGCGCACCGACGAGCTGGCAATGATGGCCACCGGACAGGTCTCGCCCCGGCCTTGGTTGTTCGTGAACCGTCTCTCGCGCCTGGTCGTGGACCCCGAGCGACTGCCCAACGAGCACGAGGAGTTGTATGCCGTCGGCATGGGTGCCGTCTACAGCCGCACCTCTGGCGGGGTGGTCCTGCGGGACCCCGACGAAGAGGCTGAACGCTCACTGCTCACCCGCTTCTTCACGCCATACGCGGAGGGGCTGGCCGACCTCGTCGACGGGTGACTCTCCACCACGGGGCGTGCCGTGCTCGTCGACCTCCACTCCTACCCGGTGCAGGCCCTGCCCTATGAGCGACACCAGGACGCCAGACGCCCTCCGGTGTGCGTCGGCGTCGACGTCGACCACACACCCGCGGCCGTTGTGGAACGCGTGTCGCGTGCCTGCGCCGTGATTGGTCAGGTCGTCGTGAACGAGCCCTTTGCCGGCAGCTACATCCCACTGCGCCACTTCGGTCGGGACAACCGGGTTGCCTCGGTGATGGTGGAGCTGCGCCGGGACACGTACCTGTTGGACGACGGCAGCCTGGACCCGCTGGGAGCCAGCCGGATCCGCGCGGCACTGGCTGCGATCCTTGGGGCGTGAGCTTGCCAAGGGCGGCGACTAGAACCCATGGTCAACGGGCGAAATGCCGTCCTCCGCCAGGACCGTCTCGACAACCTTCGCGTCCGCGCTCCGGTACTGAAGGGACGCGCGCTTCGTCTTCGCCGTCCCCCAGCCCGCGGCTGGCAGTCAGGCAATGGCCGACGCGGCGTATTCCGCGCCCGTGGACAGCCGGTCCATGATTGGCCGGGACGGCACGTAATCTCCGCCCATCAGCGGCGACGAGATGATCATGTCGGCGGTTGCGAGGTTGGTGGCCACCGGTACGTTCCAGAGGGTGGCGAGGCGAAGCAGGGCCTTGACGTCAGGGTCGTGCGGTTGTGGCTCCAGCGGGTCCCAGAAGAAGATCACCACATCGATGCCGCCCTCGGCGATCCTGGCGCCGATCTGTTGGTCGCCGCCCAGCGGACCGGACAGGAAGCGGTGCACCTTCAGCCCGAGCTCGTATTCGAGCATGGTGCCGGTCGTGCCGGTTGCAAACAGCTGGTGATGTCGCAGAAGGCCCACGTTGAACTCAGCCCAACGCAACAGCTCGACCTTCTTGTTGTCGTGCGCGACCATTGCGATTCGACGGCTGATCTGCGGTTTCTCGAGGTCCGGCATACCCATCCCTTCTCCGTGCAAGATCGGCTGGGCGGTGCCCGTGGAACCGACACCGACAAGGGTATGGGGCCAATGTTGCCCACGTGCTAATCGACCAGCTTGTTCCTCAGCGGCGGTGATCGGTGGATCTTGCTGCGATGGTCACTCTTCCAGCTCTTCCAGCACCTCCCTTGCCGTGGTGTTGCCCTGATCGGCAAGGCGCCGCAGCTCGTCAAGGTTGCCCTGCTCGCTGGCGAGCTCGATGAGCTGGTCGCTTGCCGTGGTGTTGCCCTGATCGGCAAGGCGCCGCAGCTCGTCAAGGTTGCCCTGCTCGCCAGCAAGCTCGATGAGCTGATCAACCGCATCTTTGTCACCGCTGTCGGCACGTTCCCGCAGGAGGGATAGGTCCGAATCGTCCATGCCGCGCAACCTTTCTCTTGTCCTCCCCAAGCCGGTGGAACCTTGATTCGGTTCGTGGCTTTCGGCTTGTTGATCAGCGAACGAGCCACCCTTGGGCACTTCTGGCGGCTTGACCGACCACACGGGCTCAGGCTCGGGTTCCCACGGCCAAAGAACTCGCGCACGCTGCGCAGCCTCCAGAATGTCATCGGCCGACAGAACGGTGATCGTCTCGGCCAGCCCACGCTTTGGCCAGGCACACACGATGCGAAGGTCACCCGGCGGGGGCAACGGGGACAAGAACAAGGTGAAGTCACCGCTTCGGGCGTTGCTGCTGCCGCCCCCCGGCGTCAACATCGGCCGTTCAGTCGAATCGCTGCCGTCGAGGTCGAGCGGGTCCAGGTTGGTGCACCGGCGACCATCGGAGAGCTCGACTCCAAGCAGTAGGCGATCGCTGGGGTCTCCATGGCCATGGACACCTGCCAACATGTCACCCCGCTCGTCGGTGGAGGCATGCCTGACCCGCACCTCCAGCGTGATGTCGAGACCGTTGCTAAATGCCCGCACCCCGGAGATGAAGACGACAACCTCGTCATCACCAACGAGCACGGCGTCAACGGCGAGCGAACCGGGAACCTCGTTCTCCGGTCGCCGCCTGCGACGCCAGACCGCCTCACGATGACGCCGTTCCCCGTCGCCTTCCCCGCCGCCAGCCATGGTCCACATATGGCAAGAATGCCCCAAGCACCGACCGAAGTCAGCGTCTGCCGGCGACCACCTCGAAGGCCCACGCCTGCTGGGACGACGCACGACGTGTCGTCCCAAAGCGCCGAGAACTGGGGCTACCGTCCCTAGGCTGACACGTCCTGCACGACGCTCAGATCAACGAACTCCACCGGGCCGTCGATAATCTCCGCCCACCCCGCTTGTGCAGACTTCTGCCCCTCCTGGCGTCGCGGATCCTGCTCGCGGGCACGGGCTTTCTCCTCACTTTCGAAGATGACCAAGACGTAGAACTGGCTCGGGTCGCTCTGATCCCTCATGGTCATCGTCCGAAGCAGACCCGAACCTGGTTGTTCCAATGCGTGCAACTGCTTGAACACGCCGGCAAGATCCTGTTCCGTCTCCGGTTTCAAGCGCATCTTCATCAACTGTGCCCACATACCAGGGACCCTCCCTTTCTGATCGATGCGACTTTGAAGAACACTCTTCGGATGACGAGCGTGCCAGCCACCTGACACACAGCCGCGAGTGCGAACGCAGCAGAAGCGACGACCCAATGTGGCGATGTCGCCACATTGAGTGGCCCGAGTCATCTCAGGCCGAGGGTACCGCCGAGCGCGAAGGAGGAACAGGCTCACAGACAGGTCGAGGTAGGCGCACCGAGTGCCGGCTGGACCGGTCCCGAACGCACGGTCATGCCGCGATCCGCGCGGGTGGACGACATGCGTCATTCCGCCGCCTATGACTGGCGCCGTATTCACTCTGCAACGCCGCAGCGAAATGCCCTGACCTGCCGCGATGGGTGTGCGTTCTTGTCCGGTGAGGGATTTGGGACTTCAACAAA
>Ga0097691_1002576_pt1 | contig 11982 bp, 9 predicted proteins | sample NGESurdeep072012_8_FD_72858 | JGI IMG/M metagenome (GOLD analysis project Ga0097691, IMG submission 72858) | Arctic peat soil microbial communities from Barrow, Alaska - NGEE Surface sample 210-1 deep-072012 | ecosystem: Environmental > Terrestrial > Soil > Wetlands > Peat ...
CTCCGCCAAATTTCCTCTCAATCTAAACCGCAGATCGGTGGAAATCGAAGTACTTGTTCAGAGTCTCCTTAGGGACGCGCCGCAAACGAATCGATGGCTTGCAGATGCCGAGCGGCAAACGCAAAGCAAGAAGGGAAGGGGCTTAACCAGGCTGCCGAGAAGAGAGTCGAATTTCCGTCAGCGCCTGGTCGCGAAACAGAAGCTGAGTAAACGAATCCTCCCCAGCTGTTGTCATCATTGGTTCCCGTCCCGCCATCCGCACAATCTCCGATAGAATTTGACCATGTGGATGCCGGAGGTGGCATGCCTTGTACAAGAATCCAGACGAAATCTTAATCTCACGGAAGAAATTGGCGGTTCACGCCCAGAACACACCTACTGTTACTACCTTGACCCGGCCCGCCACACCCGTTGCTACATCCCGCATATTGAAAACGGACGAGAAAACCGATACCAACGCACATCCATTTTACGAAGCCGTAGAGCAGGGCGGCGTCCCCAGGTTGCAACAAGACAAGCAGAAGACCGAAACCAAGTCCATCTCGCCACGGAAGCTGGCGGCGAACCGCCTGAACGCCAAGAAGTCTACTGGAGCTCGAACGGCGCGAGGTAAGATGGCTTCCAAATTCAATGCAGTGAAAACCGGGTTGTTTGCCAAACACGTGGTGATTCCCGTGTGCGACGGCGACAGGAGTGGCGAACAATTCGGCAGGCTGCTCGCCGACCTGGAGCAGGAGTTCCGACCAGAAGGACTATTCGAGGAGTTCTGGGTCGGGCAGATCGCGGAGTGCATGTGGAAACTTCGTCGAGCTACATGTGCGGAGAAAGGTTCGGTCCAAAATGCAGCGGAGTGGAACGGTAAGCCGCCAAATGTTTTTCAGCAAATTGAACCATACAGGAAGGCTCTCTCTATTATAGAAATGGGGCAGGCGGAAATCAGGACCACCGGGACCCTCTCGCCAGTAAGTTATGCGGCAATTCTCCCCATACTAGAAGCAGGTAATAGCTTCACGACCGCCGAGAAAGCCTTGAGCTCCGCCGAACCCAAGATCGACGATCAATTTGTGGCATTCCTCAAGTACATGGCTGAGATTCTCGAAAACCACATCATTCACCGGGTCTCATGTTCGGGGCGGATGGAGGAGGATTACTATGCCGAAAATGCTCTTCCTCCAGAAGTAACAATGAATAAGATCCTTCGATACGAGCGGGCAGTACAGAAGAAGATCGACTGGGCACTGCAGAAGCTCTTGGAATCGCAGCAAAGGCGAAAGAACTCTCAAACGCCCTCGTGACCTTTTCCCCTGTGTTACTGAGGAAATGCCCTCCTCGACGATCGATGTACTGATGAGTAAGCATGCCCCGTCCCCTTAGGAATCAAGCTCGAGCTCAGGCGGTCTCGGTTAGACCAGAAGCTCATCGACTTGCAACCGAAGCCGGCTCAGGAACGGACGGGCAGTACGCTAAGAGTTCTGGGGAGAGCTTTTTGGCAGAACGAAGCCAACAAGTCTCTTGTTTTTAACGTCTGGCCTCGTACGGCGCGGATCCCGCCGACACGACGACCGCGGAAACTGATGACTGATCCCACTCCTAGTGTCCGGTCGAAAAAGGGTATTAATGCAATCGTTCACTTCGCTCGCTGCGCTCCACCCCTTGCGGAGACTAGTGCTACCGCAACTCTGACACCGCCAGCCGTCCCTTCAGATGCGTTTCCTCAGAAGCCGTCGCGTTTACGCGACGGAGTAGTCACGACGCTACCGCTGCCGGATCATCGCAGCGCACTATTGCCATCCGAGCGCACCCATTCGAGTGGCGTACCGATGTCGGATGTTCGTGGGCGAGCAGCTGCAACGCTGGCATCTGGTACCAGCTGGGTTCGCATCGGGCAGCGCTCTGGTTTACACTGTTGCACCAATGGGCCCTATGATCCGACCAGCCAGCCGTATCGGAGTCGTTGTGTGTCCTCCCTGAACGCCAGACCTTATCTGATTGCTGCCGATTACCGGGAAGGGTTTGAGGCTGACGGCCGACTTGTGCGGGTCCTCGACGGATTGCTGGTAGTCGCTCTCTGTTTGTTGTTGGCGTTTGGTCCTCTCGCGTTTGGCGCAGTCCAAGAGTGGGCCATGTTCGTACTCGAAGTGGGCGCAGCCGGATGCGTGGTTCTGTGGGTTTTGCGGGAACTGATCTCCGACAGGGTTGAGGTTCGTCGCAACGCGCTGTTTCTCCCGATCACGCTGTTCGCGGCGCTGGTTTGTGCGCAATTGCTGGCTGGTCGAACGGCCTACTGGTATGTCACCTGGCGGAGCGGATTGTTGTGGGCGGCCTACGGAATGATTTTTTTCATCGCGACCCAGTGCCTGCGCCGCACGGTTTGGATCAAGACCTTTGCGCTCTTTTTCATGGCCTTCGGATTCCTGGTCGCGCTCTTTGCGATGGTCCAGCAATTCACCTGGAACGGGAACCTGTACTGGGTTGTGCCAAACCGGTATGGCGGCATGGTCTATGGTCCCTACGTCAATCACGCACATTACGCGGGACTGATGGAATTGCTGGTACCGATTCCGCTGGTTTTTGCCATGATGAATCGCTGGACAAGATCTCTGCGGGTGCTGTTCGGGTTCGTCGCGTTGTTGATGGCCAGCACAATTTTTCTGTCACGATCGCTGGGCGGAATGATCGCGTTCGGGGCCCAGATGGTCGTTCTTTGCGCCCTGGCGTTCTTTCGCGAGCCCTCCAGACGCCGAGTTCCGCTCATACTCCTTATCGTGGCGTCTTTCGCCGTGTGGTTGGCCCTCTTGAGCCCGGGAGGCATTGGCGAAAGGATTGCGCGACTGCACGATCCTCTGGGAAAAGCCGGTGCCGGAGATCGCCTCGCAATTGTCAAAGACAGTTTGAAGATGGTCGCATCACGGCCAGTACTAGGATGGGGATTAGGTACATTTCCCGATGTCTATCCGTCGTTTCGCAGCTTCTATACGAACTACTTTGTGAACGAGGCACATAACGACTACGTCCAGACGGCAGTCGAAACAGGACTCGTAGGCTTCGCGATTGGGTGCTGGTTTATCGTGCTCGTCTTCCGTAGCGGCTTGCGCAGAATCGATCGCTGGCAGACCGACGTTCGCTCGGCAGCGACATTGGCCGCGATCATCGGAGTTACTGGAATACTGGTCCACAGTTTGTCTGATTTCAATCTGCAGATCCCCGCCAACGCGGCTCTTTTTTTTGCACTCGCTGCACTCGCCAGTGGAAGTCCTGATGTTTACATGGCCAAGAGTCGCGGGCATTCACAATAAGGTGTTGTCCGTAGGGCTGGGACTTTTTTAATTTTCCCAGCGAACGTTTTTCCAGGACTTCGAGGCTTATAATGAAGCAACTTTCCTGTCCACTGCGCTCCGTCTCAAGGTAAGGCACGATGAACGTAAGCCGGCAGTTGCTCGACGGTCCTCACGACCGTGCGTCCCGCAACCAGTATGGTCTCGACAGAATCCAGGAGTTTTACGCAGCGCCCCGCCCCGAACCAACGGTCGGTGACTATTGGCGAATCCTGGTAAAGCGCAAATGGACGATACTCATTTGCGCCCTCGTGATGGTGACCATCGCGGGCCTTGCGTCGCTGCGCATCACTCCGATTTACGATGCCACCGCGCGGGTCTCGATCTTTGGCCAGACATCGAGCTTCCTCAATTTCTCCAAGTTGCAATCCACTGACGACAGCGGCACACAGGTGAGCGTCGACACACAAGTGAAAATCTTGCAGTCGAGCTCTCTGGCCCTGCTCGTGATCCGAAATCTCGGGTTGGAGAGTCGGCCGGAGTTTGCTGGTCCCTCCGCATCTGGCGCGAAGCCGGGCGCAATGTCGAAATTGTCCCGGCAAAATCTGGGCAGAGAAGAACAGTTGCTGCAGACGTTTGAGAGTAATCTGCGCGTGCAGCAGGTTCCGAATACGGCCATTGTCGAGATCCGATATTCGGGTCCCGATCCAGCGCTGGCAGCCGAAGTCGCGAATGCGACGGCCGAAAGTTTTATCGAGCAGAACATCAAGGCGCGCTACGACAGCACCATACTTGCCGCCGACTGGCTCTCGAAACAACTGGCGGATCTCCAGATCAAGGTCCAATCGTCACAGGCGAAATTGGTCGAGTACCAGAAGGAAAACGGCATCATCGGAGCCGACGACAAACAGAACCTCACGGTCGAAAAGTTGAATGGGTTGAGCAAGGAGCTGACGCTGGCGCAGGTAGAGCGCATTCAGAAGCAGTCACTTTATGAAATCGCCAAGGGCACCAACGTGGAAACCGTAGGCATTGTCCTGCAGGACCCTTTGCTCTCCAGCCTGCGGCAGCAGCAGACGGAACTCGAAGCACAAGATGCGCAGTTGTCCACGGAGTTCGGCAGTTCCTATCCCAAGGTGCAGGAAGTTCGCAACCGACTCAAGTTGATTAATGACGCCTACGACAAGGAATTGCAGAACGGTATCCGGCGGGTGCAGAACGATTACGAGGCGGCTCTGAAGCGCGAACAGATGCTTCAGCAGGCTCTCGCGGCCCAAACCACCGTCGCCGACCAACTGAATGTCAGCGCGATCCAGTACAAGCTTCTGAAGGAGGAAGCCGACTCCAATCGACAGCTCTACGATGGGCTGTTGGAGAAACTGAAGGAAGCCAGCCTGGCTGCTGCGTTGAATTCCAGCAACATCCGCATCGTCGATAAAGCGCGTGTGCCGATGACTCCAGCCCGTCCCAACATTCCGCGTAACCTGGAATATGCACTCGTACTGGGCTTGCTTGGCGGCATTGCCATCGCGTTTGTGCTGGAATCGATGGACACCACGGTTCGCACGCCAGAGCAGGTTGAGGCTTTGTCTACACTTCCCATGTTGGCCATGATTCCGGTGAAGGACGAGCTGCAGAGGCACGCTCCGCGGAGGGTGCCCGGCATACCCAAAGGGTCGCCTCCGGAGCAGGCGCCTGCGATTTCTCTCGTAACTTGCCTGGAGCCGCAATCGGAAATAGCAGAGGCTTACCGCGCACTGCGTACTTCGATTTTGTTATCCAGCCCAGGCGGCCCGCCGAAATCCATCGTAGTGACTAGCCCTATGCCTCAGGATGGCAAGACGATGACCAGCATTAATACGGCCATCGTCCTTGCTCAGCAAGGCAAGAAAGTTCTGCTGGTGGACGCTGACTTGCGGCGTCCGAGCGTTCATCGGGCATTTGGATTCCGTCAGGGGCCGGGGTTGTCGAACGTCCTCAGCGGGGGGGCTGACGCAGGCACGGCTACTTTTATCACTCGGCAGCAGAATCTCTTCGTTATGCCGGCGGGCGCCATGCCACCCCAACCTTCGGAGTTGTTGAGTTCCACTATTCTGCAGGAACTGTTGTCACAATGGCGTGAGGAGTATGACCACGTCGTCATCGACTCGCCGCCCGTGCTATCTGTAACCGACGCAGTATTGCTGTCAGTGCAGGCAGATGCGGTGTTGCTGGTGGTTCGCGCCAACCAGACAACCACAGGCGCGGTACTTCGGGCGCGTGACTTGCTGCTTCATGTGAATTGCAACATACTGGGTGTGGTGCTGAACGCTGTCGACTTCGCCTCGCTGAGCGACTACCACTCCGGTTCACGCTACGGCCTGTATTACAGCGATTCCAAGCGCAAAGGCCCCGGCCGTGCGCAAGCGGAAGAAGACGATGGCCAGGACGAACCGAGATCCGCGAGTTCCGGCGACCACTAGTGCTGCGCGAGCATCCGTGGGGACTAAGCAGCACGCGGAATCACGCCGTGCATTTCGCGCTGCGTTGCTGCTGATCTGTCTGCTGGCAGGCTGCTATGTCTGGTGTGTGGTTCGTGTGTACCGGGCCCACCGGCTCTCAATGGGGCGCGACCAGCTTTCGATCCAGCATGCAATCGAACTACAGCCCCGTGACGCAAGCAATTATGACCTGCTAGGCCGATACTTCATGTGGAACGTGCAGGACCCGCAGGCTGCGGCTGTGCAATTCCAGCAAGCCGTCAAGCTCAATCCGTATGCGTCCTCGTACTGGCTGCATCTGGCGCAGGCCGAGAATAGCCTGGGCAACGATCTTGAACAGACGAGAGCGATCCGCAACGCGATTGCGGTTGACCCAACCACTCCGGAGGTCGCGTGGGACGCAGCCAACTTGTTCCTGGTGCAAGGCAAGACGGACGAGGCGCTTGACCAGCTCGCAGTCGTGGTGCGCAACGATCCTAGTAAAGCTGAGGTCGCTCTCGATACGAGTTGGCGCGCACTCGGAGATGTTGACCGCATCACTCGTCGATTGCCTCCCGATCCCGACGTCTATCTGAAGTTCGTCAAGCTGCTCGTCGGAAGGCACCAATGGAAAGCCGCCGATCAAGCATGGTCATCGATGTTGCAATTGAATCGTGAATTCGATCCGCGCGACGCACTGTTTTATGTAGATGCATTGCTCGCTGAGCGAAACGTGACGGGCGCACGGAAGGTTTGGCAGCAGGTTGCAGAGAGGTCCAGCAGTCTAAAGCCGTACATCACGCCCGACAATCTGGTGGTAAACACCAGCTTTGAGCATGAAATCCTGAATGCAGGCTTCGACTGGCAATATGCATCGCTGCCAGGAGTCGCAGTGATGCTGGACTCAACCCAGAACCACCGCGGCAGTGAGTCTCTGCTGATCGCGTTTTCTGGCAGCGCTGACGACGCGGGGATCTGGCAGTACGTACCAGTCACACCCGGTGCTTCCTACGTGGCTTCAGCGTGGGTGAGAAGCGAAGAACTGGAGAGTGCCGACGGACCGCGCCTGGCGATTTACGACGGCTACAAGAACATCGAGTATGGTCACTCGGAGGAGACTCTCGGTACCACCAATTGGCATCGAGTGGAAGCGACGTTTACGGCCGCTCATGACGTGATGCTCGTGCTGGTTCGATTTTCACGCAAACCGGGCGACACGCGAATACGGGGCCAATTCTGGGTTGATGACGTGCGAGTGTTGCAACTTGTGAGCGCCGGCGCCGAACAATAACGGTTTTGCCGGGAACCAAGGTAATTCTGAAGCGATTTTAAGGAGATTTTATTAGTGGTTCGCTTGCGCAATGCCAGCGATCTGCATAGAATCGTACCCAGGTTGTACCCATCGACCCAAAACGGATCGATCACGCCAATCGTCCTGCCACACGTCAAATTGAAACTGCGGGTCAAGGCTGCATTATGTCGTTTCACGTATCGCGACGTGTGTTGCAGGAGCTTTGCGGTCAGGCGGGGCGGGCAATTGACCGATTGCCGCGATGGATGTTCAACCGTGGTGGCCTGATTGCGATTGACGGCTCACTGTCGATGATCGCGATCTGGGTGGCCTGGCAACTGCGCTTTGACTTTAACGTGCCGGAGAATTACCAGGCAGCGGTGCGTTTCTCCGCAGTAGCTCTACTTCTGGTGCGGCCCGCATGTTTATGGATCCTGGGCGCATATCGAGCCATCTGGCGCTACTTCAATCTTGGCGACACCATGACTTTGTGCCTTGCCGCTATCCCGCCCACGGTCATCATGCTGCTGCTTCGCATTGGCTGGTTGCAGTACCACCCGGTCGCAGTGTTACCGCTTACTGTAATCGTGGTCGATTATGGGGTGTTCGTGGTGCTGGGCGCCGGAGTCCGAAGCCTGCGACGCTACTTGTTCGAAGCCTCGCTCGGCGGCTCCACTTGCAAGAGAACTCTGTTGATTGGGACCAGTGAGGGCTTGGCGTCCGCCTTACGGCAGATCTCATTTCACTCTGAAATAAATGTGGTGTGTCTGTTGTCACCCGACAAGAGACTGTACGGTGCAAGGCTGGCGGGTTTCAAGGTTTCTGATGGACTGGAGAGTCTGCCAAAGCACCTTGCTTCAGAACAGATTGATCTTATCCTGATCGCCGATGCCGACGTTGAGACGATCAGTGCAGCTATTGCCACGGCCGTGGATTTTGGTGTCGAGGCCCGACTGCTGCCGCTGGCGTCGCACATCATTAACGGAGACGTACGCATAGCAAGAAATCCGCCGCCCGAGTTGGCGATGAAGAACGCCGTCCCAGTCACGACGCGGCCTGAACCCGCCGTCGTGGATGCCTTTCGCGGACGTGTTGTTCTTATCACCGGCGCCGGAGGATCCATCGGGTCGGAGTTGAGCCGGCAAGTAGCTCGTCTTCCCATCGATCAGATCATATTGCTTGATCAGGATGAGAACTCCATCTTTCAGATGCACAGCGAACTCGGCTCAAGTGTACGTGTGAAACCGCAACCGATACCCCTCGTGGCAGACATTCGCGATCGCGATCGCATATCCGCCGTCTTCCACCGATATAAACCCGACATCGTGATACACGCAGCGGCTTACAAGCATGTACCGGTGATGGAGCAGAACTGTAGCGAGGCAGTGCTAAACAACGTCCTTGGTACACGTACCATCGCTGAAGCAGCCATCGACTGCGGCGCCGAACGCTTCCTAATGATCTCGACTGACAAGGCCGTAAATCCGAGCAGCGTAATGGGCGCAACCAAGAGGATGGCTGAGTTGACGGTGCAGCACTTGGCCCTGCAGCAGTCAGAACCGCGGAGCATCACGCGATGCGCGTGCGTGCGATTCGGAAACGTCATGGGCAGCAGCGGAAGCGTGGCTCCGATCTTTCTCCGGCAGATCGCTGCTGGAGGTCCGGTAACCGTCACGCATGAAGAGATGACACGCTATTTCATGACGATTCCATCGGCGGTGCAACTGGTATTGCAAGCCACGACTCTCGCTTCGAACGGGGAGATCTATATTCTGGACATGGGCGACCCAGTGAAGATCACAACTCTGGCACGCCGCCTGATCGAGATGTCGGGGCTCCGTCCGGGACAGGACATCGAAATTCGGTTTGTCGGCATGCGGCCCGGAGAAAAGTTGCACGAAGAGTTATGGAGCGATTCCGCCACTGTGAATCCCACGACTTTTCCCAAGGTGCTGCGGATCGAGCCTCCACCGCCGTCGGCTGACTTCCCCGAGCAGCTTGCGGCGCTGTTGGCCGCCGCCCTGGCCCGCAATGACGAACGATCCCGGAAACTGATGATGGAAATGCCGATCAGCTCCGAAGAATTCTTGCGAGCGGCCACGGCCTGAAAGGACGCTATGTTATTGCAACAAGGGACAGACTGGCTCGCCGAGCGTACAGTGAAGGCACGCCAAAGGAATAACCTAATACATCGCATCGGCCGAGCACGGATCTGCAACATAGTTCTGCAAAGCCCAGCCTTTGTAAGGGCAGCCGTCCTCTCGGAACAGGCGCTGCGAAAGGCAATCGCTGTGCTGCTGGTTGTGCTTTGTCCATGCACCCTGCTGATGGCAGAACGGCCCAGCGCAATGCTTTACGCCACCGGAGCGGTATTTCTAAACGGGATGCCTGCGGCGAAGTCGATGAGCGTATTTGCGGGGGATCGAATCGATACGGCGGACGGATCGGTGGTATCCGTCAATCGCAATGGTTTTTCACTGGTGGTCGACCAGAATTCTTCCGTTCAATACCAGAGCGACGGGTTCACAATTCTGAGAGGCAAAGCCAGCGCGAGGACATCCCTCGGAATGACGGCGCACGTCGGCCGCCTGGCAGTGATTCCCAAGAGCAATTCAGCCCTGTTCGACGTCAGCAGCGATGGAAAAACCATCCTTGTAGCCAGCCGGGAAGGGACATTGACGCTCACGGATGGAGTCGAGACAGCGACGCTAGAGCCGGGATATACCGCGAAAGTGATTCTCGATCCACAGGACCAGGAACCCAAGCCTGCGGCCTCTGCCAGCGGTCCGCCGCCAGGGCAGAACCCGAGCTCGAATCCGGAGACTACCGCCAGTAGTCAGGATCAGGGGCCGAAACCAGCTGCCACAACTACCGGTGATGAGACCAGGCACAAGAAGGGCTGGATCATCCTAATCATCGCATCGGCTGCCGCCACCGCTGCCATCGTCTGTATTCTCGAATGCGGAGGCGGGGGGGCAACGCCGGTTAGTCCAGTCACGCCATAACAAGCGTATTTACGATGCATGTGTAATCAGACGAATGGATTGCATCCAGCTGAGATTGCGAGTAGGGCGACCTTAGAATCGGCTGCTGAGGCGCGGGAGGTGCCATTCACCAAAACTCAACACATTCACTCTCTAAATCAATCACTCGAACCTATTGCCCCACGCACACGAACGCGGCGGCATGGACGAGCAATCGGCACCCTTATCCAGAGTGCTACATTGAAACGCACATCTTACAATAAATCGTGTTGGGATAGGTCTTCAACTTGGGTGGTTCCTTGCCTATGTAGAATGTATTCCCGGCCGTTGCATCAGCCTGGTACGCCGATATCCTCGAGGTTCTGGACGAGCTAACCCACCTCAACATCGAGTTCGTCAGCTTCCGGGAGAACGGCGACACCGGCGGCCCGCTGGGCCGGGCCATGATCGTGATCATCGGCGCCATCGCAGAGATCGAGCGCAACCTTATCATTGAAAGAGTGCGCGCCGGCATGCGGCGCGCCAAGCTGGAAGGTCAGCGCATCGGACGAGCTCCACTCGATGTTGATCGACAGGCCCTGCTCCGGGATCGGGCCCGCGGTGTCAGCCTGAGCGAGATGGCTAAGCTCCACCAGATCTCCCGTGCCAGCGTCTGCCGGATCATTCGCCAGTCCAAACCGCTAGTCTCAGAAGGGGTCGTTCCACCGCCTCTGTAAACCAATGAAAACAGGCGGCCAATTCCGGCCGCCTGGATGGTGTCAATAACAGTGGGTTGTGAACCGCTGCCGAACAATGCCGGTCAGCCAGGATTACCTACGCAATGGCCTGATTACGCAACAACTACCCGACAAGGAGCGGGAATATCCAGGTTCCCCGGTAGTCACCTGGCTGCAACAAGCGCTGCCAGCTTGGGGCCGGCAGCGCATCGGCCGGACAGTTCCTCGCTTCAATTCAGATCCCCGTCTTTGTAGTACTTGGTGCTGGTGGCGGTGATCTCGACGGCCAGTCCCGCTTCCGTCAGTTGATACATCCAGACCCCGTCCGAAACCGCTGCCGCGCCCGCCATCGCTCCGCCCTTGGTCGTGGTCTTGGCCGCGGCAGATGCCTGTGCGCCGAACTCCCATCCTGAGTTGATGAAATTGTTCAAGACCTTGTCATTCTCAAAGACGAAGACAACGCTGAACTTCTCCACGCCGAATCCGAGTCCAGCCTGCAGCTCGACCATCTTCATGAAAGTTACTTTCTTCGTCTTGTTGTTGACGGCAATGCCTTTGCCTCCTCCCGAGCCTGCGAACAGGATCTTCACGCCCATGTTATTGAAGACAGCGTAGCCAGCGGCATGTTGGACCGCTGCTTTGGCCGGAGGATCGGCGGTGTAGAGTTGCTCAAGGGTCTTTTGGGCGACGTTCTCGACCTCCTTCTGCTGCTTCGCCTTCTTGTCGTCCGCCTGCGCGGTCAGCGTAACGGCACATACCAAAGCGACGATGATGACTTTCGATTTCGCCAACGCTGTGAGCGTGATTTTCATGAACGATCTCCTATCGCAACCAATTGTCGCACAAGCAGATTTTCCGCTATTGACAGGTAACTGTCGAGAACAGGCCAACTCGTACCCTAACGCGAACCGCGCCGCTCAGCCGGATAGGGTGCGCCACGGCGATTTCTCGCCAGCAATCAATCGAGCAAAGTCAGGGTACGACCTCGACTCGAAGCAGATTGGCCGTAGCCGTTCCCGGAACCATAGCAGAGCCATGCAGCAGCTTGATTGCCATTGCAACATACAGGTTGCCAATGTCTCTATGCAGCCCCTGCTCCGCTAACACTTCCGCCGCGACATGTCGCTCCACTATACCGAATGACTTGGTGGCGAGAATGCGGAGTGGCGTCTGCCAATCGTCTTGCCATAAGACGACGGGTGACCTAACAGCACCAAGGCAGTCGGGCTGGTCGCAAACCAAGAACAGGAGTTCATA
>Ga0097691_1002578_pt1 | contig 11969 bp, 11 predicted proteins | sample NGESurdeep072012_8_FD_72858 | JGI IMG/M metagenome (GOLD analysis project Ga0097691, IMG submission 72858) | Arctic peat soil microbial communities from Barrow, Alaska - NGEE Surface sample 210-1 deep-072012 | ecosystem: Environmental > Terrestrial > Soil > Wetlands > Peat ...
GTCAGTCCGGCAGGTGCCCAGGGGATCAGCCAGTTCATGCCGGGCACCTGGCCGGGCTGGTCGCTGCCGGGGCAGAGCCCGTTCGACCCGGCGGCCGCGATCCCGGCCCAGGGCCGGTACGACTGCGCGATCGCGGCGGAGCTGGAGCCGGGCCAGCGGGCCGGCCGGTACGGCGGCACCGGGCTGACCTCGCTGATGCTCGCCGGCTACAACGCCGGCCCGGGCGCGGTGACCGCGGCCGGCGGCATCCCGAACAACGGCGAGACGCCGGCCTACGTCGCCCGGATCACCGCCGGGGCGGCGCACTACGCCGAGACGACGGGGGTGGTGGCCGCCGGCCCGTTCGGGGCCAAGGTGATCGCGGCCGCGCAGTCCCAGCTCGGCCGGCCCTACGTGTGGGGCGGCGGCGACGACACCGGCCCGACCGCCGGCGGCTTCGACTGCTCCGGGCTGGTGCTGTTCGCCGTCTACCAGGCCTCGGGCGGCGCGATCAAGCTGCCGCACGACGCCGACGCGCAGACCCGCGGCGGCACCGCGGTCGACCGGGCGGCGATGGCCCCCGGCGACCTGATCTCCTTCACCAGTGCCGGCGCCTCGATCGCCCACCACGTCGGCATCTACCTCGGCAACGAGGCGATGCTGGACGCGCCGGAGACCGGCGACGTGGTCCACGTCACGTCGCTGGCCGGCGGCTACTGGCAGGCCGAGCAGTGGCGGGTGGCCCGGTACGGATGACCGTCTCTGCCCACCGCCGGGTGCTGCTGACCCTTGCCGTCGCCGCGGCCGCGAGCACGGCCCTCGCCGGCTGCGGCCGGTCGTCCACGCCCACCGCGGCCCGGCCGGGCCGCTCGCCGGCCCTCGCCGCGAGCCCCTACCCGCGGTCGTCGAGCACGGCATCGCCGGCGGTGCCGATGCCCGACCCGGCCAGCGTGGACGGCTCGAACGTCGACGCGGTGGCGCTGATGGCCGTGCGCGCGCTGAAGCAATCGGACACCGTCGTGGACGCCGACCCCAACGACACGGCGCGCCGGGCGATCGGGTGGCTCACCCCGAGCTTCGCCGGTCAGGTCCGCTCCTACCCGCCGGTCGGGGCGCCGGGGGCCGAGTGGAACGCCTGGGCGGCGCACCGCGCCTGGGTCGAGGTCAGCACGTCGCTGGCCGGCGACGACCACCCGTCGGACACCGCCACCGCGGCGTACCGGCAGGTGGTCGCGGTGGTGCGCCCGGTCGGCCGGGACGGCTGGCGCGGCGACCCGCAGCGTCAGGTGGTGTTCACGACCCTCGCGCCGGTGGACGGCCGCTGGCGGCTGGCCAGCGCCCAGCCGAGCAGCCAGTGATGTCGACGAAGGAGGAAGTGATGGCGGACCGCGCAGGGCTGCTGACCCGGCCGGCGTACCGGGCGCGGGCACTGGAGGCGCCGCGGGCCGACGTGTTCTCCCCGCCGCCGCCACAGCGGCAGCTGCTGGTGCGGCAGCGCTCGGCGGCGGGCGAGGCCCGGCCGGCGTGGCTGTTCGTCGCCGCCCACGGCGGGTCCGGGGCCGCGCTGCTGGCCCGGCTGTCCTGGCAGCCCTACGAGACCGCAGTGGCCGTCGGCGAGACGGCTGAGCGAAGCGCCGAGGAGCTGGCCTTCGGGGTGAACGCCGGCCGGGCCTGGCCGAACCCGGCACTCGAGCCGACCAACCTGGCCGTGGTCGTCTGCCAGACCACGATGCGCGGGCTGGCCTGGGCGCGGGACCTGGCCACGCAGTACCTGGCCGGCTGCGTCCCGGCCGGCCTACAACTGCTGGGCGTGGTGACGGTCGCCGACCAGCCCGGCCGCCTGCCGGCGCCGCTGGCCGGCGCTCGGCACCTGCTGACCGGCGTCTACGCCCACGTCTGGCCGGCGCCCTACGTGCCCGAGTACCGGCTGCTGACCCGACTGCCGGCCGAGCCCTGCCCACCGACCCATCCGGCGGTGGCCGACGTGCTGGCCGCCATCCGCTCCGCCGCCTCCGCCGCCACGTCTGGGAAAGGCCCGCACGCATGAACCTGGCCGAGATGGTCGTCCTGGCCGCACCGAGCCCGTCGCCCTCGCCGACACCATCCCCGGGGGCCGGGTTCAACTCGACGCCGACTGCCATCCCCGGCGTGGACAAGCTGCAGGCGATCATCGGCTACAGCACCTGGATCGCCACCGCGGTCTGCCTGATCGGCCTGATCATCGCCGGTGCGTCGATGGCGGTGGCCCACCACCACGGCGAAACGATCCAGCTGGGGCGGCTCGGCGGCGTCGTCGCCGGCTGCCTGGTCGTGGGTGCGTCGTCGTCGGTCGTCGGAGCCATCCTCGGCTTCAACCTGTTCACCGCCAACCCGGAGGCGGTGCCCGGACTGACCAAGGTCCAGGACGTGATCGGCTACGTCAGCTGGGCGGCGGCGGCGGTCTGCCTGATCGGCCTGATCGTGGCTGGCGCGGCGATGGCGGTGGCCCACCAGCAGGGCCGGATGCCCGCTGGCCAACTCGGCGCCGTCGCCGCCGGCTGCATGATCGTCGGCGCAGCCGGCACCATCGTCGGTGCCCTCATCTGACGCGACGGCGGGAGCGATGGCCATGGCGACCAAGATCGACAAAGACGATTCGCGTACTCCACCAGCGGACCAGGACTGGTTCGGCGGCCGGCGCTGGACCGGCATCGCGGCGATCGGGTTCCTCGTCGTCGTCGCCCTCTGCGCGCTCGTCGTGGCGATCGGCCGGCACGGCCGCAGCCCCGGCCCGGTGGCCGCACCGCCGGCGACACAGGCCACCGCGCCGGCGACACCGCTACCGACCGCCGTGCCGACCGCGGCGCCGGCAGGCACCACCTGGACGATCTACGAAACGGTGGCGCTGCCGACCCTGCCCGGCGTCGGCCCGGCCCACGTCGACGGCCCGATCGCCACCGGCTACGCGCACACCCCCCTGGGCGCGCTCCTCGCTGCGATGAACGAGTCGACCCGGTACCTGCTGGCGCCCGACGACCGGTGGCAGCAGGCCGCCGACGCCATGCTGGCGCCCGGCCCCGGCAAAGATGCCTGGGCTCGGATGCGCAGCGCCCACCCGTACGGGCCGCAGGGAGCCACCACCGGCGGTGCCAGCTCAGCGCAAATCGCCGGGTTCCAGTTCGTCTCCTACACGCCGGCCGACGCCGTCATCCAGATCGTCACCCGCACCAGCAGCGGCAACTTGCAGGTTGGCGCCACTCACCTGACCTGGGACGGCGACTGGAAAACGGTCATGGCTCCCAGTGGAGGCCTGGCCGCAAACATCCAAGTGATCCCAAACCTGGCCGGCTTCGTGGAATGGCGGGGCGTCTGACCATGCCGAGTTTCTGTGTTCCTGGCGTTAGCAACCCCCTTTGCGAGGCAGCCAACCTGTTCGGGCTGGCCACCAAGGCGGTGGCCGGCAGCGCCTTCCAGGGCGTCGTCGACGCCTTCGCCCAAGGGTTCGCTGACGTCGTCAAGGCGCTGATGACGTTCTGGATCCACACCCCGGAGCCGGACGTGTCCTCGTCCTCGGCGGTGATCACCTCCCTCACCGAGCTGACCCGCCCGCTGGTGGCGCTCGCCGCCGTGCTGGGGCTCGTCATCGGCGGGGCCAAGCTGGCCTGGAACGCCCGCGGCGACCAGGGGCAGTCGATCCTGCGGGGACTGCTGCTGATGACGGTGGTCACCGGCGCCGGCACCACGATCATCGAGTTGGCCCTGACCGGTTTCGACGGGATGGCCCGCTGGGTGCTCGATTCGGGCTTCGACGGCAGGTCGGTGGGGGACCGGCTGATGCTGATCGGGGCGGCCCTGCCCGCCGGCACCGGCGGCGGACTGATCTTCCTGCTGTCATTCCTCGGAATGCTCGCCTCGATCGTGCAGGTCGGGGTCGTGGTGGTCCGGGGCGCGATCCTGGCGGTGCTGACCGGCTTGCTGCCGGTGGCCGCCGGGTCCGCGATCACCGATGTCGGCTACGAGTGGTTCAAGAAGCTCGCCGGCTGGATCGGCAGCTTCACCGTCTACAAGCTGACGGCCGCGATCGTCTACGCCGCGGCGTTCGTGTTCATCGGCGACGCCACCGACCTGATCGGCGTGATCTCCGGGTTCTCCCTGATCATTCTGGCGATCCTCGCGCTGCCGGCGCTGCTGCGGCTGCTGCCCCCCACGGTGGCGGCGATGGGTGGTGGTGGCGGCGGGGCGCTGGCCGGGCTGGCGACGGCCGGAGCCACCGGAGCGGTGCTGCTGTCCGGCCGGGGCGGCGGCGGCGCATCCGCGCCGGCGGCCACGGCCACGCCCGGTCTGGAGCAGGCCGTCGGGCCCACCGGAGCACAGCCCACCGGCGGCGGGCACAGCCCCTCGTCCTCGGGTGGCGGCCCGTCGCCGACGGGTGCCCAGCCCGCGCCTGGCGCGCAGCCGGCACCGGCTGCCCAACCGACCGGGGCCGGCGGTGCGGGCGCCGGGTCGGGGGCTGGGGGCGGAGTTGTCGGCCCGACCGGCCCGACCGGTTCGGGCGGAGCTACCGGGGCGGGCGGAGCTACCGGGGCGGGCGGCGCCGCCGGGGCGGCCGGAGCCGCGGCGGCGGCCGGCGTACAGGCCCACCAGGCGGCCAAGCAGGCGGCCACCGGGGCCGTGGGCGAGGGAGAGTCGACGTGAGCGTGCAGACCAGCGAGCGCACCTACGGCGGCTGGCGGCGGCCGGCCAGCCCGGGAATCGGCCCGCTCAAGCTCTGGCCGTCGGTCGGGCTGATGGTCGGGCTGGTGCTGACCATGCTGGTGTCGATGGCCGCCGGGCTCTGGGCGGCGCTGGCCTTCGCCGGCGTCGTCCTGGCCGCCGCCGCCCCGGCGGTGGTCCCCTACCGCGGCCGCACTCTCTACGCCGAGGCGGCCCGGTCGGTGCGCTGGCGCCGGCACGTGCGGGCCTCGGGCCACCTCTACCGGGCCGGGCTGGCCGGCGCCACCGCGACCGGCACCCGGGCGCTGCCGGGGCTGCTGGCGACGGTGGACACCTGGGCCGCGGTGGACGCGACCGGCCGCCGGTTCGCCCTGGTCGAGATCGCCGCCGCCCGGCAGTGGGCGGTGGTGCTCCGCGTGGTGGCCCAGGGCGGCGCCCTGGTCGACACCGCCACCAGCGACGTCTGGGTGGCCGGCTGGGGGGACTACCTGGCGCTGCTGGGCCAGGAGGGCGGGGTGGTGCAGGCCGCCGCGGTGGTGGAGACCGTGCCGGACGCCGGCGCCCGGCTGCGGGCGCACGTGGGCTCTTCGGTCCGCCCGGACGCCCCGGCGTTCGCCCGCGCGGTGGCCCATGCCGCCGCCGCGGAGCTGCCGGTCGGGGTGGCCGACACCGTCGGCTACGTCGCGCTGACCTTTTCCGAGCGCGGGCTGGGCATCGAGCGCCGCAGCGCCGAGCAGGCCACCGCCGCGGCCGCGGAGGAGATCGGCCGGCGGCTGCCGGGGCTGTCGGTGGCGCTGCGCGACGCCGGGGCGTCGGCCGGCGTGCCGCTGAGCGTCGAGCAGCTGGCCCGCCGGGTCCGGGAGGCCTACGACCCGCAGGCGGCGGCCGAGTTCGCCGAGTGGGAGGCCGAGGGCCTGCCGGTGCACGTGGAGTGGGCCGACGCCGGGCCCTCTGCGCACGACGAGTTCTGGGACACCTACGCCCACGACTCCGCGGTGTCCCGCACCTACGAGGCGCTGCGGGTGCCGGCCGGGGTGGTCCGCGACACCGTGCTGACCCGGCTGACCGCGCCGATCCAGGCCGCGCCGCGCAAGCGGGTCACCCTGCTCTACCGCCCGGTGGACGCCGGGGCCACCGCCGAGACCGTCGACCGCGACCTCAAGGCGGCGATCAACCGCACCGGCCGGCGCAAGGGGCTGGTGCACGCCCACGACTCGGCCGACCTCCGGGCCGCCCGGCAGGCCACCGAGGAGGAGGCGGCCGGCGCCGGGGTGGCGTCGTTCGCCGTGCTGGTGACGGTGACGGTTTCCGACGACGCCGAGTTCGACCGGGCCTGCACCGCCGTGGAGCGGGCCGCCCGCGGCGCCCGGTTCCGGCTGTCTCCGGTGCGCGGCGCCCAGGCCGCGGCGTTCGCCGGCGCGCTCGGCATCGGGCTGTCCCTGCCGGACCTGTCGGTGGTGCCGCAGGCCGCCCGCGAGCACATCTAAAGCGAGCACATCTGAGCGATGCACATCTGAAGCGGAGAGGACACGCCATGGGACTGCTGCCGGGACGGGCCTGGCTGGCGCCCGCTGGAACTGCCGGCGGGAGAACCGGCCGGCCGCCCCGGCCGATCCGGCGGCGCGGAACCGCCGGCCGCACCGGCGTGCCCGGTCCCGGCGGCGGCTCGACCGCGTTCGTGCCGGTGCCGCTGTCCTGGCGCGCCACCACCCGGCAGCTCTGCGGCCTCTACCCGTGGGGCTCACCGGGACAGCTGCCGCTGGTGGGGGCGCCGATCGGGCGGCACCAGATCTCCCGGGCGGTGGTCTGCTTCGACCACGTCTCCTGGTTCCTGGCCAACCTGATCGGCAACCCGTCGGTCCTGATCATCGCCCGGCCCGGGCTCGGGAAGAGCACCCTCAGCTCGAAGCTGATGCTCTGGCTGGCCGGCCTGGGCTACGTGCTGCTGATCCCCGGCGACACCAAGCCGGACTACGTGGAGCTGACGCGATCCCTCGGCGGCGAGGTCCGGGCGGTGGCCCGCTCCGGCGGCGCGGCGCTGAACCCGTGCGACCCGGGCGGGATGGCGGCCGCGGCCGTCCGGATCGGCGGATCGGCCGGCGCGGCCCTGCTGGCCGAGGCGATCGGGCGGGCCGTGGTGTGTCTGTCCACGCTGGTGGAGCTCGGCCGGCGCGGGCCGGTGGCCGACTACGAGGAGGCCGCGCTGGCCACCGCGCTGCGGCTGCTCTACGACCGGGCCGCTGCCGGCTCTGAGCCGCTGCTCGACGACCTCGCCGAGCTGCTGGCCCACCGCCCGGACGCGGTCCGGGCGGTGGTGCTCGACCGCGGCGTGGACGCCGCCTACGACGCGCTGATCGACCCGCTGCAGCGCTCGCTGCGGGCGCTGACCGGTGGGCAGTTCGGCGATGTGTTCACCCGCCGGGTGCCGCGGCGCGCCGACCGGCCGCCGGCGGTGAATCTCGACACCTCCCGGATCAAGGCCGGCGACCCGCGGTTCCTGGCCGCGGTGATGATCGCCGCCTGGTCGGAGATGTACGGGCTGGTCGAGGCCGACCAGGCGCTGGCGGACGAGGGGCTGGCGCCGCGGCGGCTGTACTGCCTGACCCTGGACGAGCTGTGGCGGGTGCTGCGCCTGGGCGGGTCCATGCCGGACCGGGTGAACGAGCTGACCCGGCTGAACCGGACCCAGGGCGTCGGCCAGATCATGGTCACGCACTCGATCCGGGACCTGGCTCCGGGCCGGGACTCCGAGGTCGAAGGCATCGAGGAGCGGGCCGGCGCGATCGTCATCGGCGGCGTGCCCAAGCGCGAGCTGGACGCCCTGGACGCGGTGCTGACGCTGACCGCCGCCGAGCGGTCGGCGATTGCCACCTGGTGGTCGACCAGCGCGGCCGCGGTGGAGCGCAACGAGGTGCCCCCGGGCGCCGGCAAGTTCCTGATCAAAGCCTCGTCCGAGGACCCCGGGCTGCCGCTCGACGTCGAGCTGACCTCGGTCGAGCGGGCCTGGGGCGGCCAGAACACCAACCGGGCCTGGACGGCCGCCTCGACGTGGGCAGCGGAGTCGGCGGCAGGCACCGGATCGGAAATGCCGTGAGCACCACGACCGGCGGCCAGGTGCGCCCGCAGGGCAGTGGCGGCACGGATCTGCTGGTGTGGGCCATTCCGGCCGCCTTCGCGGTGTTCGCCGGCGCGGCCACCGCCGCGTTCGTCGGCGGCCGGCTGGCCTCGGCCGTGACCGGGCACGGGTTCGTCGGGCCGGCCTGGCGCCTGGGCGGCGGCGCCGACCTGGGCCGCATCCCGACCGCCTGGCCGGGCACGCCGGTCGGGCTGGTCTGGGCCATCGCCGCGGTGGTGGGCCTGCTGCTGCTGGCCGTCGGCACCGTGCCGGCGGTCCTGCTGGTCCGCGGCTCCCGGCGGCAGCGCCCGGCGGCCCGGTCGATGGCCGGCCCGCGCGACGTCGCCCCCCTGCACACCACCCAAGTGGCCGCGACCGCACTGCGACTGCGCCCCGGGCTGGCCGGGCAGTGCCGGCGGGCCGGGGACCTCGCGGTGGCCGACCGCGGCATCACCCTGGGCGAGCTGCTGCCCCGCGGCGGAGTGCTCCAGGCCAGCTGGGAAGACGTGATCCTGGCGATTTTCGCGCCCCGGTCGGGCAAGACGACGGCACTGGCCGTGCCGGCGGTCCTCGACGCCCCCGGCGCGGTGGTGGCGTGCTCGAACAAGGCCGACCTGTACCTGGCCACCGCCGAACTGCGGGCCGCCTCGACCGAGCGGGCGGTGTGGACCTTCGACCCGCAGCACATTGCCCACGTCGGCCAGGGCTGGTGGTGGAACCCGCTGGCCGGCCCGCTGCGCCTGGACGACGCCACCCGGCTCGCCGGCGCGTTCGTGATGGCGGTCGCCGACGAGAGCAACCGGGAGATCTGGGGGCCGGCCGCCACCGAGCTGCTGGCCAACCTGCTGCTGGCGGCGCACCTGACCGGGGGCACCCTGCTCGATGCCTACCGGTGGCTCTACGACGAGACCACCGACGAGCCGGCCAAGATCCTGCACACCCACGGCCAACCGGCCGCCGCGACCTCGCTGGCCGGCACCCAGCGGCTGCACCCGGAGACCCGAGGGTCGGTCTACTTCACCGCCCGGGCGGGCTGTGCCAGCCTGCGTGACGCCGACATCGCCCGCTGGCTGACCCCGCAGCCCGGCCTGCCGCAGTTCTTTCCCGAGCGGGTCGTCGCCGGTGCCGAGACGCTCTACCTGCTGAGCAAGAACGTGGCCGGCGGCACCTCGGCGGCCGCGCTGGTCTCCGCATTGACCACGGAGGTCCGGGTCGCCGCCGAGCGGGCGGCCGAGCGCGCCGGTGGCCGGGTGGAGCCGCCGGTGGTGCTCGTCCTCGACGAGGTCGCCAACATCTGCCGCATTCCGGACCTGCCGGAGCTGTACTCCCACCTGGGGTCGCGCTCGATCGTGCCGATCGCGATCTTGCAGTCCTACGCCCAGGGGGAGCGGGTGTGGGGCAAGGCCGGCATGAAGGAGCTGTGGGGCGCGGCCACCATCAAGCTCATCGGCTCCGGCGCGGACGACGCCGACTTCGCCGAGGACGTCTCCCGCATCGTCGGCGAACACGACGTCGACGTGCTCTCCTACAGCCGCGGCGGCGCCGGCGGGGCCAGCTCGTCGACGAGTCCGCGGCGCCAGCGCATCCTGCCGGCGGCGCAGGTCCGGGCCCTGCCCAAGTCCCAGGCCGTGCTGCTGGCCACCGGCCAGCTCCCGGCCATGATCCGGCTGCTGCCCTGGTACGCGGGCCGGCGGCGGGCCGAGATCACCGCCGCCCAGACCCGGGCGGCCGCCGAGTTGACGGCCCGGGCCGCGGCCCGGTCGGCATGAGCGCGCCCGGGTCGACGGGCTCGCCGGGCGGCCCGGGCGGGACCGGCGCCGCCGCCCCGCCGGCTGCCGCCGCGGCCGCGGCCGACCGGGCGCTGCGCCGCCACCTCGACGCCGAGGCCACCGCGGCGCTGGCCGAGGCGCTGGCCGCCCGGGCCGGGCAGCCTCCGCTGGCCGATCCGGTCCAGCCGGCCGAAGGTGCCGACGCGGGCCAACCAACCGACACCTGGGCGGCGGCCCTGCGGGCGGCGACCCGCCGCTCGGTCGCCACCGCGCTGGCCGACTCGTTGGCGCCGCCGCCGGCACCGCCGACACCGCAGCCGCCGCAGTACACGCTGACCGAGTGGGTGGAGCACATCTACGCCAACACCTTCATCCGCCGGCTGGGCCAGACCCAGCGCTGGTGTGCGTCCTGGTGGGCGCACGCGGAGGCGATCGTGCGGCTGGAAGCCCTGTGGCGAACGTGGGAGGCGGCCGCGGCCTCGGACAACGGCGCGGCGACGGCCGAGTGGCTGCGCATCTACCTCGACCCGCTCAACGGCCCGCTGCTCGGCCCGGACGGGCCGTTCTCTTCCTGCACCCCGGAGCGGCACAGCGAGTCCGAGCCGATGTGGGTGACCGCGCCGCCGGCGGGCTACTGGCGCGAGCCCGAGGACTAGGAGGCAGCCGTGGCGATGGCCGAGGCACCCGAGCAGGAGGCGTCGGCGCGGGTCGCGCAGACCCTTGCGGTGGCGGTGCAGGTCGCCGAGGTGGCGATCCGGCTCCGGGCGCAGCGGACCGAACGGGCCGCGGCCGGCCAGGCCCAGCAGGCGGGCGCCGCCCGGGCCGACCGGCTCGCCCGGCACGCCGCCGCCCGGGTGCAGTGGTCCCGGGCGCTGGACCCGGGCTGGCTGGCCGGCGCCGAGCTGGCCGAGCTGGGCCGGGCCTGGGGCGCGGCCGCGGGTTGGGCCGACACCGACCCGACGGCCGAGGTCGCCGCCGCCCGGGTCGAGGCCCGGATGGCGCAGACGGCGCCGACCGCGATGGACCGCTTCCACCAGCTGCGGGCGGCGGGGAGCACTCGGGTGGAGGCGATGCGCGCCGTCCTCGCCGACGTGGCCGCCGAGGCCAGCTCCCGGGCCCGGGTGTTCGTCGCCGAGCCGGGGCAGGCCCCCACCCCAGGCGCCGCCCGCAATGCCGGCGCCCCGCCGGCGTCGGCCGCCGGTGGCCCGGATCCCGCCGGGGCAGACCGGCGCTCCCAGGTGGTGCGCTCCGACGGGCCGGCCGGCGCGGACTCCCCGGCCACCGCGCGGCAGGTGCACTACATCACCGACCTGCTGGCCCGGTCGTCCCGGCCGGACGCGGGCGGACCCACCGACCCGGCCGCGATCGCGGGGCTGAGCCGGGCCGAGGCGTCGGTCTACATCGAATCCCTGGGCGGCGGGACGAGTCCGTGGCGGACCACCCCGGCCGGCCACCCGCACGCCGGTGACGTGGCGGCGCAGAGCCATCCCCGGCCCTACCTCGACGTGGGATCGGCCAGCCCGCCCGCCGTCGCCGAGGTCCCGCCGGCCGCCTCCGCCCAAGGCCAGACCCGCACCGTTTCCCGGTAGAAGGAGTTCCCGCATGACCCGGCAGGCCATTCCCGGCACCCCGACCACCCCCACCGACCTGATGGCGATCCTGGCCGCCATGCAGGACCAGATCGACGACCTGACCGCCGTCGTCGAGGCCCACCAGCGCCGCCTCGACGAGCTGGCCGCCGGCCAGCCGCCGGCCGCCCCCCGGCGCTAGCCGCCGTGGCAGCCAGGTACCGCCGGCCGGCCACGCCGGCGCAGCGGGCACAGGCCGCGCAGGCCCGGGAGGACAAGCTGGCCGGGCTGCACCGGACCCTGACCGAGCAGGTGGCCGCGCTGGCCACCGGGCCGGCCTGGCGGCGCTGGCTCGACGTCGCCGCCCGGTTCCACACCTACAGCCTCAACAACACCCTGCTACTGCTCGCGCAGAAGCCCGACGCCACCTCCGTCGCCGGCTACACCACCTGGCAGCAGCTCGGCCGGCAGGTGACCAAGGGCGAGCAGGGGCTGATGATCCTCGCCCCGGTGACCCGCCGGGCCGACCCCGCCGACCCCCCGGCTGCCGCCGCCGGCACCACCCCCACCCCGGCGCCGGAGCCGGTCGGGGTCGACCCGGGTGCCGGGTCGCGCCGCGTCGTCGGGTTCCGCCCCGCCTACGTCTGGGACGTCTCCCAGACCACCGGGGAACCGCTGCCCACCCCGCCCGCGCCCCGGCTGCTGGCCGGCCAGGCTCCGCCCGGCCTGTGGGACGCCCTGGCCGGCCTCGTAACCGAGCGCGGGTTCACCGTGGCCCGCGGCGACTGCGGCGGCGCCAACGGCCGGACCAACTACGCCGTCCGCACCGTGCGGGTGCGCGCCGAC